>Ga0210385_10000947_pt1 | contig 18431 bp, 14 predicted proteins | sample IncBWH26OmetaG_FD_160107 | JGI IMG/M metagenome (GOLD analysis project Ga0210385, IMG submission 160107) | Forest soil microbial communities from Barre Woods Harvard Forest LTER site, Petersham, Massachusetts, United States - Inc-BW-H-26-O ...
CCGAGTCCGCTCACCGCGATGATGGCTGCCACCACCGCCATGGCCACCAGCCCCCGCGCCAGCCGGGTCTGCAGCAGGAAAATGAGCGGCACCGCGGCCAGCCACATCAGGGGTTCGACGATGAAGACCGAGTCACCGTAGATCCAGCCGTTGAAGAACGGCCAGAACGGATGCACGCCGTAGCTGTTGGTGTAGTCCATCGCCAGATGCAGCAGCACGCCAATGACGGCGGCCGCCGCCATCCAGGCGGCCTCCCCGGCGCTCGTGCGCAAGCGTCGGAATCGCAGCCACAGCAGGCACAGGGCCCACAGGACGGCCGCTGCAACCAGCGCGCCGATCAGCGTATGGGTGTAGCCGCGATGATGCAGCACATAAACCAGCGGATCCCCGACGAAGCCGGTGTACAGCACATCCACGTCGGGCAGGTTGCTGCCCAGCGTCACACTCACCACGATCAGCCCGCGGAACGAGTCATCGGGTAGTGCCGCCCGCAGCGGCGCCGGACGCCCCCGCGGGCGCAGACCGCGCGCAAGTCCCGCTCCGACCAGCGCCCCGATCAGGGTGTGAGTGACGTTATCCAGCTGCGGCCAGCCGTGCCTTCAGCCGCGGATACACCCGATAGGCATTGGTCTCGAAGATGCGCATCTTGTCCGCCGCCGACAGGGCCGAAGAATCGATGTAGCGCTTGGTGTCGTCGTAGTACTGGCCGGTCGTCGGATCGATGCCACGCACCGCGCCGACCATCTCCGATCCGAACAGGATGTTCTCCACCGGAATCACCTTCAGCAGCAGATCGATACCCGGCTGGTGATAGACGCAGGTGTCGAAGAACACATTCTTCATGACGTGCTCGCCCAGTGGCGGGCGCTTCATGTCCTGCGCCAGGCCGCGGTAACGACCCCAGTGGTAGGGCACCGCGCCACCGCCGTGCGGAATGATCAGGCGCAGCGTCGGGAAGTCCTTGAACAGGTCGCCCTGGATGAACTGCATGAACGCGGTGGTGTCCGCATTGATGTAGTGCGCACCGGTCGCGTGGAAATTCGCATTGCAGGAGGAGCTGACGTGCACCATCGCCGGCACATCCAGTTCCACCAGCTTCTCGTACAACGGATACCAGTGCTTGTCCGTCAGCGGCGGGGAGGTCCAGTGGCCGCCGGAAGGATCGGGGTTCAGGTTCGCGCCGATGAAGCCGAGTCCCTTGATGCAGCGCTCCAGTTCGCGGGCGCTGTGGGCGGGGGGGACGCCGGGGGACTGTGGCAGCATGCACACGCCGACGAAGTTCCTCGGATACAGACTCACCACCCGCGCGATCAGATCATTATTGATCTGCGACCACTCCAGGCTCGTGGCCTCGGTGCCGATGTGGTGCGCCATGGTGGAGGCACGCGGCGAGAAGATCGTCACATCCGAACCGCGCTCGCGCTGCAGTTTCAGCTGCGCCTTCTCGAGGCTGTCGCGGATCTGGTCATCGCCGATACGCAGCGATGCCCGGGAGGGGGTCTGCGCCGGATCCTTGAGCGCCGCGATCTGCGCGTCGCGAAAGGTCGTCAGATCGGCAGGGGCCGTGGTGTAGTGCCCGTGGCAGTCGATGATCATGGTGGGATACCGGGTGAGACTTTAACGATCGCAAATAATAAGGTATTTACTGTTGTTTATCTTGGGGGCCGACCAATGCAGCAAAGACCTCTGGGCGCGACCGGGACGCAGCTATCGGCGCTGGGCTTCGGTTGCATGACGCTGATCGGCTGGTACGGCATGCGCAATGACGAGGAGGCGCGCGCCACGCTGCTGGCGGCGCTGGACCAGGGCATCACCCACCTGGACACCGCCGCCAGCTACCAGCTCGGGGACAATGAGAAGTTCATTGGCGCCACCATCCGGGGGCGCCGCGAGGGCCTCATCCTGGCCACCAAGTACGGCATCACCCGCAACGCCGCGGGCCAGATGGTCATCGACAATGATCCCGCCGCACTGCGCGCGGCGGTCGAGGCCAGTCTGATGCGGCTGGGCACCGACCGCATCGATCTCTTCTACCTGCATCGCATCGATCGCGACACCCCCATCGAGGAGTCGGTGGGGACGCTCGCGGACCTGGTGAAGGCCGGCAAGATCCGCCACATCGGCCTGTCGGAGTGCAGCGCCCAGACCCTGCGCCGGGCGCATGCGGTACACCCGATCGCGGCCGTGCAGAACGAGTATTCGCTGTGGTCGCGGGAGCCCGAGCAGGCGATTCTGCCGGCCTGCCGCGAACTGGGCGTGGGCCTGGTCGCCTACAGCCCGCTCGGCCGGGGATTCCTGGCCGCCAATTTCACCTCGCTCAAGGATCTGCCGCCCGATGATAGCCGTCGCAACCAGCCGCGCTTCCAGGAGGCCAATGCCGCGCACAATGCGCAGCTGGTCGCGGCGATCGGCTCAATGGCGACGCGCAAGGGTTGCACCCTCCCGCAACTGGCCATCGCCTGGGTGCTCGCACAAGGAGCGGATGTCACGCCGATTCCGGGCATGAAGACCCGGGTGCATCTGAACGACAACCTGGGCGCGCTCGCCGTGTCGTTGACCGCGGCGGAGGAGCAGCTACTGCGCCGTCTAGTCGATGAAATGCACGTCCTGGGGGACCGGCATCCGGCCCCGATGATGAAAACGCTGGACGCCTAGCCTTTCAGCAGGTCCTGCTCGAGCCGATCGAGGGTGCGCATGCAGGGCACCACCTGGCGCACGCTGGCATTGGGTTCGCGCCCTTCGCGGATGGCACTGAAGAACTCACGATCCTGCAGTTCGATGCCATTCATCGACACGTCCACCTTGGACACATCGATGGGCTTCTGATTGCCGTCCAGCAGATCATCGTAGCGGGCGATATAAGTGCCGTTGTCGCAGATGTAGCGGAAGAAGGTGCCCAGCGGGCCATCGTTGTTGAACGACAACGACAGCGTGCAGATCGCCCCCGACGGCACCTTCAGGCCGATGCTCATGTCCATGGCGATGCCGAGATCCGGATGCGGCGGCCCCTGCAGCGCATGGCAGCGCGAGACGGTCTGCCCGGTCTGGTACTGGAACAGATCGACCGTGTGACAGGCGTGATGCCACAGGAGGTGATCGGTCCAGCTGCGTGGCTTGCCGAGCGCGTTCATGTTGGTGCGACGGAAGAAGTAGGTCTGGACATCCATCTGCTGCACCTTCAGCTCGCCCGACTGGATGCGCTTGTGGATCCACTGATGACTGGGATTGAAGCGGCGCGTGTGACCGGCCATCGCGATGAGTCCGGTTTCCTGCTGCAGCGCCAGCACCTTCTCCGCATCCGCCAGATTGTCCGACATCGGAATCTCGACCTGCACGTGCTTGCCCGCCCGCAGGCACTGCATGGTCTGCGCGGCGTGCATCTGGGTCGGCGTCGCGAGAATGGCCGCCTCGACTCCCGGCTGGGCCAGCGCCTCTTCGAGGTTGGTGGTCCAATGCGGGATCCCATACTTGCGCGCCACTTCCGCGGTGGACTCCGGGCTGCCACCCGCCAAAGAGGCGATGGTGATGCCGCTGATCTTTTGGATGGCCTCGATATGCTTTACGCCGAAAGCGCCCTGACCGGCGACCACGATCTTCACGGTAGATTCTCCAGAATGATGTGTCCCAGCGCGGTATTCGAACATGGCACGTGATAGAAGCGGTAGACCTCCTTCACGTTGTCGTTCAGCGCGCCGCGCATCGCCAGCCACATGACCAGCTCGATCCCTTCGGAACCGGCCTCCCGCACATATTCAATATGCGGCATCTGGGTGAGCCCGACCGGATCCCGGGTCAGGCCGTCCAGGAACTTCTTGTCCCACTCCGGGTTGATAAGACCCGCCCGGGTGCCCTGCAGCTGGTGCGACATGCCCCCGGTGCCGAACACCACGACCTTGAGGTCCTCCGGGTAGGACTCGACCGCCTTGCGCAGCGCCTTTCCCAGGGCGTAGCAGCGCTTGCCGGTGGGCGGCGGGTACTGCACGACATTGATCGGGAACGGAATGACCTCACAGGGCCACTGATCCTCCGGCTTGAGGTCACCGAACAGCAGGTTCAGGGGCACGGTCAGGCCGTGATCGACATCCATCTGGTTGACGACGGTCATGTCGAACTCGTTCAGGATCAGCGACTGGGCGATGTGGCAGGCGAAATCCGAATTGCCCTTCACCACCGGCACCGGACGGCGCCCCCAGCCCTCGTCGGCGGACTCAAATTCGTCCGCACAGCCGATGGCGAAAGTCGGAAAAATCGTCGCATCGAAGGCGGAGGCGTGATCGTTGTAGATCAGGATTGCGACATCCGGCTTGTGCTCGGCCATCCACTTGCGGGAGAACTCGAAGCCTTTGAAGATCGGCGCCCAGTAGGGCTGCTGCTGCTTGCCCAGATCGATGGCCGCGGCGATCGCCGGCACGTGGGAGGTGGTGACACCAGCGGTAATTCTTGCCATTTTTGCTTACAAACTCGGGTTGGACTTGCTGCGGTTGCCTTTGATGCTCCGCCCGCCCTTGAGCATCATGTTGGAGTACTCCTCCTGCGTCATTCCGGTCATGGTCGCGACCGCGACCAGATACGGAAAGCCATCGGTGGAGAAGAGCTTGGCAAGAAAATAGATATTGCCACCGTTCTTCATCATCGTCAGGTAATCGCGCTCCAGCACCGCGGTGGTCTGTGCCGGCGTGAGCTTCCAGGGCTTGAGGTACTCGGCCTCGTTGGCTTTGAACTTCTCGCGGTTCTCCGGCTTCATCAGCGACATGCAGAACTGATTCAGGTTGAACCCCTGACGCGAACGGAAGGTATTGAACACCAGCGTGCCGGGGATGTCCTCGAACTCATTGAGGTACGGTGACAGATGCTTGTCGGACATTAGCCTTCCTTCAACCGGGAGAACTGATACAGGCGGTGCGGATTGTCGACCAGGATCTTGTGCTGCAGCTGCGGTTCGGGCGCCATCAGTGGAATGAGATCCACCAGATCACCGTCATTGGGCATGTGCTTGGCGATATTCGGATGCGGCCAGTCCGTGCCCCACAGGATCCGATCCGGCGCGGCTTCGATCAGCGCGCGCGCGAACGGGACCGCATCGGTGAACGGTGGTCCCGCACTCGAGATGCGCTCGGAGCCGCCGATCTTCACCCAGCAGCGCTCGTTCGATTTCAACAGCTTCAGCAGATGGCGGAACGGCTCCTGTTCCAGACCGGCTTTGGTCGGGACGCGACCCATGTGATCGATGATGAAGGGCAATGGCATGTCGCGCAGCAGCTGTTCGTGCTCGAGCAGGTCGCCCGCGTCGAAGTGCAGATCGACATGCCAGCCCAGCGGCCGGATGCGCGCAATGATGCGGTGAAACTCGCCCATGTCGGGCATGCCGCCCAGGTGCCTGACGAAGTTGAAACGCACACCGCGCACCCCGCCGGCATGCAGCTTGTCGTAATCGCGCTCGGTGAAGCTGTCATCGGCGTTGGCGACGCCCCGGTACTGACCGCCGCTGGTCGCAATGGCATCCACGATGACCGAGTTATCACTGCCGTGGCAGCTGGCGTTGACCAGCACGGCACGGTCCAGGCCGAGTATGGTCTGCAGCTCGCGGAACTTCTCCAGCGGTGCATCCGGTGGCGTATAGGTCCGATCGGCCGCGTAGGGATACCTGTCGCCCGGTCCGAAGATATGGCAGTGCGCGTCGCACGCTCCAGCGGGCGGGCGATACTTGGGCTTATGGGTGTTGGGATCCGGTGCCTTGCAGGTGGGTATCATCAGATTTTCTTGATCTCTTAGGGCGGCCGTCGAGGGCCTCCCCGGGCTAATTTGGTATCGTAGCTGTGCGGCCCAGCGGACACAATCGCCGGAGATTTTTCACCCATGAATGCCCTGCGCCGCGATTTTTCGCACGACCCGCAGGGTTTGACGTAATTGATCCGGCGACAGCCAGGGCTTTCACCCGGGCACGGCTTCTGAGCCGGACCGGGCTGGCGCGCCACCTTGGTCGCTGACCGCCGGGCAGCCACCGGCCGCAGGGCCCGGATCCTCACCGACAGCGCCGTGGCGCTGGCGCAAATCTGCAGCTCCCGTCAGCGCACGCGCGCCAGCAAGCCGAGCGTCACCACGACCAGCACCGTGGTCGGCAGCCATGCGAGCTTCACCGGATCGAGATCGAAAACGATCGTGCCGCTTTCGATGAATCGCTGTAAAAAGAAGAATCCCAGTCCGAGCATCAGGCCGACCAGCAGACGCACGCCCGTGCCGGATGAGCGCATCGGGCCGAGTACGAAGGGAATCGCCAGCAGCACCGCGAACGCGATGGCGCAGGTGCGTGCGATGCGCGACCAGAAGGCGAACAGGTAGGGCTTCGGATCGAGCGCGTTCGCGCGGTAGTAGCTGATGAGGCTCCACAGAGCGCCACTGGCCAGCTCCCCCGGCGCCGCCATGGCCAGATGCAGGAACTGTCCGCTGACGTTGGATTCAAGCGTGTGTATGTCCTGGGAGGTGGCCCTGACCTCATCGCCGGCGAAGCGCGACTCGGCATAGTTGCGCAGCAGCCAGCGGTGATCGGTGCCGACCAACGCGCCCGCGGCACGTCCGATCGCCAGCATGTGATGGTCGGCGGAGAGCTCGAATATGAGCATCCCGCCGTGCACCTCCCCATCCTGCGACTGCTCGACGTCCAGGATCTGATTGCCATCACGCACCCAGGCGGCGCCGCCATTGAAGCTGGCATCGGCAAAGCGTTCGAACGCCTTCTGCTGCCGCGCGACCTGTTGCAGCGGCGGCGCGATCAGCTCGCCGAGGATCACCTCCAGGCCGATCAGCAGTATCCCGGCGATGAATACCGACAGCGCCAGCCGTCGCACCGAGACACCGGAAGTCCGCGCCACCGTCAGCTCACTGCCGCTGGCGAGACCACCCAGGCCCAGCATCGAACCGATGAGCGCGCCGATCGGCAACAGCTCCCAGGCCTCCTGCGGCACGTTCATCAGCGAAAACCAGAAGGCATCCAGAGTGCCGTAATGGCCGGTGCCGGTATCGCCCTGCTCGTTGAGGAAGGTGAAGAGCACCGCGAGCCCGATGATCACGGCCATGACCAGCGCGGTCATCGCCAGAATGCGCCCGACGATGTACCGATCGAGAATATTCATGCCGGACTCAACGCCGCGGTGCTCGGCGGGGCCCGGTTGCGCAATCGGGCGAGCCACGCCGGCAGCTGCGTGATCAGGAGCACGATCAGCACGACCACGACATGGGTCCACCACAACCCGAGCCCGGCCGGCAGCGCGCCGCGCTCGATGGCGCCGCGGCCATAGGTGAGCAGATAGAAGTAGAGAATGAACAGCAGCACCGCCAGCCACACGCGCGACAGGCGCCCGCGCCGCGGCCGCAGGTGACTGATGGGTACGGCCAGCACGGCCAGCACCAGACACATGACCGGCAATGCAATGCGCCACTGCAACTGCGCCTGGTGGTCGAGCGCGGCGGCTCCGATCAGGTCGCGGGTGGGCGCAGCATCCAGATCCGCCGCGACATCGCGCAAGGGCGGCACCTGCACCGGAATCGTGAGCTCGGTGAAATGCTTGAGGATGCGAAATTGCGCACTGCCGGGCACGCCTTCGAAGCGCTCCCCGTCATACAGAGTGATCGTGAGATTCTGGCCATCGGGCGAGACCACGTGGCGCGCGCGCAGGGCGAGCGCCACTTCGACCCGTCCACCACGTTCGTGCTCGACGAAGACATTCGACAACGTCCCGTCCGGCAGAGCGTTCTGGGCATAGACGACCGTGCCCCCGCCGAAACTTCGGAAGCGCTCGGGGGCAGGGGCCAGCTGTCCGGCATGCACCGCTTCGCTGCGCAGGGCGAGGACCCGCGCCATCGAGGTGGGACCGACCTCGAGCGACAGCCACGCCAGCACGCCGGCGACCACGATGCCCACGCTGATCACGGGTGCGTAGACGCGCGCCATGCCGACCCCGCAGGCCAGGGCCGCGGTCATCTCACTGTCGTGATAGAGGCGCCCGAAGGCCATCACCATGCCCAGCAGCAGGCCGATCGGCACGAGAATGGGCAGGTGCTGCAGGGCGCCAAGGCCGATCAGGGCAAAGACGACATCGTGCGGATACTGGTTGTCGGCCGCCCGGCTGAGTACGCGTGCGCCCTCGTTGATGAGCAGGATAAGGACCAGAACCAGCGTGACGGCGAATCCACTGGCGATCATTTCCCGCAAAATATAGCGTTCGAGGAGACGACCCAAAACCCTACCTACTGGCTGAATTCGGTTAGACTCGCGTGTTCAACCGGTAACCTTAGAGCATGCCGTGCTGCACCACAATGGTTCGGATTGGCCGTGTGCGGCACAAGGTGGAGGTCGATGATGCAGTTTGACGTGTGGTCGAAAGCTTTCCCTGACCTGTCCGTGGACTGTCTGGCGGTGGGAGTCTTTGAGGACGGCAAGCTCGGCACCGAGGCCGCTGCGGTGGACAAGGCCACGGCCGGCTACCTGAAAGGCGTCATTGACCGCGGGGATTTCAGCGGCAGAGCCGGGGAGACGCAGCTGCTGTCGCAGGCCGGGTTGAACGCCACACGCGTGTTGTTGGTCGGGTTGGGGCCAGAATCCAGCTACCACCGCAAAGCCTGGCGCCGCGCCTGTGCTGCGGCATTGACCGCGGCCGGACGGACGCGCGTGAAAAGTGTCGGCCTGGGGCTTGAACGGCCGGCGGCCAAGCAACTGGATGACTATTATTTCGGGCGCTGCGTGGCGGAGATCACCGGGAGCGTCCTCTATCGCACCAATGACCTCAAGACGGGGAAGAAACCCCCACTCCCCGCGATCAGCCTGGTGGTCGCCGGGCCGGTGCGCGCGGCGGGCGTTGCACAGGCCAAACTGGGATTGGAGCACGGTCAGGCGCTGGTCATGGCGACGGCGTTGCAGCGCGATCTGGGCAATCTGCCGCCGAATGTCTGCACGCCGACGTACCTGGCCGAACGCGCCAGGGGTCTGGCCAAGCGTCATCGCTCGGTGAAGGTCAAAGTGCTCGATGAGGCGGCGATCCGGCGCGAGAAAATGGGCTGCTTGCTGGCGGTCACCCAGGGCAGCGCCCAGCCACCACGCTTCATCATCCTGGACTACCAGGGTCCGCGCGCGCCGCGCACGGCGCCCATCGTCCTGGTCGGCAAGGGCATCACCTTCGATACCGGCGGCATCTCCCTCAAGGACCCCGCGGCCATGGATGAGATGAAGTTCGACATGATGGGAGCCGCCTCCGTCATTGCCGCCATCGCATTCCTCGCCGAGGCCAGACTGCCGATCCGGGTGGTGGGCCTGGTCCCCACCTGCGAGAACATGCCGGACGGCCTGGCCATCAAGCCCGGTGACATCGTCACCAGTGCCTCGGGCCAGACGGTCGAAATCCTGAACACGGACGCCGAGGGTCGACTGATTCTCTGCGATGCGCTCCACTATGCCCGCCGCTTTGATCCGGCGATCGTGGTCGATATGGCGACCCTCACCGGTGCCTGCGTGGTCGCACTGGGAGCGCATCACTGCGGCATCATGGGCAACGATGACGCACTGGTGAGCGAACTGGTTGCCGCCGGCGTGCGCGCCGATGACCGCGGCTGGCAGTTGCCGCTGACCGAGGAGTACGGTGAGCAACTGAAGACGAACTTCGCCGACATGGCCAATGTGGGCGGCCGCGAGGGCGGCGCCATCACGGCAGCGGCCTTCCTGGGTAAGTTCACGCAGGGCCTGAAGTGGGCCCACATGGACATCGCGGGTGTCGCGTGGCTGGGCGGCGCGCACAAAGGCGCGACCGGACGCCCCATGCCGCTGCTGACGGACTTCCTGGTCCGGCGCGCGGGCGCAGGCTGACCGGTCTGGCTGCGCAACCCTCCGTCACCTTCTACGTGGTCGCGGATCGCGCGCCGAGCGCGCTCCTGACGGTAGCCTGCCGCATCACCGAGAAGGCCTGGAAGGCCGGCAGCACGGTGCTGATCCAGCACGGCGACCCGGCCACCCTGGGCATGCTGGACCAGATGCTGTGGGTCGCCAATGAGCACAGCTTCATTCCGCACGAAATCGCCTCGGGGGCGCCGCAGCTGACCGGCACCCCCGTAATCCTCAATGGCGGTGCCGGACCGACTGAACCGGTCGATGTCCTCATCAATCTCACGCCCCAGCTGCCCGCGCATCCCGAACTGGCCACCCGCATCATCGAGATCATCGATGCCGATCCGGCGCGCCGGGCCGCGGGCCGGGAGCGGTTCAAGGCCTACCGCGAGCGGGGTTTTCCGCTGGAAACTCACGAGCTGTAGCGTCTGCCCGGCCGGCACGGCGCGCCGGCTATAATGATCGACCCTGTCTTACGGTTGCCTGCATTGATGGACAAGCTCTACGCCCCGCACGAGATCGAGCGGCGCATCTACCAACATTGGGAAAAGAGCGGCTGGTTCGCGCCGCGTGGCTCGGGCGCGCCGTATTGCATCGTCATTCCGCCGCCGAACGTCACCGGCACGCTGCACATGGGGCACGCCTTCCAGCACACGCTGATGGACGCGCTGACGCGCTATCACCGCATGCGCGGCGCCGATACGCTGTGGCAATCCGGCACCGACCACGCGGGCATCGCGACCCAGATGGTGGTCGAGCGGCAGCTCGAAGCCAAAGGCCAGCATCGCAGCGAGCTGTCGCGCGACGAGTTCATCGCCCGCGTCTGGCAGTGGAAGGAGGAGTCCGGTGGCACCATCTGTGCCCAGATGCGGCGTCTCGGGGACTCGGTCGACTGGACCCGCGATCGCTTCACCATGGATGCGGGGCTGTCCCGCGCCGTCATCGAAGCATTCGTCCGCCTGCACCGCGAAGGCCTCATCTACCGCGGCAAACGCCTGGTGAACTGGGATCCGGTGCTGCTGACCGCGGTGTCGGACCTCGAAGTCGAAGGGCAGGAGGAGGACGGGCACCTGTGGCACCTGAGCTATCCGCTCGAGGATGGCAGTGGCCACGTCATCGTCGCGACGACCCGTCCCGAGACCATGCTCGGCGACAGCGCGGTCGCCGTAAACCCGGACGATGAGCGCTATCGGCATCTCATCGGGCGCAAGCTGCGCCTGCCGCTCACTGAGCGGCTCATTCCGATCATCGCGGATGACTACGTGGATGCCGCCTTCGGTTCCGGCTGCGTGAAGATCACACCTGCCCACGACTTCAACGACTATGAGATCGGGCTGCGCCATAACCTCGAGCAGATCAATATCTTCACACCCCAGGCGAAGATCAATGACAACGCGCCGGCGCGCTTCGTGGGCCTGGATCGCTTCGAGGCGCGCAAGCGCATCGTGGCCGAACTGGAGCTGGCGGGCCTTTTGGCACGAGTCGAGAAGCACCGCCTGCAGGTCCCGCGCGGCGAGCGTTCCGGGGCCGTGCTGGAGCCCTACCTCACGGATCAGTGGTATGTGAAGGTCGAACCCCTGGCCAGGCCGGCCGTCGCCGCCGTGCAGGACGGACGTACGCGGTTCGTTCCGGAGAACTGGTCGCGCACTTACTTCGAATGGATGAAGAACATCCATGACTGGTGCATCAGTCGTCAGCTGTGGTGGGGTCATCGTATTCCGGCCTGGTATGACGGGGCCGGCAGCGTCTTCGTGGGCTACGATGAGGCCGACGTGCGCGCGCGGCATGCACTGGGGCCCGCGGTCACGCTGACCCAGGACAACGATGTTCTGGATACCTGGTTTTCCGCGGCCCTGTGGCCCTTCTCGACGCTGGGCTGGCCGGAGCAAACACCGCAGCTCGCCAAGTACTACCCGACCAGTGTGCTGGTGACTGGCTTCGACATCATTTTCTTCTGGGTGGCGCGGATGATGATGATGGGGCTGAAGTTCACCGGCCAGGTACCGTTCCGTGACGTCTACATGCACGGGCTGATCCTCGATGAGTTCGGCCAGAAGATGTCGAAGTCCAAGGGCAACATCATCGATCCGCTGGATATCGTCGATGGCATCGGGCTTGATGCGCTGCTCGCCAAGCGCACCACGGGCCTGATGCAACCGCAGATGAAGCCGGCGATCGAGAAGAACACCCGCAGGCAGTTCCCGGAAGGCATTGCGGCCCACGGCACCGATGCCCTGCGGTTTACGCTCGCGGCGCTCGCCACCCCGACGCGCGAGATCCGCTTCGACCTGGCGCGCGTCGAGGGTTATCGCAAGTTCTGCAACAAACTGTGGAATGCCGCGCGCTTCGTAATGCTGATGGTGGCGCCCGCCGCCGACGCGCTCGCCGTCCCTGACATCGCGGTGCCGGTTGAGTTTGCCACGGCCGATCGCTGGATCAGGTCGCGGTTCGGGCGACTGCTCGGTGAAGTCGAAGCGGCATTCAAGGACTATCGCTTCGACTTCGCCGCCAGCGCGCTCTACCAGTTCACCTGGTACGAGTTCTGCGACTGGTATGTCGAGTTCACCAAGCCGGTGCTCCAGGCAGCTGAGTCTGCCGCAGCGGCGCGCAGCGCCGCACGGGCCACGCTGCTGGACATCCTCGAGTCGCTGCAGCGCGCGCTGCATCCCCTGATGCCCTTCATCACCGAGGAGATCTGGCAAAAAGCCGCACCGCTGGCCGGTCGCGGTGGCGACTCGGTGATGGTAGCGCCCTACCCGCGCGCCAGCGACTATCCGCCCGATGAAGTCGCCGAGAACGAAATCGCCTGGGTGCAGCAGTTCGTGCTGGCCGTGCGCCAGATACGCAGCGAGATGAACATTGCCCCGGCGCGGCGCATTGCGATCCTGGTGCGCGGCGCGACGCAGCTCGAGTGGCAGCGCGCGTTGCGTAATCAGGGAGCGCTCGAACATCTGGCAGGGTTGTCGGGCATCGAGCGGCTGGACCCGCAGCAGGCGGCACCCCCGTCGGCCACGGCTCTTTTGGGCGAGCTGAGTATTCTGGTGCCCATGGCCGGACTGATCGACGCAGCGGCCGAGATCGAGCGGCTGACCAAGCGCCTCGCGAAGGCCGTCCAGGATCTGGGCAAGACCCGCGCCAAACTGGCCAGTGAGACCTTCGTGCGCAATGCACCCGAGAGTGTCGTGCAGGCGGAGCGCGCTCGGGAAGTCGAACAGGAGCGAACGGTCGCCGGCATCCAGGCGCAGCGCGACATCATGCGCAAGCTGGAGCCATGATGCTGGCGCCTTCCCGACCCCAAGCTGAGGGACTGCTGCGCGCGCTGGCGGCCATCGAACGCGTCATTCTCGGCAAGCCGGCGCAGATACGCCTGTGCCTGGCCTGCCTGCTGGCCCGCGGGCATCTGCTGATCGAGGACGTTCCGGGCGTCGGTAAAACCACCCTGGCCCATGCGCTCGCCCATATCCTCGGATTGGCGTGGCAGCGCGTGCAGTTCACCAGTGATCTGCTGCCCGCCGACATCATCGGGGTCTCGGTGTTCGATCGCGCCGCGCAGCAGTTTCACTTCAAGCGTGGCCCCCTGTTCACGCAGCTGCTGCTGGCCGATGAGGTTAATCGTGCGAGCCCCCGTACCCAAAGCGCCCTGCTCGAGGCGATGGAGGAGCGTCAGGTGAGCGTGGACCTCACGACCTATCGACTGCCCGAGCCGTTCTTTGTGGTCGCTACCCAGAATCCACATGAGCAGCTGGGCACCTTCGCCCTGCCCGAATCACAGCTGGATCGGTTCCTGATGCGGGTCAGCCTGGGTTATCCGGATGCGGCATCGGAACGGCGGCTGCTGCAGGGCGATGAGCCGCGCGAACAGCTCGCACAGATGCCGGCGACGCTGGATCCGGAGACGATTCTCGGCATGCAGCAGTCCGTTCGGCAGGTGCACCGCTCGGCGCCCCTGCTCGACTATGTGCAACGGCTGGTTGAATACACCCGCACGCGCGGCGAGCTGAAACTCGGACTCTCGCCGCGCGCGGCCCAGGGGCTGATGCGCGCGGCCCAGGCCCATGCCTACATCATCGGACGTGACACGGCGCTGCCGGAGGATGTGCAGGCGGTGCTGCCCGCGGTGGTCGCCCATCGTCTCGAGCCTCGCGAGGCCGGGCGCAGCGGCGATGCGGATCTGGCCCACGAACTGATACGCGCCATTCCAGTACCGGTCTGATTCCACACGGGGGGCATCGCATGCGCGCCTTCATGCAACGCCGAATGGCCGCCTGGATGCGCCGCCGCCAGGGAGCGGATCTGCTCCCGGTCACCCTGCATCGCCGCCGCCTCTACATCCTGCCGACGCGCACCGGCATCGCCTTCGGCGCCCTGCTCTTGCTGATGCTCATCGCCGGACTCAATTACGCCAACAGCCTCGCGCTGCTGCTGACGTTTCTGCTGGCCGGTATGACGCTGGTGGCGATGCACAGCTGCCATCGCAACCTCCTGGGGTTGACCGTGACCGACCTGTCCTCGCAGGACAGCTTTGCCGGGGAACAGGCGCAGTTGCAACTGCGGCTGACCAACGCCGGCGCACAGCCGCGCATGGCCCTGCAGCTGGATGGTACCGCGCAGGCCGCCGTGACCTGTACCGCGCCTGCCGCAGGCACCGTGCTGGTGAGGCTCAGCATCGCCACGCCGCGACGCGGCGCGATGCCCATCGGTCGCATCCGCATCTTGACCACCTGGCCCTTCGGGCTGTTTCGCGCCTGGACCTGGCTGCACGTGGCGCACGCGGTGACGGTGTATCCCAGGCCCGAGGGCCAACGACCCCTGCCGCTGGCCGCCGCCTCCCAGGGCGGGAGCGCACCGCGCGAGTGCGGTGAGGCCGATGAATGGGCGACGCTGCGCGCGTTTCGCGAAGGCGATTCGCCGCGCCAGGTAGCCTGGAAGGCCTACGCGCGCGGCGCGCCGCTGCTGGTCAAGGAATACACCTCCAGTGGCGGTGCCGACCGGCTGTTCGACTTCGCGGCGCTCGGCGGCCTCGATACCGAGCAGCGCCTCTCGCAGCTCGCGCGCTGGATCCTCAGTGCGGCGGCCAACGGCGAACGCTTTGGGCTGAGGCTGCCGCATCAATCGATCGCGCTGGACCAGGGACTGCTGCAGCGCCAACGCTGCCTGCGGGCCCTGGCGCTGTTTGACACCGAGGCAGCGCCCAGTGCTTGAGCTGCCCGTAAACGAGCGGCGGGCGACGCACTGGATGCTCGGCGCGTATGTGTTCGGCGCATTTCTGCACCTGAGCCAGGTGCCGCTGTGGGTGACCGTGGTCGCCTGCGGCGGCGCCGGATGGGCAATGGCGGCGGCGCATGGTCGGGCCCGCCTTCCGGGACGAGCGCTCAAGGTGATGCTGGTCCTGGGACTGACCGGCACGGTGCTGGCGATGTTTCATACCTTGAATGGCTTGAATGCCGGCTCGGCGTTGCTGGTACTGATGGGCGCGGTCAAGCTGCTGGAAGCAACGACGCCGCGTGACCGCTTGATCGTGGTCGGCGTCAGCTGCTACCTGCTGATCGCCGCCTGCCTGGTATCGCAGCAGCTGCCGCGCACCGCGCTTTACCTGCTGCAGGCCTGGCTGTGCTGTACGGCACTGCTGTATGCGGCGCATCCGCAGGCCCCGATGCCCTCGCGCCTGGCGGCGCGGATCAGTCTGCGCAGTCTGGCCATCGCCGTGCCACTGGCGCTGCTGCTGTTCGCGTTGTTTCCGCGCCTGTCCGGTTCGTTCTGGGCGCTCGGCGGCACCAATCAGGCCCAGACCGGATTGTCCGACACCATGAGTCCGGGAAGTATTTCCGAATTGGGAAATTCGGTCGATCCGGTGTTCCGAGTCTGGTTCTCCGGACCGCTGCCGCGGCCCGAGGAGCGCTACTGGCGCGGCCCGGTGCTGCATGACTTCGATGGCTATACCTGGACCCACGGCCATAGCCAATTTCGGTCCGAGAGCGTGGAATATCTGGGGCCGGCCTACCACTACCAGATCCGGTTGGAACCGGACTCCACGCCCTGGTGGCCCGCGCTCGATACGGTGCACGATCGGGTGCCCGGCACCGAGCTCACCGCCGACCGGCAACTGGTGGCCTATCGGCCGGTGCACGATGCGGTCACGTATTCGGCGATCTCCTCGACGACCACCCGCTCGGATGACCGGTTATCGCCCATCGCGCGGCAGATCGACACTCGAATCGATCCACCGCAACGCAATGTCCGCAGTCAGGCGCTGGCCCGCCGGATGCGCGCGGCCGCACCGGATGTCCCGGCGTTCGTGCAAAGCGTCATCGCCCTGTTTCGCGACGGTCACTTCGAATACACGCTCACGCCACCGCTGCTGGACGTGAACTCGGTCGATGATTTCCTGTTCAGAACCCGCCGCGGCTTCTGCGGCCACTTTGCCTCATCGTTCGCGCTGCTGATGCGGGCGGCGGGAGTGCCCGCGCGCGTGGTCACCGGTTACCAGGGCGGTGAGTGGAACCCGATCGGGGGCTACCTTTTGATTCGACGCTCCGATGCCCATGCCTGGGTCGAGGTCTGGGAACAGGGACAGGGCTGGATGCGGGTGGATCCGACCGCCGTCGTGGCGCCCGAGCGCCTGCGCCGCGGAATACTGGATCTGCTGCCCGACGCCGGGTCCGTTCCCGAGCGGCTGCTGCATGAATTCTCCTGGCTGCAGCAGGGACATCAGGCCTGGGATGCACTCAACGCCTGGTGGAGCGGCGAGGTCGTGGCCTATAACTACGGCTCGCAGCTGCGCCTGCTGGACCGTCTCGGTTTCGGCGACCCCGGTTGGCAGCAACTGGGCTGGCTGCTCGCGGCATCATTGACGGTGTGGTTGCTCATCGTCGGCTGGCAGTTTGGCCGGCTGCGCCAGGGCCCGGGGCCGGACCGACTGGCGCGTGCCTATCTGAAGTTGTGCGGGCGGCTCGCCCGTCACGCACCGGCGCGGCAGTCGCACCAGGGGCCGCTGGGGTATGCGGCCACCCTCCCGGTCGGACCTGAGGCGACCACCCAGGCCCGGGAACTGCTCAAACTCTACGCCCGGCTGCGCTTTGGCAGCCAGGCGCCGACGGCGCAGCAGCTGCGAGCGTTCGAAAAGGAGGTCAGTCGTTGGCGGCCGCCGCATCGGAATGTTCGCGGGTCTCGCGAAAGGTGACCCCGGGCCAGCGCTCCAGCGTCAGATGCAGATTCACGCGCGAGGGCGCAAGGTAGACCTGCGCACCGCCGTGATCCACGGCGAGATTCTCGTAATTGCGCTGCTCGAACTCGGCCAGCAGCTTCGCGTCATCACAATACACCCAGCGGGCGGTATGGACCCCGATCGTGTCGAACACGCACTGCACGTTGTATTCGTCCTGCAGACGGAAGGCCACGACCTCGAATTGCAGCTGGCCGACCGCCCCGAGGATCAGATCGTTGTTGCGCAAGGGTTTGAAGAGCTGCGTGGCGCCCTCCTCGCACAGCTGCGCCAGACCCTTTTGCAGCGCCTTCATTTTCAAAGGGTCCTTGAGCACCGCGCGGCGGAACAACTCCGGCGCGAAGCTCGGAATGCCGGTGAAGCCCAGTGCCTCCCCTTCGGTGAAGGTGTCGCCGATATTGATGGTGCCGTGATTGTGCAACCCGATGATGTCACCGGCGAAGGCCTGCTCGGCCTGCGCGCGATCGGCCGCCATGAAGGTCAGCGCGTCGGCAATCCGCACTTCCTTCTTCAACCGCGAATGGAACAGGCGCATGCCGCGTGCGTAGCGTCCCGAACACAGGCGCATGAAGGCAATCCGGTCGCGATGCGCCGGGTCCATGTTCGCCTGGATCTTGAAGACGAATCCGGTGAGCTTCGGCTCGAGCGCCTCGACCATGCGCTCGCGCGTCGCGCGCGGTAGCGGGCCGGGCGCATTTTCGGCGAACGCCGCCAGCAACTCCTCCACGCCGAAATTGTTGATCGCGGAGCCGAAGAAGACCGGTGTCTGCTTACCGGCGCGATAGGCGCTGAGATCAAAGGCATCGGTCGCCCCCTGCACCAGCTCCACTTCCGCGGCGAACGCAGCGGCCTCGCTGCCCAGAAATTCCTGTGCTTCGTCGGAGGCCAGACGGTCGATGATGAAGTTCTCACCCACGCGACCCTTCTCGGCCGGCTGATAGGCGTAAATGCGGTCCTGGGGAAGGTGATAGACACCCTTGAGCCGCTGCCCCATGCCGATGGGCCAGGTGACCGGGGCGGTGCGGATCTTCAGCACCTGTTCGATCTCATCCAGCAGCTCGATCGGCGCCCGGCCCTCGCGGTCCAGCTTGTTGATGAACGTGATGATCGGCGTGTCGCGCAGCCGGCACACTTCCATCAGCTTCACCGTGCGCTCTTCGACGCCCTTGGCACAGTCGATGACCATCAGCGCCGAATCCACCGCGGTCAGCGTGCGGTAGGTGTCCTCCGAAAAGTCCTCATGACCCGGTGTGTCCAGCAGATTGACGATGCAGTCGCGAAACGGAAACTGCATGACCGAGGAGGTCACGGAAATACCGCGCTGCTGTTCCAGCCGCA
>Ga0210385_10000948_pt1 | contig 18420 bp, 14 predicted proteins | sample IncBWH26OmetaG_FD_160107 | JGI IMG/M metagenome (GOLD analysis project Ga0210385, IMG submission 160107) | Forest soil microbial communities from Barre Woods Harvard Forest LTER site, Petersham, Massachusetts, United States - Inc-BW-H-26-O ...
AACAGGATAATCTTTGGTAAACCCGTAGCCGCCGTAGATTTCAATAGCCAGCGAGGTCACGCGCTCGGCCACTTGCGAGGCGAAGAGCTTGGTCATCGCGGCTTCCTTCACGAAGTTCACGCCCGCATCCTTCATGCGGGCCGCGTTGTAGACCATGAGGCGCGCGGCTTCAATCTCGGTGGCCATTTGCGCGATCTGGAACTGGATGCCCTGAAACTCCCCAATGGCCTTGCCAAATTGCTTCCGCTCCAGGGTGTATTTCGCGGCAAATTCCCAGGCCCCGCGCGCCAGACCAATCATCTGCGCGCCAATGCCGATGCGGCCTTCGTTGAGGGTTTCGATCGCGATCTTGTAGCCTTTGCCGGTTTCGCCGAGCACGTTTCCTTTGGGCACGTGGCAGTCCTCAAGAATCAGTTCGCAGGTCGACGAAGCGCGAATTCCCAGCTTGTCTTCTTTCTTGCCCACGCTAAATCCAGGGAAGTCTTTTTCTACTAAGAACGCTGTGATGCCTTTGTATCCCGCGGCGGGGTCGATGGTCGCGAACAGCACGAACAAGCCGGCCTCTTTGCTGTTAGTGATCCACAGCTTGCGCCCATTAAGAACATAATCACTACCCTTGAGTTCGGCGCGGGTCTGCAGGGCAAACGCGTCAGAGCCCGATCCAGCCTCGCTCAAGGCATAGGCGCCGACCGTGTCGGCCGCCATCTTCGGCAGATAGCGCTTCTTCTGCTCAGCATTACCCCATCGCAGCAGGGCATTGTTGACCAGCGTGTTTTGTACGTCGACCACCACGCCGGCCGATGCGTCGACGCGCGACAGTTCCTCTACAGCCAGGATTGCTTCAAAGAATTTGGCGCCGCCTCCACCGAATTGCTCCGGGATTTCGATCCCCATCAGTCCGAGCTGGAAGAATTCGTGGATCAGACCCTTGTCGAAGATGCCTTTCTCGTCCATCTCCTTCACCAGCGGACGAAGTCTCTCGTCGGCAAACTGGCGGATGTTATCTCGAAAGAGGATTTCGTCCTCAGTGAGCGTGGTCAGAGGCGTGGGGAGAGCAGATTGCAGCGTGGTCTCAGGCATACGAATACCTTCAAATGGAGGAATAGCAGACCTTGGATTCTAGCACCGTTAGAGTGGTCGGGAGGGGCGAAACGCTCAGCTGCGCCGCGAATGCACTAGCTTCAAAGTGTCCGCCTGCAGAATGCGTTGAATCTGATTGCGCGCGTGCACGGACCAAGGGCCCGTGGTGTCGAGCTTGATGTATGCCTGCCAGTGTTTCAGCGCCTTGCGCGGCTCGCGGGTTTTTTCGTAGGCGAGCGCGAGGTTGTAGTGCGCGTCGGCGTAAGTTGGAGCTAGCTGGATCGCCATCTTGTAGGTCTGGATGGCTTCTTGTACCCGTCCCGTCTCGTCGAGAACGTTGCCCAGGTCGAAATAGGCCAGCGCGTAGCGAGGGTCGGCCTGCAGGGCAGCGCGGTAGTGCTTCTCCGCAAGCGAGAAATCCTGCCGGTTGTAGTAAAGCGTTCCGAGATTGATGTGCGCGGCGGCGTGGCCGGACTCGAACTCTAGCACTTTCAGATAGGCCGCCAACGCCTCAGTCTGGGTCGTCGGATCCTCTTCCAACGCGATCCCGCGGGCGAACCAGACGGCGGCATCGTTCTCCTGCGGAGTGGAATCCGGCGTGGGAATCGGCGTGCTGGTTACAACTTTTTCCCGAGTTGCAAAGTCCATCACGAACTGTCCCGCGATCGGTTCGAGCAACCTGCCTTCATGGCGGAAGGCGACGCGATGCTTGTTAGTGGACGAAGCTCCAGCCTCGAGCAAAGGATTTCCCATGCCCGACGCCTGCTTCTGCATGGCCTCGAGCGATTGCCGGATCACTGCCGGTCGCACCCGCATGGCGCACAGGTCGCGAACCTTCTTGACTTTCAGCAGGTCGGAAAAAGAGTAGGTGGTTGAGGCAGCAATCAACTCCGCGCGCTCCCAGTTGGCCAACTGGCGCGGCGTCAGATGAAGAATCCTAAGTAAATCGGCTCGGCTGTACACGACTTTATGTAAGCTCTCGCGCCAGAACCGCGCAAGAAGGTTACGCCGTCATTATCTGCAACTTGCGGCGGTAAACGCAACAGCAAACGCTTGTGGAAATCTGAGGAGAACCTGGTTGATTTACATGCAGCGGAAATGGTGCAAACACCGCCTAAACCACCACGGCAGCCTGGTACTCCTCATAAGTCCCCTTGAAGTCGGTGACCTTGTGATCGCTCTCGAAGTGCCAGATGCGAGTCGCGACCTCGTCGATCAAGTCGTGATCGTGCGACACCAGGAACACTGTCCCCTGATACCGCTGCAGGGAGATGTTCAGCGCGTTGATGGCCTCCAGATCCAGGTGATTCGTCGGTTCATCGAGCACAAGCACATTTGGTTTCTGCAGCATCAGCTTGCAGAAGAGCAGCCGCGCCGCCTCGCCGCCGGAAAGTACGCTGGTGGATTTCGTGGCTTCGTCGCGGGCAAAGAGCATCTGCCCCAGCAAGCCGCGGATTTCTTCGCTCACCGCTGCGGGATTCCACTGATGCAGCCACTCCAGCACCGTCGTGCCGCCTTCGATCAGGCTGCGGTGGTCCTGGGCGAAGTATCCAATCGAAGCCTCGTGTCCCCAGATCACTTTGCCAGAGTCGACGAACGGCCCATCGTAGCCGCTGGTCTTGCGCAGCTCCGCTTCCGGCGTAGTCGGAGAATTCGCGAGCAGTGCATTCACCAGGGTGGTCTTCCCTGCTCCGTTGCGCCCCATCAATGCGATTCTTTCTCCGCGCGTGATGCTGGCCGTGAAGTCGCGAATGACCTGTTTGTCGCCGTAAGCCTTGCTCAGTTGTTCGACCTCGAGAATGTGCTTGCCCGACGGCCGCTTCTGCTCGAACTTGATGTAAGGCCGCGCAATATTCGATTTGGCCAGTTCCGTAACTTGCAGGCGTTCCACTTCCTTGCGCCGCGACTGCACCTGGCTTGACCGCGTGCCGGCGGAGAATCGCGCGATGAACTCGTTCAATTGCGAAATCTTTTTTTCGCGCTGCGCGTTCTGCGATTCAATTTGCGAGCGGACTTGCGTCTTCGCCAGCACCATCTCGTCGTACGATCCGGTGTAGGTGATGATGGTCTCGTAGTCGATATCGGCGATGTGCGTGCAAATACTGTTGAGGAAGTGCCGGTCGTGCGAGATCGCGATCACGACTCCGTCGTACGCATTCAGAAATCCCTGCAGCCAATGGATCGAATCCAAGTCCAGGTTGTTGGTGGGCTCGTCCAGCAGCAACGCCTGAGGATGCCCGAACAACGCCTGCGCCAGCAGCACGCGGACTTTCTGTCCGCCTTGCAGTTCGCTCATCTTGCGGGAATGCGCTTCGTCCGGAATGTCCAACCCTTGCAGTAAGATCGCGGCGTCGCTCTCGGCCGTGTAGCCGTCTTCTTCTCCGACAATGCCTTCCAGTTCGCCGAGCTGCATGCCGTCTTCGTCGGTCATGTCGTGCTTCGCGTAAATCGCGTCGCGCTCCTGCATGGCTGCCCACAGGCGCTTGTTGCCCATGATGACGGCATCGATCGCCGTGTAGGCGTCGAAGGCAAACTGGTCCTGGCTCAAAACCCCGAGCTTGCGCGGACGTACAACCGTCCCTTTTTGCGGCTCCAGTTCGCCGCTGAGCAGCTTCATAAACGTCGACTTGCCCGAGCCATTGGGCCCGGTCAGGCCATAGCGCTTGCCCGGCGTAAACGCCGTGGAGACTTCGTCAAACAGTATTTTGGCGCCGAAGCGCATGGAAACATTACTGACTGAAAGCATGATTGGTTAGTAACTCTTCTTAGGACTGCGGGGAATTTCCGCCAAGACGGTACGCAGCTGGTCTTAACTAGAATACCATGCTGCCCTGAGTTCACGACTTAGCTCTGGTCGAGCAGTGTCCGCACCTTTTGCGCCAGCGTATCCAGGGAAAAGGGCTTCTGCAGGACCGCGTTTTGCACGCCGACCTCTGCGCCGCCCAGGGCTTCGTGGTCGGGATAGCCGGACATGAACAAAACCTTGATTTGCGGACGCACCTTCCTCAGCCGGTCCGCCAACTCTTTACCTCCGACGTTGGGCATGGCCATATCGGTTACCAGAAGGTGGATCAGATCTTCATGTCCCTCAGCAATTCGCAGAGCCTCGTTACCATCCATGCCGTGCAGCACCTTGTAGCCCTGACGCTGAAGAAATTCACAAGCCAACTCGCGAATACCGGTCTCATCTTCAACCAGAAGAACCGTCTCCGTACCCCTGGGCGCAGCGGCGAGATCTTCTCGTATCTGGGAAACCTGCAGCGCCGTCCTGGTCTCCGCTTCTTCCGCCCGATCCTCTTCTGCACAGGGAAGATAGATCTCGAAAGTCGTGCCTTTTCCCGGCTGACTATCGACGTGGGTCCAACCGCCGGTCTGCTTCACCACTCCATAGACAATGGGCAGCCCCAACCCCGTGCCTTTCCCTGGTTCTTTGGTGGTGAAAAACGGCTCGAACATGTGGGCTTGGGTTTCGCTATCCATTCCAACACCGGTATCGCTGACAATCAGTGTTACGTAGCGGCCGGGCAGCACGCCATCGCGAAGCCGCGGATGGTTGTGTCCTATTTCCGCGTTCCTTGTTTCAATGACCAACTGTCCGCCCTGCGGCATCGCGTCCCGGGCGTTGACCGCAAGGTTCATGATCAGCTGCTCCATCTGTCCTGGATCAGCCTTGACCGGCCAAAGCTGCGCAGCGGGCACTACGCGTAAGGCAATATTTTTTTCGATCAGGCGCTCCAACATCTTCGCCACTTCCGCCAGGACTCCATTCAGGTCCATGACCTTGGGCTGTAATACCTGTTTGCGGCTGAAGGCGAGCAACCGGCCGGTTAGGCTAGCCGCCCGAGTCACCGCATGTTCAATTCCCAGGGATTCTTTTTGCGATGCCGCGTCCGTAGCAAGCGCGCGGCGCAGCCGCTCGTTGTGAGCCTGAATGAGCATGAGAAGATTGTTGAAGTCGTGAGCGACGCCTCCCGCCAGAAGTCCCACGGCCTCCATCTTCTGCGAATGCAGAAGTTGATCTTCGAGACGTTTCCTCTCGGTGATGTCATACATGACCCCTTGCATGAGGCATGGCTGGTCCTCTGTCGTGGGCAACATGACGGCCTCGTCGCGAAACCAAAGCACCCTGCCGTCGCGGGCGAACATGCGGTACTCGGCTTGGAACAGGTCGCGGTTTTTCTGGAACGTCTCTTCCACTGCGAGAACACTGTCCCGGTCTTCGGCATGGATGCGATCTATCCAGTTCGCGGAATTCGAGAGCCACTCCGCGGGCGAGAACCCGAGCATTGACTCAATCTGCGGGCTCACATAGTGCCAGCGGCCTAAGGGCCCGAGTTCGGCGACGTAAGTGACGGCGGGCAGGCGCTCCACCAGCGTGCGATAGCGGCTCTCCGCCGATTTGAGTTCTGCTTGCGCTCGATCCCATTCCAGGGCGACCGCAGCAAGATGAGTGGCGTGAGCGATGAGTTGTAGATGCTCTCCGTCAGGCGTTCGAGGCTCGCGATAGTACACGGCAAACGTTCCCAGGATGCCGCCATCCTGCGAGGCGATCGGCGTAGACCAGCAAGCTCGCAGCCCATGAGGAAGCGCGAGATGGCGGTAGTCGGCCCACAGAGGGTCGGAGGCAATATCGGAGACGATGACTGGCAGGCGTCGGTAAGCGGCAGTGCCACAAGATCCGACGCAGGCGCCGATCTGGATGCCATCAATAATCTGGGTGTATTCCCGTGGCAACGAAGGGCCGGCACCGTGGCGCAAGGTCTTGCCGTCGGCATCCAGAAGCAAAACCGAGCACAACAATCCATTATGCTGCTTCTCGATGTTTGTGCACAAGGCTTCCAGGATTTCGGGAAGAGGTGCATGGGCCATGATCATGGCCAGAACTTTTACGTCGAGGCGCGCTAAAGCTTCGGGTGATTCTTGCGCTGCATCGACTGCTTTCTGCGCCCCTGTGGACATACTGCTGCCGTAGCTTCCTTTGAAGGTGATTGAAAAGAGACTGGTCCCGCCCGGGCGAACCCGCTCACTTGAATATCTATTATTGATGATCCATCGGTTGGGGTAACTGGATACATGGTACCGGAGGGTTACATAAGTAACCTCAAAATAAGGACCGGCAGCCAGCTCTTTCTAGTGTCCGCCGCTGAGTTCTCGAACGATCGCTCCGACGAACTGTTTGGCGTCGCCGAACAGCATCAGGGTGTTTGGAAGGTAGTAAAGCGGATTATCAATGCCGGCAAACCCCGGACTCATGCCGCGTTTGATCACCATCACGGTGTGAGCCTTGTCCACATCGAGGATGGGCATGCCATAAATCGGGCTGGAAGCGTCACTGCGCGCGGCCGGGTTAGTAACGTCGTTGGCGCCGATTACGAGGGCCACGTCGGTCTGCGGGAAGTCGCCATTAATCTCATCCATCTCGATGAGGCGGTCGTAGGGAATATCAGCCTCGGCCAGCAGCACGTTCATGTGCCCCGGCATGCGTCCAGCGACAGGATGGATGGCGAAGCGAACTTCGACTCCTTTTTTACTCAGGATGTCATAGAGTTCGCGCACCTTGTGCTGCGCCTGGGCCACAGCCATTCCATACCCGGGGATGATGACCACTTTGTTCGCCGCAGCCAGAATCGCCGCTGCTTCTTCGGCTGTAGCGCTGTGTACGGGTTTGACTTCCGCGCCGCCGGCTGCCGCGACCTGCACCTGCCCGAATGCTCCAAACAGCACGTTGGTAAATGACCGGTTCATCGCCTTCGACATGATGACCGAAAGAATCAGGCCAGAAGAACCATCGAGTGCGCCGGCGATGATCAGCAGCTTGTTCTGGAGCACGAATCCCATGGCTGCCGCGGACAATCCCGCGTAGCCGTTCAACAGCGAGATGACGGTCGGCATATCGGCCCCGCCAATGGGAATGATCAGAAGTATCCCGAAGATCAGCGACAATCCGACAATCAGCGGAAAGAATTGCTTCGCCTCTGGATGCAAGACCAGGTAAACGGCGCTCCCGATGGCAACAGCCATCAGCAAGAAGTTAACGAAATTCTGTCCTTTGTAAGTGATAGGCCGCTGAGGCAGGATTTCCTGCAGCTTCCCTGCCGCCATCAAACTTCCGGTAAAAGTCAGCCCCCCGAGGATCACTTCCATGGAGAGGACTGACAATCCGAACTTCGAGTTGTTCTGGGTGCCAAGATAGAACTCAGCCGTGCCGACCAGCGTAACGCACAATGCTCCGAAAGCATGGCTGAGTGCGGTTCGCTGCGGGACCGCTGTCATATGCACCATGCCGAGTGGAATGCCGATGCCGCTGCCCAGCACCAGCCCGACGGCGATCCACTTGTAGTCGACGATGCCGTGATGCAGCAGAGTGCCCGCGATGGCCAGCACCATGCCGATTTCGCCCGCCAAAATCCCGTGACGCGCAGTAGTCGGCGAACTCATCCACTTCAGCGACAAAATAAACAGAGCGCTGGCGATCAGATAGACGGCTTCGATGACGTACGGGCTTGCGGCGAGCTCGTTCATGGCTTGCTCAGTAAGACTTCGCTCAGTACCTACTCGCTCGGACGGCTGCTCTTGAACATCTTCAGCATGCGGTCCGTAATGAAGAATCCACCTACCACGTTGCTGGTGGCGGCGACGATAGCGATCGTGCCCAGCACAGTCGCGAATGTGCTTTTGCGCTCGCCCACCATCACAATCGCGCCCACCACGGCGATAGCGTCGAGTGCGTTGGTGAGCGACATCAGTGGAGTATGCAACAAGGGCGAAACGTGGCGGATGACCTCGAAGCCAATGAAGCAAGCCAGCATAAAAATAAACAATGCATCGATCAGATTCTCGCTCATGTGCTCTCCAGTTCTCAGCTCTTACTTCGCTCCCGCCGGGACCAAAGCGGGCAACTTGAAAAACTCGCGCACTCGCGCGTTTACGATTTCGCCGCCGCGCGTGACCATGGTCTCGCGGATAATTTCATCCTCCAGGTTCAGCTGCAGCTTGCCGTCCTTCACTATGTATGCAAGAAACGTGGCCACATTGCGGGCGTACATCTGGCTGGCATGGTAGGGAACGCTGCTGGCCAGATTGATAGCGCCGATAATCGTTACGTCGTAGACCTTCACGGTCTCTCCCGTGCGGGTAAGTTCGCAGTTGCCGCCACGCTCAGACGCTAGATCTACAATCACGGAACCCGGCGCCATCCCTTTGACCATGTCGGCGGTGATCAGCACCGGCGATTTCTTGCCGGGGATTACGGCGGCGGTGATCACCACATCGCTCTCCGCCACCACCCGAGTCAGGAGTTCGCGTTGCCGGGCGTAGAAAGTTTCGTCCTGGGCGGTGCCGTAACCGCGCGCGTCCTGCGCGTTTTGCGCTTCGAGAGGCAGCTCGACGAATCGTCCGCCGAGGCTCTGCACCTGCTCTTTGGCGGCGGGGCGCATGTCATAAGCCGAAGCCACGGCGCCCAACCGGCGCGCAGTCGAGATAGCCTGCAGTCCAGCAACTCCAGCGCCGATGACGAATACGCGGGCCGGCGTGATCGTGCCTGCAGCCGTCGTCATCATCGGAAAGATTCGGATCGATGTTTCAGCAGCCAGCAGCACCGCTTTGTAGCCGCAGATCGTCCCCATCGAAGAAAGCGCATCCATGCTTTGCGCGCGCGTGGTGCGTGGTACGAGTTCGACCGAAAACGCGGTGACCCCGGCAGCTGCAATCTGCTGGACGACTTCGGCGGAACCGAAGGGTCGCAGAAATCCAATCAGCACTTGATCGCGCCGTAGCAGAGGAAGGTCTGCCTTCCCGGTCACATCATTGGAGCCGTAGCAAAGCACCTGAACAATAATGTCAGCAGTGCCGAACACGGCAGCCCGGTCGGGAAGAACTTTTCCACCTTTCTCGATGTAGTTCGAATCAGGGTAGCCCGACCCCTCGCCGGCACCCGATTCCACAACCACTTCCAGTCCTGCCTTTGCCAGCGTAGGAATGACTCCCGGAACCAGCGCAACCCGGCGCTCTCCCGGGTAGCTTTCCTTAGGAACTCCAACAATCACGCGGTTGTCCTTTCCCCGTGAAGAATCATCGCTGGCCTTTCAGCCAAATGCGAATGCTACAGAATCGAATCCGCCAGCGGCTGTGACGCCCATCACATGGTACTGGAACCATCAGCCGATGGACCCAAAACAGTACCAGAAAGGACGGGGAACTTGGAAGCGCGTGACGGCGGACGGTGCCAAGGAAAAGATCACGATTCCCTCGATCGACCGGATCTTAACTGTGGTGGAAGGCGACGCGGGATTATTGATACGTGAAAGCCGGCCGCTTCTCCGGATTGTCACCGCGAGAGAACGAGAGAACGACCGGCCTTCGTTTTGCAGATCGCTACTGCTGAGGTGGTGCGCCGCCCTCGGGCGGACCGCCGTGGCCGTTGTGCATCCCTTCATGCCTGGCCTGCATTTCGTCCCACTTCTTCTGCTGCGTGGCGTCAAGCAGCCCGCGTATCTGGTCGTCGGTGCTCTTGCGGATATCCATCATCTTGGCGTGGCGATCCTCTTGGGAAAGAGAACTGTCCTGGTGCAAGCTCTCCATCTGCGAGTGCTCCGACTGCAGGGCAGCCAGCACTTTAGGCTCCTGATCAGAGGTGAGGTTGAGTCGTTTGGTCAGCTCGGCCGTGCGCTTGGCAGGATCGGGCGGACCGTGATGCCGTCCACCGTTCTCCTGCGTGGGCGGGGGTTGCTGGTTGGAATCTTGAGCGCCGGCGAAGGGCGCCGCGATCGAAATAAGGCCTGCCGCGGCGAGAATGAGCAGGGACTGTTTGAGCATAGGTATCTCCTTTTCAAAAGCGATTCTATCTACACCTATAAACGGAATTATGAACCGAGAGTTGCGCAAGAAACCAGGATTCCCACAATCTTTGCATAACTTTACGAAGGTTGACGCTGATTCGGGATTCTTGCGTAAGACCGGAGATGTGCTGCCAGTCCGTCGTTACTGATTTCAAATGGTCGAGAGGAGTATTGAAGGCTGGAGCCGACGAGCGAACTTGAACCGCCGACCGCCCCATTACGAATTCGCGAAAGTGAGCGTGAGCGCATCTATTTTGGCCGTTGGTGCCCGGTACGGGTTCATCTGTTGTCTCGCTAAACCCAGAGAAGCAGCTGCCGGATAGGGTAGTTACGGATGATCTCCTTGTCGGTGGGATCCGGCTCCAGCGCTTTCCAGAGATCAACATATCTCCGCTCATGGCAGGCTATCCCCGAGAACAGTAGACCGGGCGAGCGAACAGGCAAGGCGTCGAAATGCTCCACGTCTTTTGCCCACTTCCACGTCGTCTTGTCTCTAAGGTACGGATAGATGAACTCCGCTGCCTTGCAAAGCCCGCGCCCGTCTGCAAGGCGGAAAGTCGGCGGATCCGGAGCAAGCCCTTTGAGCGACTGGCAGAGTCCCGCCATCACGTCGAAGTTGAAGATCGAATAGCTGTATGGCTTGGTACGCGCCAGTTCCCGAGGAAACGATCCATTCGCATCCATCTGATTAGGTAGCAAGATATCCCGATAGCGCTGGTATACCTCCTTGCGCGCGCCATCGTCGTCCGCCAACCCGGCAAACTCAGCAGCCTGCAGGGCCCAGCAGAAGGCGTGGTTGTTCGTAGTATCGCGTTCCTCCATTCCGCGCTCGCTGTGAGAAAGCCAGTCCAGATAACTGGCGAACCAATTCTTCACCGCTGCGCCCTCTTGCGGACTCAGCATGCCAGACATCAGAAAGCTCGCAGCCCTGGCCACCTCGACCAGATGCAGCGTATCGATGATGCCGTAGGAGCGGCCCGTCGAAGACCCTTGAACCGCTTGAGCGTACAGCAGGTTCGGATTCATCCGCGTTTCAGGAGAGACAAACCATGCGCGCAGGTGAGCGCAGGCCTGCTGCCCATAGCGGCGGTCGCCGGTCAGCAGCCAGGCGGCGGTCAGAGCGGGCATCTGAATGGAGAGCGCCACCATCACCTTGCGATGCTCATCGAAATTCTCCGGATTGCTCTGCCCGTCACGATTAATGTAGGGCCCATTTGGATCCTTCGGGTTAGGCCAGAAGTAGTCGGCTTGGGAATAGAAATCGTGCAATCCACCTGCGCTATGCTTGGCAGGGAACGCCGTGATGGTAATCGGAGCTTGAGAAACGTACCTGGCGCCGGCGTCCAGAATCCGCCTGCGGTCCGTTTCGCTGACTAGCCGGAAAGCGTCGGACTTTCCAGGTTGGTCCGACAAACCGAAGGTAAAGCTGGCCGCAGTCAGGCAGCCGGCCGCTGCCGTCGCTTCCAGGAATCTTCTTCTCGAGAGGGCATTAGCCAGGGGCACCTCGGATTCTCCCTATTTCCGTTGAGTAATATACATTCTCGCTTCAGCTCCGCGGTAGACGACCGATGTCGCACGGGGTATCGGATCTGGGTGAGTGCCTTGGCGATCATGCACTCAGCGAGATCCGCCGATTTCAGATGGCCGACAAGCCTCCGTCGACGGACAACTCCACCCCGTTCACGAAGCTCGAATCGTCCGAAGCAAGAAACAGCGCGACCGCCGCAATTTCCTCGGGACGACCCATCTTTCCCCGCGGGATCACGGATTCGAACATCCGCTTCCCCTCCTCGGTGAGAACTTGGTCCTGCATCGGTGTGGCGATCGGCCCCGGGCTCAGCACGTTCACCCGGATATTCCTGCCCTCCAGTTCGTTGAGCCAAGTGCGTGCGAATGAGCGCAACGCCGCCTTGCTCGCCGCATACACGCCGAAACCCCTGGACGGTCGAATCCCTGACCGAAGCAGCGGGCATGTCTCGCTCCGCATTCGCAGCCCGTTTTAAGGAGCTACTCGGACAAACACCGCTGGAATATGTAACCGAGTGGCGGATGCAGAAGGCGATGCAGTTGCTACAACAGCGCGACAAAAAGCTCATAGACGTTGCTCGGTCGGTCGGTCGGTTACGAGTCTGACGCTGCGTTCAGTAAGGCGTTGAAGCGAGTTGTCGGGGCCAACCCTGGTGAATACGTCAAACGTGGTTTTGAAGACCCGGGTATGCCGGAATGGCGGAAGGTTTTTGAAGCGGAGGATTCTGGCTTTGGCGGCGGGGCCTAGAATGGAGCCGACGAGCGGACTTGAACCGCTGACCTGCCGATTACGAATCGGCTGCTCTACCAACTGAGCTACGTCGGCTTCTGGTTAGACCGTTTCAGTTTATCAAATCGCCGATCGAGCAAGAGCAGGCGGTCGCGACGCGTGCTCCGCTTCGGAACAAAAACGGGCTTGGTCTGCTCATTTATGCGGCGCGCGCGGTGGCCAGTGCGTCGTATTCCTCTTGCGACTGCGCGGGCAGCAGAACCCACAAGGTATACACGCCGACGGCTGTACCGAAGGGAATATTGAACAGCGAGATGAAGCCCAGCACCAGGGCAGTGATGCGAGCCCAGGGTTCGCGGTGCATCAATCCCCACCCGGCGATGAACCCGCACGCCGCTTTTGCCAGAATGAAAATACCGATCACGCTCAGCAGCGGACGCAGAAACGCGGTGGGCGCATCCGGCGCACCAAATTCATGCAGATGAGCAAACAGCGTGTTGGCGAGGACGTACAAGACCACGCCACCGATGGTGTTAAACGCGGAGATGGCGAGCCAGAGAATCCCCAGCAGCTGAACGTGACCCTGCACGCGTCCTGGGCGCTGCGGCATTACTGCTATCGACCCTATGATTTGCTTGCCGCACTTGCTGCAGAACGTCTGTCCGAATTGCACTGTAGTGCCGCACCCGTCGCAGAACATAATTTCCTCCTGCCGCCGCGTGAGCCGACACCCGCAGCCGCAACACACCTCTCAACTCATCATCTCTGAAAAATAATACGCAAACCGCAAGCGAGAGTTCAGTGGAAAGTGTTCGTGCTTCTCCAACTTTGCTCTGCTACAGACGCGGATCGGTTCACGAGCAAAACGAAAAGGCCACCCGGCAACAGGGCGGCCTTTTCTTTTCAAGGGAGAATAGTTCCAACGGAGGCAAAAGATCCCGTCAAAACTTTCTGGACAAAATCTTATGAGCCGAAAAAGCAGGGTGTCAAGCAATTTTTGGTAAATAAATGTCTTTAGTTTCAGTGACTTACATAACCAATCAACAATCAGCCAAATTGTCCCAATTTGAGACGAAAAGTGACCGGAACAGCCTTAAGCCAATACTCCTCAGGCACTTAAGAACCGTTGGAGGTCTCGGTCGCAGCCGGTGGGCGAGCCGGAGAGGCTGGCGCAGCGCCTCCCAACTGAAGCGAAATGAACTCGGTTTGCTCGGCCTCGGAAACTCGACCAGGAAAACACTTCCGCAGCAGAACAGGCAGAAACACGCGAGCGCCGCCGAACGCTAATCCCGCTGCCAATGAGATCGCTCCCACGATAATGCATAGCAGAATGATGTTGACCAGCAGGTTGGCGATATTGTCTTTCTTGTCGAAATACGTGTTCTCGTTCCAGGTAACGCTGGGCGACCAGTTCACCGCGCCCAACAAAGTTTGCGCGTCGCTCTGGGAAATCGGGCCCGCGGCAATCGCAACAATCGGCCCGGTGCGCTTGGCGAAAAACGGTCCAACATTTTCGATAGGATCCACACCCGCCTGAGGTAGAGGGGCATGATTCGCAGCGTCAATGCGACGCAGATGCTCAGCCGCCAACGCGGGCGTGGGATACTCGATCAGCATCAGCGTGGCTCCTCCGCCAGAGGTGGAGTATTGCCCGAGCACGACTTCGGGACTGGCGCTGAAATCGACCATATCCGCGGACAGCGGAGACCCAATGGCTTCCAGAGCCAGCGGCCCTTCAGCGTATTTCTCCGTATTCCGGGAGTAGCCGTGGTGCGGCATGGAAGCCAGGATGGGAGGCAGGTTGCCGGCGTTTCCGCCGGGGTGCGGCAGCAAGCCAGCGAGTTCGCGCAGTCCCGCCGCTGACATCACAGACAACTGGCTGAATACGGCTTCGACCACGACGTTGCCGCGATAAAAAAGAACTCGCTGATTCAGCGACGCGCCCTGGTCACCAATCTCCTCCCGCGCCATCCCTGGCTGCAGATAGAAGGTGTAGGCCCCGAAAGCTCCGCTGGCGTCGGCGAAGCGGGCGGCGCGAATTTTCAACGTCCGTCCGTCGTCACTCTTGTAAGCGGCGGCCTCGAAATCAGTGAAACCGTATTCCTTGAGCAGGGCCGCATTGGTGGGGTCCGCGGAAGCAGCATCTTTGCTGGACTGCGCCGCACCTTGAATCTGCCACCCCGCAAATTGCTTCGGAAGAATGGGCAAGGCGGGAGAATCCCCGCCCGGGCCGGCGGCAAAGACCGCGCTAACGGCACAAACGCTGACCGAACAAACTATGAGCGCTAATATGAGTGCACATCTTGAAGCGCGCATGAATACACCGCTAGGCACGGAATCCCCCTTGTTATTAGACCACAGAGGATGGGAAAAGGTTTCCGACGGCAGGACCCGACGACGTCCATCCCGCCAGACTCGCGTGATTCGCTATTCGATCATGTGAGGCGCGGCCAGGCTAACGAATTCCCGTGGCGTGACTATCTTAGTTTTCTTCCAGAATTTCGGAAAATGCTTCAGATTCCCCGTAATAAGGTAGTCTGCAGCTGCCGCATCGGCACATTCCAGGAAGATATTATCGTCTGGGTCGGTGGCAACTTCCACCCGCTTAGCGGGAACCACGGTGTAACTGCGGTTCTTGATGAGCTGAAGCAGTTGTTGTCGCGGTCCCTTCCGAATTTGCAGTTCCGGGCGGCCAAGCACTTCGCCGCATTCTTCCAGGATGGATGGGGACACATACAGCCGCGCCGGTTTAGTAACCGCGAGCAGGAGAACCGTGCGCTGCAGCCCAGCCGGCTTAATAACCGCTGAAACTAACACATTCGTGTCAATCACCACGCGGAGGGAAAGCATTACCGCTTGGTCTTCCGCGAAGCCTTGATGATCCGGTTAATTTGCGACGAGGTCAACGCGCTCGTCCCCTTTCGCTCCGACTCTTCTCCGATAACCTTTAATACCTCTGGTTCGGGAGCCGCCAGTCTGACGTAATCGCGTATGCTGAGCAGTATCGCCATGGGGGTTCCGCGCTTCTCGATCACAAGGGACCGGCGCTCGTCATCTACCCGGCGCAAAAGCCTCCCAAAATTTGCACGGGCACGCAAAGCGGAAACGACTATCGTTCCATTCTTGCCGGTGTTTGGACTGGTGGCCATAAACTCTCCATTTCATCTGTCTGAACTGTACAGTTTGATTGTGGCACAGTCAATGGAACCTGATGCGGCCATTGCTATGAAAAACCGCCTCTTAAGGCTTGGGACACTACTGTCCAGCGGCTTTATCGATCTTGCTGGCGACCTTGACCCCGCTCAGTCCATTCACATAGTTGGCGATGCCGCGGTAGAGTGACTCGGCAATGCGCTGGCGGTATTCGCTGGTCTCGAGGTGGTGCTCGTCAGTGGGATTGCTGACAAAAGAAACCTCAGCCAGGATCGAAGGCATATTGGCCCCGATCAGCACGATAAACGGCGCCTTCTTCACGCCGCGGTCGCGAATGCCAGGGCTCTTGGCAGCGAGGCCGGTATGCAACGACTGTTCCACATCCCCGGCGAATTCCCGCGACTCTTCGATCTTTTCCTTGAGTGCGATCTTCTTCACCAGGTCCTGCAGTTCGTAAATCGACTTCTCCGAAACCGCATTCTCCCGCGCCGCCACTTCCAGCGCTTCGGGCGAAGAGGTGAAATTCAGGTAGTAGGTCTCGACTCCGCGAGCGTCAGGGTCATGGCTCGAGTTGGCGTGGATGGAAACGAACAGATCGGCGCGCGCCTGGTTCGCAATCGCAGTCCGAGTTTCGAGCGGGATGAAGGTGTCGTTCTTGCGGGTATACACCACCTCTGCGCCCAGCCGCGTCTCCAGTAGCTTGCCTAAACGCCGGCCCACATCGAGCACCAGGTCCTTTTCTTCCAGGCCGTTGGGGCCGATAGTGCCGGTATCGTGGCCGCCGTGTCCGGGATCGATCACAATCTTGCCGATTTTCAGTCCCAAAGCGCGAATCAGCGAACGGTCCCCGCCTGCAGTGGGTTTCGCTTCATGAATATCCAGATCGGAAGTGCTTCCCGACCTATGGGTAGCCAGCGCGCGGACGCCTGACTTGGGATTGGACCCTCCCGGATTACTTGGCGTTGCAGCAAGAGTCGCATCAGAAGAATCGGAGTCGCTGTCGAGATCGCCGGCCTCAGACTTTTTCGCGACGACGTCCGCATCCCGCGCGACCGCAGCTTTGCTCTTCACTTCTCGAGCACTCCGCTTCGCCGCGCCAGCCGAGGAAGCACTCGGCTCGGGATCGTCATCATCGGCTTCCACAATTTTCTTCACTACTGTTGTTGGTAGTTCCTTGCTCGCAACAAAACCCGGCGCCTGCGCGTCTTCGCTGACATTCGCACTCACGGTTTTCGGCGTGGTCTTCGACGGAGCCGCGCCTTCAGCCGGTACGGAGGCGACTTCGCCCGCCTCATCGGCTTTGAACTGCTTCGCCCGCCCATTCTTGCCGTGAATGTCGATAATCAGGCGGTAGGGATTGGGCAGCAGAAACGCTTCGTAATCGGAAAGATTGTCGACCTCGAGCACCACCCGCGTCCGGCCGGGCACAAACTGGGCCACGCGAACTTTCTTCAGAAAGCCGTCATCCACATCGAAGCTCTTGCCGACCAGCGTGGAGGCGAGCTTGGTATCGCGCAGGTCGAAAAAGATGCGCGCCGGACCATCGAGCCGCTGCGACGAGAACTTCACGTCGCTCTCGAGGTCAATAGCAACCCGCGTGTAGTCTGGAGTAGACCAGTGCCGGATGCCGGTCACCCGCGGCAGATGCCCGGAACGCGGCTCCCAAGACTTGTCCCCGCCGGAGTCTGCAATCGAAGCGGAACTCTCTCCCCCGTCTTTCGCGTCCTGGTTGTTCCCGCTCTTCTCCCGCTTCTTCTCCGTAACCTTGTGCGCGGCCGCAACCTTTTCGGCCTGCGCCTGATCATTCAGTTCGGTGATCGCCTGACGCGCATCATCGGCCAGGCGATTGTGAGGATAGCGGTGCAAGAACTCCTGAAAGGTGGATCGCGCCGCATCGGCATCGTTCAGATCGTCTTTGTAGATCTCGCCGATCGTGAACAGCCCGTCGAAACGGTACCTGCTGCCGGGATACTCGCGGCGCAGGAACTTATATTGCTCGACCGCCTCATTCAGGATTTTGTCGTCGTCGAAATGCCGTCCCATTTCCACCAGCGTCTCCGCCACCGCAACCACGCTGGGATCAGCTTTGCTGGAAGACGGCGCTCCCAGATAGACAGACCGGTAGGCATTCAATACACGCTGGTAGTCGCGGCGGGTGCGATCTGCAGCAGGGGTACCGTTCAGGGCTTCGCGCATGCGCTCGGCATTGGCGAAGTGTTCCCGCGCCCAGGCATCAGAGTGATGCGTGCGGGCCTCGGCAGCCGGAGCCGCAGCAACGACCGCAACAAACACGGCGAGCGCAAGCCACGCTCCCCATAGACAACGCTGGCGCAATGAACTCTTCAAAATAACCAGCCCGTGCCTTCGTTCCTGCTTCTTTGAATCAGCTTGTTTGAACCAGTTGGTTGAACCTGATGCCCTGGGTGCCGATCGAACGCGCCGATCGATCGTATCGATCGAACCTGTAAAGAGACTCAACTAAACAGATGCCGCAAACCTAATCCGTGTTGCTGATGTAGAGCACGCCCCGCGCATCCCGTTGAACCGTCACCGGGGTGTGCGAAGCGCCCGAGTTAAAGTCGGACACACCGTAGTACAGGTTGGTGATCCGCCGGACGTAATTTTGAGTTTCAGCGTAGGCCGGCACGCCCGAACTGCGCGCCACCGCTCCCGCGCCTGCGTTATAAGCGGCTAGGGTCAGTTTAATATCGCCGTCATAACTTTCCAGAAGCTGCTTCAAGTGGCGCACGCCGGCGTCCACATTCTGTTCCGGGTCAAACGGATTTCTCACCTTCAACTGGCGCGCCGTCGAAGGCATCAACTGCATCAGCCCCATCGCGCCTTTCCGTGAAACCGCGTTGGGATTGAAGTTCGATTCCACTTTCACCACGGCGCGTACCAGATTCGGGTCCACATTATGCCGTGCCGCAGCCGCCTCAATGGCGCTGTCGATGTCGCCGGGGCTAGCGATTGGCCCGCGAAAATTCGCGTTCACAATCTTGGCAGTCGCCGACTGAGTGGAGTCATGCCCCAGATACTCGCTGACCTCCGCCGCTGCCGACCGCGCGGCTCGCATCGCCGCTGCATTCGGTC
>Ga0210385_10000950_pt1 | contig 18403 bp, 18 predicted proteins | sample IncBWH26OmetaG_FD_160107 | JGI IMG/M metagenome (GOLD analysis project Ga0210385, IMG submission 160107) | Forest soil microbial communities from Barre Woods Harvard Forest LTER site, Petersham, Massachusetts, United States - Inc-BW-H-26-O ...
AAGAAAGATGGCAGTCTCGTGCTTGCCTTGTGGAACTATGCGCCGCCGGAGCACGCTGGCGCCGCCAAGACGGTTACCCTGCACTTCCAGGGCGGACACTATAAACGCGCGTACGTCTCGACGGTCGACCCCGATCACGGAGACGTTCACTCCACTTACGAAAAGATGGAATCGCCGCCCTACCCTTCGCAGGCGCAGATTGAGCAGCTCAAGCGGGCAGCAGAAATTCCCCGAGCGGCGGAGCGCGACCTGAAAGGCGGAGAATTGACCCTGACGTTGCCTTCGTACGGGCTGGCTGTGGTTGAAGTCAGATAGATCCGTCTAGGACACGCGATCCTAACACGGCTACTTTTTGGAAGGGTCGGGATCGCTCCGAATCGTCAGCCAGGCTGTTACCGCGCTTGCCAGAGACAGCGCTGCGCAAGCCAACATGATAATTCGAAATCCGAATACAAATGCTTTGTTGATGGATTCTTTGATCTCGGCACTGGTACTGGAGTTTAGACCAAGGGGTACCTGCAAGCCCGCGAGTTTGATCTCGCCCGAATGAAGCTCCCGCAAAATGGCGGGCGACAATGAAAGATGAGCCAAGCTTCTGTTCAGTTCTGAACCAAAGGCTTTCACCATCACAATCCCGAATACCGCGATCGCAAGGACCCCGGCTACGCGCGCGACGGCATTGTTGATTCCAGAAGCCGAGCCGACATGGTCTGGATCAACCGAGTTCATAACGACAGTCGTAAGCGGAGCTACCGTTACGGACGTCCCAAACCCCAGGACAATGATCGCCGGGAAGAGTGTCTTCCAATAGCTTTCTCCCACGGACGGCAGCGCGAACAGAGCAAACCCAACGGAAACAATGAGTGGACCAGCGATCAGCGGAATTCTGGGCCCATACCGAGCGACAAGTCCGCCCGACCAGCGGGAGAGAAAGAACATCAGCAAGATGAAAGGAAGTAAAGCAGCACCGGCGGCCGTGGCGGAATAACCTTGGACCTGGATCAGGTTCAATGGGAACAAGAAAAAGAAAATTCCAGTCGCGGCATACAGGAAGAGCGTAAGCAAGTTTGCACCGGTAAAGCTGCGGGATTGGAACACCGACAGCGGGAGCATTGGTGACGTGACCTTAGCTTCGACAACCACCAATGCGATAAGACAGGCGACGCCCAGGATTAAACTCGCGCAGACCATCGGACTTCGCCAACCCAAATTGACCGACTCCATGAACCCGGCAACCAAACCACCTAATCCAAGGGTTGCAAGCAGCGCTCCCGACCAATCTATGCGGCCTGCGCCCGGGATGCGGCTGTCTGGAATGTGCCAGAACGAAATGGTTATTACCGCCACCGCGAGCGGGAGATTGATAAAGAATACCCAGCGCCAGGAAGCATGCTCAACCAGCCAACCGCCAAGAACCGGTCCTACGGCGGTAGTGATCGCGGTAAAGCCCGACCAGGTACCAATCGCGCGGCCACGACTCTTCTCGTCAAAAGCTGCGCTGATAATCGCCAGACTGCCGGGCACCAGGAGAGCTCCGCCAACACCCTGAATACTTCTCGCGATGATTAATTGGTGAATGTTCACAGCGGTGCCGCAAGCCGCCGAAGCCACGGCGAAGATTGCTGTCCCGGCTACGAATATCAGACGGCGCCCGAACAAGTCGCCAAGCGAACCTCCGACAAGAATCAGCGCGCCTAAAAATAGCCCATAAGACTCGATCACCCATTGCACATCGACAACGCTTGCATGAAAGTTGGCTTGGATCGCCGGCAGAGCGACGTTGACGACTGTGCTATCGATGAAAGCCATGCTAGAGCCGAGAATGGTCGCGGCGAGCACCCAGATTCTCGCCTCTGCCGGGCAAGGTACTTCGGCACTGGTTGATCGCATTACGGCTTCATCGAAAGGCGTCCTCATGTTGGCTATGGATGCCACTGGGTGTGCATTCGGTTCTGGAGATCGGCGGCAGTGGTACTCACAGCGAATTGACAAAAGCCTTACACTGAAGACGCTCGGTGAGAAGGGCGGACTATCCTGTGTTCGGCAACGTTGACAGATTCGAGATCTATCGGCGACGATCGACGTAAGCCAATGACTTCTCTGGAGGTACAACTTCCGCAGGCTGTTCCTGCAGGCATTGCAGCGCACGGGGAGCGCTTGTATGTGGCGAAGCCATCCTCCCGGAGACGGATCGTACTGGCCTTGGTTTTGGTTCTGAGTGCGCTGTACATGGCGCTGGAATTAAAGCGCGGCTGGGTTCCCTCAGATGAAGGCACTCTGGCGGAAAGCGCCGAGCACGTGCTGCGCGGAGAGCTTCCTCATCGTGACTATCACGACGGCTATACCGGACTATTAGGTTATCTGAACGCGGCGGCATTTCGCGTGTTCGGAACAAACCTGGCCAGCATGCGTTACATGTTGTTTCTGTTTTTTCTGGCCTGGGTTCCGGCTGTTTATTACTCGGCGCTGAGGTTTGTTTCTGCACCCGTTGCCGGTGCACTGACCCTGCTGGCCGTGGCATGGGGACCGCCAAATTACGCTGCTGCCCTGCCTTCCTGGTACAACCTGTTCTTCGCAGCCTTTGGGCTCGCGGCCCTGTTGCGTTACATCGAAACCCAAGCTGGCCGTTGGCTGCTGATTGCCGGGGCTTGTGGCGGCATCTCGATCCTGTTCAAGCTGCCGGGTTTGTTCTTCGTAGCAGGTGCCTTATTCTTTCTTGTGTATCGCGAACAACTTGCGTCCAGCGGCAAACCGGGCAATCGTCGCGAGATTCGGACGTACCGGGGCTTCGTCATAACCTCGATCCTTTTATACGAAGCTTTGCTGTTTCTACTCCTGCGAAAGCTGGCTAACCGTGCCACCTATTATTACTTCTGGGTCCCGGAGCTTGCGATTGGCGCGGTTTTAGTTTGGAACGAAATCTATGCTTCTCAAAATCGAAACCAAAGATTTCGCTTTCTTCTGCGTGAACTGCTGCTGTTCGCGGCCGGCGTTGCTATCCCCATCGCCATATTCCTGGTTCCCTACCTTCTCACTGGAAGCGTCGGTCTTCTCGTGCGAGACATTTTCGGCATATCGAGCCGTTTGATCGGGCTGGTGGGTATGAAGCCGCCTGTACGTTGGTTTCGTCAGGGAATCGAAGTTAACGCTGTGCTGATCGCAGTCGTGCTCTTAACCCGATCGAAAACCATCCCCAAGCTTTGGAAACAGGTCCTATTCGCGGTTTCCATGGTCATCCTGATCCCTTCCCTTCTTCTCTTGGCTCGCCGATCCCGCTATTACTATCAACACGTGTGGAGCACGATCTGGGTTTTTGCGCCGGTCGTGGTGGTTGTTGGCGTCGCGTTGCTCGCTCGCTGGTCTTGGCTGAACCGATTGGAATCCATTCCCCGGCAGCGACTATTCCTCACTCTTTCTGTGACGGCCGCGTGCAGCTTGATTCAATTTCCCTTCAGCAACACCATCTATTTCTGCTACATTGCGCCACTGGTGTTGCTTTCCATCACTGCCGTGGTCAGTTTGATGGATCCCCCACCACGGTTAGCCGCGGCTGGCATGATGTGCTTCTGCTTTGTGTATGTCTTGTTCGACTTGACGCCGGGGTTCGTTTATCACCTGGGCGCGGAGTATGCGCCTGACACCCAGACGGTTCGGCTTTCCATGCCTCGCGCAGGGGGCCTGCGTGTCACCGCTGCGAGCGCGCTCGAGTATGGGGAACTGACTAATCTTATCCGCGAGCATGCCCGCGGCGAGTACATCATGGCCAAACCCGATTCTCCTGAAGTCTATTTTCTTTCTGGCTTTCGCGATCCAACCGGAATCCTTTTTGACTTCTATGAAGACCAGTCCGGGCGAACCCAGCGTGCGTTGGCGGTCATTGACTCGCACAACATCAATCTCGTCGTGCTGAATCATCGTCCGCCGTTCGCGGGTCCAATCGCGGACGATCTCAAGACTGCGCTGGAGCGCGAGTTTCCCAATCGTGGCGATGCCGGGGACTTTGAAGTCAGGTGGAAACCATGAACGGGGCGACGGACTAACGCGCGCGGTTGAACGAGGATAAATCGAGCCGCTCAAATGACAACTACTCTAACTGATGTTACGCGATGGCCCGGCATTTCGGTCGTGGTGCCGGTTTATCAAAGCGAAGCCATCTTGCCAGAACTTGTGCAGCGGCTCTCGCAAACGCTTCCGCCTCTCGCCGGGGAGTACGAACTCATTCTGGTAAATGACTCCAGCCCCGACGAAAGTTGGGCCGTCATCGGCCAACTCCAGCGCCAGTTCGCATGGATACGCGCCATCAACCTCATGCGCAATTACGGCCAACACAATGCTCTGCTGTGCGGAATTCGGGCGGCCCAATACGGCGTCATCGTCACCATGGATGACGACCTGCAGCATCCTCCGGAAGAGATTCCGAAGCTGCTCGCGATTCTCGAGCAGGGATGTGACGTCGTTTACGGCACGCCCGAGCAGGAGCAACATGGTCTTGGACGCGACATCGCCTCCCTCGTAACCAAGTTGACACTCCAGGCGGTCATGGGGGCGGATATCGCGCGGCAAGTCTGTGCGTTTCGCGCCTTTCGAGCCGACGTGACCGCCGCGTTTGACCACTACGCAGGGTCCTTCGTGTCGATTGATGTACTGCTCACGTGGGGCACAAGCCGGTTTGCCGCAACGCGAGTGCGCCACGACCCGCGCAAACAGGGTGCCTCGGGCTACACGATTCGCAAGTTGGTCACGCACGCGGTGAACATGATGACCGGCTTCACGACGTTGCCGTTGCAGCTGGCCAGCCTCGTGGGCCTGGCGTTTACCCTGTTTGGTGTAGGAGTTCTTTTCTACGTCGTGGGCCGCTACTTTGTGCATGGGGGCAGTGTGCCAGGATTTCCATTCCTCGCCTCGATCGTCGCTCTGTTCTCAGGAGCGCAACTGTTTGCGCTCGGCATCATAGGGGAGTATTTGTCGCGGATCCACTTTCGCAGCATGCAGAAGCCTCCTTACGTTGCGCGTGCCGACATCATGAGCGAGGAGGTTGGTTCCCCAACAAAGAGTCGGTCGTTTAAGCAGTACGGATAGGAGTCTCTTGATAAAGCGCTGTATCCAAGGTGAACAATGAGGGCCACAGCTTTCCATTCGGGGATGCACTTGAAAGAGGAGTGTCTCATGCCGGGTGGGCTGGTATGTCCACTGTGTTCTTATGATGGCGAACGTTCGTCGGTTCTTCGGCTGCAATTCGACCCTGACGTGTTTTTGCTCGCATGTCCGAATTGCAGTGGTTCTTCCGCATCACGACTGCCTACCGAGGAAGCTCTTCGTGCCTACTACAGTCGGTACTACGAGGCCGGTATCTTTCAGGATTCGAGCAAAGTCACCTTCCACGATCCGCAGCGATTTGCCAGGCATCTTTTGCGGAGAGCTAGGCCACATCTACAGGGCCGGAACCTGAAGATCCTCGATTTCGGCGGCGGGGATGGGAACCTATCTTTGGCCATTGCGCAGCTCTTGTTGAGCGACCGCACAAGGCACATTGATATCATTCTGGTCGACTATAATGCCGGTCCAGGCCTTTGCACTGGGCGAGATATTTCCCTCATATGCCGCGAAAAGCTCGACACCGCCGATGCAAAGGACTGCGATCTCGTCCTTGCCAGCGGAATCCTCGAACATATCCCATATCCACAGTCGGACCTTGCCCGGTTGTTGTCTGCCATGCGGCCGGGTGGCTTGTTTTACGCGCGGACCCCCTTCGCCGCTCCGCTGTTCCGGATCCTGCAGCGCATAGGCTTGCCCACTGATTTCACATATCCCGCGCACGTGCATGACATGGGCGAGACGTATTGGTCAAACATTCTCAGCTTCCTCCCTTCCGAGTTTCAGCACTACTCCGTGGTTTGGGCCCAGCCATCCATCGTCGAAACCGAATTGCGAAAGAATGTTATGCGTACATTGGTTGCCCATGTCATGAAGTTGCCTTGGTGGATATTAGGAAGTCGCTATCCGTTTGTAGGTGGCTGGGAAGTGTTCATTAAAAGGCCACCCGAGTCGATCGCCTGAATTGTCTGTTAACGAACCTGTTGTAAGACCGCTTTCTCAAGAGGAGACCTGATTTTCGGGAGTCCGAATGCCGCAAAAACTAACTGTGCTGGTATTGGGCGTTGGCGGAAACGTCAGTCAGGGTATCTTGAAGGTCCTGGCTATCAGCAAGCTTTCGTGTCGCGTGATCGGTGCCTGCGTCAACTCGCTGTCATCCGGCCTCTACACGGTCGACAAGGCATATATCTCGCCTCCAGCGAGCGATCCGCAGTTCATTGACTGGCTAATCCGATTGTGCCGCGTGGAGCAGGTTCACGCCATCTTGTCCGGGGTCGAACCTGTATTGGCTGTTCTCGCTGATCAAGCCGAAAAGATTCGCGCTGGGACCGACGCTATCTGCATAGTAAGTTCTGCAAAATGCTTGGCGGTAGGGGATGACAAATTACGTACTTCACAGTGGCTGAAAGATAACGGGTTCGCTTTTGCGAAGACCGCGGACGCCGCAGACCCGGAGGGCATAGATGAGTTGGTGCGTGCCTGCGGCTATCCGCTCATCGCGAAGCCTCGGCATGGCAAGAGTGCCCAGGGGGTTTTCCAACTGCGCAGTGCCGAGGAACTGCAATCGGCAAGGGCGAGGAACGCTTACCTCATTCAAGAGTACCTGGGAGCTCCTCATCAGGAATACACCGTCGGCTGTTTCAGCGATAGTGACTCGAGAGTCAGGGGAGCTTTGGTTATGCGACGAGACCTTCTCGAGGGTACAACCCATCGGGCGGAAGTTGGATGCTTCCCGGAGATACGCAAAGAGGCGATTCGGATTGCGGAAGCCCTGAAGCCGATGGGGCCGTGCAACATTCAGATGCGCCTCCATCACGGTCGAGCCGTGTGTTTTGAGATCAATGTTCGCTTTTCCGGAACTACACCGATTCGAGCCAGGATGGGCTTCAATGACGTAGAAGCCGCCCTGCGTCACTACGCATTGGGCGAACCGGCGGCGGATCTCCCCGTGATCACAAAGGGCATCGCGCTCCGCTATTGGAATGAGGTTTATGTAAGTGAGGTCGCCAGGAACCGACTCGATGAGTTTGGGGAACTAGACCACCCGAAAACATACAAGCCGTTTATCGAAGACTACGGGATGGAGAAATGAGAATATTCCTTACCGGAGCCACCGGCCAGGTCGGGCGGGCGATTGCTGCCTCTCTCGCAAATCACGGCTACCAGGTGGCTGGCGCAAGCCGGCATTTCCGTCGCGTACCAGGCTTGTTCGAACACGTTGCAGTGTGCCTCGGGTCGGAAGATGCCTTCGACCAGATCGCGAAAGCCCTCCCGCCGTGTGAAGCAATCGTGCACGCAGCTGCCTCCTTGTCCCACGATAACTACGACCCCTCCATCTCACTCACGAATTGTCTGGGAACGCAGCAAATCATAAAGCTTGCGCATGTCTGGGGCACGCCTCAGTTGGTCTACATCTCCAGCGTACCGGTTATCGGTCGCCCCATCGAGCATCCGATTACTGAGAATCATCCGACCCAACCGCTGACCGCTTACCACGCTTCCAAACTCTACGGCGAAGATCTGATGCGTCTGGCCGAAGGTAAGGGCTGCCGCGCGGCGAGCCTCAGAATTACATCGCCTTCCGGGCCGGGAACGCCTGAGAATCGCATCTTTGCGGTGTTCGTTCGAAGAGCGTTGACCGGTGAACCCCTGCAAATTCTAGGGCGGGGGAGCCGCAGGCAGAACTACGTGGATGTCCGCGACGTTGCAGCCGCTGTGGAAGCTTGCCTGACAAAGCCCGCATCCGGCATTTACAACATAGCGGCCACCGACAGCATCAGTAATTACGAACTCGCGCAGACTTGCATCAGCGAACTGAGTTCCTCTGCCAGCGTTGAGTTTGTCGCAAAGCCCGATCCTGAGGAGGGAACCGTCTGGGATGTTTCCGTGTCCAAAGCTTGCCGAGACCTAGCTTACCGGCCCCAGTTTACGATTCGAGACTCTCTCCGCGCGGTTGCTGAAGACTGGTCGCGTCGGGATACCGAGTGATGTCTAAACCAATCGCGATCCCGTTCAATCGCCCCTGTCTCGCGGGCAACGAGTACAAGTACATCGCTGAGGCGATCGCGAACGGCCAGGCCTCCGGGGATGGCCCCTTTTCGCGACGCTGCCACGAGCTGCTGGAACGGGAGTTGCAGGCGCCGAAAGTTCTTCTTACAACTTCCTGCACGCACGCGCTGGAGATGGCGGCGATCCTGCTCGATTGCGGGCCGGGTGATGAAATAATCATTCCTTCGTTCACCTTTGTTTCCACGGCAAACGCTTTCGCGTTGCGCGGGGCCCGCATCGTGTTTGCCGACATCCGTCCTGACACTTTGAATCTGGACGAAAGCCGTCTGCAATCTCTCATCACGAAGCGGACAAAAGCTATCGTTCCGGTGCACTACGCCGGCGTTGCCTGTGAAATAGACGCGATCTGTAGCCTTGCACGCGAGCACGGCGTTCGAGTCGTTGAGGACAATGCCCATGCTTTGTTTGCTCGCTACAAAGGTAAGCTCACCGGCACCTTCGGCTGCTTAAGCACCCAGAGTTTTCACGAGACCAAGAACATTATTTGCGGCGAGGGCGGAGCCCTGGTGGTGAATGACCCGGAGATGGTCGACCGCGCCATGATCATCCGCGAAAAGGGGACCAACCGCAGCCAGTTCTTCCGCGGTCAAGTGGACAAATACACCTGGGTCGATATCGGTTCCAGTTATCTGCCGTCCGATCTGCTGGCCGCGTTCTTGCTGGCGCAGTTGGAGGGCCGGCAAGAAATCCAAACCAAGCGACGTCGAGTCTGGGATTACTATTGGCGGCACCTGCAGCGCCTGGCCCAAGAAAAGAAAGCCCGGCTGCCCGTGATTCCCGCAGAGTGCGAACAGGCTTATCACATGTTTTATTTGATCCTTCCCTCGCTGGAATGCCGCCAAGCCTTGATCGCGCATCTGAAGGAGCACGGGGTACTAAGCGTCTTTCATTACGTTCCCCTGCACTTGTCAGCGATGGGAATCAAATTTGGAGCGAGAGAGTGTCCCGTCACCGAGGACCTCAGTTCCCGTCTGCTCAGGCTGCCTTTCTATAATGACCTGACCGAGGATGATCAGGCGCAGGTTGTAGGCTCGATCAAGGACTTCTTCGATGTGCGGGATTGAAAAGTCGTCTGCCGCCAAAAAAGGTATTCAATGATTGAAACGTTTCGGCCGATCCTCAACTTGCCGTGGGCGTACCAGATGTGGGGTGGTATCGTAGGCTCGGATGAATATAGGAAGACCCTGGCAAGAGACCACATCCGCGCCAGGCAAAGCGACAGGATCCTTGACGTCGGTTGCGGACCCGGAAGCATGGTCCCTTATCTTGCAAGTTCAGAATACGTCGGCTTCGATGCGAATCCTGATTACATCCAGCAAGCACAACGCCGCTTTCCCGAAGCGCACTTCACTTGCGATCATGTGAGTGAGTACAATCTGCCTCAATCGGAATACTTCGATATCGTGATCGCGCTGGGCATTCTGCACCACCTCGACGATCCGGAAGCTGCGCAACTATTTCGAATGGCTCGTCGCACTCTAAAACCTGAGGGCAGGCTGATCACCTTGGATGGCGTCTGGGCGGCCGGTCAATCGAGATTTGCGAAATTCTTGCTAAGCAGAGACCGGGGACGCTTCGTCAGGCATGCAGACGAATACGTGGCGCTTGCGTCGACTTCTTTTTCGGCCGTTAACTCCACGGTCCGCCATGACATGCTCCGAATTCCATACAGCCATATCATTCTGGAATGCAGGCGCTAGTCGATGCCATCGTCGATTGAACCCACCTCCGGCGGCTACGATGCCTCACTCTTTGACGATTTGGCACGCGTGGAGGATCGCCATTTCTGGTTTCGCGCGCGGAACGTCTTAATTTACGAGCTCGCAAGAAAACTCTGTTTTGGGTTGAAGCCTGGATACCTCGTTCTCGAGGTTGGTTGCGGAACCGGAAATGTATTGAACGCTCTTCGCAAGGCGTGCGACGGCGGCCTTGTGGTTGGCATAGAGCGCTTCTTTGACGGTCTCCCGCACGCTCGGCGGCGGTATGCCGGGCCACTCGTGCAGGCGGACGCTGGCAGCCTTCCTTTTGGAAAACCATTCGAACTGGTGGGAATGTTCGACGTCCTTGAGCACATACCCGAGGAACGTGAAACGCTTCTCTCTCTGCGTGAAATGCTCGCACCCGGAGGAAGGCTGATCTTGACGGTCCCGGCACATCAGTTTTTGTGGAGTCACTTTGACGAAGCGGCCCATCATTGCCGTCGCTATTCAACTCCGCAGATTCGCAAGGTCTTGGCCGAAACAGGATTCGAGATAGAGTTTGCGAGTCACTTTATGGCGTGCATCTTCCCCCTGGTTTGGGCATTCCGAAAAATCGGAGGCCTTCGGAGATCCAGTAGTCCGGAAGAGGCAAGGAAGCTGACGATGCGGGAGTTTCGTCTTGTACCTGTAATCAACGCTCTACTGACATCTGTAATGACACTTGAAGCCCGCTGGGTAGCTCGCGGCCACCACTTGCCATTTGGCACTTCTCTGGTTGTCGTTGCGCGAAGCAATGGTTAGGCATGCGCGACACTGAATCCGTGCACACGACCGGAACGGAGTCCATCATCTCTTGAAGACTAAAACCACCTGTGGAAGGTGTAATAGGAGTACGCGGGTTCAAAACCAACACGGCACCACACTCTCTGCACGGCGACATTTGTCACCTGCGTGGAGATAAGCATCCGCCTTGCCTGCTTTTTTTTGCATAACTCCAGTCCATTCAACATAAGAGAACGGCCAACCCCGATTCCCTGCCCTTCAGGAGCTACCCCGAACAACAAGCCCTCCATTTCCTTTGGGCTATTCAGCCTGAGGGTTAGGAAACCGACAATTTTCTTATCGATCTCCGCAACCAATACTTCGGTGGCAATCTGTTTTGACGTGCACGATCGCACTGCCCAGGAAACGTAGCCTTCGTCGCATTTGCGCCGATCCAGCCTGGGATCGGCATGGTAGTGACCGCGATATCCCTTGAACGCCGCTGCAGCGACTGTCTCCACCTGGGCGGTGTCGCCACGCACAAATTTCCGAATGCGGGTTCTCGGAGCATCGTTAGGAATCGTGCGCTTGGCGAGGTCGAAGCTGTAATAGACGAGGGTGTCCATCAACAAGAAGCCTCGGCTTTCCATCTCTTGAACGGTGCGAAGCTCTTTGGTCGCGCAACGGGCGATCAGCAGCTTGATCTGTTCTGCGACACAGAAATCGATAATCTGCGAAAGATTCTTCCCTTCTACCTGCGCCCTTGCCACGTGAACCGCAAATCGCTCGCTGTCAATTTCCGAGAACGCAATTATTTCTTTACCAACCGCCATACTTCCGTTTCCTCTGATTCGGTCCCGACGAGTCGGCTGTGACGGCGAGTCTGAGCCTCGCCTCAAGACTTCTTCGCCTTCGCAGGAGGAACCAGAGCCACGGCGGCCTCGGTGGTGAGCAGGAGAAAAGTGAACGTCTCCTGCAGATACAAGCGGACGGCGGCATCGGTATGGCTGAGATAACCGATGGAGACATCCTGGCCGATGTGCAGATCGAAATCGCCACCACGAGTGGTCAACACGAAGGCGCCGGCGATGGCGGGGGCCCAGATGATTTCATCCTTCACGAGTCGCTTGACGTGCTCCAAGACCGGGTATCCGTGGTCGCTGGTTTCAGCGAGCGCGGTGTAGCAGTCGGCACCAAGCAGGACGGAATAGGGGCCGTTGACGCCGACGAGGCGCAGTTGGCTCAAGGCTTGGGCAATTGCATCCGGGTACTCGCGCACGTCAGCGGGCAGCGTCATGATCGGGTTGCTGGTTCCTTGACGGATGCCCCCAATGCCGGCGGCGGCGTAACCTTCGAATATCGCGCCATCCTCGGAAAAAGCGATCTGTCGCGCCGCGTCTTTCGCCGGTTGCCAGTCGGAGTCGTTCGCGCCGCGCTCGACGTCGTCGATCGCCTGGCGATCGAGGTCGAACGGAACACGCAACTCGACCACCGCCTTCACCTCGCGCTGCCTCGCGAGAATGCCTTTCTCCGGGGCCGTGATAGTGCGTAGGTGGCCGGTGCCGACGGCCGAGAACCCAGTGCCGGCGGGCCCGTTTACGTCCACGACGCGCCGGCCGGCGAGGTACCGCTTGAACGTGCGCGATGTTTCTTCCTCGATCTGGGCCCAGGCCGAGTCCGAAATAGGGGCAAGTTCGCGATGGAGGTTATTCATGTCGTACGTCTCCTTTGAGAGAACCGATGCCGAGCGACCCCTCGCGCACCGATGGATTGGATGAAGATGGCATGGATGAAGAGGTTTCGGCTGGGGGCGCCGGCGTTGGAGATTCCACCGCAGGCGGGTCTTCATTAGTTTCGTCTTCGCCCACATTATCGAGAAATGTCGCCGACGGAACGAAGAACAAGCATCCCGTGACGGCGCGGCTGAAGTCGAGTATCCGGTCGTAGTTGCCGGGCGGCCTGCCGACGAACATGTTCTCGATCATTTGCTCGATGGTGCGCGGCGAACGGCTGTAGCCAATGAAGTACGTGCCAAATTCACCCTGCGAGGGCTGGCCGAAGGGCATATTGTCGCGCAGGATCTTGACCTCTTTTCCGTTCTCAACGATCGTCGTCAGAGCGTTGTGCGCGGACGTTGGTTTGACGGAATCATCCAGTTCGATGTCGGACAGCTTAGTGCGGCCGATGATGCGTTCCTGCGCCTCGGTGGAGATCGCATTCCAGGCCCCAACATCGTGAAGATATTTTTGCACGATAACGTAGCTGCCCCCGGCGAACGCAGCGTCCTCCTCGCCGATGAGCGCGGCTTCGATGACTGCTGCGCCTCTGGGGTTCTCCGTCCCATCGACGAAGCCGAGGAGATCGCGGTCGTCGAAGTAACGGAAGCCCTGCACTTCGTCCACTGGCGAAACGGCATTTCCTAAACGCGCCATGATTTGCGTCGCGAGTTCGAAACAAAGATCCATGCGCTTGGCACGGATGTGGAACAGCAAGTCGCCTGGCGTAGAAACCGCGTGACGGGTTTCGGCGCGGAACTCCCGGAACGGATGGAGTTCTGCCGGTCGCGGCTTCCCAAAGACGTGGTCCCATACGTTGGATCCAATCCCCATGACGCAGGAAAGGCTCCCTTCCAGATCGCGAAACTCCACGGCGCGCACCAGTGCGGCAAGATCTCCGCAGAAGGCCCGCAAGGTGGCGCGATTTTCTGAGCCCGCGTTGAGAGTCGCGACCAGGAAAATCGCGGCGCGAGTAAGCAGCGCAGCTACTGGCTGGGCGACGACAGGGACACCACCTGCCGCTTCGGAGGCTTTCATCGGACCGGGATCCATCGGAGGTGTCATCCTGGCGGCGTGCGAAAGTTCGGACGACAAGTTTACCATCGCCGGCCGACGAACATGCAAACGTTCGACTTTCTCAACGAGTTCACGCCCGAGTCAGCGGGTGTTTACCTGGATCAGGCAGACCCGATAAGGCTGCAAGCCAGAACTAGCAGCACGATCGACGCTATGACGACATACATGTGGTCGTGCTCCTCCGCGAATCCAAAGATTGAGAAGGCCACCCGTGCAACCGGAGTCGCGATGAGCAGCAGCAGCCCTAGCTGGATAACGCCGCTGCCGTTCAACGTAACCGCATCACGGAGGATACCCCCAACGCTGCGAAGCTCTGAAGGTTCACCACGAAACACGCGGTAATCGGTGGGGGAGCGCCCATTACGCGCAAGATAAAGAATGCCACCAACCAGCACAACGACAGCAGAAACCACAACACCGAAGCGGAGAAGGTTGCCAATGACCACGTCCATGCGCCTGTCGGTCCAACTTCGCTCGCCGGCCATATCAAATCCTCCCTGAAAGCCCCTTGTAGAGCATCTCGATTCCCAGAAGCGCGATCACCAGGCTGAAGACGCGGCGCAACCATGTCGTGTCCGCTTTCACGAGAACCCGAGTGCCCAGCAACGATCCTGCAAGAACACCCAGCACTATAGGCATGGCGAGCCCAGGGTCAATATATCCACGAGCCAGATAAACCCCGGCGCTGGCGGCGGCTGTGACGCCAATCATGAAGTTGCTGGTAGTGGTTGACACTTTGAAAGGGATCTTCATCGCCTGGTCCATGGCGATAACCTTCATCGCCCCGGAGCCGATGCCCAGCAATCCCGACAACGTTCCGGCGCCAAACATCAGAGTCCACCCCAGCGGCACACGATGGACGTTATAGTTTCGAACACCATCTACATCGGGAAAGCTCCCATTCAAGCGCAATCTGGTCGCCAGCGGGTCGGGCGGAGTATTTCGCTCATTCTTCGGACGGGGCTTCCGAGACAGGTACGCTGAGCCCATCAGCACCAATCCAAAAACGATGGAGATCGCTGACGTGGAAACGTGGATGGCCAATGTTGCGCCGGCTAGCGCCCCCAGCGTGGTCGCAACCTCCAGAAACATTCCGATCCTGATATTGGAAAAGCCCTCTTTGACATAGGTTGCCGCCGCTCCAGAGGAAGTGGCAATCACCGAAACTAACGACGCCCCGATTGCGTATCGGATGTCCACTCCGAGAAGCAAAGTGAGCATGGGAACAAGTACAACTCCACCTCCCAGCCCGGTGAGCGCTCCCAAAAAACCGGCCACGAATGAACCCGCGCAGACGAGCAGGCTAAACTCCAGGGTAGTCATGAACTTTTCTGCAGGCCTCAAGCAGGGCCAGCGATGTGTGCACTGTACAGACTACCCTAAGACAAGCGATTGATGCGGAGCCTGCTCTTTAGAAATCTGCGCCGACTGAACCACAACTTTGCCAGTCATTTTCGGGTGAATCGTGTCTAAGGTCGGACGCCACTGATGTGATGAACAGCGCGATTGGAAAATGGATCAGCACGACGTCTTGCGCGTGCTTTGCCAGAAGTGCCGTCTCAAAGAACCCTGGGACGTATAAAACCGACGCACCCTGGCATCGTGTGTTATCTCAGAGTTGACTCCTCCGCGCACTAATCTCCGACTCGTTTGGAATCAAGGGATTCAACCAGCGCTCGGATGTCGCGGTTCTCGAGAACCAGGCTTCGCCGTTCTCCTCCTCCTCCTCGGACAACAACGTCGACCATGGCTCCGGCTAGATCGTCGGCCGGCACCACCTGGTTCGGGAACAGCACCCGAAACGCTGGGTAGACCGCGCGCAAAAGACGGTAGCTGAGATTGGGTTCCTTCCGCGGCTCCACCGGGTAGATGTACGCCGGACGGAAGATGTAAACGCGGGGAAACCCTTCTGCGAGTAATGCCTTCTCGGCCTCACCCTTGTAGCGCGCGTAGGGGATACGACTTTGTCCAGTTGGGTCTGCACCCTTCCCGCTCAAGAATGAGAATGCAGCGTCGGCGCTGCTTAGGCGGAGAACTCGCGCGAACTCGATCGTGTAGTCCACGGTTATGGTGCGCAGCTTCGCATCCGGTACAGCACCGGTGTAGGTGCCCAGGCAAAACACTGCTGCATCTTGACCTGAGAGCGTCTCCGCAAGCGCGGAGCAGTCCGCGAAGTCCTGGTGCAGAACCTCTTTCAGCTTGGGGTGCGAGATGCCGAGTTTCCTGCGCACGACAGCAGTCACACTCGCGACGGCAGGGTTCCCGAGCGCGTAGCGAAGGGTGTATCCACCGACCATTCCAGTGGCGCCGACGATAACAACTCGCGTCTGGCCCACTGCCGGAACGTTCAGCGATGGCCCTGAGGCGTTCATTGAAGACACCTGAAAGTCGTTGTCATGATAGTGTGCGCTCCTCGATCCAGTCGACGTAGAGCTGACGCTCCGCAAACAGCCAGGCGCCGTCTATCTTTGCAAACGTGTCGTAGTAACGCAGCGCGGCGATCATCAGTTGTCGCTTCCCACCTTCGACAGTGAGGTGATGCGCCAGGCAGTAGGCCTCACCGGTGCCTTGGTCGTTCGTTAGGCTGAGGATCGTACTTTGTCCGACGAAGTGCATAGTGGCGGCATATTTGTTCAGATCTGCGAACACAGGAGCAAGTGCCTCGCGCGAGTGCAGTTCCTGCGAGGGGTTGCGCTCCCTGGCGTTCATGTACACCACGAAGTGCGTATCTGGCGTAAACAGAGACATCTGGCCTTTCGCATCGCGACGATCGGCGCAGTGCGCGTAGGCCTCAACGAGCTCTCGGATCGCGAGGCGGTCGGCGGCTTCAGTGGGGGAGACGGCGACATGCTTGCTCATGTGGGGTATCCATGTTCGGTTCGGTACGTTCACCTACGCAAGGGTGAGCGCCGAAATTGCATTACGAAACCACTAGTTTCGTTTGTACCCTAGCGGTTGATACTTGTCAAACTAAAACGAAACAGCTATTTTCGTATCTCAACCATGGACGAACCCAGGAAAGCGTCACGGCGTGCCGGGAGGCCACGAAGCGAGCAGGCTCGGCGCAACATATTGGAGGCCGCTTACAAATTGCTGCAAGCCAAAGGATTTCAGGCAGTCGGTTCGCACGAGATCGCGAGCACTGCCGGCGTAAGCAGCGCCACCTTGTATCGGTGGTGGGGCTCGAAGGAAGAGATTCTGTTGCATGCGTGCTTTGAACATATGAAGCCGGTGCTCGCCGTTTCAGGCCGGGGCTCGGCCTTAACACGCTTGCGACGCTATGTGCTGTATGTGGGTGAGTTTCTTGCCTCTGATGATGGCGCAGTCATGGCACGTCTGGTCACCGGCATTCACGATGACACGAAACTTCAACGCATGTTTTTGGAGCGCTATGTGATGCCAAGGCGTCTGATGCAACGCCGCTTCATCCGGGAAGCCATTGCGTCACGCGAATTGAAGCGAGGAACAGATCCGGAGCTGCTGATCGACGCTCTGAATGGGCCGCTGTTCTTTCGCTGGCTTCAGGGGCACGCTCCTTTAGAGAGGAGCTTTGCCGAACGCATCTTTGATAGAGTGATTCTCGGCTTCCAGCGATAAATCTTAACCGGATTGGCCAATTACAGAAGTCGACCCGACCAAAGTCATTGCGAACACTCGCGACAAAAGCGGGTGAGTGCGGTTAGCGGCGTGTTGGGACGAAGGTGCATAACTCCTGGACGTCGACAACGCGTGAAATGAGTCGCGTGATCACACATCGTCCGCGTGCTCGCGGGTTCGGCGTTCGCGCGCACAGTTGGAGCAAGGCTGCATCGAATCGCGACGCCCCTGTGAGTATTGGACGGGACGTGGCGCTCAATTCGAGCGAACGCTCCAGCGCCCTTGGTCAGTTTATGGTCAGAGAATCGGGCTTTTGTGGACATTCGAGCAGTGCCCGATTTGTTGTAAGGATTGAAATGATGGTGGCCAGGGACGGAGTTGAACCGCCGACGCCAGCCTTTTCAGGGCTGCGTACTACCGATCTATCCCCCTTGGCCTTCAACACCTTAACTCTGCAGAGCGGCCCTAGTTTTGTGACCACTCTGTGACCAAGCGCCGATGTTCGCCTAAGCGTCGGTCCGGAAATACGTTGTAGACGAACTATCTGTCTTTTGGAACGCGCAGGCTTGTTCCACCGATCTTTCGAACACGTTCTGCGATGTCGTCCGTCATTGCGAAGATCGCGTCTGCGTGATCGTCGGAAGCAAATAGAAGTCGCGAAAACGCTCTTTCCAGAGAGTGACGGTCAGCAACGGCGCTTTGTGTTCGTCTATTCCGCCACCGCTGCGGTCGCGAAGCTACCCGCCGCCACGATCGTCAGTCTCGACGGCTCGATGTATTTTCGCAGAGCTGCTGCCGCTTGAACCGCAGTAACGGCTTCTACTTTGTTTTCCAATGCGGCATCCCAGTTGAATGTCCGGTCAAAGAACAGGTAATCAGCCAGAGTCTTTGCGACCTGGCCGTCGCGACCACGGCTCACCTGCCTTCCCTGTAACCAACCAGACTTCGCAGCTTTCAACTCGTCTTCGGTAAATCCGTCCTTACACACCCTCTCTAGCTCTTCTTTGAAGGCCGTTTCCAGCCGTCCAAGGTTCTGCGGAGCGAAAATGGCAAATGCTGCGAAGTGCCCGGATTTATCGAGCACGTTCGCCTCGAACTGCGATCCAACACTGTAGCTCAGTCCGTCCTTCTGACGGATACGATCCGCCAATCTGGACTTGAGACTTCCCCCGCCAAGCATGTAGTTCGCCATAAGAAGCGCTGGGTAATCGGGGTCGTCGTCACGGAGATTCAAGTTCATGCCGAGCACGTACGCTGCATTTGCTTTGTCTGGGATCTGCATCACCTTCCGGTCGCCTGCAACCTCAAAGTATTGCTCTGGCACTCGGG
>Ga0210385_10000952_pt1 | contig 18403 bp, 16 predicted proteins | sample IncBWH26OmetaG_FD_160107 | JGI IMG/M metagenome (GOLD analysis project Ga0210385, IMG submission 160107) | Forest soil microbial communities from Barre Woods Harvard Forest LTER site, Petersham, Massachusetts, United States - Inc-BW-H-26-O ...
GCTCGAAAACGCCTGTCGCAGCGATCGTCGCGCTTGTCGCGATCGTCCTGCTCGCGCTTGTCTTCGTGCTCGTCGTGCGACGCCACCGGGCGGGGCTTGGCCCGAGAAGTCCGAGTAGCGGAGAGGCAGATACCTCTAAGCAAAAAGAGGCCTGGTGATGCCGACGCCAATGAAGGCGCCGATGATGCCTATGAGAATTGGCTACAACGCGCGTACCGCGGGAGAATGCCAGGTGCGTTGGCGGGCCCTGTCGAAGCTGGGTTTGGCGATTGCGTTGGTGGGTGCATCCCTGCTTGCGGCTGCGCCTGTGGCGTTTGCTCACGCGCAACTGCTCGGTACTTCGCCGCTGTCGGGGTCGACAGTTCCCAAACAGCCTGCCGAGGTCATCTTCAAGTTCAATCAGGCGATCGGGGGAACGCTCGGGGCGGTACGCGTCTACAACGCTCAGGGCGAAGAGGTGGACAACCTCGACGTGGGCCACCCCGAAGGCAAACAGCACTGGATGGGCGTCGGGCTGAAACCGAAGCTTCCGGATGGCACCTACACCGGCACCTATCGTGTCATCTCGGCCGACACGCACATCGTCTACGGAGGCCTCGTGTTCAACATCGGCCACGCCGGTGCGGCGCCGAAGTTCACGGTGGCGGGGCTGATCGATCGCAACAAGAGCGGCCGGGTCACCGAGGTCGCGTTCGGGGTGGTGCGTGGGCTCGATTACCTATCGCTCGCGCTGGGGCTCGGCGGTCTCGCGTTCCTGCTGTGGGCGTGGTTGCCGGGCTTCTCATCGGTGGCCGGCTCGGAGAGCGGCTGGCAGGCTGCCTCACGGGCGTTTGCCAAGCGTCTGTGGCTGCTCTTGATCGTGGCGGTAGCACTGGGAATAGTGGCGAGTGTGCTCGGCATCCTGCTGCAGGGGGCGAGTGCCGCCGGGGTCTCGCTGTGGGCGTCGCTGAAAGCCCCGATCGTGAACGACACCCTGAAAAGCCGCTTCGGTGAGATATGGGGTCTGCGCGGGATCGTGTGGGTCGCACTCGGATCGCTGTTGATCGCGGCGCGCCTTGCTCGACGCGAAGCAATCCCGGTGCTTCGCGCCGTCACGCTGGGCGCCGACGGAACGGCGCTCGGTCCGCGACCGCCGCGCGCGCTGCTCGTCGTGGTTGGGGTCGGTGTCGCCTTTCTTGCGATGACGCCGGCCTTGAGCGGCCACGCAAGCGTTCAGAGTCCCACCGCGGTGTTCTTCCCTATCGATGTGATCCACGTTCTCGCCGCGAGCGTTTGGGTCGGTGGCATCGCATGTCTGCTGCTCGTCCTGCCTGCGGCGACCCGACAGCTCGAGGCTCCTCAGCGCAGCCGTCTGCTGATGGCCACGCTCGCGCGCTTCTCGCCGCTGGCGCTCGCGTGCGTGATCGCGATCGCCACGACCGGCGTCGTGCAGGCGTATATCGACGTACGCAGCTTCGAAGGTCTTTTTCACACCACCTATGGAGCGCTCGTGATCGTCAAGGTCGTGCTGCTCACGGCGCTGATCGGGCTCGGCTGGATCAACCGCGAACGGATACTGCCCGCCTTGCGTAGGATCGCTGCCGCCGCGGGCTCACCCGGGGCGGCCGGCGTGCTGGCGCGGCGTACGATGCGCGGCGAGCTCGCGTTGATGCTGGTTGTGTTCGGTGTGACCGCCGCGCTCGTCAGCTATGCGCCGCCGATTGACGCGGCAAGCGGACCCTTCTCGACTACCACCTCGCTCGGGCCGGCGGAGCTCGAGATGACCGTCGAACCGGCGAGAGTCGGTCTGAACACGATCCACCTGTACCTGATCGACGCGAAGAGCGGAGCGCAGTTCACCGCGACCAAGGAACTCACGGTAACCGCAAAGCTTCCCGCCAAGGGAATCGGGCCGCTGCCGCTACAGGCGAACCTGGCAGGTCCAGGCCACTACGCGCTCAATTCGGCCGAGCTGAGTCTGGGAGGCACATGGCAGATCCGGGTCCTCGACCGCGTTTCGGAATTCGAAGAGTACGAAAAGACCGTTTCGGTCCCAATCCGGTGAGCGGGACCGGCCATTTCCGCGTGAGAGCGATGACGCATGACGCCCGCCGCGGCGTAGGTCCGGCCGGGTCCCCATATCCACGAACAGGAGGCACACACATGAAGCGAATTGCCATAGGAGCTCTCGCGATCGGAGCGCTGGTGCTTCCGGCGGCGGCACAGGCCCACATCAGCCTGCACCCCAACACGATCCCCGCGGGGGCATTCGTCACGCTCGACGTGCGCGTTCCGGGCGAGCAGGAAGGCGCCTACGCCTACAAGGTCGACATGCTCATTCCGCCGGGTTTCACCGAGATCGATACGCAGAACGTGCCAGGCTGGAGCATCAAGGAGATAGTAGTCAAACCCGCCACCCCGATCCAAACGCCGGAAGGGCCCGTCGACGAAGAGGTCTCCCAGATCGTCTGGACCGGCGACCGCTCGAAGCTCGGGCGCCTTGAAAACGGCAGTTTCATCCAGTTCCCGCTGTCGATCGCGATGCCCAGCGACATCGCCGGCCAGTCGCTTGCGTTCAAGACGATCCAGTACTACAGCAATGGCAAGGTCATCCACTGGATCGGACCGCCGAGCGCCGAATACCCGGCGCCGACGGTCAACATCACCGCCAAGGGCGGTGTGATCGAGGATGTCGCCGGTGGCGAGGCCGGGCCGACGCCGGGGGAGACGCCGACGGGCCAGGGTGCTGCGGTCACGCCGGCGAGTACAAGCTCAAGCGGAGCTGCGAGCGCCCCCGGGGGGGCGAGCAGGGGCCTTGCGATCGCAGCACTCGTGCTCGGCGCGCTCGGCCTGATTGCGGGGGTCGGTGGTCTGCTGGCCGCGCGGCGGACTCGGAGCGCTGCTTGAGCTCGATCGGATGCATGGACGGCAGGCGAGCGTGGTAATTTACGTAGAGATGACCGTGCTCGCTTGCATGATGCATTGGTATGCCTCGGCGATGTTCGTGGTGCCTGTGGTGGCCGTGGGCGGCTGGAGTTGGTGGAGTACCCGTCGCGCGAGCAGCGACGAGCAGCAGGGTCCTACGGCGCAGGCATAGATTCCCCGAATACCAGCTTTGGCAGTTAGGTGGGCTCGGGTACATACGCGAGGAAGGCATGCTCCTCAGCGCTGCTTTGGCGAGCAGTCAAGCGTTGGCGGTATCGACGATCTTCCCGAAGTCGATCTGCACGCGCGCGCCCCCTCCGGGCGCATTCGCCGCTGCGACGTGGCCACCGTGTGCCTCAGCCGCCTGACGCACGATCGCCAGGCCGAGCCCCGAGCCCGGTAGCTTGCGGGCACGGTCGGCGCGGTAGAAACGCTCAAAGACGTGCGGCAGGTCGGCCTGCTCGAAGCCGGGGCCGTGGTCGCGGATGCTGAGCAGACCGTCATGCAGATCGACCTCGATCGGCTCCCCGGGCGGGCTCCACTTGCGCGCGTTGTCCAGCAGGTTCGACACAGCGCGATCGATGCGCTCGGCTTCGCCTCTGAGGAGAGTCGGCTCCAGGTTCACTTGAAAAGGCGTGTCCGAGCGGCGCTGTGCTCGCTGCACCGCGCCGCGCACGATTTCATCCAGGTAGACGTCGTGCAGCTCGCCCTTGGGCTCGGCGCCGCGCGCCAGCTCGACCACGTCGCCCACGAGCCGCGTGAGCTCGTCGAGCTCGCCGACTATTTCTGCGCGCAGGCTCGCCTGGTCCTCCGGTGGCAAGCGCTCGGCGTCGGCCAGCACCTGGATGTTGGCGCGCAAGCTGGCGATCGGAGTGCGCAACTCGTGGCTGGCGTCGGCCACGAGGTTGCGCTGGGACTCCACGGAGCGCTCCAGCGCGTCAAGCGTGGCGTTGAAGCTGGTGGCAAGTCGCGCCAGCTCGTCGCGGCCGCCGTCGGGTAGACGCTGCGAGAGGTCGAGTCCGCCGGCGAGCGTCTCGGTGCGGCGCGTGAAACGCGCGATCGGGGCAAGCGCTGCCCGCGCGACCAGTGCGCCCAGCCCGGCTGCCAACGCGATGCCCACGACGCCGACGATCGCGAGGATCAGCAACAGCCGGTTCAGCTCGTTGTTCACCTCTGTGAGGGGTCGTGCGACGACCGCCGCGCCGCGTGCACCGTTGCCTTGCGTGAGCACGCGCAGCTGAACGCCTTTGACAGTGCGATCGCTCAGGGCCTGGCCCTTGCCGCTACGTGCGATCGCCTTGTCCGTCGCGCTCAACGGGATCGTTGTGGATGAGCCCTGGCCACCGGGTATGTGGACCGTCCCGTCCGGTGAGACGAACTGTACGTAGCCAGAGGGTCCGCCGAGCGGCGCCGGCGCGACGCTGCTGGGAAAGCCGCCGCCATCATGGTCGCCTGCAAACGGGCCGCCCCCGTTGGGCGGAGGCAAACCACCCTGCTGGGAGGGGTTTTCAGGCGATTCTGGCCCGTTGCCGCTGTTGTTCGCCGAACCCCGAGGCATGAACGCCGCCGCGCGTTGGCTCAGCGACTTGTCGACTTCGCTGCGCAGGTCCGAGCGCACCGCGACATACAGGCCGATCGCGGCGACAAGCACGGCTAGCGCGACGGCCAGTCCAGCTACGGCCGCGATGCGCGCGCGCAGGGTCACGGCTCGCGCAAGACGTAGCCGACGCCCCTGACGGTATGGATCAGCGGGCGGGCTCCCGCCTGCTCCAGCTTGCGGCGCAGATAGCCCACGTATACGCGCAAAGCGTTCGAGGCTGGGCCGAAGTCGTAACCCCACACGCGGTCGTAGATCAGGCTGTGCGGGAGCACGCGCTTTGGGTTGAGCATCAACAGCTCCAGCAACTGGTACTCGGTGCGCGTCAACTCGGTGAAGCTCTCCCCGACCTCGGCGCCGTGGCGCGCGCTGTCCAAGCGGAGCTCGGCAAAGGCGAGCGCGTCGGGGTCTCCAGCCGAGCCGGTGCGCCGTAGCAGCGCGCGCAGGCGTGCCTTGACCTCCTCGACATCGAACGGCTTGACGAGATAGTCGTCGGCGCCGGCGTCGAGGCCGTCGATGCGGTCGCTCACCTGCTCTCGTGCCGTGAGGATCAGGATCGCCACGCGGTTGCCGAGCAGGCGCAGGCGGCGACAGACCTCCAGGCCGTCGATGCCCGGCAGGCCGATGTCGAGCACGACGGCGTCCGGGACGTTACGCACGACCATCTCGATCGCCTGCTCGCCGTCCTCTGCGGTCAGCGCCTCGTAGCCGCCGAGCGTCAGCGCGCGGCGCAACGCTTCGCGCACCGCGCGGTCGTCCTCCACCACCAAAATCCTCATGGTTTCGATTCTGACGTGCCCGGCAGCGCTTGCGGAGAACTCCTACATTAGCCTTACACGGCTCATAGCTTGCATCAGCGACCGTCGCGGCGGGCGATCCACGCACGCGCCGCGGGTGATGGCGATATGTCCGTTGATAGGCGCTCGTCCGGAGCTGGCTCACCCGCGACAGTGCTCAGCGGTATGACGCCGGCCCACGTATCGAGCGCATAGTCCTGCTCGTCGTCGACCGGTGGGCCCGCTCGAAGCTTGGCCGAAGCTTCGTTGAGTGACAACGCAAGCACCTGGATCGCCTTCAACTCTTTGGCTGTGGGGCCGCGTACCTCATCCCAGCGTCCCGGTATCAGCCGCTCTGTAAACGCCTCGATCGCGGCCATCTTCTCCGCCGGCTCAACGATCGCACGGGCTTGGCCAAGCACGACTACCGAGCGATAGTTGACCGAGTGGTGCACCGCCGAGCGGGCGAGCACGACCCCATCGAGCAGCGTCACCGTCAGGCACATCCGCGTGCCGGCCGCCAGCGCGCGCACAGTGCGACTGGCGCTGGAACCGTGGAAATACACCTGCTCGCCGACGCGGGCATGCAGGGTGGGAACCACATAGGGCTGTTCGTCCACAGCAAAACCAAGGTGTGCCACAAGCCCCTCGTCAAGAATCGCGTCGATCGTCTCGCGCTCGTAGTCGGCTCGAGCCGGCATCCGCTGCACGCGCGTGCGGGGTGACGGGGCCTTCGTTGTGCACGGGGACTGTTGGGGTCGCGGCATGGTCGTACGCGCGGATTGCTGGGGTTCCGGCACGGTTGTGCGCGACGGCTGTCGGGGTGCGGGCATGCTCATTACTCTACGTATCATTTGGCTCTGTGAAAAGGTCCAAGTCTTTATAAAAATCTAGAGCCAAATGGATTTGCATCTCGATCTCTCCGATCTCTCCGGCGGCTCGCTGCGCGCACGCGTAGAACAGGCGCTGCGCGAGGCTGTACGCAGCGGACGGCTCGGGCCCGGAAGCAGATTGCCTTCCACGCGCGCCCTCTGTGCCCAGCTCGGTGTCTCGCGCGGAGTGGTGGTGGAGGCCTATTCGCAACTCGCCGCCGAGGGCTATCTGCAAACACGGCGCGGGGGTGGTACCAGCGTCGCCGGAACAGCGTTGTCGGCTTGGGCGAGTCCCGCAAGCGTCACACCTGCCGGCGTCGTCCGCCACGATCTCAACCCGTATCGACCGGCGCTCGACGGCTTCCCCAAGGCGGCCTGGCTATCTGCGCTGACGCGCGTGCTGCACGAGATTCCAGACGAGCGCCTCGCCTATCCAGACCCGGCCGGCACGCCCGAGTTGCGTGCCTCGCTCGCCGCTTATCTAGGTCGGGTTCGCGGTGTGCGTGCGACACCCGAGCAGATCGTGATCACGGGCGGCACGCGTCAGGGCGTCGAGCTGCTTTGGAGTGTGCTCGTGGTCGACGGCGCACGCCGCGTGGCTGTCGAGCAGCCTGGTTGGCGAGGTATGAGCGAGACCGCCTTGGACGCGGGCCTGCTCCCGGTCCCGCTGCCGGTCGACGAGCACGGTCTGGTGGTGGAGCGCCTGTGGCACGAGCAGGTGGACGCGGTTGCGCTCGCGCCTGCTCACCAATTTCCTACAGGCGCGGTGCTCGGTGCCGCTCGTCGCCTGCAGCTTGTGGAGTGGGCGCGCAAGCACGATGCGCTGATCGTCGAGGACGACTACGACGCCGAGTATCGCTATGACCGTCAGCCGATCGGATCGTTGCAGGGACTTGCAGCTGAGCATGTTGCCTACGCAGGCTCGACCAGCAAGACGCTGGCGCCGGCAATACGCCTTGGCTGGCTTGTGCTTGCGCCGCGACTCGCCGAGCAGGTCGCTGCTCGCCAGCGCAGACGCGGCGGTATGCCCTCGCCGCTGAACCAGTTGGCGCTCTCCGACCTGATCGAGCGGGGCGAGCTCGACCGCCATCTGCGCCGCCAACGGCGTCGCTACAGCCGTCGCCGCGAGGTGCTGCTGGAAGCGCTGACCCGCGAGCTGCCTGAGGCGAGAGTGTCCGGCGCGGCCGCCGGCCTGTACGTCGTCGTCGGCCTGCCCGACGGCATCAGCGAGCAGGCCACGCTTGACGAGGCGCGTTCTCGTGGTATCGCGATCGAGGGAGTGGGCGGCTCCTCCCCGGCGCTTGTGCTCGGCTATGCCAATCTCGTCGACGCGAGCGTGCTTCCCGCCGTGGAGGCGCTGGCGGCGAGTCTGCGGGCCGCGATCGAGTAGCAGGCTGCCGACAAACCAGTCTGAGTCTGCTGGCGGTTAGCTGATACGCAGATCCTCACTGCTGCAGCTTGCTGGCAACGGCCTCGCGCAGCTTTGCAAGATCGAACGCCAGCCATCGTTCGATGAATCCGCGAAGCCGCAGCTCGCCGGCAACCGTCAGGTTCGGATAGGCATCGCGCAGTGCCAGTTCGATCGGCGCCTGCCTCTCAGAACCAACTTCTTTCACGCGAAATGCGCGCTCAGGGTCATTGTGGTTGATTTCAATACGGCAATCGGACTCTACCCGAACCTCGACCGGAGGCATCGAATTACTTATAAGATTAAGCACGTCAGGGTGGCTAATCTGTTGTATCGATACATCCACTCCGGCTGGAAGGTGGAGACTATCGATACGCTCCTTAGCGAGTCGCGAGAGCGCAGCGATCAGGCTGACTGCAATTTTCTGAAACTGGTCCTCAGATAGGTTCTCGCGGTAAGTAATCATCTCGCGCAGGGCCTTTGCGCTGTCGTCAAGATCGGGCGACAGCTCAGTGCCAAGTGTCTCGGCGACGAGCGCCAGCGTGCTTCTTGCGGCTGCCCCGATGAAATGCACAAACTCTTCGGGTTGGCCTTTGTCGGCAGCTTCGAGACCGGTAAGGTAGGCACTCTTTTGATCGACAAAGATCAGCAAGGGAATTGTGGCTGCGCGATACAGGTAAACCGATGACAGCGCCCTCGCCACACGACCATTACCGTCGGCGAAGGGGTGAACCGCGACAAGGGCGTAGTGTGCGTACGACGCTTGGAGTACCGGATCGGCCGCAAGGAACGCGTCGGAGGCAAGCTCGCTGACCAGTCGCTCCATCTCGGCGTTGGTGTCCAGGACCGGCACATACGAATGACTCGTGCCATCCGATAGCTTTACGTGGTTTGCATATTTCTTATACTCCCCGTGCGGGAGCGACTGCTCTTGCGTTCCCACGGGGGTGTGCACCAAATAGGTCTCCTGTGGTTCTGTTACCTCCTCGTGCAAACGTCGAATCCAAGCCTCAGTGATGGGGAGCGATTCAGTTGCGGCATCGAGCACAAGCTCGTATGCGCGGAGCTGAGCTTGGAAAAGGGCGAGGGCGTTTGGCGCTCTTTCATTCACTATCGCTTCCCATGCCGCGGCTTGGGTAGCCACGGTGATCGTCAGGCCTCGGTCGGTCTCATAGAGATGCTCGATTGCTCCGGTATCGAACGCGGCTGCGCGTATCGCCGTGCGCGATGCGCGATCGAGGTCTCCCTCTGAAGCAGTAGCTGTGGCCCTTTCCAGTCCCTGAAGGGCAGCCCCCCACATATCCGGTCGTGGCGGGTGAGCCGGCCAATCCGAGAATGAGGGGAAAGGTCGATAGGCAGCGTCGAACGCGGCCAGCTCATCCGACGAAAGCGGCTGAGTCTCAGTCATTGGGCTGTGCATGCTATCGAGGGTCTTCTCGTCGGCCCGCTCGGGAGAGAGGCTCAAGGACTGCTGCTGTCGGGTTGGCCAGGCGAGGGAGAAACCTGCGGTGAGCTTTCCGCAGCTCGTCGCGAGCGTCCGGCGAAGTTGCCGACGAGCACCCCGATGACGGTGACCAGATACAGCTGGCCGAGCAGCATCTCCACGACCGCCAGCGATCTGCCCACGTTCGTGGCGGCTGTGAGATCGCCAAAGCCGGTGGTGGTCAGCACCGCGAAGCTGAAATAGACGATCTGGCTGGTGGAGGCGTGCGCCGTCTGGGCGAAGTAGGAGACGTCCTCGACTTTGTCGACGAAGCCGATCACCCAAGCGAACACAAGCCCGAGCAGCAGGTACAGGGTGAGCGCTCCCGAGACGGCTTGAGGAGTCACGCCGTGTAGGCGCACCAGCCGTATCAACCCGCCGACCAAGGCCAGCGGGATCGCGGCCGACAGCAGGCCGCTGATCGCAAACAGCACCGAGTCGGAGAGCGCGCCGGCGGCCTCGCCCACCACCGTGAAGCTTGTGAGTCCCAAGAGCGCGATCGCCATGGGCCGGCGTACGTTGCTGCTCGCACGCGAGGTGGCGACGACCGTCAGCAGCGCCAGCCACTGCAGAGCGCAGGCGACGGCCCGAGCCCAGTTCGCCGCAGGAGCGACGATTACGAACACGAGCAGCGTCAGCGTCAGCAGGAATACGACGCCGTACCTGAACCCCGCCTCCCTGTCCTCAAAGGACTCCATCCGGCGTATTGTGGCCTACGCGTCGCGGGAATCCGATCGCCGCGCACAGGCTCGGTTCGTCAAGCGTGGGGACCGGTTCGTCGCACGCAGGCCCACATGCTTCAGCGAGAGCTATGCCCAGATCGGTCTTGTGGGCGGCTCATCAGCGCAATCGGTACCGCCAATCCGGCCGAGCGCCGCAGCGTGGCGATGCCTCGGCCCGCCTGGACCGCGGGCCGTATCTCGCTGCAATGCTCGCCAAGTCGCCGACAGGTTCGCTCGAGATCGTCGCTGAGCAGTGCCAACCCCCAGAAGCGCGCCGGCCCATTCGCGCCATCAGGCCGCGCAGCGATCGCCTCGTCGGGCTCCTGCACCAGCTCGAGGATCGTCTCGCCAAGCCGGAAGAACGCCTGGCGCGGAGCACCCGCGGGAGTCGGCTGCTCACGAATCCGGCGCAGGTCCAGCCCGGCGGCCTGCAGCACCTGCACGCTGCGATCCAGATCGGGTGACATCGCCACCAGGTGGTCGATCCCCGTCACGCCATTGGCGTGCTTGGGCGCTCGTGCACGTGCCGTCGTCGCGTCCGAGGAGACGGTGGGGAGGCCGTCGAGCTCGACGCCGGCAATGCCGCGCAGCGACCAGCCGATTATTCCCCGCCCGGCGTCTGCGCCTGCCAGCACGACATGCACAGATCCAAGCTGCAGAGTGCCATTGGATACCGCAAAGCCCAGAGCTTCCCAGCGTTCCGGCTCGTCGGCGAGCGTGAGCCGGTCGATGGTCGCTGAAGCCGATCGAGTGCTCATGTCGATCGCCTCGTTGCTCCCAAACGGAACGAACTTCTGATCCTCACAACTGCCACGTGTGCCACTCAGAACGCTCTATGCGTTCAATCGCACCGGCAGTGTCTTGAGCTGGTTCAGGAAGGCCGACTCGACGCTCAGCGGCTTGCCGACGATCTCCATCTTTGGAAAGCGCCTGAGCGTCTCCTCGAAGAGGATGCGCAGCTCCAGCCGCGCAAGTGCGGTGCCCAAACAAAAGTGACGCCCGCCGGCGCCGAAGGCCTGGTGTTCGACCGAAGCCGGGGGGACGCCCGCCTTCGGCGAGCATCCCCGTTTCGGCCAGCGGCGCGCATCGAAGCGGTCAGGATCCTCGTAACGCGACTCGTCGCGGTTGGAGGAGGCGTACCACATGACAACACGCTCGCCGGCTTTGATCTGCTTGCCGCCGAGCTCGGTGTCCTTGGTCGCGGTACGCCTGAAGTGCGCGAAAGCGGGAAACATGCGCAGCGACTCCTCCACGACGCCGGGCACGAGCTCGGGATCCTCAAGCACAAGCGCTCGCTGCTCGGGATCTTCCATCAGCGCGCGCATACCGCTGCAGTAGGTGGCCTTGGTGCTGTCGTTGCCGGCGGCAACGAGCAGGAAGAAGCCCATCACGATCTCGTGTTCCTCAAGCTTCCCCCCGTCGATCTCGGCGTGTACGAGCACGCTCGTCAAATCGTCTGTGGGGTGCTTGCGTCGCGCTGCGATCATGCGCCCACAGCGCTCGAATATCTCGGGTACCTCTTTTTCCATTACGGCATCGATGCCGGCGGGATTGAGGTCGGGATCGCCGGCGCCGAGGGTCGAGTTCATCAGCCGCGCCCAGGTGGCGTCGTCCTCCTCGGGGATGCCCATGAAGCTGCCGATCACGCGTGAGACGACGGGTTGCGCCACGTCGCTCACGAGGTCGCAAGTCTCCCGCCCATCCAGGCCGTCGAGTGTCTTGCACGCGATCTCGCGGATCGCCTGCTCGTGTGCCGCGATCCGCTTTGGGGTGAAGCCGGCTTGAAAGAGCGCCTTGACGCGATCGTGCTTGGGAGGATCCATGCCGATGAACATCGCCCGCGTCAGCTCCAGCGGGAAGATCGCGGAGATGACCGTAACACCACCGACTTCCGAGGAATAGGTCTGCCAGTCGCGGCTGACGGCATGCACGTCCTCGGCGCTCGTCACCGACCAGAAGCCGCCCTCGTCGGGAAATTCGTCGATTTCCTTGGTCCAGTGAACGGGACAGCCTTGGCGCAGCTCTTTGAAGAGAGCATGGGGAGGCCCCTCGGCCCATATCTCCTGCTCGAGCACGAGCCGGTCCTCGAGCTTTGTGTCGGTCGCTGCCATCGGAGCCTCCATTCGCCGCCGCAGGGACGCGGCTTCTCGCCGCGCAGGGGGTACGGCTTTTCGATGGTACAGATCTCACGAGCGATTTGGCCAGGCAGCCAGTCAGTGTCCGAGGGACGGGCGGACGTGTTGGTCGGCGGGTGGATGGAGGCTCTTCGATTTGGCGACGCCCCGCATGCGTGCGGGCCATCGGCCTCTTCGTATATGTCAGGCATGTCTCGCGGCACGACTTGAAGAATGTCTTGGCATGCCTTATCATTTCTGTATGGCGACCAAGGAAGGCGTTCGCTCGCCGGCAATCGAGGACTATTGCAAGGCGGTCTACACGCTTGAAACCCGTGCAGACGAGCCAGTCTCCACGAACGCGCTGGCCGAGCGCCTGGAGCTGACCAGCGGCTCGGTCTCGGGCATGCTCAAGAAGCTCGACGAGCTGGGCCTGATCTCACACGTGCCGTATCGCGGCGTGCGACTCACCTCTGAGGGTCGTCGCGTCGCACTCGAGGTGATCCGCCACCACCGCTTGCTGGAGCTGTACCTGGCCGAGGCCCTACAGATGCCGTGGGATCGCGTGCACGACGAGGCGGAGGTGCTCGAGCACGTCCTCTCCGACGAGCTGGAGGCGCTGATCGCGGCGAAGCTCGGCAATCCCACGATCGACCCGCACGGTGACCCGATCCCAAGCGCCGACCTGGAGCTGGAGGAGAGCCCGACGCGCACCTTGGAGAGCCTCGTGCCGGGTGACGAGGGCACCTTTGTGCGAGTCTCGGACGCAGACCCGGAGATGCTGCGCTACCTGGCCCGGCAGGGAGTTCTGCCAGGCGGACACCTACGGGTGCTCGAGCGCCAGCCGTTCGGCGGTCCGCTGCTCGTCAGCGTCGACGGACGCGAGCACACGCTCGGCGGCGCGCTGCCACGGGCAATGCGCATCAGCGTCGCCCCACAGGCTCGAGACGAGGAACCTGCATGAGCGACGCCGTCACCGCGCTGCGACCGGCCGCCGCCCTAGAGGGCGCCTCGGTCGCGCTGCCCGACGGCGCCGCCCCGAGCGCACTCGAACAACTGCTGGAACGCGGCAGGCTGCGCGCGACGCTCGCGATGCTCGGCCCCGCCTTCGTCGCGGCGATCGCCTACGTCGACCCGGGCAACTTCGCCACCAACCTGCAGGGCGGCGCGCAGTTCGGCTACCTGCTCCTGTGGGTGGTGCTCGTCGCCAACCTGATGGCGATGCTGATCCAGTACCTGTCGGCCAAGCTCGGCATCGCCACCGACCGCGACCTGCCCGAGCTGTGCCGCGAGCGCTTCCCCCGTGCCGTAACGTGGGGCCTGTGGGCGCAGGCGGAGATCATGGCGATGTCGACCGACGTCGCCGAGTTTCTCGGTGCCGCACTCGGTTTGAACCTGCTGTTCGGCGTGCCACTGCTGCCGGCGGGTCTGATGACTGGCGCGATCGCCTTCGCGATCCTTGAGCTGCAGACGCGCGGCTACCGCCGCTTCGAGCTGGCGGTCAGCGCCCTGCTGGGCATCGTCTTCCTTGGCTTCCTCTACGAGGCCCTGCGTATCGGCCCGTCGGCGAGCGGCTCACTGCACGGCCTGCTCCCGGATCTGCGCGGCACGAGCTCGCTCTACCTGGCGGTCGGCATCATCGGCGCGACCGTCATGCCCCACGTCATCTACCTGCACTCCGCGCTCACAAACGGACGCATGGCGTGTCGTAACGACTCCGAGCGCCGGCGTGTCCTGCGCTTTGAGAAGGTGGACGTCATCGTCGCGCTGGGCTGTGCGGGACTCATCAACATGGCGATGCTCGCGGTCTTCGCCAAGCTGTTTCACACACCAGCGTTGTCAGGGCTCGATTCGATCAGCCTGGCCCACGCACAGCTCGGACATCTGGTTGGCGGTGGCGCCGCGCTGGCTTTCGCGGTCGCCCTGTTCGCCTCAGGAGCCTCCTCCTCGAGCGTGGGCACATACGCCGGTCAGGTGGTGATGCAGGGATTCATCAAGGTGAAGATCCCCCTGCTGGTGCGTCGCGCGGTCACGATGCTGCCGGCGATCGCGATCCTCGCGGTCGGTATGAACCCGACGGCCGCCCTCGTGCTCAGCCAGGTGGTGCTCTCCTTCGGAATCCCCTTCGCGCTGGTACCGCTGGTGATGCTCACGAGCAACCGCAGCGTGATGGGTGTGCACGTCAACCGTCGCCTGACCACTGTCGCGGCGTTTGCGATCGCCGCGACGATCACACTGCTGAACGCTTTCCTGATCTACCAGCAGTTGCGCTGAGCTGTCGGTAGCTGCCGCTCGAGGTCTCGCGTGGCCACGACGGTCACTTCAACACCGGCCTCCAAACATCGACGGCACCGAGAGCGGTGTCATGCATGCATACCCAACTCATAGGCGGCGCCGTGAGCTGTATGCAGGGTGGTCGCGGCTTCGCCGGGTGGCCGCACATTGAGCGCGAGGGCAGCCACGGAGCAATTGACTACGTCGTGCTCGCCATCCGGGCTGTGGGCGCCCGGGTCGCTGTAGCGCCACTCAGCAGAGCTACCTGGCGGCATATCGACGTGTGCTTCGACGAGCAACCCGCGCTCGCCGGGCAACGTCAGCGAGCAGCGACCGGCACTCTCGGCGACCTTCAGCCCACGCGCGCCCAGCCCGCCGAGGCGCGAGCGCCGGCCGTCGATGCAGATCGCGCCGTTCGCGATCCAGGGTGTCAGGCGGCCGGCTACGAGCACGCGTCCAAGCGCCACGTCAAGCCAGGCTTGTGCGTCCTCGCGGAAGTCGATTCCGTGCAGCCAGATCCAGCGCGCCGCATGCTCGCCACCCCAGTTGTGCCCAACCATGCCGCGCCAGCCGTCCAGCCGCAGAGTGCGCCCGGGCAGCTCGATCGTGCCGTCGAAGCGCGCGGCAGGCATGGGGCTGGTCAGCTTGGTGCGCGGCAGCGGGCTTCTGTAGAGCAGGGCTTGCTTGAAATGCCTGAGCTCGGACGCGTCGGGCCGGATGTTCAGCTTCCAGCGAATCTCGCCCGGCGCCTTCTCGACAGGACCGCCAGATTGAGAGCCGGGTCTGGGGTCAGAGCTGGAGCCGGAGTCTGAGCCGGATCCCGCGCCCTCGCCCAGCTCGATGCACCCCTGCGCAAGCGTTGGTCCCAGGTGTGAGCCGCTGCCGATGGCGATCCAGCCGTCGTCCGGCACGCTCAGCTCTTCGTTGCTCTGCTTGCACATGAACGGCGGGCCGGCGCTCGCGTCGAAGACGCTCACCCACAGCGAGCCGCGCGCGGCCAGTCCGGGAGCCTTCTCGACGGTATAGCGGATCCACGCCCCCACGGGCTCGTCCGGCGACACCGCGCGCAGGTAGAAAGACTCGTACATCCCGCTGTCCAGGGAGGCAGAAGGGAATTGCGGGTGCACATCCATTCGCGCGATCGTAACTCCTGGGGGAACAGTCTCTGGAAGGATCACGCCATGAGGAGTGAATCACTGGTCACACTGCCGTGGGGCCTGATCGGGTTCGGGCTCGGGCCAGACGGGTCTGGGCGACCGCCAGTCACCTCGGTGAGGGACGGCGACGGTGACCCTGGCTCCTTGCAAGATTCGCTCGGCGCACGCTTTGTGATGGGCGTCGATGGGGGCGCCACGAAGACGCTGGCGGCGGTGCTGGACCTGCAAAAGCAGACGCTGCACCTCGGCCACGGTGGCTCGAGCAACCCAGACGCCGTCGGCGCGCATGCGGCGACAGCTTCCCTGGTGAAGGCGACCGACGAGGCGATCGGCCGCGCCGGCATCGAGCGCGAGCAACTCGATGCCGCGGTGCTGGCGATCGCGGGCACCGACACCGACGCGGTCGCCGCACACGTGCGCGAGCGCTGTCCGGCCTCGTGGCTGGTGGTCAACGACGTGGTCGGCGCCTGGGCGGCAGCCACCGATGCCCGCCCAGGCGTGGGCGTGATCTCGGGCACCGGCAGCAACGTGCTCGGTATCGGCCAGGACGGGCGAGCATGGCGAGCAGGCGGTTGGGGCCATGTGCTCGGCGATGAGGGCAGCGGCTACTGGCTGGCGGTGCAGTCGATCAAGGCAGCGCTCGCCGATCGCGAGGCCTCAGGTCCGCAGACGGCGCTGAGCGCGGCGGCGATCGAATTTTTCGACGTGCGGAGCGTCGAGGCACTCGCCACGCTCGTTTACGCCAAGCCGCTGTCCAAGGGCGATCTCGCCGCTTTCGCGATCGAGACAGCGCGCGTTGCGTACGCCGGGGATGAGGTGGCGCGTGGTCTATATGTACGCGCCGCCGAGGAGCTGGCCAGGCAGATCGCCGCGGTCGTCGAGCAGACAGCCCTGAGGGACGAGTTCCCGATTGGCCTGATCGGAAGCGCGTTCAAGGCGGGCGAGCTATTCGTCGCCCCGTTGGCCGCCGCGATCCACGAGTTCGCGCCACAAGCTCGGGTGGCGGTCGTGGAAACGCCCCCCGTTGGTGGTTGCGTGCTGCTGGCGGCGCTGGGCGCTGGCCGGCGCGAGTCGGTCGATGCGGCCGAGCTGAAGCAACTTCTCGATGCCGCGCTGGCGCAGGAGAGCGTCTTCAGGGAGTGAGCTCTGGCCCACTGTCGGTCCGAAGGCTGCCGGCGCCGACTCGGCGCCATGATCGGCTGGGGACCATCGACGTCAGTGTTTGCCTCGATCTGCGCACGCTTGCCGATCGCCCGGGGCCGATTCGGCGCCCAAGGTCGACTCGGGACCATCGACGTTAGTGTTTGCCTCGATCTGTGCACGCTTGCCGATCGCGCCGGGACCGACACCAGCGATGCGTACAGCGGCTGCCGCGTTTCCGAACGAGGCAGCCTCGAGCGGACCGCTCCCTTCGCTCAGCGCGACAAAGAAGGCGGCGGCAAACACGTCTCCGGCGCCGAGATCGTCGCGCATCTCGACAACGCGCGGCACCCTAGTCTGCACGACCGATCCAGCGGCGGGCGCAGGCAGATGAACGGTCGCCGGCCGCGATCCGGCGGTCACCGCGACATACGCTCCACCGCGGCGAGCGACGGCGAACAGCGCGTGGCAGCCCTTACACTCGTCCTCGGAAATCACAGCAGCAGTGAAGCGCTCAGGGAGCAGTTGCGAGTCCAAATCGACGGGCGAGATGTCGCCGATCAGCGCCGCGCTGCCACCGCCGGACAGCGGCACGTCGCCCAACAGCGAGCCGGTGTCCAACTGCACCAGCGGCACGCCCTCGCCGAGCTCCCAGCGGCGCACGAGCCCTTGCGGCGTGAGCCCGACGAAGCGGGCATGCCCATGCCAGGTGGTCGGCGTCTCGCGCGCGACGGGCGCCAGGTGCAGGATCCGGGTGTCGAGCGTGAGCGGCTCCGCGATCGGCCCGGCCCAGGCGAGCAGCCGTTGCGAGCGTCGCGCGCCGGAGCCGCGTGTGCTCAGCGTGGTGGTGTGCTTGGCGGGGATGACGCGCAGGTCGAACTCGTCGCTGAACGGTTCGAGCAGTGCGTGTATCTCCAGGGGCACGCCTTGGGTGACGATCAAGGTACGCAGCCCGAGGCGTGCAGCTTGCAGCCCGCTGTAGAAGGCGCCGCCGCCGGCTTGGGAGACCGTCCCGCCGGCGCGGTCCTCGATCACGTCGCGAGTTACGTGACCGACGGCGATGTAGTCGTAGGGTTCCTCTGGCGAGCTGCCCATGAGCGTTGGGACCCGCGCAAGCTTCTTCAGTCGACGTGCGGGGGAATGCGCACGGGCAGCTCGGTCCCGGAGATGGTCGCAGCCGCCAGTCGCCCGGTGAAGACACATCCGCCGAGAAATGTGCCCTCCAGCGAACGCTTGCCGTGCACGCCGCCACCGCCGAAGCCGGCGGCCTCGCCGACCGCATACAGGCCGGGGATCGGCTCGCCGTGGTGCTCGTCGCCGTCGTTCGCGCCCGTGCGCAGCACGCGGCAGCCGAGGTCGGTCTGGATGCCGCCAAGGCTCTTGCGCGCCATCGGCTGAAGACGAATCGCGACCAGTGGCATGGCCTTCGGATCGACGATGCGCTGAAAGCGCGAGGTGCGCAGCCGGTCGCCGCGCCAGTTGCGCAGCTGGCCGATACGACGCAATTGGTCGTCGTTGAACAGCCCCTTGCCGCGCGCAATCGTCTCGTCGTAGCGGCCGATCTCGCGTTCCAGCACAGCGCTGTCGATCGCGCCGTCGCCGGTCACCTCGTTCATCTTGACCGCCAGTTCGCCGAGCGTGGAGGCCGAGACGAAGTCGGGCGAGCCATCGAGGAAATGCTTGACGAGCCCTGGCTTGCCGAGCAGCACGCTGAGCAGAAACGGCAGAAGGCGCTTCTCGCGCAGGTTGGGATTGTGCTGGGAGCCCGAGACGTCCAGCTCGCGCTTGGCGATCTTGAAGTTGCAGATCAGCCACGAATACTTGCGCTCGTCTTCGCACATGCGCTCCAGCGCGCTGTAAGCGTCGAACGTCGGCATCACCGGCACGGGCCCGTAGCGACGCCCGTCGGGATTGAGCATGACCCCCGAGCGGGGTGGGATCAGCTTCAGCCCGTGG
>Ga0210385_10000953_pt1 | contig 18401 bp, 17 predicted proteins | sample IncBWH26OmetaG_FD_160107 | JGI IMG/M metagenome (GOLD analysis project Ga0210385, IMG submission 160107) | Forest soil microbial communities from Barre Woods Harvard Forest LTER site, Petersham, Massachusetts, United States - Inc-BW-H-26-O ...
GGTCGCGAGGTACTGATTCACGACCGCGACCGGGGGCGCATCTCCTGTATCGATTGGGGTGAGACTGCGGCCCCGCAGAATCGGAATGCCTAACGTGTCGAAATATCCTGGGCTGACCATTTGGAAGTGCCCGGGGATAGGTTGGCCTTGCACACCGCTCGCGCCGACCACCTTGAATCTCATACCAATCCCGACGCCGCTCACGGGAAGCGTGCTGACGATTGCCACACTTTTCACGCCTGGCACTTGAGAAAGCTGATTCAGTACGCTTGTATACATTGCAGACACTTTTGTGCCGTTATTGAACTTAGTAGGTGAGAGCGGCAGGTACAGCGTTAATAAGTGATCGGGTCGAAACCCTAGATCAACGCCGAGCAAATTGGACAGCGTCGCAGTCATGAGACCTACGCCAACCAGCAGCACAATGGTGACTGCTACTTGAGCGGTCATTAACCAGCGCAATGTGTGCTGTTGGGAGAGAGAGGCTGTGTGGCGAGAACCCACTGCACGGTAAGGTTGCTGGAACGTGTACACCATGTCGTGCAACAGCGGCACGATGCCCATCACGACGGTGGCAACGATCGCCAGTGCACAGGCATAAAGCAGAACGCGGTAATCCGCCCCTACTTGCACGCCTTTCGGCAGCAACGTATTGGGAATCAGGCGCAGAAAGAACCGGGTCGTAACCATCGAAAGCGCCACGCCGAGCAGCCCGCCGATGCACGCGAGCATGAGACCTTCAATCAGCGATGCCAAGAGCAGTCGAAACTTGGATGCGCCCAATAAAGCACGTAGCGCTGTGCTCGGGCGACGAGCGGTGCTTCGGGCCAGCAAGAGCATCGTCGCGCCTGCACATGCGGCGAGAAATACCAACCCTACGATCGCGTAGAGTAAACCGGCTGTCCTTTTCAGGCCGGGGCCGGCCACTTGTTCTCGCAGCGGGTCGATGGATACTCCGATGTTCTTGTTTGTCGCCGGGAACTGCCGCGCGAGCCGTGCAGCGATTGTGCCTAAGTCCGCCCGGGCTTTGGTAAGCGAGAAGCCCTGCTTCACTCGCCCGTAAACAAGCAGGAAGTGGAAGTCGCGATTCAACTCCTCGGGAGCGAATGAGAGCGGAGTCCAGATCTCCGCATCGGCGTCCTTCATTTTCTCCGGCAGAATGCCGACGACCGTGAACTGTTCACCGCTGAGAGTAATTGGCTTACCGATAATCTGCGGGTCCGCAGCGAAATGGCGAACCCAAAAAGTATGAGCAAGAATGACTACCTTGTCTTTTCCGGGCGTGCTCTCGTCAGGAAGAAACGTGCGCCCTCGCTCGGGCGCGATGCCGAAACACGTGAAGTAATCGGCTGTGACACGGGCGCCCGGAATTTCTTCCGGGTTCGATACGCCACTTAGATCGAAGTTTCCCCAAGTGCGCGCTGTAATCGAAGAAAAGGCGTGATTCTGCGCCCGCCAATCCAGGTAATCTAAGGAGGTTACCCACCCTTTGTGGCCGGCTCGCGTTTCCGCGATCGAGACCAACTGGTCCGGATCCTGGAACGGCAACGGCTTCAGCAGGACGGCGTCAGCGAAGCCGAATATCGTAACGTTCAGGCCAACCCCGAGTCCGAGGCAGAGCACCGCTAACCCAGTAACTGCACGATCGCGATAGAGGCGGCGCCACGCGTAGCGAACCTCGCTCATCGCAGTCTCCATCATCAGTAGGGAGATTATACAGGATTTGTGTAATCTGCACTAGCTGCTAACGCTGCGGTTGTGGCTCGGCAGTAACCGCTCCGACCGCTTGACGTTAGAACCCATGCCTGCGGGCGCCGACCTGGTTTTGGCATGGCGCCAGCGGTTTTGACGCTTATCGCTGCCCACCACTTTTGGCAGCCGACGCCGTATTCTCCTGCTCGAGGAACGCTAAGAGATCGGAATTGATGGTGTCCGCTTGCGTCGTGGGCATGCCGTGCGGGAAGTCTTTGTAAGTTTTTAGAGTTCCGTTCTTCAGCAGCTTTGCGGATAGTGGCCCGGCGGCGACATAGGGAACGATCTGGTCATCTTCGCTGTGCATAACCAATACCGGAACGGTGATCTTCTTTAGGTCCTCGGTGAAATCGGTCTGGGAAAAGGCCACAATGCCGTCATAATGCGCCTTAGCGCCCCCCATCATCCCCTGACGCCACCAATTTTGGATTACGGCCTCCGAAGCTTTCGCGCCCGGCCGGTTGTAGCCATAGAACGGCCCTTCCGGCAGATCGCGATAGAACTGCGAACGATTGGCCGCTAGCTGCGCCTGCAGACCATCGAACACTTCCTTGGGAAGGCCGTATGGATTGGCCTCGGTTCTTACCATTAGCGGCGGTACCGCGCTGATCAGCGCAGCCTTGACCACTCGGCTTTCGCCATGCCGAGCGAGATAGCGCGTCACCTCGCCGCCGCCGGTAGAATGGCCGACATGAATGGTGTTTTTCAGGTCGAGATGCTGCGTAAGAGCCGCCAGGTCGTCGGCGTAGTGATCCATATCGTGGCCATCATCGGTCTGTGTCGAGCGACCGTGGCCACGACGGTCATGGGCGATCACGCGATAGCCGCGATGCAGAAAGAACAGCAACTGCGCATCCCAATCATCGGCCGACAGCGGCCAGCCATGGCTGAACACAATGGGCTGGCCGGAACCCCAGTCCTTATAGAGTATCTCCGTGCCGTCCTTCGTTGTGATCGTGGGCATGCGTGGCTACTTTAGGCTATTACAGGCTCCCCAATTACATCACATGTCGATCACTAGGCGAGCTTTGCGGGCATTCGGAGTGCGAGCCCGGTTCAGGCCGGAGCTGTGAACAAAAGTCGGTCACGGCCCCGAGGCATAGTGCGCCGGTCATGGCAGTGCCAAATAGTATTTCACCAGTGTGACGGTGTAGGTGGCAAAAATTGCTTAATGGCTCCCGCATCCCGCACTCGGCGGCATCTCCGGGGGCAGGCTCGCCAGGTGCTTAGCGTTCTCTGGTAGATATTTGCCGTCCTTCGGAACCAGATAGACCTCGACGCGGCCGTACCAATCGGCATCGGTATTTGGTCCCACGAATTCGGGGCAGGCGACCGAGGTGGGCACAGGGTTCTTGGCGGTCCCTGCGGAGTCGATGCGGATCGAGGAAGGCTTCAGCCGCGCGCAACTGACCAGCACGGCGGCGGCGTTGAGGGCGCGGGTCTGGTCAAGCTGCGGCCCGAAGTTGCCGATCGTGGGGGACTCCTCAGCGGCGCGATGGCCGATGAGGATCACGGTATAGTCACCGGAGCTCGCAGCCGTCGCCACTTGATCCAGCAGGATCCCTTTGCTGCATCCGTTCACGCGCGCGTCGTCCTTGGCGAAGATGAGATCCGGGAAGCGCTCATAGGACGGCTCGCAATTGACCCTGATCTTGGTGCTGCGGGAAGCGCTGCGGCCGTTCTGATCCGTGACTGTTACCGTCGCCGTCACGATCTTGCTCTGACCGGGCGCGCAGCCCGTGTACTTGAGCGTTGAGGTATCGAAGGTCGATGTCTGCGTGGTGTTGCTGGGAACAGTACTCTGCGCCGGTTGCACCTGGCCGAACACGAGTAGTCCCGCCGCGAAGACCGCGCTACTGAACCACTTTATGATGCCGCACATACCACCACCGCTTCACGTCCGGCCAAAACTCTTTCAGCACTTGCGAGACTGCATCGGTTCCTAACTGTGTACCCCAATTTTGCAAGTAATCAGGTACGTCGCGGTTATCGGGATAATACGAAAGACCGACGCCCGCGGCCACCCCGTTCCCGATGATTTCCGAGAAGTTGAACGTCTTGTTGCCCGCGTCGGTGCGCGTCACCAGGATTCGCGATAATGCGTACCACGTCCGCTTGGCCTTGCTGCCTTGTGCCATTCGAAAATAGCGCGGATCCTCTTTCAACAAAATCGGGAAGAATCCTTCGGTCATCATGTTCCCATCGACTTGGTCGCAATATGAGGTGCCGAATCGACGGGCATAGCCCTTCAGCCCCTGGCCGAATTCGGGATGCGAGTTCTCGAGTTGATAGAGGGCGGCGTATGCACCGCCCAGAATGATCAACGGATAATCGAAGGAATCCTTCGCTGCGATTCTCAGCTTCTGCTCGCGCGTTAGAGGATGGCCGACGGCATTCATCTCCGCCGTCCGGTAGTTCGGTAGCACGCCGAGCACGCGCTTGTCTTCTCCTTCGGGCGTCTTGCCCGGCGCGTTTACTCCCGGTTCGTCCTTGGGCGGCACGGGCGCGGTTTGCTGGACCTGGCCGGGTTGGGGTGGGGGATTCGTTGGCTGGGTGCCCGGAGAGGCAGTCGGGGGCGGTGCAGGTTGCGCCTGCCCGAACGCGCTGCTCGGGTGCGAAGCAGCCAGTGTGAGAAGAATCCCGAGAATTGATGGCAGCCGATTAAGAGATTGGCTAAAGGGCATGCAACCGGTTATCCTGTAGGCTGGGTGATTGAAGAGGGTTCCGCATAGTTGTTCCCGTGATTAAGAGGACGCGCGCCCTTCACGCCGGTGTTTCCTTGATTGCAGAAAAACGTTGGCTCCGGAGCACTTATCGCTATTGTTGAACAATTTCGTCTCGCCCTTTCATGGTTGCGCCCGGCACCTGAACCCGCTGTCATCTTCCAAGGCTGAACAAACTGGAACTGGAATTGCTCGTTAGGAATCAAATGTCAGGTATGGTGGAACACACAAGCCAGAGTGCGCCGCCGGCGAAAACGCCGGTGCAACCCTCCGCTACTCGCTCCACGACTCGTGTCCGGCCGTCTTCTTTCAAGTATTACATTCACGACAGCATTGACGTGTTGCGGTTCAAGCTGATCGGCGAGTTGACGCAGGCCGACATCCAGGAACTCAATGGTTCCTGGCGAACGGCGAAGACGACGCTGGGGAAGCGCAAGCTAGTTCTAGACTTGCAGGCTCTCAGGACGGTCGACGAGGCAGGAAAACAGTGGTTGGCCAGCATGTCGGCTGAGGGCGCTTGCTATCTGCCGGAGAACTATCTGGTGACGTGCATCGCCGGCCAGCACAGGTCGGAGAGCGAGGCGGTTTCGCCTTTACAGAAACTCGGGTTTTTCAGAAGGCTGGCCTTCCTGGTGCGTGGCGAGCGAGTGCCTGCCGGACGGTCGCCTACACAAGCACAGTAAAGGCAGTTTCGGTCCGGGTAACTGGACGGTAAGCGGTATCGCGCTCGACCGGTTCGCGCCCCGCTTCGCGAATCAATCGCAGCAGGTCTTGCCGGCGCATATGTTGGGTTGTGGTCGCGCCGGCGTCGTGATAGATCTTTTCTTCCACCACCGTGCCGTCGATATCGTTGGCGCCGAACCGTTGTGCGATCTGGGCCACGCCCGGCGTCATCATGATCCAGTACGCCTTGATGTGCGGGATGTTGTCGAGCATGAGCCGGGAGATGGCGATCTGTTTCAGGTCATCCAACCCGGTAGTCTTCGGCAGATGCGCCAGCGCGGTATTTTCGGGATGAAAGGCCAACGGGATAAACGTTACAAATCCATGGGTCTCATCTTGCAGCGCCCGCAAGCGGACCAGGTGGTCGGCGGAGTCCTCGGCGGTTTCGAGATGGCCGTAGAGCATGGTGCAGTTGCTCTTGAGTCCGATCTGATGCGCGATGCGCGCGGCCTCGAGCCACTCGCCGCCGTCGATCTTGTGATCGCAAATGATGCGGCGGACGCGGTCGGAAAAGACTTCGGCGCCTCCGCCCGGCATGGAATCCACGCCCGACCGTTTGAGGCGTTCGAGCGTCTCTCGTAGAGAAATCTTCGCGCGCTTGGCCAAGTATGCAACCTCGACCATGGTGAAGGCTTTGAGATGCACGCCCGGGTAGCGCTCTTTCAGTCCCGCGATCATCTGGCAGAACCAATCGAGTGTCAGCTCAGGATGCAAGCCGCCGACGATGTGAAACTCAGTGACGGCTTCGGCGTATCCTTTGCCGGCCACATCCCAAACCTGTTCGAGCGACATCGTGTAGGCGTGCGGATCCTTCGCTTTCTTGCCGAAAGCGCACAACCGGCAGCTTGCAACGCACACGTCAGTGGGATTTATATGGCGGTTGACGTTGAAATACGTGGTATCGCCATGCATGCGCTCGCGCACACGGTTCGCCATGTACCCAAGCGCCAGGACATCTGCACTTCGATACATCGCTACGCCGTCGTCGTACGAGAGGCGCAGACCGGACTCCACTTTTTCAAGAATCGGCCGGAGCCTGCTATCTTCGATTTGCACGTTAGCGTTTGGCATTAAGAGTAACTTCCGTGGAGCAGAATGTCGGCGGCCCAAAACGCGAAGAACAGCATGCTGACGTAGCCGTTGACGGTGAAAAACGCGGCGTTCACGCGCGACAGATCGTTGGGCTTTACGAGCGCGTGCTCATAAATCAACAGAGCAACGACAGCAGCCACGCCCGCCAAGCTCAACAGGCCCAAATGAAAGGAAGCGATCAGGGCCAGGAGACAAACGATCATGCCGGCGTGGAGGAAGCGCGCGATCAACAGTGCGCGGCCGATACCGAAACGCCTGGGGATACTGCAGAGCCCCTCGGCGCAATCAAACTCGAAATCTTGGCAGGCGTAGATGACATCAAATCCCGCGGTCCAGAACATCACGGCGGCGGTGAGCCATAGAATTCGTGGGTCGAGTGTACCCCGCATAGCGATCCAGGCTGCGGCGGGGGCCATTCCCAAGCAGAATCCCAGAATCAAATGCGAAAACAACGTGAAGCGTTTCGAAAACGAATAGAAGAACAACAGTGATAACGCCAAGGGCGCCAGCAGAAAGCATACGGGGCCAAGTTGCCGCGCGGCCCATAGGAAAGCGATAGAGGCCGCGGCTGTGAAGCCCCAAGCGAAAGTGACGGAAAGTGATCCGGCGGGCAGGTGCCGGGCGGCGGTGCGGCGGTTGCGACCGTCGATCTGCGCATCCAAGATGCGGTTGAACGCCATGGCGGCTGAGCGCGCCGCGACCATGGCCACTACGATCCACAGGAGCCGCCAGCCGAGTCCATCCGCTCGAAAGCCGCTCTCACGGCAGGCCAGCAGCGCGCCGGTGAGCGCAAACGGCAGCGCGAAGACACTGTGTTCGAACTTGATCATTTCGAGCGTCAGGCGCAGACGTGTCCAGAAGCGGGTCATCTTGAGAATCATGAGCGCACAGGCCGTTTGGTAGCCGTTGTGCGCAATTTATTTCGAACGTTACCATTTTAGGGGATGCTCACACCCAGCTAAGCGCCGATCATGGACCCACAACATCTACAGCACCTTTTGGAGCAGGTACGCGACGGCCGCACCAGCGTGCCGGAGGCTCTGGACACGTTGCGCCACTTGCCGTTTGAAGATCTCGGTTTTGCCAAGGTGGATCACCATCGCGAGATGCGCCACGGCATGCCTGAAGTCATTCTGGGCCAAGGCAAGAGCGCCGACCAGGTGGCGGCCATTGCAGCGGCACTGCTGGCAAGGTCACGCAATCTCTTGCTTACACGCGCGACGGACGAGATGGCGGCGCGCGTTGCGGCGCTCGCGCCTGAGGCAGAATATTTCGCGGCCTCCGGCGTGGTTCGCGTGTGGCGCGACCGCACGCTCTCCGGCAAGGGCAAGATCGTGGCTGTTTGTGCGGGCACCAGTGACCTTTCGGTTCTGGAGGAAGCGCAACTCACCGCCGAGACCATGGGCAACCAGGTGGAAGCGATTTGCGATGTCGGCGTAGCGGGCATTCACCGTTTGCTGCATCAACGCGAGCGCCTGCTGGAGGCGCGCGTTGCTATCGTCTGCGCCGGCATGGAAGGCGCATTGCCCAGCGTGGTGGGCGGCATGGTGTCCTGTCCGGTGATCGCGGTTCCGACCAGCGTGGGTTATGGAGCCAGCTTCCATGGGCTCGCCGCTCTGCTGGGAATGCTGAACAGTTGCGCGAGCAACGTGACGGTGGTCAACATCGACAATGGCTTCGGAGCAGGATATGTGGCGAGTTTGATTAACCGATCGTGAGGCAAGCGTCGAGTTACAGGATGCGGTACATAACGTAAGCTTCGACATACCCGAGCTGCGGGTGCAGGAATGCTTCCGGGAGACGGCCAACGATTTCGAATCCGCAGTTCTTCCAGAGTCTAACCGCACGGTCATTGGTGCTGACTACAAAATTGAACTGCATAGCGCGATAGCCGCGGTGCTTCGCGTAGTCGAGAGAGTGCATGCACATGGCCCGGCCCACTCCGCGGCCGAACGCGGCAGGCGCAGTGATGTAACCGCAATTTGCGACATGGGAGCCGCCCCCCATTTGATTGGGATGCAAGAAATAAGTACCGGCAGCAGCTCCTTCATCTTCAGCGACGAAGACCTCATGAGCGTCCGAGAACCAATACGCCAGCGCCTGAGCGCGCGACATGCTTTGAGGCAAGGTATAGGTATCTCCGGCGCGAATCACGGGTTCCAGCATTGCCCAGAGAGCATCCTGATCGCCGGGGTGCGCTGCACGAATCGTCAACACACAGACATCGTGGCATGGCGGGGTAGTTTACTTCGGTTAGGAGTTCAAGGCTTCTTTCCCAAGCTCCGGGCCCTCCAGGATGCCCTTTAGCGATCGCAGAAAGCGCTCTGCAGCGCTGCCGTTCCAGACGCGATGATCGGCCGAGCAGGCGAGGTGCACGGTGGGCCGCACCAACGGGACGCCTTTCACGGCCACCACGCGTTCGGCCACCCGGCCAGCGGTCAACACCGCAGATCCGCCGAATACAGGGGTCACGAATTGATCCACTCCCGGAACAATGCTCACTTGGAATGTCCCCGCGCCTTTGCGCTGGAACGCCAGGGAGCGATGCAAACTCCTCAGCACTGCTTTGCGCAGGACCGCGAAGGGCAGCACCCACCCCCAACGCCGCAACGCGCTCATCAGCTTTGCGTCTGCGGCGCGCACCTCTTCCACTCGCCCGGCGAGCTCGGCTGCCAATTGAGGCAGCATTTTCGTGTTGGCACTTTCGAGAACCATCACCGGCGCGAGAGACCCCTCTGACGCAATCGAGACCGCTACATCCACCCGACTCGGAGAATACATTCGGCCGCCGCACACCACCACATGTAAGTCTGGGTTTGCCGCGAGCGCCAGTGCCGCGGCGCGCACTAGAATCGCCGCATATGTCAATCGAACGCCCTGCTCGCGCGCTTGCTCAATCAGCGTGGACGCTTCCGTCATGTCCACCTGTAGAGTTTCGAAAAAGGCCGGGGGCTTCGACAACTCGAGGCCGTCTCGTATCCACCGCTCGGCCCAATCGAGCTTTCTCGATGTTGTGCTGTCTTCGCCCTTCATTCGTTCTTGGCTATCCTACAGCAGTTGTGGCCCGCTTTCCAGATAAGTCCCGCACAACGGGGCGCCAATGCGCTAAAGCGAAGACGCCCTGTGCGCTTAAACATGCATAATGGCGAATGAACGATGGAAGCGCAGCACATCGCGTGCATCTGCGATGCAGGCCCAAGTCATGTGATGACCTTCGGGGCCATTGGGCGCGAGCTACAGCGCCGAGGGCATCGTGTCACAGTTTTCCAAGCCCCCGAGCTGAGGGAGAAGATCGCAGCCGAAGGTCTGGAGTTCTCTCCTCTGGCGGGCCGCGGTTTCTCCGTCCAACATTACGTCGATCTGGTCGTCGAGCAGCAGGGCATCTCTCTTCGCAATTTCCTCGATTACGCAGCGAAGAGCGCCCGGATGTTGTGCGAAGAGGCTCCGCGGGCTTTCCAATCGGCTGCTGTTGACGGCGTCGTGGTGGACATCTCTCAACCAGGCGGCGCGACCGCTGCCGAAATGGTTGGTCTCCCGTTCATAAGCATCTGCAACGCTCTGCCGCTTCATAGCGAGCCCAATGTTCCGCCCGATTTTCTGCCCTGGCAGTACCGCGAGGCATGGTGGGCGAGGGTCCGGAACCGCCTCGGCTATGCGGCGCGCGACTTCATGATCCGGCCGCTTCACCGGGTGTTGAACAGCTACCGGCGCAGCTCGGGTTTGCCGTCCTATCGCTTCCCGGACGACTCCTTCTCGCCCTTTGCGCAAGTCACACAGCTTGTGCGCGAATTCGATTTCCCTCGCAAGCGCCTGCCGGATTGCTTCCACTACGTGGGCCCGTACCGCCGCGAGCCCGAATCCGATGTTTCGTTTCCATACGATCGTCTAAGTGGACGCCCGCTCATTTACGCGTCGCTCGGAACCGTCTTTGGAACGCGCACCGAGATTTGGAAGGCCATCATCGAGGGTTGCTCAGGTCTGGAGGCGCAGCTTGTCATCGCGCTGGGTGGTCGAGGCCGGGCGGAATCTCTCCCGGAGTTGCCGGCCCGCGCCATTGTGGTCGAGTATGCGCCGCAGCGCGAACTGCTCAAACGGGCGTCTCTCGCCATCACGCACGGTGGCCTGAACTCGGTCATGGAAGCGCTCGCGGCTGGCGTTCCCGTGCTCGCCATTCCGATCACCGGCGATCAATTCGGCGTGGCAGCGCGCATCGCCTACACCGGAGTTGGTGAAATCGTACCCGCAGCCAAATGTACCGGTTCCAGGGTTGGCGCGGCGGTGCGCAAAATTCTCAGCACACCTGCTTATCGCGAGCGCCAAGCTGTCATCGGCGCGGCCATCGCGAGGACACAGGGCGCGGTGGCTGCCGCAGCGATCACGGAAGAGGTGGTCACTACGCGACGCGCCATGCTGCGCGAAGCCTCCTTCACCTCCTGAACGTCATGGCCAACATCGGCATTTTCTGCCTTCCCATGCCGAGTCACCTCAATTTATTTCTGGTGATCGCGGAGGCGTTGGCAAGCCGCGGACATCGGATGATCTTCTTCGGCCTTTCGGATAATGAACGCAAGATTCGCGAAGCCGGCTTCGACTTTTATTCCACCGATCCGGACTCGGCGCGGCCCGGCACCTTCACCCAAATCAAGCAGCGCATCGGAAAGCGCGGAACATTCGCGGCCATGCGCGCGCAGGGCCGGTTCGACGAGTTACGCTACGACGCCATTCTGCACAAGGGGCCTGAACTGGCGCGCCGCGCAGGGCTGGACGGCGTGATCGTTGATCAGGCGGAGGCATGCAGCGGCTCAGTTGCAGAAGTAGCGGGGTTGCCGTGGGTAAGTGTTGCCAGTGCCCTCTCGATGAACATCGAGCCGGCGGTTCCACTTCTGTTCACCACGTGGAGCTACAGCCAGAACGGCTTCGCCGTATTGCGCAACCGGGCAGTGTATTCACTTCTGGAACTCGCCGCCCTAAAAACGCGGCACATCATCAATCGCTATCGCAAGCAGTGGGGGTTGCGTCCTCTGCTGTGCACGAACGACGCCTTCTCGCCATTCGCTCAGTTAAGCCAACAAATCGCCGAATTCGATTTTCCGCGTCAGCACCTGCCTGCATGCTTTCACTACGTGGGACCTATTCGTCCCGCGTCCAGAACCGCAGTTTCCTTCCCCTGGGATCGGCTGGACGGTCGCCGCTTGATCTATGCTTCCTTGGGAACCGTGAATCAGCACCGGAGCGTGCTGGAAGCCATCGCGCAAAGTTGCGCCGGACTAGACGCGCAGTTGGTGCTTTCGTTAGGCGGGGCGGGGAAGGTCGAAGAGTTCCGCGATTTGCCAAGGTCGCCGCTCGTAGTCGAATTCGCACCGCAATTGGATCTTCTGGAGCGCGCGGCGCTAACGATCACACACGCGGGCCTGAATACGACGCTCGAGAGTCTGGCGGCCGGCGTGCCTCTGGTGGCTATTCCGCTCAATTTCGATCAATTCGGCGTAGCGGCGCGCATACGTTGGACCGGGACAGGCGACTTCCTGAAGCTGCGCACGCTCACGCCCGACCGCCTCAAGGCGCTCGTTCACGAAGTGCTGGAGAAGCCGCGATACGCGCAGGCTGCAGCCCGCATGCGCGATGCAATTGCCGCTACCAATGGTCCGCAACGAGCCGCCGATATTATTCAGCAAGTCGTCCGCACGGCAAAGCCGGTTCTGAACTCGCAAGCGGGGCAGACGACTTAGAGCAATCGAAAATTGACTTCGATATTGGCCCGTACCGCCACGGGTGTGCCATTTTTCGTGGCTGGACGGAAGCGCCATACGCTAATCGCCTGGGCTCCCTTTTCATCTAATCCGTATCCCAGCCCCCGCACGAGCCGGATATTGGTTGGAACACCTTGCGCATCGATGATGACGCTGAACAGTCCTGCTCCCGAATAATGAGAAAGCCGCGCGGCCTCGGTATAGTCGGGTTCCCTTTTCGACAATACGCTGGGAGCACTCACGTCGCCGCCGATGCGCTGCGGCGGGGGCCCGGGGAATGGGCTGAGCGGATCGATGGATTGGCTGGGCGGCGGCGCGTTCATTTCAGCCACGCGTTCAGCCCGGATCTTCATCGCGCGCTCCCAGAATGGCGCACCTTCCTTCGTCCGCCCCAAAAGATCAGCCTGCAATTCCAAAGCCAGCGCCCGATCTTCCGGCTTGGCGCTGCAATTTCCTTCGCAGATCTCCATCGCGCGCTTGACCACCGGACCGGCTTCGCTTCTCCACTGCTCAAGACCCGCTTCGGGACCCATTTCGCCGCGGTTTTCCGACGCGGCAAGCGCCCGCGATTTCATGAGCACGGCCATCAGCTCGAGCGCCTCGGCGTGCTCCTGCACGTTTGGCGAGCTGCTCTCCCACGCCGCGTCCGCCTTTTGCAAAAGCTGGATTGCCTTATCGTAATCCCGCCTCGCTTGTGCCTGGTGAGCCTTCTCGACCAGCGCATTCGGGTCATCCGCTGCCGTCGCCAGAACAGCAAGCACCAGAGCGGCGCACATTGGTAACTTCGTTCGCATGGTTTCCATCCCCGGCCGAACCAGCCGTTTTTTCAGAGTATCGAAAAAAGCCGGGCCGTGCCGGACGCGCCTGACCGGCGAATTTCCGAGACCGCAACCGGGCGGTGTTCGCGGATGGAGCGGTAACCGGCCTCAATCAGAGCCATGGTTCCGAGATTATCCGCGCCATCAGTGGCAGGGCGTGTTTGTGTGGCGATGGCGTTCATCAGGTCGGCCATGGGCGCTTGAAAGGCGTCTGGGAACCAGACTTCGCGCCACCGCGGAGTGATCCAGATACCCGGCTGAGCAGACGTCGCGAAGGTCAGGGTGCTGGGATTGCGGTTCGGATATTGCGGCCAGCCGAGCGTGCCTTCGGCCAACCCTCCCGTGCCCTCTACCCGCCATTTGATATAGGGATTGAGGTCGTCTTTTTCGTTGCGGGGACCAGCCCAAACGTCGTCCCAGCCGCAAGCTCGCAATCCATCTTTGTATTCGAGAATGTAGAGACAGATGCCGTCTTCATGGGCGAATTCGGTGCGCGGATCTCTTCGTACGCTGACGAAGATGGATTCGGGATCGCCGAACAGGTAGCGAAAGCTATCCAGGTGGTGGATGCTCATGTTGAGCAGCGTCAGGCGGCCGTATTCTTGCAGCCAAGCCTGCCAGTGCGGGACTGCGCGCATTTCTATGGTGGCCAACACCGGCTCGCCGAGCGCGCCGCGATCGAGCAGCGTTTTGAGCGCACGAATCGACTGGTCATAGCGCATGTTCTGATTGACTGCGAGAGTGATGCCATGCCTCTCACAAAGCTCGACGATCTCGACGGCGTCGTCATAAATGACCGCCAGCGGCTTCTGTGCCAGGATGCCCTTGAGGTAGCGGGCATGGCCGACGGCTCGGCGCACGATATCAAGCTGTTGGCCGGGCGGAACCGCGATGTCGAGGATTTCGACCCCAGGATCGGCGAGCATCTCTTCGAGTGTTCCGTAGACGCGCGGGATGCCGCGCAGATCCGCTACTTTCTGGGCGAGCTCGGGCCTTCTAGAGGTGATAGCGACAACGTTGAAGCCGGCGTCAGCATAGGCCGTCAACTGAATATCGCGCATGATGAAGCCAGCGCCGACCGCGCCAATGCCGAAGTCGCTGCGCGCCGGGCGGAGAGGCGGATTCAAATCGAAACTGAGGTCCATTGCCCGGCCTCGCGATGAACCCAGCAGTCGAGTTTCATAAAGGGTTTATGGTATCTCTGCAGGTTTGCGTCTGGTCAATTCTTAGAATGGGCCGTCGATCAAGTGATAAAGATGTCTTTGGGAGGCAGCGCGGTTGAAACTTGGCTTGATTAGTTCTGCGTGGCTCGAGACCTCGGTCGGTACCGCGCGCGGTATCGAGCTGACCAAAGAGATCGGCTTCGATACGATCGACGTCTTCGCCGATCCCTTGGAGTTGCCGCCACAAGAACGGAAGCTCATTCGAGATAGCTGTATCTCGGCGAGCCTTCCCGTGGTGTCCACGGTCTGCTGCGCCTTGGGGATCGCTGATTTCAACAAACCCGTGCGCGATTTTCACGTCACGCGCGCCAAGCGTTATCTCGATCTTTGTTATGAACTGGAAGGCAAGAACCTGCTGTTGGTGTTGGGTGAATATATCTGGGAACAGGAAGTAATTGCGCCCGCTGCGCAGTGGGACTGGGCGGTCGAGCATGTGCGAGAGCTGGCAGAGTACGCGCAAGGACTCGGGTTGGAGCTAGCGATCGAGTTGGAGCCATTCCAGATGTCGATAGTGAATACGATCGAGCGAATGGGACAGTTCTTAAAGGATGTAGATCATCCGGCCGCAAAGGCCAATGTGGATATTTCTCATGTTGCGTTGACGGGAGATCCGGCGGAACAGATCAAGACACTTAAGGGCCGCATTGCACACGTGCACCTGTCCGATTGCGACGGCAAGAAGCACGGAGACCTGCCGCCGGGCCGCGGCGTCGTAAATTTTCCGCCTTACTTGCAGGCGCTGGCGGATGCGGGGTTCGCGGGAACGGTGAGCATCGAGCTGGAGTATTCGCCCGAGCCAGAGAAGATCGTCGATTGGGTGCGGGAGGCCTACCAGGCAACCGACAAGCTGATGCGAGGGCTCGGAATTCGGGACTGATAGCGGAAAGGTAGAAACAATGGCAAAAGGACCGCTGGTGGACAACTTACTGGAGGAATACGAACGCGACGGGTTCGTGCTGGCGCGTGCAATGTTCGACCGCGACGAGATCGGTTTACTGCGCCGGGCTGCGAAAGAGGACCGGGAACTGGATCAACACTCCTTTGGGAAAGGTGACGGGGAGGGCGGAACGGTTCGACTGTCGCTGTGGAACCAGCCGGGCGATACGATCTACGGGATGTTTGCGCGCTGCAATACGATCGTCACCTCCGCGGAGAAGATTTTGACCGGCGAAGTTTATCATTACCATTCCAAGATGATCATGAAGGACGCCAAGGTGGGCGGCGCGTGGACCTGGCACCAGGACTACGGGTATTGGTATCAGAACGGAGTTTTGTTTCCTTTGCTGACGAGCGCATCCATTGCAGTTGATCCCGCGACAAGGGAAAATGGCTGCCTGCAGGTGCTGCGCGGGTCGCACAGCTTGGGACGCATCGATCATATTCTGACGGGAGATCAGGCGGGCGCCGATTTGGAGCGAGTGCATGAGGCGGAAAAGCGGCTCGATCTGGTTTACGTCGAGATGGAGCCCGGCGATGTGCTGTTCTTCCACTGCAACTTGTTGCACAGGTCGGATCAGAATCGCTCTGACAAGCCGCGCTGGTCAATGATCTGCTGCTATAACGCGGCACGGAACGATCCTTACAAAGAGCATCATCATCCTTGCTACACGCCGTTGAGCAAGGTTCCGGACGCTGCGATTCGCGAAGCAGGCCTGCGGCGCTTCAGCGACACGACGGCGAACGTCGCCTGGCTCAATGCTGCCGAGGACAAGAGCGCGCGCAGCCTCGCGCACACTGAAACGACGAAGCCTGCTTAATGCGACCACCCGGGCGCAGAGCGTGCGCAAAGGCCATCGCGTTTGTAGTTGTTGCCGCTTGCCCCGTGTATTTGGCTGCGCAGGATGCCGACGACATCCGACAGCAACAGGCGAATGCGGCGAGCGCGTCCGCGGGCAAAGAGCTCTTTCAGCAGAATTGCGGCTTCTGCCATGGACCGGACGGGCGCGGCTCGAGCGGGCCGGACTTGATTCGTTCTGCACTGGTTAGCCACGACGTGAATGGAAACATGATTGGGCTGGTGGTGCGCAATGGGCGTCGGCAAAAGGGCATGCCGGCGTTCGGGTTTTCCGATGTGCAGGTCCATCAGATTGCAGACTTCTTGCATTCGGAGGCGGAGATGGCCTCGACGGTGGCGCGCAGACTGCCGCTCGAATATCCGCTGGAGAAATTGCTCGTGGGAAACGCAGAAGCAGGTAGAACCTATTTCAAGGGCGAAGGCAAATGTTCGAAGTGTCATTCGCCGGAGGGTGATCTGGCGCATATCGCGACGAAATATAAACCGATTGACTTGCAAAGTCGGATCGCTTTTCCTTCAGGCGCGAATCCGAGCGTCACCGTTTGGGATGCATCCGGCAGGAAATTCGAAGGAGAGCAGGTGTATGCGGATGAATTTGTAGTTTCGCTGCGCGATGGCAGCGGCTGGGCGCGTACATGGAACCGGGCGCTGGTGAAAGTGGAGGTGCAAGACCCGCTGGCGGCTCACGTCGCGCTGCTCTCAACTTATACCGACAAAAACATTCATGACCTATTCGCCTATTTGGAGACTTTGAAGTGATCGCGCGGGTGCTCTTGGTTGCTCTTGCCCTAGAGCTCTATGGCAGTGCACAGGCGCTTAATCCCAATTTGATCCAGCATCCTGCGCCCGATGGTTGGCCGACGTACAACGGCGATTACTCCGGCAAACGCTTCAGCGAGCTGCGGCAGATCGATACGGCCAACGTTGGAATGTTGACCCTGGCGTGGGCTTTCCAGACGGATGTGGCGTCCGGCCCGGGCCTGAAATCCACACCGCTACTGGTGAATGGAACGCTCTACTTCACCGAGCCAGACGATGTCTGGGCCGTAGACGCGCGCTCCGGCCAGCAGACGTGGCATTACCACTATCACGCGAACGAAGGCCTTCACATCGGGCAGCGGGGGTTGGGCATGAGTCAGGGACACCTGTTTTTCGAAACGCCTGATGCGCATCTGCTTTCGCTCGACGCCAAGAGCGGCGAAGTGCAATGGGACGTGGAGCTAGCCGATGTCAAGCTCGGGTATTGGGCTACTATGGCGCCGCTGGTCATCCGCAATCACGTGATCGTCGGCGTTTCGGGCGACTTCAACGACCTGCACGGATTTATCGATTCGTTCGACCCGGAGACTGGCAAATTGCAATGGCGCTGGGATGCGTTGCCGAAGCGGGGAGAGCTTGGCGCAGATACATGGCCGAAGGACGGCGATGCGATGGAGCATGGCGGCGGCATGACGTGGATCACCGGCACCTATGATCCGGCCCTGAACCTGCTGTATTGGGGAACAGGCAACCCGAATCCGGTGCTGGCGGGTTACACACGCCCGGGTGACAACCTTTTTACATGCACGATTGTGGCGCTGAACCCCGACACGGGAAAGCTGGCGTGGTATTTCCAGCCCTCGCCTCACGATGTGCATGATTGGGATGCGGTGCAGACGCCCGTGATCGTAGACGCCGATTTTCGTGGAGTGCCGCGCAAGCTACTGATCCAGGCATCACGAAACGGGTACTTGTTCGTGCTGGACCGGGCGAATGGAAAGGCGCTTCTGTCCACGCCCTATGAAGAAATCAATTGGAGCGAAGGCGTGGATGCGACCGGCCGGCCCGTCGCGAGGGCAGAAAAGAATCCGAGCCCCGCAGGCACGCTGGTCGAACCGGATGCGCTGGGCGCGACCAACTGGATGCCGCCCAGCTTCGATCCCGAAACGGGGCTGCTGTACGTGGACACACACCGCTGCTTCAGCTTGTACTACGACTTGTCGTCCGGCAGACCGGAAGGTTTTGCCGGACGTGATTTATCGGTATGGGCGCAATCGTTTTTAAAAGCGATTGATTACCAGACCGGGAAAACGCGCTGGCAGCACGACTTGGGACCGGGCGATAACTGGGCGGGCGTTTTGAGCACTGCGGGAGGTCTGGTGTTCACGGGCGACGTTCACGGCAATATTCTGGCTTTGGACGCCAGAAGCGGGGAAACTTTATGGCACGCTTACGGCGGTGGACAGGCGCAGGCGCCGCCGATCACGTATGAGCTGGACGGCAGGCAATATGTTTTGATCGGCTGCCATGGCGTGTTGTATGCGTGGGCATTGCCGGAAGCGATGGTGAAACGATCGCAGCAGTAGGTGCCTACAAAGTCGCCAAGCCGATCAGCGCGAGGCCCAGCACGTAGGCGATGAACATCAGCGTGATTAGCGGCGCAGTGCCTCGTGGGGCGGCGCTGAATTCTTTCCAAATGGCCACGCCCCAAATCGCTGCCACCAGCGTTGCGCCTTGGCCCAGCGCGTAGGAAATCGCGGGACCGG
>Ga0210385_10000954_pt1 | contig 18398 bp, 15 predicted proteins | sample IncBWH26OmetaG_FD_160107 | JGI IMG/M metagenome (GOLD analysis project Ga0210385, IMG submission 160107) | Forest soil microbial communities from Barre Woods Harvard Forest LTER site, Petersham, Massachusetts, United States - Inc-BW-H-26-O ...
TCTTCGGCGGGCCCGGTGCTCAGGCCTTGCACAGCGGGCAAAGTCGTAAACGACCCCGTGATGCTGTAACTGGCGCCTTCCGCGCCGGTCGCCGCGAGGCGGTAGTAATAGGTAGTCGCCGCCGTCAGATTGTCCAACTGCGCCTGCACAGGCTGGGCAACGTTTCCGGTATAGGGTGGCGTCGGCGAACAGTCCGCGGTGCTCGTCAGCGTTTCGGGGTTAGAACCCCATTCGAACTCGCAACCGCTCACTGATAGCCCGTCCGGGTTTACCGTCCCGTGCAGCGTGGCCTCTGTCTGCACGACGCCACTGGCCGGTTCGATGCCCACTTCCGCGATCTTCGCCGGCGTGAAGACGTCGACCCTGTTGGCGGCGTCTTCGGCGACGTACACGTCACCGGAAGCACCGTTGACCGCGATACCAAGGCCCGCACGAAGCACATTCGGGCCACCTTGGCCGAAGCTGTCATTCAGAGTGCCTTCACTGTTGGGCGAAAGGAAGTGCGTCACCGCGCTGCCGTCGTCGACATACAGATCCTGGCTTGCCGGGTCGATTGTCAGCGCCAACCCTCGGCTGCCGAACACCGCTACTTCGGCGATGCTAGATTCGGACTTTGCGATGCAACCGCAGTTTTCCAGCGCGTAGAGATGGCCGCTGGAATCAAGCGCCAGGTGACCCACCCCTCCTCTGCTTTGGTTGGCGAATGTACCGAGGTAACGACCGGGCTCCACACCGCCAGGCGGGAACTCCTCTAGTCCTCCGCTAGCTTGGATGAGCCAGAGATTGCCGGTGGAATCAACCGCCACACCTGTGATGGCTTCATTTACTCCAATAAGCTGTTGCACGTACTCTCCAGATATCTGCCTCAAATAATCACCTTTAGCATCAAACACCTGGACGCGATTGCGACTGGTATCGAGCACATACACATCGCCAGGAAGCCCAGTGCTGTTATCGATCGCTATCAGGGTGGGTTCCTTGAACTGCCCGTTGCCATTGCCCCGCGACCCGAACGCACGAATAAATGTACCCGCGGCACTGAACACCTCCACGCGGTCGTTGCGACCGTCCACCACGTACACTTCGCCGGTGCTCTGCTGGATCGCGACGCCTTGCGGATCCGACAGCGCATGTTCACCTTCACCGGCGAAGGCGTTAGAGAAAACGTGGCTTTCGAGCGCGAACGCGGGAGCGCTCGCAAAGGCCAGGGCGCCGAGCAGCGCGCACAACGCCGCCAGTCCGGCCGCGATTGGTTTACGGGTGCTCATCGCTTGCTCCCTTCCCCCCGGTGGTCTTCTTGCGCCATCAGTACGACCGAGACCACCCTGCGTGCGCCCATCACAAAAGCTCCCCTCTGCGGCCGCGAGAGCCTATTCCCCCGCTCGATAGCAGCCTCGCAGGACCAAGCCGCTGAGACAAGACAAAATTTGGGTACTTGAATTTAGAGACGGCCCTAAGCGACCCCCCATACAACAAGGGGTGGGGCCCCCGGCGTTCGCCAAGACCCCACCCCCTCACGACCTGAAGCGTACTGTCGTCTCGATGTCCTACTAGCTTTTTATTTCCAGCGTTTGGCCGGAGAATGTGATGATTCCGGGGAATGCCTCTATGATTCCCAAATCTTCGAGGAATGCCGCAGGCTTCCAGGTCAACTGCTGCCCCGACGGGCCGCCTTCGAAGCCGCCGGGTTCCTGAACGCCTTTTGTCTCGGAGAACGCCAGTTTCATCGTCCTATACGCTGGTTTGTTGAGTGGGGGTTCGGTGATGCGCGCGATGACATGCCCCTTTATGGCCGCTTTGTATTCGCCGCACTTGATTTCGCCCCAGACCGGTTCTTCGGAGCCCACTTTGGTTTCTCCTTCGAGGTCCAGACCAATTTGTTCTGCGCTTTTGTTGATGTATCCCAGTGTGCCTTTCAGCGACGCCGTTTTGATTTCACATTTGGAGCCAATTTCCGTAGTGCATTTTTCAAACGTCCCCACCATTTTTGACACGACCGTGAGGTTCGTGATTTCGCCCGTGACGCTTTGACCGACACATTCCACGTCTACGTTTTTCGCCGATTCAAACTCGGCCTTGCCTCCGGAGCCCGAGAATTTGACCGGGAATCCCGCGCTCGGATGGAACGACAGGCTCGCCGACGCACCGGCTGCCGTGAACGCACCGACGGCCATTACCGACGCTAGCGCGAGTAGCACGATCGACCTATGTCTCATCTGCTGACTTCCTTTCGAGTAGTTAACCCAACCTGCGCCCCTACCCTAAGGACAGACCTTGAGTCAGTCAAGATGTTTCACACACGATGGTTACGCTTTCGATGTGTAACACGCATATGCGTCGAGTCAGCTCAGTCGGATCGCGCCGTACAGGCCTACCCCGCACGCTGCAACCCGGCCGTCCCGATGCCTGCCTCGGCGCTAACGCTGGCGACACAAGTCGCACATCATTCCCACTCCTCTACAAACGAGTTGGAAAGAGAGCTATTTGTCACGTACTCGGTATTACCCGAACCGATAACGATTCCTCGCGGTTCTTTGAATTGACCGTTGCCTTCGCCTGCGGCCCCGAACTTGGTGAGGTACTGACCGTATGACGTGAACTCCTCAACGCGATCGTTTCGCCTGTCGACAACCAGCATGTTGCCCGACGACTTGAACGCGATCGCGTTGGGTTCATTGAACTGACCTTCACCGGCTCCTTCTTCGCCGAACTTGCTGAGGTATTCGCCGGTTGAGGAAAGCTCCTGCACACGATTGTGCCCCGCGTCGGCAACCCACACGTCGCCGCTTTTGTCGATCGCGATGCCCCCGGGTTTCTTGAACTGACCGTTGCCTTCGCCCAAGCTTCCCACTTCGCGGATGAATTCTCCCGACGAAGTGAACTCCTTTACGCGATAGTAGCGCGAGTCGGACACCCATATTTCTCCATGCGACGGCTGGATCGCGATACCCGTTGGTTCGCTTAGCTCGCTCGATTTTTCTTCCGTGCCACTCGAGCCGAATTTGGCGAGATATTCGCCTTTTTCGTTGAACTCCTCGACACGGTTGTTGCCGCCCTCGGTCACCCAGAACTTGTCGGTCGACGGGATGAACGCCAGATACATCGGCTTGTTTATTTCACCATTGCCGGTGCCGCCCTTCCCGGCCTGGCAGACGTTGCCCGACGCTGCGGTGCACTGGTTCTTTTCGGCTTCGCTCCCGCCTGATTCGACCTTCGTCTTGTTGACTTCCTTGCCGACCACGCGCACGAATTCGCCGCCCGCCCTGAACTCCGCCACACGGTCGTTTTCCGTGTCGGCGACCCAGACGTTGCCGTTGGGATCCGTAGTCACTCCGATCGGATCGCTCAGATCGCCGCCCACCGAGCCCGATGAGCCGAACGAGAACTTGAACAGGCCCGAGGTCGTGAAGGTGTGGTCCGCGCCATAACTCGTACCGGCCACGTCCGACGCGGCTATGCGGAAGTGGTATGTCGTCGAGGGCAGAAGCCCGATGACCGTGGTGTGCTCTTCGACGTTTTCGGTGCCATAGCCGGCGGAGGCGCCACCCGACGGCGCGACTGTACCGTAGGACGTCGTCGTTCCGTATTCAAACTGATATTTGGTTTCGTGGCTATAGGGGTTCACCACGCCGACCAGCGTGCTCCCGGTGCTTCCCACGCCGGTTGGGGCCTTCGTTTCGGCAAGCGGCAGGGCTGGGGGACCATAGAGCTCATTCTCGGCCAGCTGCCTGTACTCGTTGACCGGTCCCGCGATCCGACCGGCGTCGTTCAGCCCAACAGCGGCGCATGCCGTAGGAGAGCAGGAAACCGATACAAGCTGCCCTGATTCTGCCTCGGTCTCATATCCCAAGCGTTCCTCTACAAGATCTTCTTCGGAAAGCGGATTGAGCGTCGGTTGTGAGTACCATTCAGCGCCGTTCCAGCGCAGCACGATCGTCGGTGTACCGCCCGTCGCAACGCATTCGTTGGCCGATAGGCACGATACGCTCTGCAGCGCGTTCATTTCAGCTCCCGCTGGGGGCTGAATGCTCTGGATAGACCATTTTTTTTCGCCGCCGTTCCAGCGCTCGGCCAGTGGGCGCAAAGTCCCCCAACTGGTCAGATAATAACCCACCGCCGTGCATACGGTCGTGGAGGAACACGACACCCCTTCAAGGATGGTAGACACAGCTCCCGCGGGAGTCGCTGTCGTAAGCAACGACCATTTAGTCCCATTCCATTCCTCAGAGAGTGGTCTGACAAAGATTTTGGATTCTTCTTCAATCCTATAGTCCCCGATCGCGATACAGGAACTTGCACTCGCACACGATATCTTGATGAGTTGCGGGTCTGACGCGCCTTCGGGAGCCGCGACTGGGGTCAGACTCGACCAGGAGGTACCATTCCACTTCTCAGCCTTGAGTTCACCGGCATTGACATTGTTTCCACCAACAGCAATGCATTCAGTCGATGAAAAACAAGACACGCCCTTTAGTGTTCCCGCTTCCGTGCTTCCGCTTTTGAGGATTTCCTGAACCGACCATTTCGTTCCTTCCCATCGCTCGGCAAGCATCCCCGCATTCGTGTGACCGACGGCGATGCACACGTTGGCAGATGTGCACGATACATCATTCAATCCCCCTGTGTCGTTTTCGATTTTGGGTAGAGGCACCGACTCCAACAGCCATTCTTTGCCATTCCACTTCTGCGCTATCGGTCCCGTACCATGGGGTTCTCCTTCATTTTTCTGGAGATTGTAGTCGTAGGCTTCACCGACGGCCATGCATTCTGTGGTCGACTTGCACGACACTCCCCATAGGATGCTTTCGCCGTTCGATGTAAATTCTCCTTCTTTGAACGGGTAGGGTTCAGTGGTTTTTTGAGGAACCCACTCCAGGCCTGTGAACTTATGGTCTTCCCCGTAGATCGTGCCTTTGCTATTCGACGCAACAAGTCGATAGTGGTAGGTCTGCCCGTGTCCTAGGCCCGTCAGCTTCGCCGTTACCGCCTGCCACACCTGAGACGTGGTTTTTTCCGTTGTCGTCGTCGTGCCATACGCGCTTGTCGGTCCGTATTCGAAGTAGTAGCTTGTGCTTAGGCCTTCGGGGGACACGTAACCGACCAAGGTTGCTTCGCTTGGTCCTTCGGCTTCTACTGGCGCCGTCGTCACCGCGGACCCGACGCTGAGTTCGAGCGGTCCGTCTGGCGTACCCCATCCCGTCGGACTGTCGTAACCCGACTTCCCGTGACAGGCAAGAGGTCTGGTTTCACCGCATTGTCCGTCGCGACCAGCGCTCACGTCGAAGAGCTTGTGTCGATAGAAGGCTTCGGCTCCCTCGGACCGCACGGTGCTGCTCGCGTGAGCCTCGACCGACGCGATGATCGGCGTGCCCACGCTCGTCCCGCCCAATAGGATCCAGCCGGGTTTTTCATAGCTGTCATACACCGAGACGGGCGAGTAGGGGTTGGCCACGGCCGCGACATCGTTGTCGTTGCGATACGAGCCACAGACCCCCGGCAACGACTGCCAGAATTTTTCTGGCTTCGATTCGTATTTGGAGCAACCACCCCCGCTTCCGGACCAGACCGTCTCTTCCCATCCACGGGAGTTCGTCGCCTTTTCGAGCGTCGTCCCTCCGACAGCGATCACGTCCGCCGACGCGGCCGGATAGTCAGCTCCGTAACCGCTGTCACCGGCGCCCGCGGTGATCGGGATCCCAGGATGGTTGAAATACGTGTTATAGTTTTTGTCTTCGCTGGACTCCGGCCCACCCCAACTGTTGCTCACCTCGGTGGTACCGCTCAGCGTGGCAGCGGTGCTCTCGGCCGCGAGCAGATTGCCGGTCGTGTTATCGGTCGCCTCGACCAATCTGATATGGCATTCCGCGCATATCGCCGACACCATGTCGATGTCAAGAGACTCCTCTTCTGCCCAGCCTTCGTTCGCCGGCGGGTAGTTGGCTTCTTCGTCTTTTTGGTTTAGCTTTTTGAAGCAACCGTTCGCCGCCGTGCATTCGGAGAGGCCGTAGTGCGAACGGTATGCTTTGAGGTCCGCTTCGGCGTTTGGATCGTTGTAGGCGTCGACGATCGCCACGGTCTGACCCGACCCGCCGGTTTCAGAGATCTTGTACGCAGAACGAAGGTCGCTTGGGGAGAAGCCACCTTCGACCCCGCTGCCTTCAAGCGTGGGACTGACTGTACCTACTCCTTGTTCAGAAAGCTGGCCAAGCGACTGCAACTTGCGCGCGACTCTAAGTGGCACGGCGATAGCCATGCACTGGAAATGGCCCGGAACTACTGCGCCGCACGTCGCATATGGTTCGCTGCTGGAAGGAGTAAGGGAGTATCCCAGCGGATGCTCATCCACACCTTGGCCGTAGGCTGCGTACGCGAACCCTTCGGGACTTGCGCTCGGTGGCAGCGTGACGGCGCCCGCGGCCTGCACGGTAATGAGAGACGCGAAGACCAGCGCAAAAAATACAGCCGCCGAGACGACCAGACGTCGGACCCCGAGATTCCTTCCAAACAAGTCACCCATATGCCCGCTCTCCTCAGCCACCATGCCACCATCCTCCTCGATGTACTCCTGCCAAGCTCATGGCCCGGCCCAGTCGTACTCAGTGATTTGGATCGAGCGTAAGGAAACGCACTTCGCCGGTCAAGATGTTTCACAGAAAAGCTGTGCTTTTCGATGTGTAACAACGTATATATGTCGAACCAAATCCCTCCTGTTAGGCACTGGGTCGACCAGAGTGGACGGGCACGGGCTGAGTCTGAGCGATGCGATCTTCCAACTCGGCGTCGACCATTGACGCTAACGCCGGCGACACGCGCGCGCCGTATTGCGTCAGCGTCCACGCGTTCGGGTGTCCCCGTGCGCCTGGGTGCTTGTCGATCAGGCCCATGGCGGCCAGACGCGCGAGCAGCGTCGAGGCCTGGTCGTGGCGCGCAATGCCGATCGCGTCGGCGATCTGACGGTTGCTTGCGCCCGGGTGCTGGGCCAGGTAGAGCAGACAACGGCGCACGCGATGCGCCCTGGGGTCGCGCAGCGCCGCGGGGATCTCGACAGGAGGCTCGGAGGCAACACGGCTCGGCGGTCCAGCTTCGCGCCGGGCCAGGATCGTTTGCCCGAGCCTCTCGGCACGATCGATCTCACCGTGCACCGCCCGCGCATCGAGATACTGTGAGGTGACAAGACCCATCAGCGGGCCGAGCAGTGTTATCAATGGCTGCGGCTCGGCCGTTATCAGGTGCGCCTGAACGATCCCGGCGACCGAGGTCACCATGCCGGCGCTCGCCAACCGCGGCGCGGGCGGCTCGGCCGGCACGGGGCAGTGAACGGCGATCGTTCGCGCAAGGGCCTTCAGGTGACGCTCGCGACACTCGAGCGCCCACACTCCGGCGCACAGCGACTCGACCAGCCACACGCGCGCCCGGCGAGGCTCGGCGTCGAGCAGCGACAGCAACCCCGCGAGCGCGTCGAGCATGCCGTCCTGCCAGCGCTCGGCCCGCTCGAACGCGTCCGCGACCAGCGTGCCGATCTGGCGATATCCCTCGTCGAGCACGGCCAGGAAGCACTGCTCGCGGCCGTCGAACGCCTCGTAGAACGTGCGGCTCGATATTTTCGCGCGAGCGCAGACAGCGCCGACCGACGCGCCGGCGAAGCCCCGCTCATAGATGACCGCGACCATCGCGTCGAGAATCCGCGTGCGCTGGATGTCCCCCAACGAGCCTTGCGTCATGGCCTCCCCGTTCGACGACGCGGATCGCGCCACCGGCGACAGGATTGCCCGACCAAGGCACCGCCGCAAGGCAAAAATTGGGTACTTCAATTTAGAGATGGGCTACCGGACGTGCGCGCCAAACTGCGCACCGCTCAGCGGAGATCACGGACAAGCGTCTCCATCCACCACTTCGACGACTTCTCGACGAGTAGCGCACCGTCGTAGACGGGAAGCTCATTCCTGCAGCACAGCCCGCGCCGAAACGCGCGCGGCGAGCATGCCCGGCAGCGCGATCACCGCCAGCGAGATCGCACCGAACAGCACGATCGTCAGGACCACCTGCGCCGGGGCCAGCGAAAAGGGGGCAGGGAATCCCGTCGTCAACTGCAGGAAGCGACCCGCGAGCGCGTGGCCGGCGATGCCGACGAGCGCGCCCACGAGCGCTCCTGCGCCGATCGTGATGCCACACTCCAAGAGCACCGCGCGCCACAGCTGAGCGACGTCATACCCCTGGATCTTCAGTGCGGCCAGGCGCGGGCGGCGCTGCCAGATCGCGGCGCTAAGTGCCGCCGCCACCGACAGCGCCGCCGCCACGATCAACAGCGTCGAGATCTCTTCCAGCGTACGCAAACCCTGGCGCGCGCTTGCCGCGCTCTGCGCTGCTCGTTCTTCAGAGGTACGCGCCTGCAAACCGCTGCCTGAACCAAGCGCCGCCAGCACCGCGCGCCTGCCCGCCGCCGGGCTCATACCCGGCTTCAAAGTCACTTCCAAAGCTGCCGCGTCGCTCGTATGCCACAGGCGCGCGTAGTCGGCCGCCGTCAGCGTAATCGCGCCCGCCGGCCAGCCCGAGTTGGTCGTGATCGCCGCCACACCCAGATGTGCCGTGCCCGACGGCGTCGGCAGCGCGAAGTAGCTGCCCACATGCAGATGGCGTTCGCTCGCGAATTCGCTCGAGACCGCCGCCCAGCCGCCCGCGCGAATCAGGCGCGTGGCGCTCGCGTATTCGCCGTGTACGAGCTGGCTCGATTCCAGCAAAGTTTCGTCACTCGCCGGCTTGGCCCGCACCCACATCCGCCGCTCGCCCACGTCGAGCAGGCCCCCACGGTAGACCCGCACCGAGGCGACACCCGGCGCATGCGCAATCGCCGCCGCCGGCGCGCCCGGCGCAAAGCTGTTCGTGTTGAACACGTCCCTGCCTGAAGTCACCCATACCTGCGCGGTCGCAAAATACTGGTCGGTGGCGCGTTCGATGCCGGCCAGCAAATCGCGCCGCGCGCCGCCGATCGCGATGCCGCCGTAGACCGCCAGGCACACGATCCCCGCGAGCGCGACCGAGCGCGTCGTCGTCGCGCGCAGCTCGCACATCGCCACGATCAGGGCGCTGCTGTGAACCCGCTCGCCCGCGCGCGGCAGCCAAGCCGCCAACAGCCAGAACATCGCTGGGATCATGCATACAGCCGCCAGCGCCAGCGCCACGCCCGCCGCGATCGTCAGCGAGGGGGCCAGCAGCGCCAGGGCACTCGCCACCACAATCAGGCACACGCCCCCGACGCCGAGCACGGCGATCGTACGCTCACCCACCACCTCGCTGTGCGCGCCTGTCTGGTGCAAACCAACGTCTACCGGCCGGCCTGCGCGCAGGTCCAAAAGCGGCGAGAGCGAGGCCAAGGCGGTGGCGAGCACGCCGCAAGCCACCGCCGCTGCGACCGTGGCCGCGTGCACTACCTCTTCTGCCCCGATCGGGAACGCCGCCGTCAGGAAGCCCGGGACCTGCTGGAAGAACAGGTGCGATAGCTCATAGCCGAGCGCGATCCCCACGAGCGAGGCGACCAGTCCCAGCGCAAGCGCCTGCATCCCCATCAACAACACGATCTGGCCCGCACCATAGCCCTGCATGCGCAGCTCGGCGATGAAGCGGCGTCGCTCTGGGACGGTCAGCAGCATCGCGTTGAGCGCCAGCAGGAAGCCGATCATCACCGCGATCGCCGTGAACAGCGAGGTGGACTGGCGGTTGGGTCCTGTGGCGACGTCGAGTAGGCGCAGTTCGTCGTCGGCCGGACGCAGATCGAGGTGTTCGGATGCGGCCAGCCGAGCAAGCTCGCTGGACACCGTCCGGTCCGCGCCGGCGGTTGGGCGAATCAAGATCCCGCTCACCTGCCCGCGCTCGCCGGCAAGGGCCTGTGCGACCGCCAGCACCGCCACCGCCACTGGGCTGGCCGCCGCGCCGGCGACCGAGCCACCGAGCAGTGTCCGCATGCGCGCTTCGTGCACTGCTCCGGCGCTTGCCAGTCGCAGCGTCTGGCCAGGCTTGGCGCCGAGCGCGCTCGCCACGCCGCTCGGCAATCCCAGGCCGCCCTTGAGCAGCACCGTCGCGGCGCCCAGCTCCTGCGTGGCCACGCCACCCAGCGCTTCGATGCTCGGGGTGACGCCGATCAGCTGCACCGCCTGCTGATCGTGCCCGGCGCTGAGCGTGACGTTCTCGCGCAGCACCGGCGCCGCCACCTGCACGCCTTCCATTTCGCCGACCTTCGCCACCAAGCTTTCGTTGAAGCCCTGCGAGGAGCGCGCGACCAGCTCGTAGCGTGCGGAGCCGGTCAAACCGTGGATCAGGCGGCCGGCCGAGCTCGTCAGACTGGCATTGGCCAGCAGCACACCGAACACGAGTGCCACACCGATCGCCACTCCCCCGCCCGCAAGCAGCTCCGCCACCGGGTGCGCGCGCAGGCGCCGGCGGTACAGGTACAGCAGCATGTCCAGGCGCACGCCGAGGATTCGCGGATTCATCGCCGGCTCATCCCCCGCGTCTTCCTGACCGCGCAGCCATCGTTACGCCTCGCCCACTCGCGCACGTATCGCCGGCCCTTCGACCGCTCGTCGCTCGTCTACTCCCACGCGTACCGGTCGCACCCTGGGGTCAGGTTGGCCCTCGTGTAGACGCCCGTCGCGCAACGTGTGTACCCGGTCAACAAACGCGACAGCGTCGGAGTCGTGCGTTACGAGCAGTCCCGGCAGTCCGCGCTCGCGGCAGATCTCGCGCAGCATTTTGAGGATTTCGTTCGTGCGAGCAGAGTCCAGGTTGCCTGTTGGCTCATCCGCCAGCAGCAGTCTCGGTTCCGCCGCCAAGGCGCGCGCGATCGTGACCCGTTGGCGCTCGCCCATGGACAAACGCTCGGGGGTGTGCTCGGCACGCCCCGCCAATCCCACCCTCTCGAGCCATGGGAGCGTGCGCAGCCTTGCTTCCTTCAAGCTGAAACCGAGCACCGGCAGCTTGATCAGCGCGTTGTCCAGCGCCGTGGCGCCCGGGATCAGATGGAACTCTTGTGAGACGAGGCCCACCTCGTGGCGGCGGTACTCGGCCGCTCCTCTCGCAGACAGAGAGGCGATGTCACGTCCGCCGAACATGATGCTGCCGCTGTCAGGTCTGAGCAGCGCGGCGATCAGCATCAGCAGCGTGGACTTGCCCGAGCCGCTCGGGCCATATAGCGCCGCCAACTCGCCCGGCTCTACGCACAGGCTCACGCCGTCGACGGCGCGCACCGTCTCCCCGCCACCCGAGTAGTGCTTGACCAGCTCGCGCAGCTCCAGCGCGCCGGCGCTCACCAGGCCTCGATCGCGGCAACGCTCACGAGTTCTCTAACGCCCCGACGCATACGGCTCTCGACCCCTGAGCCCTCACTGGCCCTCCACCGCCCCCGCTCGCCGGCGTGGAAACTCCACCACGGTTCCTTGATCTTCGGTCGAGCACAATTCCCCTGCGGACAGCGACGCAAGAGACGCAATGCCTTGCAGGGCACTCAACTCCTCGGAGGCCACAAGCAGCGCGATCGAGCGCTCTCTGGCGACCTCGCGCAGCAGCGCGCAGAAGCGCTCGCGCTCCAGCAGAGCCGGTAGCGGGGCTGGCTCGTCGACCGCAAGCAGGCGCGGTTCGCGCACCAGCGCACGGGCCAGCATCACCCGCGCGCGCGTATCGGGCGCCAGCGAGACCGTCATCTCCTCGGCGCTCGCGCCCGCGACTCCTACACAGTCGAGCGCGGCCAGCGCGCGACGACGTGCCTCCCGCAACGACAAACCTGCGCTCCCCGCGGACATGGCGACGTGGTCCATGACAGTCTCCCCCGGGCTGGGGAGCCAACCGTCCGCTGTGAGTAGCGCGATCGGGCCGCGCAGCAAACGTGCCCGCTCACCGCCGGACATGCTCTCGAGCCCGCGACCCTCGAAGCGCACGCTGCCCCCGTCGGGCAGCTCGAGCCCGACCGCCAGGCGCAGCAGCGTCGACTTGCCCGAGCGCCGCTGACCGTAGATACCCAACGCGCTGCCCGCCTGCAACTCGAAAGAGACACTCTCCAGCACGACGGTCTTGCGCTCACCTTCACAGCGGTGCTTACCGACGTTCGCAAACGACAGCAACGGCGCGTGCACGCGCCTGCCGCTAAGGCTGCCTGGACCCATACCGCTCCATCCTAAGCGCGCATCGTCGCACTGCCGCCAACCAATAAGCACTCGGCCGCACAATCGCCGTCCTATGCCACCCTGTCCGCGTACTCATCGATCCGCCTCAGCGTGCGATTGACCCAGTCGAGCTCGGTTTGCAGCATCTGATGGATACCGTCGCGGGTGCAGTCCATGAACAGGGCGCCCCACGAACCTGGCTCGCCGTCCCCGGGGCACATCATCGTCGCGAGCGTCAGGCATTCCCGGCGGTGCTGCGCTAGAGCCAAGCGCAGACCGGGAACGTCCTGCTCGCGCGCCACCGCGAGCTTGGCGTGCAGACCGAGGCGAAACGTCTCGCGCGGCAAGAGCGTCTCGATCCAGCGCGTGAGCGCCGCCGAAGTCAGCTCGGTTGGGTGGTAGACGATGCGCGTGCCCAAGCGTTTGTCGCGCCTGGGCTCTTCGCGAACTTCGATCAGGCCCTCGTCCAGCAGATTCTGCAGCAGTCGATAGACGTCGTTGGAGTCGATCCGCCACGTCTCTCCAAGGCGCATGGCAAGGCGATTGGCCAGCTCGCCACCATGACTGGGACGCTCCAACACCAAACCGAGCAGTGCTCCGCGCAAGTGTGCGGAACGTCCCCGTATCCATTTGGCAGTCCCTGCCTTGCCCTCCGCCACTCCGACCATACGCCGCCTTGACTCCCCGACTTCGACGATCTTCCGAAAACCATACCCCAATTGGCGGTCATTGGCAAGGGGGGATACTATTGTCTTCTAACTGGCACTGTCTCGCCGACACGCGGTATCGTTCTCTACACAATCCTGGGGTCGTTGTCCCGGGTCATCGCATTCGGGCGAGGGGCAAGGGGTCGCACGATGATCGGCAAAAAGACGCGCTCACTTCGACTGGCGGCTGCTCTGAGCGCACTCGCCGTGGCCGCAACCACCGCCCTGAGCACGAGCGTCGCGGCCGCCACATTCACGGCAGTCGCCCGCTTCTCAGGCCAGAACGCACGGGCCCTGAGCGTCAACGACACAGGACCCCTGCACCTGATCAAAGCGTTCGGCTCGGTGCTGCTCGAGGAAGGCGCCGCCGGCGGCACGCTGCCCGGACTGGCGAAGGTCCGCCTGCTCGTCGGCTCCACGGTGATCGCCTCCTTCACGATCCAAACCAAATACGGGACGATCTACGGCAACGGGCGCGCAGCTCTGCACTCCTCTGGCAGATATGCCAGCTTCGGCGGCTCGCTTTCGGTGAGCCACGGCACGGGCAGCTATGCACGTGCCCACGGCAGCGGCAAGCTCTACGGGGTGATCGACCGCCGCACCAGTTCGCTCACGGTCCAAACCGTCGGCACACTGAGCTATTGATCGGGTCGCGGTGTGCGAGCTCGCTCAAGGAGCCCTCGGGATGAGCCTCGCTTGATCGCCACAGCACCTCGTAACCTGCCTGCGCGGAGAGCGCTTCGTCAGAGGTTCTTTGCATCTCTCGCGCCCACGTGCGCATTGGCGTGGGTTCTTGTCGCAACCCTCGCACCGGCCGCGACGGCGGCGCCGTCGGTCAAGCTCGCCGCCTCCTTCTCGCCCGAGCGCCTCGGCAAGGGCACCACGATCCGGATCGGCTTCCACGTCGCCTATCCGAGCGGCGAAGCGCCGCTCGCCGCAACCGCGATCCAATTCTTTCTGCCCCCAGGGCTGGGCATAGCAACGAGTGAACTGGGACTGCAGAACTGCCTACCAGCGCAACTCGAACAGCTCGGACGAGCCGCCTGTCCCCCCAACTCCCTGATGGGTCACGGCAGCGCGACCACGGCCGTGCCCTTCGGCTCGCGCTTCGTGATCGAGCACACCGGCGTCACGCTCTTCTCGGGGCCTGTGCAAGGTGGCGATCCGCAGCTGTTGTTCGTGACCGTCGGCGAATATCCCGTGATCGCCGAAATCGTCTTCAGCGCGCTCGTGTTGCCGGGCGGACCTCGTTTCGGTGGGCTGATCGAAACGAAGCTGCCACTCGTGCCGAGTGTGCCCGAAGGACCCGACGTGGCCCTGCTCGGCCTGCAAACGACGATCGGGCCTGCCGGCATCGTCTATCACGAAGACATCGACGGTAGGATCGTCGACTTCCGTCCACGCGGCATCCTGCTGCCCAGGAACTGCCCGCGCGGCGGCTTTCCCTTTGCTGTGCGCCTCAGTTTCAGCGACGGTGTGGGCGCGAGTTCGGGCGCAACGGTGCCATGTCCGAACAGTTCTGCCCGTGGCCGCCGCCAATAAGTTCCAAACCTCCTGGCGGTTGCCATGACCGACTTGCCTGTACTTGCCGCGACAATCGGCGCCCCTCGACCCCTATATCTGGTATCAATCCGAGCGTAGTTTCGAATCGACAGGGAGATATGATCGGGTTGTGGTTCGGGCGAAACGTTTGAGGCGCGAACGCCAACACCGCAGGGCGCATTCGCAAGGAGGCCGGTAGTCAAAGACGGGGAGGTCGGAGCAAAGGATGCTCCGGCGGGGAGCCACATGGATCCTGGGGGGTCCGGCTATGAGCCAGAACACTGAGGGATTGCTGATGGCCACGGATACTTCCGTGGTCGAGTTGGAAGAGGTTCGCACCGAGCTCGACGAGGGCGACGAACGGGGGTTTGTCGCCTCGCGCTTGGACGAGCTGCGCGAGGCCGAGATCGACCTGACTGTCGATCCGAGCCTTGATTCTCTGCGTTTGTATTTGCACGCGATCGGGCGCGTGCCGCTGCTGAGCGCCGAGGAAGAGGTGTGCCTTGCCAAGCGCATCGAGCGCGGCGAGGTGGCGGCCAAGCAGCAGATGATCGAGGCCAATCTGCGACTTGTGGTGTCGATCGCCAAGGGCTATGTCGGGCGAGGCATGACCTTCCTCGACTTGATCCAGGAGGGCTCGCTTGGCCTGATCCGGGCCGTTGAGAAGTTCGATTACCGACGCGGCTATAAGTTCTCGACCTACGCCACTTGGTGGATTCGCCAGGCAGTCACGCGCTCGATTGCCGACAAGGGTCGCACGATCCGTATTCCCGTGCACATGACCGAACGGTTGAACAACGTCGTCTACGCCGAGCGCGCGCTGATCCAGCGACTCGGTCGCGATCCGTCCGCGACGGAGATCGCGGCCGAGCTCGAGTGCTCCACGGGCGAGGTGCGCGAGGTGCTGCGCATGGCTCAACAACCGGTGTCCCTGGAGAAGCCGATCGGCGACGAGGAAGACTCGGCGCTGGCGGACTTCGTCGAGGACGCGACGGCGGCCTCACCGTTCGATCTCGCCGCGGAGGAGCTGCGCCGCCAGAGTGTGGGGCGCGTGCTCGCCTCCCTCCCTCGCCGCGAGCGCGAGGTGCTGGAAATGCGCTACGGCATCGCCGGCGACCGCGTGCGCACACTCGACGAGGTCGGCAGAGCCTTCAACATCACACGCGAGCGAGTCCGCCAGATAGAGAGCCGCACGCTGAAGAAGCTGCAGGCTTTACCAGAGGCCCAGGAGTTGCGCGAGGCCAGTTGAGGAGAGTCGGTTCTCGCGGCGGGAGCGATACTCCGATCAACCTCGCCGCGCCGCCAGCCACTACAATCAGCCTCTCGCCCGCGCGGCTCATCGCCGGGGCACCTGGTGGGGTGTCCGAGTGGTTAAAGGAGATCGGCTGTAAACCGATTGGCTCTGCCTACGCAGGTTCGAATCCTGCCCCCACCACTTCGTCTGACCCGTCCCCCAGACGCCGTGCAAGCTCGCGCGCCTCATGGGTGCTGACCGTGACGCGCTCCAGGGCGCCCTGGTTGTGTACGGCGAACGACAGCGCGGGGACGCCGCGACGCACCGCCCAGGCCTGATCGAGCCGGATCGAGCGACACACGTAGTACAGCCACGGCAAGCGCAGGCCGACCTTCAGGCCTGAGCTCATGACTTCGCGCAGCGGGTCGTCGAGGACTTGCACGTCGCTGATGTCCGAGCGGGCGACCTTGATGTTGCGCAGCAGTCCGAGGGCCTTCTCGGCCTTCGTCAGCCGAACTTCGATCTGATCCTCGGATAGGTGCACGCGCATCGCGGGAAGGGTAACCAAGTGTTAGGAGACCAATCCGTCTCGCCATCGCAAAGCGCAGCCATCGGAAGGGAGTTCCCAGCCATGGAGTCCTCCAGCCAAGCCACTCAACCAAAGGTGCTCGTCGTCGAGCACAAGACGTCCGTCACACAGCCATTGCTCGATGCCGTCTCCGAGCGTGCCCGACGCGGTCCCTGCTCGTTCGCGCTGCTCGTGCCCAACAGCACCCACGGACTGCACAAGGTGGTCGATCCAAGTGACCAAGGCAGCGGTGAGGCACGGAGCGCACTCGACCGAAATCTTCCCGCACTGAGTGCGGCGGCAGGGGTGGAAGTCGAAGGCCTGGTCGGCGACCCTGACCCCGTTGCAGCCATAGAAGATGCGATCAACCTGCATGGTTTCGACGAGATCATCATTTCCACCCCCAGCCCACGGCTGGCGCGTTGGCTGAGGCTCGATTTGGCGAGCAAGGTTTCCGGCATGGGCATCCCGGTGACGACGGTGGACTCCTCTCATGAGGTGCATGCCGCCGCGACCGCGTGACGGTCGCGGGGCGTGCAAACCTCGCCAGAGGACGCTCCAGGTTGAACCCATCGCTCAAACCCGCAGTGCGGGACTGGAGAGCGCGCGCCGACTTTCGTCTGTAGACCTTCCGTCTGCGGCCAGCGACAGTGTCGTCTATGGAGTCCGTCCGCGAACAGTTCGCCGCCAACCTACGCCGCCATCGCAGGCGCGTCGGGCTCTCCCAGGAGGCGCTTGCCGACGTGTGCGACCTGCATCGAACCGAGATCAGCCTGCTGGAGCGCTGCAAGCGCTCGCCGCGACTCGAGACGATCGTGATCCTTGCCCGCGGCCTAGAGCTGTCCTCCCCCGCCGAACTGCTCGAGGGAATCAACTGAGCTTCTTCCTCGAGCCTCAAAGCTCGAGTCGGTCGAACGTGGAGGCCGCTCGCGTCGCGAATACGTAATCGCCGATTCGGTGAATCAAGCCTGCCGCCTGTAGGCTCGCCAGCCCGTCGATCACCTCCAGACGCGAGGAGCTCAACTGACGGTTGAGCTCCTCGACCGACCACAGACTGCCCGCTTCGAAGTTCAACAGCAAAGCGAGGATCGCGCCCTCTGCCTGCCGCTCCTGCTCTGCCATGACGCAGCTGCCGCGTCCGCTCATTCGTACGGCCCTCCTTTACGCCGAGGCCCGACCGCCACCACCTACCGACCGCCGAGCCCGCCCTTTCGTAGACGTCGAAAAGCTACTCAGCAACCCGGACGGTATTTGCGAACACACGTTCGCCCGACCGACCCAAGCAAGCTCGCCGACCGGTAAGAGCTTGGCTCATGCTTGCTCCCTTACCTTCCAGTTTGACGCTCGTGAAGCCCGTGGGGTCCGGCTGGGACGCAGACGAGGCAGCGGGTGCACGCGCATGTTGCGCAGTGCTCGTGGCCAGGCTCGTGGCCGGGTCAACAGCGCGATCAGCAGCGGCAGCGGGTCGAAATAGGTCTCGCGCAGCACCAGCTTGTCGCCGTCGAGCTTCATGCGGTCGACGCCTCGCACATGAATCGGCTTGCCACCGATCGTTCCCGTGAGCGTGAACTCGATCAGCGCGACATTCTCATTGACTGCCCAATGATCGAGCTCGGCGCGCAGGTCGGGAATCAGCGCGAAGATGCCCTCGAAAAGTTCTCGCATACCCCGCTCGCCGGTGACGGCATCAAACAACGGTTGGATGTAGAGGGTGTGCTCGTCGAAGATCGTCGTCGCGTGTTCGTCTAGACACCGCCGACTGGCGCCGTAGGACCATCCCTCGCGCCAGCGAGCGACATAGCGCTCCTCCGGGCTACCGGTCGAGGACGGGGGGCGCGTCGTTGCGGCCGAGGCGGTCTCGTTCGTTGCGAGCGGTGTCATTTGTTGGCTCATCTTGTCGCTCCAGTGTCGGTGTTGAAATCGATGTCGATGGTTGGCTCATCGTGTTCAGTCCAATTCCGGGGTCGTGATCTGGGCCGCCTCGCCGAGCGCACTGAGCAGCGCGCTCAGGCACATCTCGCGCACGTCCTCACGCGTAAGGGTCTGGTCGGGGTCGGCAAGCCATTCGACGCAGACCGCGCGCACGAACGCAAGCCAGCCCGAAAGGGCGATCGAAGCGCGTACCCGCTCACGACCCTGGAGCCCGCCGGCGTCGAGCATCCGCCGGCGCAGCTCTGCCAGCTCCCCGGAGATAA
>Ga0210385_10000955_pt1 | contig 18397 bp, 18 predicted proteins | sample IncBWH26OmetaG_FD_160107 | JGI IMG/M metagenome (GOLD analysis project Ga0210385, IMG submission 160107) | Forest soil microbial communities from Barre Woods Harvard Forest LTER site, Petersham, Massachusetts, United States - Inc-BW-H-26-O ...
CATGCGCGACGGCCAGGTTGTAGACGGTTCCACAGTTCACTAACATGCGCACATTGTGGCGAGGAATCGTCCGCACGATTTTTTGGTCCTTCGAGCGCGGAAGTTGGCCCTACGACTTGATGGTCATCGCCATCGTTATTTTTGTGCTTTTCACTCCCCGCAGCCTGTTTCACGACCAACCCCAAACAACCGCGCAGGCCAGCTCTGACGTCCAGCTTCTCTCCGAAGACGATGCCACTCAAACGCGTACATACAGGTTGGACGCCACCATCTTGCAGCCCCAGAAACGCGCTAAGGAACCCACTCCCGAGCTTGAACGCGAGACCCACGACATTCTGAGCCGCACCGTGGGCGATCTTAAAACCCGCACGTTTCAAGTGAAGCGCATCGATCCCGTTCGCGCCGGAGATGGCTCCATCGCCTATTACGACATCACCGTTCAACCCGACTTCAGATAACCGGTCCTCCTCTTCATTTTGAACACGAAACCTGCTTCTTGCGCACGGAACCCGCCGATTGCCCTGCGCATCTAAACCCTTGTGCTATCATGTCGTGAATTTTTAACGGGGATGTGTGGGAGCAGTGGGGGACCTTTGATCGCTAATCGAATCAGAATTGTTGCGCTTCTTTCGGTATCCGTCTTCATCAGTTGTGCGGTCGGTTGGGCCCAAGGCAAAGGCACATGGACGTTGGACACCGTATTGCGCCAGCTCGACATGCAATCGAAAACCTTCCGCAGCCTCTCAGCGGACGTAGAGCGCACCAAAGTCACCGTAGTGGTGAACGACCACTCCACCGAAACCGGCAGCTTGCTTGTGCGCGGCGACAAAATGCTGCTGCAAATGAAGGCTCCTGACGCGCGCACGATCCTACGTACGGGCGACAACCTCTACGTATATACGCCGGGATTGAATCGCGTGGAGGAATACAATCTGGGGAAGAACCGCACCATGGTCGATCAATTTCTGCTGCTGGGTTTCGGGACCTCCGGAAAAGAGCTTCAGAAAAGTTATCTTATTACGCTGCTGGGCGAACCGATGTTGGATGAGAAGAGAACTGTCGAATTGGAATTGACTCCTAAATCCGGAGACGTGCGCAATCAAATTTCAAAAATCCAGATCTGGTTCGATGAATCGTCCTGGCTTCCGGTGCAGCAGCAATTCAATGAGACTGGTTCAGGCGACTATTTCACCGTGCGCTACGCGAAGATCGTACGCAATCCCTCGATCGGGGAATCTCAGTTCAAGCCTCATTGGCCGAAGAATACCGAAAAATCGCGACCCCAGGGCTAGCCCTGGGGAAAATCACCCGCCGCTCCCTTCAAGCCCGCGCTGTCTTGGCCTTCTTGTCACCCAGTTTGGCGGATTCGTGCTCGAGCAATGCACGTTTGCGGTCGAGTCCCCAGCGGTAGCCTGCCAGATTCCCGTCGGCGCGCACCACACGATGGCACGGCACAACAACCGAAACAGGATTTGTAGCGCAAGCGCTGGCGACCGCACGGATAGCCTTCGGATGCCCGATGGCTCGCGCAACCTCTGAGTACGTCCGAGTGGCGCCGTATGGAATTCGCTTCAGTTCTTCCCAGACATGCCGGCGAAATGCGGTAGCTTGTACGTCGGTGGGCAAATCAAGATGCGGTTCTTTCCCGCGCAGGTGCGCCAGAATTTTGCTCACCCACCCTTCAAGGTTTTTCGACCCGGCGCTATCGCTGTCAATTTCCGCACGCGGGTATTCTTTGCGCAGAGCCGCTTCTAAGGAACCATCCTTTTCTCCCAGGTAGAGCGCGCTAATTCCGCGATCGGTAGCGGCCACCAGCAAACGGCCCAGCGGCGAATCCACGATGGTGTAGTGAATTTGCATTCCCGCGCCTCCTTTGCGGTAGGTCGCCGGCGTCATCCCGAGTTGGGACGGCGAGCGTTCATATAAACGGCTGCTGGAACTATATCCCGCGTCGTAAAGTGCTGTGGTCACGTCGTCTCCTTTTTTCAAACTGGATTTCAAGCGGCGCATGCGCTGGGCATCGGCATATTGCCGCGGCGTGATACCCATTACTCGCCGAAAAGCGCGTTCGAGTTGATGAGGACCTATTCCCACACTGGCACTCAGTGCGGTAAGGGTCAGCCGAGCTTTGCTGTCGTCGTCTTCGTTGCGAATCTGTGTTTCGATTTGGCGGCAAACCATTGCGACTGCTTCCGAACGAGGATCGCGCAAACGCGTGGCACGCGGCCGGCAGCGCTGGCAGGCTCGAAACCCTTTTTGCTCAGCAGCTTCCGGAAGTGGGAAAAAGACCACCTGCTCGCGTCCAGGCTTGCGCGAAGGGCACGATGGCCGGCAATAGATCCCAGTCGAACGGACTGCGTAAACGAACGCTCCATCAGCGCCGCGATCGCGCTTTTGCACCGCTTGCCAGTACGCGTCTGTCCGAGGGCGCTTGCTATCTCGACGAATTAGTTTCCGTCCCATGTGTTTTATCGTCTGCTCTAAGCATCAACTACAAACCTAAAATTATCCAATCCCGTTTTGAATCGCTATCCGTTTCTTGCGTTCAAAATGTTTTCGGCCCTTTCGCCCTTCGCGCATAGATTTCCGTACGGAGCCGTACAAATGCCCTGCCGACTGAGGGTTACATCATAAGACACTTTCGCCTGTACCCCGGTTGACGTCATAATAGAGGACGCGCATATTCGGATTCCACATAGGGGTGGGGCAAGGCAACGCTTGGGGGAGACGCAATGGGGGCTGCTCCGCAGCGGAACAGACAGCAGTTAGCAGCATCGCCGTTACGCATCGTAGAAACTCAGACGCTGACGACGTCGGTACCCGCCATAGGGAAACCCGGGCCGCGCCGTTTCGCGCGCATTCCGACCCACGCCATCGGTGTAGCCAGTGAACGCCGACGGGCGCCGCGTGCTTCGCTTTCGCTGCCACTTCGCTTAGTGCGAGTTGCGGGCGTTGAAGAATCCATTCCGGTCACACTTGTTACTCGCAATATAAGTTCCACCGGCATTTATTTTCTCGCTCCTCGTAAATTTGAGCCTGGCACGGCCATCGAGCTGGAAGTCGCGCTGGTCGAACGTCCTCAAGGCCAGGGCAGCGTGCAAATGTGCACCGCCGCGCATATCATCCGCGCCGAAGAAGTGGACGAACCCGGTTGGCACGGTTACGCTGCGACATTCGATGATTTTGCGCTCCGCCGTGACGACGTGCTCCCGCCCCGCTACCAAGCGAGCTAGATTTTATTCCCCAAAAGTCCAATGCAGCGCTATGATAACTGTTACCGTTTAAAGTGAGGGAAGTTTATGGCGGACCGCAAGCAGTTTCAGAATGTGACGTCACCGGACCCAGAATTAATGCGCCTGCTGGCGGAGTCTTGCGATATACCTGTGACTGAGGATGAATTGCGCGAGCAAAGGATCAGTTTTGCTTTCGGGAATGCTCCCGATTCGGAGTTTATTACGAAGGACAGCGTGCGGCTTGCGTCGAAACACATAAGGCTGTTGCCCTAATCGAAGTGCGTTTTACAATTCCAGCATCTCTATTTCTGTGTCCGTCCGAGAAAAAGACGATCCCGAGCTCTATGCAAAAATCCAAGAGCAAAACCTCTTGCGACAGTATGACCTGTTGTCAAACTGCATCGAGATTGGGTTAAAGAAGGGCATTGAGTTCTTCGATAAATACACTCTGTGGGCACTAAATTACGCGGCTGTCTCGAACATCTCCCAGTTCGGGGGACGTTACCGCGAAGAGCCAATCTATGTCGGGAATCACTTTCCTCCCCACTTTAAAGATGTTCCCAATCAGATGGATCGTTTTTTTTCCGTCATCCACGAAAACTGGGAAATTCTGGACCATCCGACTGTGCTTCCTGCATATGCATTGTGGAGGTTAAATTGGATTCACCCTTTCGTGGAAGGTAATGGAAGAACCGCGCGAGCTGCATGCTATTACCTGATTTGCCTAAAGCAGAGGCGGTTGCTGCCCGGAAGAAAAATTGTGCCTGAACGCATCAGAGAGAATCGAAAGCCGTATTATGCTGCATTACAAGCCGCCGATCGGGCTTGGGATCAGGGCCACTTCGATGTTTCCGTTCTGGCAGATTATCTTGCCGCGCTACTCAAGGACCAACTGACTAAGGTCTAGTTCCTAACTTCAAACTGAAACGCTTTCAAACCTCCACTTGACTTGCCTGTTTCTAGGGCTGTTGCTACACTGTGGCGGCAAGAGCCACTGCTGCTCCTGCCATACTGTTTGTAAAAGGTTTATCCATGTCCGGACATTCAAAGTGGGCCACAATCAAACATAAGAAGGCTGCTACGGACGCCCGCCGTGGCAAGGTCTTCACCAAGATAATTCGCGAATTGACAATCGCTGCGCGTACCGGCGGAGCCGATCCGGATACCAATCCGCGCTTGCGCACCGCCATTCTTACCGCCAAGGGCGAAAACATGCCCAACGACAATATCGACCGCGCCATTCAGCGCGGCGCCGGCAATCTGGAAGGCGAGATGCTGGATGAAGTAACCTTCGAAGGCTACGGCCCGGGCGGCGTGGGACTGCTGGTCCAAGTGGTGACCAGCAACCGCAACCGCATCGTCAGCGAAATTCGCCACATGCTTTCGAAAAACGGCGGCAACATGGCCGAGACCGGTGCGGTCGGCTGGATGTTCGAGCGCAAGGGCGACATCGTGGTACCCAAAGAAGCCGCGGACGAAGAAAAGATGATGAGCATCGTGCTGGACGCGGGAGCTGAAGATCTGCGCGACGATGGCGGAGCTTGGGAAGTGACTACCCCGCCGGAAGCCATGGAAAAAGTTCGCGAAGCCCTGACCGCTGCCGGGATCAAACCGTCTTCAGCGGAGGTCGGCTTTATACCGAAAAATTACGTGAAGCTCACCGGCGCGCAGGCGCAGCAGATGGTCCGCATGATGGAGACCCTGGAAGACCACGACGACGTGCAGCACGTTTACGCAAACTTCGATATCGACGAAAAGGAAATCCAGGCAGCTGTAGCTGGGTAGTTCCCTTCGCGTCGCGCATTGCGAAAAAACACTACCGCTGGTTTCAGGCCCGCACGTACACTTGTGCCGGTCATGGCTTCGCGTCCTGTTGAAAAACTAAAAACGAATGCGCGCGGACTGCGTGTGCTCGGAATCGATCCGGCGCTGGCTGGGGCCACCGGCTACGGCATCATTGAGTTCACTGGTTCCACGCCGCAGCTGATACGTTTCGGCTCCTTCAAACTTCCCGCACGCGCAACACTTGCGGCGCGCCTGTACGAAATTCATTCGCTGATTTCGAGTCTGGTTGCAGAGTTTGCGCCCGATGCCGTGGCGGTGGAGTCTGTGTTCACCGCGTTGAATATCAAGACCGCGCTGAAACTGGCGGAAGTCCGCGGCGTAGTGCTGCTCGCAGCTGCGCAAGCTTCCGTTCCCGCGCACAGTTATTCGCCTCGAGAAGTGAAATGCAGCGTAGCCGGATATGGTGCTGCGTCCAAACAGCAAATGCAGCAGATGGTGACGTCCGCGCTGGGCTTGGCTGAAATTCCGGAACCCGCGGACGCCGCCGACGCCCTTGCCGTGGCCCTGTGCCACGCGCACCTTACCCGAGCGAACCAGCGCATGGAAATCGCCATGGCCGTGTCACCCGCCGGCATAGTTTCGTCCAACAAAATTCGACCCGCGCAAATTCGTCCGCGTAACCAGGCCCGCACTGCCCACGTCTTTCATCCGTGATAGCATCGCTAGCGATGATTCGAGCTTGGCATGATCGCGTGGCGCGAAGCGCGGGAAGTACTCTGTTGGCGCTTCTTGCCGCTGTGCTTGGATTCGCCAGTCCGCTTTTCGCGGGTAGCCATGCCGTAACGAGCGTGCCAACTGCCATCCCGGCAGCTAGCGACGCGCCCACAATCACTTACCGGAAAGTTTTTAAGTCCAGTTATCCCGAGTTCGTCGAAATCAAGTTGAATGAAAGTGGGCACGGCACATTCGATATGCGCCAGCTCGACGAAGAAGCGAATCCGCAGCCTTTCGAGGTGAATGCGTCGCTAGCCGCGAGAATTTTTGCGCTGGCGGCGAAGTTGCACAATTTTCAAGGCGTGGATTTGGATGTCCACCGGCGCATCGCCAACCTGGGCGAAAAAACTTTGCGCTACGATAAGGGCGCGGAGACTCACGAAGTGAAGTTCAATTACACGCTCGACGACTCCGCCGGCCAGTTGATGGCGATCTTCGAAGGATTGGCCCGGCAGTCCACCGATCTTTCCGACCTGGAGCGCACCATGCGCTACGATCGCCTGGGCGTGAACGACGTCCTGCAACAAATCGAGCAGGACTACAATAACAAGCAGTTCCCGGAACCCGAGCGGCTGCTCCCGGCGCTCGATCAGCTCGCCGCCGACGATAAATTCATCGACATCGCACGCCAACGCGCGCGCACCCTTGCCGGCAAGATTCGTTCTCGCGCCAACTGAAATGTAATAGTTTTGTAACTGTCGCGGCCTTTCTCCGCGCTTGTCGATGATTAGAAACCGCTTATTTCCTGGCTTGCCGCAGGCTGGGATGGAAAACTGGCCTTCTGGTCAGGTTGACACTTTTTACAATTTCCGCCTATTCTTGATCCATCCCGTGTGAACACAATCTGCATCTGAATTAACTAACCCAATGAGACCAAAAAAATTATTTGCGATCCAGTGTACCGCGCTCCTTACTCTCCTTTCGATCCCCGTGCTGCAAGCTTCGGCACAAAGCAGCAACGTGCAACAGCGCATCACGCAAGTTGTGGACGAAAGCAAACTCACTGTGTTGAAGGGCAACACATATCCGCTCGCCCGCCCCGAATTTGATCAAGGCGCCGCCCCGGCGAGCCAGGTAATGGAAACGATGATGCTTGGTCTTAACCGCAGCGCCGCGCAAGAAGCCGCGCTCGAAAAGCTGATGGCCGAGCAAACCGATAAGTCCTCTTCTAATTTTCACAAGTGGCTCACACCAGTGGAATTCGGAAAGCAGTTTGGTCCCTCAGACCAGGATATTCAGATCGTTACATCGTGGCTCCAATCACATGGATTCCAATCCGTAGAAGTTTCCAACGGCCGCACGGTAATAGAGTTCGCAGGCAATGTAGGCCAGGTGCAAGCGGCTTTTCACACCGTCATCCACAATTATCTGGTCGATGGAAGACAACACTATGCAAACGCGGCCGATCCTTCCATTCCGACGGCTCTCACATCAGTTGTGACCGGCGTGGCGTCGTTGCATAACTTTCACAAGAAGCCAATGTACCGAGTGGCGCGTTCGAGAGCATCCGCCATTAGCGGCTCCCCGAGCCCGTTGTACACATTCGCGGGAGGATGTGACGTTAACAACGGCCATGACAATAACAATTGTTACGGGTTGGGTCCGACGGATTTCGCAACTATCTACGACGTCACTCCGCTTTGGAATGCCGGCATCGACGGCACTGGGCAAAACATCGCCATCATCAGCCAGAGCGACGTAGATATGAAGGATATTAGTAGTTTCCGAAGCGTATTTGGTTTGCCCGCTAACGCTCCGGTTAAGGTCTTGGCTGGAACAGATCCAGGGATTCAATCTGCATCCGGAGATGAAACCGAATCCGACCTGGACTTGGAGTGGGCGGGGGCAGTTGCGAAAGGGGCTACACTTCAGTTCGTTGTCTCCCAATCAGTGGACACTTCGGCCCAATTCGCCGTTGATCATACTCCCCTCGTTGCAACGGTGATAAGCGAGAGCTACGGTTTGTGCGAACTTCAAATTGGCACGACCGAGAACGGAATAATTAACTCCAGATGGCAACAGGCTGCCGCCGAGGGCATAACCGCGGTTGTAGCCACGGGTGACGAGGGTTCTGCTTCTTGCGATGTTACGCCCGGTAACGCTACGCCTCCTAATCCTGTGATCGCGGCTCAGGATGGCTTGCAGGTTAGCGGATTAGCTTCGACACCATATAACGTGGCTGTCGGCGGCACGGATTTCGACGATTTCACCAATCCCGGAACTTATTGGAATTCCACGAACGCCTCGGGTACTTTGGCTTCCGCCAAGTCTTACATTCCCGAAATCACCTGGAATACCACATGTAGTAGCACACAACTGCTGCAAGGGAATGCCACCGAAGAATCTGACTGCAACGATACCGCCGATTTCGGTACGCTGCAATGGACTGTGGCTGGCAGCGGCGGCATGAGCAGCTGTACGACTTCCGACGGCGCGACCCCAGGAAGTTGCTCCGGTGGGTATGCCAAACCTTCCTGGCAGGTGGCGACCGGAGTTCCAAATGACAGGAAACGCGATATACCGGACGTCTCGCTTTTCGCAGGGAATGGGTTCAACGGAAACTTCTTCATGGTGTGCGCAGCAGATCAAACGGGTGGAAATTACTGCAACGCGTCTAACTTTAACGATTTCTTTCCGCTCGGCGGCACTTCTGGTTCGACTCCGGCTTTCGCGGCGATTATGGCTCTGGTAAACCAGAAAACCGGCTCTGCTCAAGGTAATGCGAACACAGTTCTGTATCCGATGGCCAGTTCGCAACCGGGAGCATTCCACGACGTTACTACCGGAACTATCGCGGTCCTCTGCAGTGGGGGCACGCCGAACTGTAACAAAACAGTCTCATCGGATACCTATGGAATTTTGACGGGATATAACGCGGGAGTCGGCTACGACTTGGCGACGGGACTGGGATCGGTCGACGCCGCGAATCTAGTGAACAACTGGAATTCAAATTCTACCGGGCCGAACTTCAGTCTTGGGTTTAGTCCCAGCGCGATCACTATATCCAGTCCCGGACAGTCGCAGTCCGCCACGCTCACAGTGACTGCAACGAACGGTTTCACTGGGACGGTCACTTTCTCGTGTACGAATCTCTCGAATGACTTCGGCTGCAGCTTCAGTCAACCGTCTGTCACGGGGAGCGGAACCACCACGGTCACTATCACTACCGTGGCCCCGAGTGCCCTGGCACCGATGCGCCGCCCAACAGGCGTCAATGGCGGAACGAGAGCGTTTGAGCTTTCATTCATCCCGATTGCGATCCTATGGATGGCCGTCCAGATGAAACGACGCCGATGGAACGCGGTCGCCACCGCCTTTGCGTTTTGTTGCCTGCTCGGAGTCGCAGCATGTGGCAGCGGCGGCAGCGGCACTCACACGACTGGTGGAACCCAGCCGGTTAATGGTCAGTCCGTAATTGTCAGCGCATCAGATGGAACGACCACCCACACCACGAATCTGCTTGTCACTGTTAATTGAATTCCCGGTTTCGGAGCCGCGCACGCTTTATCTGATCACTAGGCCGGCGTAGCCTACTACTTCATCGCGGTCGCCTGTAATGTCTCCGGAAGTTGCGTAGCGAACGAGTTCGGCATGCGTGGCGCCAAGATCGCGCATGGCGACTAGCATCGCCACCGTGGCAGCGTAGCCGCACATCGAAATGTCCTCTGAGTTCACCGTATCGTACAAACCTCGAGGATCAAGCTCCAAAACTCTATCGATCGCTTTCCGGTCCTTTGCGCGCGTGATCGTGTCACTTTCGTAGTGATTCATATCGGTGCTCGCGATCAGGAGTACCGGATCTTTTTGCGCCGCTATCACTTGCGCTACGGCATGTCCCAACGCTTCGAGATCCGGATAGCGGTGCGTGGCCAGAACTACCGGGACGAATCTTAAATTTAGCGCGAGATGCTGAAGGAAGGGGATTTGCACTTCCAGCGAATGCTCGCGTTGGTGCGCCACGCGATCTTCGCGCAGCAGCGGGCAAGATTGCTTTAGCTTAGCCGCAAGATCCGAGTCGATTTGCGCATCACCAAACGGCGTCCGCCAACTGCCTTCCGAAATTATTGCCATAGCTTCGCCGCCCGGGAAATGGCGCGGGCCTAACAGAATGCACCGAGCGGGTAGTTCAATTGCTGAATAGACCGCGCCTGCTACGTGGCCTGAATACATATAGCCCGCATGCGGCACGATGCATCCCAGGACTGGCACCCTCCTCTTCTCAGCTTGTCCCGGCGTCGTAAATTCTTCGATTTCAAGGGCCAGTTTCTTTTTGTCTGAAGGATAAAAGCGGCCGGAAACAGCGGGAGGACGAATCATGAAATCAATCGATGCATAGAATCAGCTCAACAAGTTCTGAAACAGGTCTGTCGGTAACAGCGATCAGATAGCCTTGGAAGGTTTGCCTTTAATGTCGAGCGCTTCGGAACTGCCGGCCATCCACAGAACCTTGATGGAATCGCCGGTTTGATAGCCGCCTGCATCAAGAATCTTGCTCATTTTCTTCTGCGCTTTATCCGCGTACGTAAACGTGTGGATGTTCATCTGGTTCGCTTGCTCGCGCACCATCAGGGTGTGATTGTCGGCATGGATGAATTGCGCCTTGAGCCACACAGGCTTTTGAGCTTTTTTCTTTACGACCATCGGCGCGGTGCTGCTCATTTGCGCGCGCACAACGGGGACGGTGAACGACAAGCTTCCGGCAATAAGCGCAAGAGCTAACGCAGCGTAAAATTTAGAGTTCTTCATCGAATGAAATCTTCAGGGACTTCAGGAACTTAATGTCCTGCGGAGTGATTTCCACGCGTGGTGCCGCCACGGTCTCTTCTTCCAAAGTCTCGTCGTCCACGCGGATGTGCAGCGATTCGAGAAAACGGCGGTCCAGCGTAGTCATCTTGGCGTCCTGCTCGGAACGGCGCGCCAAGCCGATGGTAGCGTCCAGCTTCAACACAATATCGAAGCCTGCCGAACGCACACTAGAGATAGCTTCAGCGATGCGATCGGAATCCGACACGCTATCGTTGATGGCGTGCCCCAGATCGCGCAATAACTGTTTCATGCGGTCGTCGAGTTGCAAGGCCGCCTCCTGTGAAAGGCCCTTCCTACACCAATTCTAGGGCCGCTGCAATCCCGAAACAAGACCCAGCTGCGGTGTTGGAATCGCGAATGTTACCTGTCCCCCAGCGCAGGTTACTTCAGATCGCAGGCGTGAGTGGCGAACTCGCAGGCAACGTGGAATTCGGAGCACAGCACGTTGTCGCAATCTATACTAGAATTACAAAATGCCCGCAGGTTTCAGTTCTAACCTACTGAAGTCCTCTAAGGTAACTTGGCGCGTCTGGTGGCGCGCGGCGCGGCAGTTTTTCCACGAAGCCGTGGGCGCCCTTTTCGCTACTTTTGCACTGTACGGCGCGGTGGCCATTTGGCGCCAATGGCATACCCGGGTCGCTGCGTGGCTTTTGGGGTTCGCCATCGCTTACGCGATCACCATGGCTGTATTCGCTTTCACATCCTTCCGCCGAGCGCGGCGAGTTCGCTGAGCCATCCGATGCCCGAAGACATCAAAAAGCGCGTAGCCATAGCGGAACGAAAGCTCGCTTCTCCGTCCGGACTCCCCATGGAAGCCGTTATTACCGAAGAAAGTTTAGGGGGATGGAATCCCGAGCGCGATCTCGGCTATCCCGGCGAGTTTCCGTTTACTCGCGGCGTCTATCCCACCATGTACCGCGGCCGGTTGTGGACCACTCGGCAATACGCCGGGTTTGGCAGCGCCGTGGAATCGAATCACCGCTATCGCTATTTGCTCTCGCAGGGGCAGAACGGTTTGTCCGTGGCCTTCGATTTGCCCACGCAGATCGGATTGGATTCCGACCACCCGCTCGCGCTGGGAGAAGTAGGCAAAGTCGGCGTGGCCATCGACTCGCTCGAGGATATGCAAACCCTCTTCGACGCGATTCCGCTCGAGCGCGTCTCCACTTCCATGACCATTAATTCCACCGCCGCGATTCTGCTGGCGCTGTATGTCGCGGTAGCCAAGCAGCAGGGCGCAAACCTGAAACGCCTGGCCGGCACGGTGCAAAACGATATCTTGAAGGAATACATTGCGCGCGGGACTTACATTTATCCGCTTCGTCCAGCCATGCGTATCGTCACCGATATTTTCGCCTGGAGCCGTACAGAAATACCCAATTGGAATCCAATATCGATCTCCGGATATCACATTCGCGAAGCGGGCTCCACCGACGTGCAGGAAGTTGCCTTCACGCTCGGGAATGGGATTGCATACGTGTTAGCCGCCATCGAAGCAGGGCTTGCGGTGGACGAGTTCGCCCCGCAACTTTCCTTTTTCTTCAATTCGCACAATGAATTCCTGATGCAGGTCGCGAAATTCCGCGCGGCGCGCCGCGTGTGGGCGCGAACCATGCGCGACCGTTTCGGCGCGCACGACCCCGGCTCCCTGATGCTCCGCTTTCACGCGCAGACCGCCGGCTCTTCTCTAACGGCGCAGCAGCCGGAAAATAATATCGTGCGCGTCGCGCTGCAGAGTCTTGCCGCCGTTTTGGGCGGTTGCCAGTCGCTGCACGCCAACGCGCTGGACGAAGCGCTCGCGCTCCCCACCGAACACGCCGCGCTGCTTGCGTTGCGCACACAGCAGATCATCGCGCAAGAATCCGGCGTGGTGAACACCACCGATCCCGTGGCGGGATCTTTCGCTATCGAGAAATTAACCAACGAAATCGAAGCTGCGGCGCAGGATTACATTTCGAAAATCGACGCGATGGGCGGAATGCTGCGGGCCATCGAAAGCGGATACGTCCAGCAGGAGATTCAGAAGTCGGCGTACGAATATCAGCGAGCGGTGGACTCCGGCGAGCAAGTCGTGGTGGGCGTGAACAGATTCCAGGCGGAAGAAGAACGTCCCATTCCCACCATGCAAATCGATCCGGAGATTGAACAATCGCAAGTTGCGCGGCTGAACAAGTTCCGCGCACGTCGCGATGGCGCGAAAGCAACGGCTGCTTTGGCTGAGGTTGAGCGCCGAGCCCGTGGCTCGGAAAATCTGATGCCCGCCATTTTGCTGGCGGTGGAATCCTACGCCACGGTTGGCGAAATTTCAGACGCGCTTCGCCGCGCGTTCGGCGAATACCGCGAGTCCATAGTAATTTGACGATGCGGCAAGCCTCGTCATCCTGAGGAACGAAGTGACGAAGGATCCTTTCCAAGCGCTCCCGGTTTTTCTCGCCGCACCCGTGGAGGCGTCCTACGAAAACGCCTTCGAAAACCCCTACGAAAGCCCCTACGAAAGCCCCTACAAAAACAAAGTCCTGCGATGAAACTCATCCTCGCATCGGCTTCGCCGCGCCGCGCGGAAATCCTGCGAAACGCTGGAATCGAGTTCGAGATATCCAGCGCGGGCGTGGATGAATCGTCCCTTGTTAATGAACTTCCCGGCGATTATGTTCGCAGGCTGGCTTTAGCGAAGGCGCTTTCGGCCGCGGAGGACAATCGCGGTCGCGCTGGCGGGGCCTTGGTCCTCGGCGCCGACACGATCGTCGCTGTCGGCGGAGAAATTCTCGCCAAACCCGCTTCGCCAGACGACGCGCGTCGTATGTTGCGCAGTCTCAGTGGAAAAATTCACGAGGTCCATACGGGTCTCGCATTGTTACGAAAGCCCGGGTCGAAGCAGTATGTGGTCGAAGAAATAACGAGGGTACGTTTTGCGCCTCTTACCGACCGGGAAATCGAAGAGTATATTGCAACCGGCGAACCCTTCGACAAGGCGGGCGCCTATGCGATCCAGGGCGTGGGCGGACGCTACGTTACCCGTATCGAGGGCTGCTACTTCAACGTGATGGGATTGCCGCTAGCTCGGCTGTATTCATTGCTGCGCGAGTCCGGGTGGGAAGACGCTCTCGCAACGAGAGACGCCGCAAAATAAAAACGGCGGCCTCAAGCCGCCGTCGATGCCCTTCACAATGCGCTTTACAACCCTTTTCAAAGTTAGCGCGTTACTTTTTGTCTTCGCCCAACGGAGGCGGAGCCGTTGTAACCGTCGGCGGATTTGCAGGTGGAGCGGGAGGCGGTGGCGTTTGCGTATTGGTATGCATGCCTTCTTTAAAGCTGCGAATGCCTTCGCCAATTCCGCGCATCACTTCAGGGATTTTCTTTCCTCCGAACAGGAGGACGATGATCGCCAGAACGATCAACCAATGAATTGGGCTAAATTCTCCCATGTTTACCTGCCTTCCCGAGGTCGCCGGTTCAACAACGGGCGTTTTGAGAGCCAGTGTATCAACCTAAAGTATAACACGCTCATCCCCGACTCGGCGCGTCAAGTGCTCCCGATCGAGATATTCGAGCAGTGGAATCGCGTACTTGCGCGACACGCCTGTAAGTTCCTTAAACGTGCCGATGGCAAGACGGGCCCCGTGCTCCTTGCGGCGTTTAAGCAGCGTTTCGCGCAAGCTTTTAAGAGCGATTTGATGAAAAACCAGGTCATCGGCGACTTTCACCAACACTTTTTCCCGCAGCAGAATTTGCAGAATCTTCTGCGCCCGTCGCGATTCCACTGGCAACTTGGCAAGCACGACCGCAAAACTCGGGACAGCCAGCCCGGCATTCGCAAATTCACGCTCGATTAATTCTTTCGCGCGCGTTTCTTCGGGTGATAGAGCGATTTCTCGTCCGGCGCGCTGGACAAGATCGCCCGAAATAACAATTGCGCGCGATTTCAGCAAGTCTTCGAGCGCGGCTTCAAAAATCTCGGCGCGGGGATTTCCGGCTCGTCCGCGCAGCTCTTGCTTCGGAATCCCCGGCAGTAAGGGATTTGCAGAGTGAAAAGCGTCAACGGCTTTTCGGATCGCATCCAGGGATCCCGCGAATGCGGATATCGGCACAAGTGAGAAATCCGGCGAATTCGGATCGCCCACGATTCGCAGGCATCCAGATTGCGCCAGGTTTGAAGCTGCAGCACGAATTTCGTTTTTTATCCAGCCGGTGCGCGAAACCGTTTCAGTGCAAGTAAGTCCGCGAGGCGATACTTCTGTTAGAGCAAGCAAACTTTCCTCTTTGTTTCCGCGCTCGATCGTTTCCAGGAACGTTTTCACACCAGCGGCATCGCGCCGGTGCCGGGTAGGACGCGCGTCGAGGATGCGTCCACCTCCGATGGTCTCGACCGGTGAAAGCTGTCGCAGAATAAATCGATCTCCCGGCAGGACTAGCACAGGCTTATCCAACTTAAATTGTACAAAGGTGGTTTCGCCGGCAGAGCATTCCGCCGCGCCATCCAAGAAAATTACTTCCGCCATTGACTCGGCGGTGCCTTGATGCAAATGAACTCGAGCACGATTTTTTAGCGGTCGCGCGGAAGCCAGCAAAGTTATGCTGGCATTCAAACGCGAACTTGGCTGGAAAATGCCCGGTGCTGCCAGCACCATGCCTCGTTTTACGTCGGTGATATCGATACCGGCTAAGTTCGCGGCTGTGCGCTGGCCGGCTACCGCACGCGTGACTTGCTTTCCTCCGGAATGGAGACCGCGCACGCGGGCTCGTTTCAGCGTGGGATAAAGCTGCACTTCATCCTCTACACTCAAAGTCCCCGCCACAAGTGTGCCGGTAACCACTGTGCCAAATCCTTTCATTGCGAACGCGCGATCGATGGGAAGCCGAAAGTGCCGCTTTTCGTCTCGCGACGATACGGCGTGCGCACTGCGGCGCAATTCCTGTTTCAACTCCTCGATTCCTTCCCCCCTGCGCGCGCTTACTGCTATAACGGGCGCGCTTTCGAGAAAAGAGTCGCGCACAAATTCTTCTATTTCCAGACGCACTGTATCCAGCACGTCGGGACTGACCTTATCGGATTTCGTGATTGCTATGATTCCGCGCGATATGCCCAACAGCCGGCAAATATCGAAATGCTCGCGCGTCTGCGGTTTGATCGATTCATCGGCGGCGATGACGAAGAGAACGAGGTCGATTCCACCTACTCCCGCCAGCATGTTGCGGACGAATTTTTCATGGCCCGGCACATCGACGAGGCCAATTCTCACTCCATCGAGATTCAGAAAAGCGAATCCCAAGTCGATAGTTATACCTCTGCGCTTTTCTTCTTCCAGCCGATCCGGGTTAGTGCCGGTGAGAGCTTCCACCAGCGCAGATTTTCCATGATCGATATGCCCGGCTGTGCCAACGATTACATGCTTGATTTCTTCCATGGGGAGAATGCAATTCGCACACTGATGCTAGCGAAGGCTGTGACAACGGTCAAATGCTCGGGCGCACCTCCCCGGAAGGGGGCTTCCGTCCGAAATATTATAGGGAGCTACTCCGTCTTTATCTGAAGCGGAGGCGCCGTCGTAGAGCCTTTAAACCGCGGTCCGCCGAGCCTGGTTATCCAGATTCCGCTGTTAATGTCGTTGAAATAGATCAAGCCATTCGCGGGTTGCGCGCCCCAGGAAAAAGGCATATTCGGGCGGTAGCCTGCGGGATCGCCGGTCCAGAGGCGAGCGATCTCGCGGCCTTGCAGATAAAGATTGCCGCGAAGTTCGCCGGAAATATCGAGCACGCGCCCACCTCCGGCATAATCGCCGATAAACAACATGTCCTCGTCGGCCCAGAAATTATGGATGCCGCCTTCGGGGACTTCGTAAATCGCTACTTCTCGCGGATGCGCGATGTCGGTGATATCCATCACGTGGCAAATTCCGCGGACGGGGATGCGCTCTTTACTGTCGATGTCGAACTGCGCCGGGAAAACCTCATCGCCCACAAAAATATAGTTGTTGTAACGGAATGTGGTGTGCGTTCCGGCGAGCCAGCCGTTGCCGTAGAGTTCGTAATGATTGAATTTGTATTGCGACACGAGTTGCGGATGTTCCGGGCTGCCGCCTTTCATGCCGTTGCCGACGTCGAGGATAATCAGCCCATCACGCCAGTAAGCAAGGTATGCCAGGCCATCCTTCACGTACAAATCGTGAAGGTAGCGTCCGCTTGACATGGGTCCCATGGGACCGGCGATCATGGCCGCCGTCGGGTTTTGAACTTCCCAGCGCGCCACTTCCTTAGGATGCTGCGTATCCTGAAAGTCGATGATGCGCAACGAACCGGTCGCGTCGTCGGTAATATACACGTAGTGCGTGTTGATGAAGGCGCTGTGCACCCCGCCCGTCACCGTCTCGGTATATTCCGAGAGGACTTTCAAATGTGCCGGGTCCGAAGGATCGAAAAGAACTATTCCGTTTTTGCGAGTGGAAGCTCCTTCGCGCGTGAACACTCCCACCTTTTCGTCCGGCGTGGTGCTGATGTCGTTGATCAGGCGTGCGTCGGCTTTCAACGTATCGAGCTGTTTCGGTTTCGACGGATCGCCGATGTCATACTCGAAAATTCTGTCAGCAAGAGTCGAAACGTATAAGTGATGCCCCATGATCCATTCTTCGGTGGTTTGTATTACCGACCCGTCGGGAGCTTTTATCGGGATGTGCGCCACCACCTCGAGCGCGCGCTCAACATTTCGGGGAGTCACGGTAATAGACCCAGCCGCATTTTGGGATCCGACGGTTGCCATCACTTTGTAAGTGCCGGGAACCGCGGCGACAAATGCGCCGTCGGGATAAATCATTGCGCCGGGCCCGGCCACCGTCCAGCTCACGAAAACATCTTTCAGGGAATTGCTCTTGGGGCCCTGCGCCGTCGCGCTGAAATGAACTACGTCTCCCGTCCTAGCGCTGGTGGCCTCGGGTTCCACCGTAAGAGTCTGAATGTTGTCTGCAACCACTCGCACGACGACTTCTCCACTTACAGATCCAGCCGCAGCCGCGAGCGTTGCATTTCCCGGCGACTTCGCTGTCACCATTCCGGACTCGTTTACCTGAGCGATGGCGGGTGATTTCGAAGTCCAACGAATCGGAGTATCCGTGCGCGGGTCGCCATTCGCGGAGCGCATTGTGGCGGAAAGCATCGCGCTGCTGCCTGCCACCAGCGCCTGAGTTACCGGCGCAATTTCGATCTTGGCAACCGGCGGCGCAACCACCATTATGTGCGCGAACCCGGGTTTTCCCGCCACCACTGCGCCTACTACTACTTCACCCGGCTCGTGAAAGACGACCACGCCCTCTTTGTCGGCGCCCGCCACGTCGAACGGCGCGGCAAACCAAACCATCGCTTTCGCGGCCAACACATTTCCAGCAGCGTCTTTTGCCACCGCGCTGAATTTAACTTTGTCTCCGACGTTCGCCGTAATATTCGTGGGCGTCACTTCAACTGTTTGCGCTTTCGGAGCAACGGGCGGAGCGCCGATCTCCTGCGCGCGAACCACCGGCACAAATGTAAGTACGATGGCCGCCGTAAGCGCAGCCCTCTTCAACCCAACCCTCATGGAGATTCCCCTTTTGCTGCGTGAATGTCCGGCAGAGAACTTGTACCCCTGGAGGAAGTTTGTCAATAGTTAGCGAACGGGAAAGAAGACTCTAACGGGTTTGTCGCGATGCAGATTTCATCTCGTTGACGATGGCTAGCACAGCTGAGCGTGGGTCCGGCGCGGCGGTAATAGGGCGTCCGACTACCAAATAATCCGCTCCGGCGCGAATCGCTTCTGCCGGAGTAGCTATCCT
>Ga0210385_10000956_pt1 | contig 18386 bp, 12 predicted proteins | sample IncBWH26OmetaG_FD_160107 | JGI IMG/M metagenome (GOLD analysis project Ga0210385, IMG submission 160107) | Forest soil microbial communities from Barre Woods Harvard Forest LTER site, Petersham, Massachusetts, United States - Inc-BW-H-26-O ...
CAGCATCAGATTTGAGTTCTACCGAGCGAGCAAGATCATGCTGATCCGGTTCAAGGGCCGGGTCACGAATGAACTGCTGGCGGTGTCTTACCGAACAGCAAAAAGATACGCCACCGTGATGGACGCGAGCGCCAGCATCATGGACTGCTCGCTGGTCACGGAATTTGACGTGTCCGCCGACCTTATCCGCCAACTGGCAAACCAGGAGCCGGTCCTGTCAGACCCTGCCAGGCCGCGCTTCATTGTGGCCTCCAAGGCGCTTGTCTTTGGCCTGGCTCGCATGTTTCAGATCATGGGAGAGCACTCCCGTCCGCTATTGAAGGTGGTGCGCACCATGGACGAGGCTTTAGCGGCACTTGGCGTTAAATCGCTGCACTTTGAGCCGCTAGAGTAAGGGTTGGGCCCGTTCGTTCCTACGCCTTTTCGTCCCTACGCCTTGATGTGGCAGCTTGCCAGGCCGCGTTTTTCCAGATACTGCTGGTGGTAGTCCTCGGCGGGATAGAACGTTACTGCCGGGGCGATCTGCGTAACGATTGGCTTGGAGAATCGGTGAGCCTTTTCCAGCGTTTCTTTTGAGGCCTGCGCGGCGGCCTGCTGTTCCGGCGTGTGATAAAAGATGGCAGAACGGTATTGCGTGCCCCAGTCCGGGCCCTGGCGGTTCAGTTGCGTGGGGTCGTGATTCTCCCAGAAGACTTTCAGGAGGTCGGTGTAGCGAACCTGGGCGGGATCGAATTCTACTTCTACCGCCTCGGCGTGGCCGGTGCGATCGGTGCAAACTTCTTTATAGTTGGGATTGTCGGTGCTTCCGCCGGTGTAGCCGACGCGCGTTGACAGCACTCCGGGCATCTGCCGGAAGGTGGCTTCCACTCCCCAAAAACATCCTGCGGCGAATGTGGCTTTTTCCATTTTTAAGATTGCTCCTTGTGGCGCTCCTATTAGATGACGAATTCAGCGGAAAGTCACGCGCTGTGAGTACGGTGTGGCGGCCCGGGGGGCGAGCTTCGCTCGACGAACAGCCGAGGACGGCTGTCCCCACATTGATCCTCACATTAACATTTTCGCCGGGCAGAGGTTACTAAAGTGCTGATGACCCTATCGGGTAATTGACGTTTATTAGAAATTCATTATAAAGTGCGGCAAGGTTAGTCGCAGTCGGTGTCCCAGGAGAAGTCCTTTGGTTTTCACATCCAGCCGCGCCCGGGGTGTGCAGAAACTTGCCGCTTTTCTGCTATTGGCGCTGGCCACTGCGCCTGCTGCGCTGGCCGTTTCAGGCTTCACTGCTGCGCGCCGTGTCGGCTTCAGCCCAGGGGACCAATGGGAACCCGCCCTGGCTACGGACGCCCACGGTCACATCTACATTCTCTTTCCTCAGTACGGCCCGGTGGCGCAATGTCCAGCGTGCACCGCACCAACAATGGTCCTGCTAGTCAGCAGTGACAACGGCACGTCCTGGGAAGCGCCGCACTCCCTGCTGGCCTCGTCGTTGGGACAATTCGACGCGCAGATCAAGGTCGACCCCAACGACGGGCAAACGCTTTATGCCTCGTGGATGCAAGGCAGACACGTCATCATCGTGGCGCGGTCGCAGGATTTTGGCCGCTCCTGGTCGTATGCCGTCGCCGAACAATCTCCGGAAATCAGGATCGATAAGCCGGTGCTGGCGGTTCGCGGCCCTAACGTCTACGTGAGTTTTAACCACGACCAGACGCTCGCGGTAGCTGCATCGCATGATTACGCCCAGACTTTCTCGGCCACTGTGCTGAATCCCAACGCTGAGACGGGCTGGTCCCTGGCTGCGGGCGCTGTTGTAGATCCCACCGGCAATGTGTATTTTTCCTGGACGGCTTACCCGCGAATGGATCTTCTGACGCGTCCGGTGGAAGTGTTTGTCAGCCGATCTGCGGACGGGGGCCGGACATGGGGCACGACGCCGATGGATATCTCCAGTGCGGCGCCGGGATGCTCGTCCCAGTTCTGCTCGGGTGGCTTTTTGGCCTCGCAGATGGCTCTGACTTCTGATGATGCAGGTGTCATTTATGCCCTGTGGAACTCAGGCTCGGCCGTTGGCGGACCTCAGCGCATTTACTTCTCTTCTTCCACGAACCAGGGAGAAAACTGGTCCGCAAAGGCTGACGTCACAAACGCGTCGGCTGGCGTTGAGCACTGCTTCCCGGCCATCAGCGCTGGCACCGCGGGCGACGTGCGCATCGCATGGATGGACACAAGAGAAGTGGACGCGCAAAAGCATCCTCTCTGGAATACCTTCTATCGAGCTTCCACCAACGGCGGAGCAACCTGGTCGCCGGAATCGCAACTCTCCGGGCCGGTGCGCGGATACGATTACATCCTGCCCAACGGTTTTCTCTTCCCATTTGGTAATTTGTTTTCGATCGCGATCGACGGCCTCGGGAACACACATGTGGTGTGGGGCGAGGGCCGGAACTACCAGTCTCCGGGATCGATCTGGTATACGCGCGGGCGGTAGCAGGCGCCAGGGAGTGGGTCAGCGTGATTTCCAGAACAGTATTGACAAGACGAGAACGCCAGATAACAGCACGAAAAACCAGAAGACGAAGCGCCTGAAAAACGGGATTCGGCTCCGCGGGAACGCTTCTTCATAGGTTGCGGCAACTTCTTCACCACCGCGTCTCCACCAAGCCAATTTATCCCGCGAGGTCTCTCTTCTCGCGAGGCGAACTCGCATAACAATCTCCCCGAAGATGCTTAGCAGCGCCACTGCCACGAGGATTGAGAAGAAAATACCAAACATACGATCCAACCCGATCTCCAAGCGCTTTTAGAATAAGCCCTCTGTCAATCCGCTCCGTGATCAAGGTCGGTAGTACGGCACGACTGAAGTCGTGCCCTTCCCGATCCTTTCTTGTGAGCAGCTTCCTTGCGGTCTGCTGATCCGCCCTTACTCCAAAATCATGCCGCCGGTCAGGTCTGACAGGCGGGTGATGTGGTGATCCTGGCACCAGCGCTGCAGTTCGTCCACGATCTTCTCGGTGGCGCAGGGATCCCAATAGCTGGCGGTGCCGATCTGGACGGCGGTTGCACCGGCTAGCATGAATTCGACGACGTCGGCGGCGGTTGAGATGCCTCCCATGCCGATCACGGGAATGTTCACGGCGTGGGCGGCGTCGTAGACCATGCGCAGGGCGATAGGCTTGATGGCTGGGCCGGAGAGTCCGGCGGTGACGTTGGCGATGCGCGGCTTGCGGGTGTCGGCATCGATGGCCATCGCGACGAAAGTGTTGACCAGCGAGATGGCGTCCGCGCCGGCCTCCTGCGCGATGTGCGCCATCTGCGCGATGCTGGTCACGTTGGGAGAAAGTTTCACGATCAGAGGCCGGCGGGCGGCACGTTTCGCTGTGGTCACGACTTCATCGAGAGAGCGGGGATCGCTGCCGAACTGCAGGCCGCCGGAAGCGGTGTTGGGGCAGGAGACGTTGAGTTCATAGGCTGCGATGCCTTCACCGTCGTTGAGAATTTCGATGGTGCGTTCGTAGTCCTCGCGGGTGTAGCCGAAGACGTTGGCCAAGACCACGATGTTTTTGAGCTGGCGCAGCTTGGGCAGCTTTTCTTCGAGAAACGCGGGCGCGCCGATATTCTGCAGGCCGATAGCGTTGAGCATGCCGGCCGCGGTTTCCCACAGGCGCGGCGGCGGGTTGCCGATCATCGGTTCGCGGGAAAGACCTTTTACGACGAATCCTCCGAGCTTGTCGAGATGGACGACATCCTCGAACTCGACGCCATAACCGAAAGTTCCGCTGGCTGCGATGATGGGGTTCTTCAGCTGGATGCCGGCGAAGCTGACGCCGAGATCCAGTGGGGACTTGCCGCCGTTCTCTGGGGACGGGGTCATTGCTTTACGCCCTCGAGGTCAGAGAAGCGCCTAACCGTGGAGACGCGAGAGTTGAGCGCCAAAAAGGGGTGGAAACTCCTTGCAGAGGTCGTTGTTGTGGACACGGGTATGGGGTCCTTCGCTCCGCTCAGGATGACAGGTGGCGTGGGGACTTGGCGGAGCTTCATCAGTGATTCTCCTGCCTAGCGGGTTCGGCGAGCGCTTCGGTGAGCACGCGGCCTACGGCGTGGGTGGGAGCGTTGATGCCGAGCAGCGATGCAAAAGTGGCGGCTAGATCGACTGGTTCGGCGTGCGCGCGATACGTTCCCGGGCGGAAGGGCAGTCCGTAGAAAGCCAGCGGCACGTGCGTGTCGTAGGTGTAGGGCGATGCGTGGTCCGTGCCCTTGGACGCGCCGACTGTGTAGATTTCTGGAACTCCCAGCACATACCAGCCGCCTTCGGGCGAGTAGCTATGCAGGAACTTTCTGCCGAGAGCGGTATCGGGAACTTCGCCTGCCGCCAGTTGAGCCTTGGTGAAGTAATCGCGGAGGCCGGCCTGCTTCATGGCTTCGCCGACGGCGGCTTCGGCTTCGTGCTCTTTGACGTGAGTATTCGCGAAGGCATCCGGGTCGAGCCAAGCGTCGGGGTAGTCGAGCTTTATGTAGGAGGCGGTGTGCGAGAACTTTGCGGATAGTGCGCTGTTAATCTGCGCTTCGAGTTTACGTGCGTCCAGATTGGCGGCAGGGATCCGGAGCTTTCTCGCGGCATCGGGCAAGGTGGAGACGCCGTGGTCGGCTGAAAGTGCGATCCAGAGGTCGGCGAGGCCGATCTGATGGCCAAGGAAATTGAAGAAGTCGGCGAGCTCACGATCGAGTGCGATGGCCATGGCGGCCATCTCCGGGGAGTCGGGGCCGACCTGGTGGCCGAGAATGTCGTTCGGAGAAAGACTGATGGCCAGCAGGTCGGTGGCCTGCCCGGTGCCGAGGCTTTCGTAGACGACCAACTCTTTGGCGAATTCCAGTTCGTACTCGTTGGCGAAAGGCGTGGAGCCCACGACCTCATAAAAACCAGCGTCGGAGCCGTCTTTTCCCTTGCGACGCGCGGTTGAGCGGAGTACGTCTCCGTTCGCGTTCTTCCAATCGCGATCCCAATACTTTCCTGCGCGATTGGCGGAGTTAAAATCCTGCGCCCACTTTGGCAAGTCGTTGCGATAGTAGGTGGAGGTAATCCAGGCGCCACTTTTGGGATCGATCCAGTAGGCGGCATCGGCCGCGAAACCGCCGGGCAGGACGGCTGCGCGGTCTTTCAAAGAAACACTAAACACTCGCGCCTTGCCCTGGGTTGCCAGCTTGAGTTCGTCGCCCAGCGTGTCGGCTAGCAGGTTGTGGGGCGACGCGCCGGGTTTGCCGTTATCATCTTTAGCTTGATCCGTGGCACTGCCAACGAGCTTGGTATCGCTGTCCTCCACCGACGTGACCATTTTCTTTTTCTTCTGATCCCACCACTCGTTCGCCACAATGCCGTGTCCATTGCTGTAGGCGCCCGTGAACAGCGTGGCGTGGCCGGGAGCAGTGCGGGTGTTGGCATAGTCGTAATTGCAATCTGTGAAGGTCGCGCCGTGGTCGAGGAGCAGGCGGAACCCTCCTTCGCCGAACTGTGTGCGGTAGCGCTCCAGATAGTCGCCGCGGAACTGGTCGATGATGATCACGACGACCAGTTTGGGATGGGCGTTGTAGGCGGAGGCGGAGCTGAAGGGGATGTTGGTCAGGAAGAATACGGCCGCGACTGCCAGCGAAAAAACTCGGCACACAGCAGTGGGACGGGGGGAGAATCTCATCGCGAAGGTAGTTTACACAGGTGAGCAACCTGCGCGAAAGTCGCTTCGATCGATTCGACCGCCCATCGTGATTTACTATTTCAAGTCATGAGCGATACCCAGCCCTTGCCGGAACCTTTGGCCGCTGGCTCCCATGGTGCTTACCGGTGGCTCGCGAGCCGACACGATCTCGACAACCTCCTCAAACTCTGTCCGAACGTTGTCTTGGGAAAATATCTCGCCGTTACCTCAATTGACAGCAGTTATCTATCCCCAAGCGCTGAGGAAACGTCCGCCGGTTGGGAGAGTCGTCGAGGCATTGCATACAGCCCGTTGGTTCAATCTGTCGAAATGTTGCCACGCCGTGGATGGGACGAGTGGTATGTCTTCGCGCACCCGACGGACCTCGGAGTTTCACGGCTCAACAGTAATATTTTGGATCCCGCCCTAAAGGCTGGGGAGGTTGGAGTATTTGTTAATTATGGCTTCGCTTTCCACCCTCCAGAGAGGGCGAGTCTCGCTAACCTGTTCTGGAATCAACTCGACCACATCCAGCCCGAGTCATATATTTCCGACAATGACTATCTAACGTTTGTGACTCGTGACGAGAGTCTCTTCGCCTCCGTTACCGAAGCTCTCGCCCATCAGGCCACGTGACTTGGGTGCGATAGCGTCCGTCCCGCTGCGCGTGCATTCCGCTGCTGGTTTCCGGTAAAGTAGTTAGTCCCCATGCTTGATCTGAGCTTTGTTCGCGAGAATCTGTCCCGGGTGGAGGAAATGCTGCGCCAGCGCGGCGGCGATCCGGCCGTCGTGCTCAGGGATTTCCGCGACGTCGACACGGAGCGCCGGAAGGCCATCACGGAAGCTGAGACCATGAAGGCGCGGCGGAATAAGGCCTCGGAGGACATCAACAAACTCAAGAAGAGCGGCCAGGATGCTACTGCCGCGATTGCCGAGACCAAAGATCTGCGCGAGCGAATTCAGGCGCTCGAGAAGACTGCCTCCGACCTTGATGGCCGCTTGCGGGACATTCTTGCCGGAATTCCTAATATGCCGGATGCGAGCGTCCCGATCGGCCAGAGTGCCGATGAGAATGTGGAGGTTCGCCGCTGGGGCGCACCACCCACATTCGACTTTGCTCCCAAGCCGCATTGGGATCTGGGCGCAGAACTGGGCGTGCTCGATCTAGAACGTGCGGTCAAGCTCACAGGTGCGCGCTTTGCCGTTTACTGGGATCTGGGGGCGAAACTTGAGCGCGCTCTGGCGAACTTCATGCTCGATCTGCACACTCGCGAGCATGGATACACAGAGGTTCTGCCGCCTTACCTGGTTAATTCCGAGTCGATGTACGGCACCGGGCAGTTGCCCAAGTTTGCCGCAGATCTTTTTCGTGTGCCGTACGGAGAAAAGGATCTCTGGCTGATTCCAACGGCCGAGGTTCCGGTCACGAATCTTTATCGTGACGAAGTTCTTGACGCTGCGCGACTGCCGATTTCACTCACGGCCTATACGCCATGCTTCCGCAGCGAGGCAGGTTCGTACGGCAAAGACGTGCGCGGAATCATCCGGCAGCATCAATTTCAGAAGGTGGAATTGGTGAAGTTCTCCCGGCCGGAGAATTCGTACGAAGAGCATGAGAAGCTCACGCGGGATGCCGAAACCATCCTGCAGAAGCTTGGCTTGCACTATCGCGTGGTAGCTTTGTGCACCGGAGACATGGGCCCATCTTCGGCGAAGACTTATGACATTGAAGTCTGGCTGCCGGGGCAGCAGTTGTTTCGCGAGATTTCGTCGTGCTCGAATTTTGAAGCGTACCAGGCGCGGCGGGCGAATATCCGCTATCGTCCCGAAGGCAAGAACAAGGCAGAGTTAGTGCATACTCTTAACGGAAGCGGGTTGGCGGTGGGCCGGACCTGGGTTGCGATTGTGGAGAATTATCAGCAGGCTGACGGGAGCGTCGTGATTCCCGAAGTGTTGCGGCCCTATATTGGAGCAGAGCGAATTACAAAGAAAAGCTTTTGACGCAGAGTTTCAACATTTCAAGGTTTCGAAGGCCCAGACCCTGCAACTTGAAACGTTGAAACCTTGAAACCTGGAGACTAGACTTGCAAAGTGTGGATATCAGCACGACCGCGACGGGCGCGCCTTCCCTACCGATGAAGGGCGCCTGGCCCACAATTCGGAGCTACATCTTTTGGCAGCACGAGCGGGGCACGCTGCACTACGACATCATGGTTACCCTGATCCTCATCTTTGTCTTCTTCTCACCCCGGGTCATCAACTTCAACGATAAACCTGCGCTCCGCAGTCCGCATGCCAGCGACGTGGTGGTCACGGCCGACGCGGAGGGAGGGCTGCTCTACCAGATTTCCGCCGCCGCGATGACGCCCGGCGACGATCAGTCGGTGCGGGATCAGTTGCTGCGCATTATTCAACCAATTTCCGGCGAGGTCACGATTGTGAAATACGATGGCATTCCCGATGGGAAAGGGCAGGTGCAGGCCTACCGTGTTTTGGTGAAGCGAAAGCCGTGAGACGGAATTCAGTGGGAAAAATCTGCGACCAACATCACGATAACCGGCCATGATGATCTGCCTCCACGTTTTGTTCCTTTCACTGAGTATCGTCTTGCAGCAGCAAGAAGCACCGTCTCTTGATAGCGTGCTCAAGAAGATGGACGCCGCGGCCGCCAGCTTCCAAGCTACGCAGGCCGATTTTGTGTGGGAACAGTATCAGAAAGTGGTGGACGAAACCGACTCACAGAGAGGCACGGTCTACTACCGCAGGGTGGGCAAAGAAATCGAAATGATGGCCGACATTAAGGAGCCGGACCCGAAGTCTGTGCTCTACAAAGATGGCAAGCTGCAGGTTTACCAGCCGAAGATCGATCAGGTCATGGAATATCCGGCGGGAGCCAACAAGGGAGAGATTGAGAGCTATCTGGTGCTGGGCTTCGGAGGGAGCGGCGAGGATTTGATAAAGTCCTTCGACGTGAGCTACCTGGGCGAGGAAACTGTAAGCGGGATCGCAACCGCGAAGCTGCAACTCATCTCGAAGAGCGAGAAGTTCCGCAATAACATTTCAAAGATTCTGCTTTGGATCGACTTAAGCCGCGGCATCTCGGTGCAGCAGCAGTTCTTCCAGGGCCAGGGCGACTACCGTCTGGCGAAGTATTCTGCAGTGCAATTGAAAGCCAAGATCGGCAACGACGTGTTTCAATTGAAGACCACAAAAAAGACGCAGTTTGTCTCGCCTCGCGGGTAAGTAACTGAATCTAAAGCACAAGAATGTGTGCTAAAAAGGGAACGTAGGGCGCTATACTGCCTAGGAGTTCGTTTCGACTTCATCCGGGTTGAGTTCATTCATGGCTAAGGTTTTTACGATCCCTGTTCCACCCAATTTTGGCAGCAAACGAAGAGAGCGCACGTCCGATCCTCGGTACGTCGATGGACAGCGCGTGCTGGTGGAAGCCATGAAATATCTGGCCCAGAGCGACCCGGTGTCGAACCGCCCGGCCATTGAGCTCATCTCCGAGCACGTGCGCACGCGCTTCCGCATGAGCGACTCGCCGCTGGCGTAGGCAACACCTGCAGTTGAGACAGGCGAACCGCGTCTTCAACCACGGAACCCAAACGCAGCCGCGATGATCTGGATGAACTGCGTTTAAACCCTATTGCGTGTCCCTAGAAAAGGATCTTTAAAGCAAACTGGATAATACGCGGGCCCCGATAATACGGCGAGGTCGAGGGTGAAGTATCGGTAGAGACCTCGCCGAACTGGCCGGCGCCGCCGACGGCCCCCCCGTTTGAAGTCGGTCCATAAAACTGCACATGGTTAAAGGCATTGAAGAAGTTGGATTGGAACTGCAGTGACTTGCTCTCTGTGAACTTGAAGTTCTTCATGATCGAGATGTCCCAATCGTTAATTCCCGGTCCTCGCAGCACGTTTCTCCCCATGTTGCCGTACGAAAACAGCGGCACACCACCGGTGGTAAGACCTAGCCCCGCCACGTTGGGCTGCCCCACAGGGGGTCCTACGGAGCAGACCACATTGGTTGGATCAAAGAAGAAGGGTCCAGTCGTGGTGCCCGACAGGCAACTGCCATGGATTCCGTCCGCATTTGGGCTGAATGTCCGTTGCTGACGGGGGTTCTTGAAGATCTGTATCGGGCCAACGACATCAGGCCGGTCCAGTCCTTCGTTGGATTCACTCGCGCCGTTGCTGGAGAACAGCGTGAACGGGTTCCCCGATTGAAATGAGGTGATTGTCGAGACCACCCATCCCCCAATGACGTTCTTCTTGAGTCCACTGCTCTTATCCCCAAGGGGAATTTGCCAGATCGGACTCAGCACCAGGCGCTGGCGCGCGTCAAAATCGGCCAGCCCGCGGTCGAATGCCGGGTCAGTCGGATTGGTGTAGGTGGAGGACCGTGCCCGGAAGCCCGAGCTCACGTCAATGGTTTTTGCCAGGGTATAAGCAACTCTAAAACCTAGGCCATGATTCATTCTCCGGTCGACGGTCACCTGCATTTCGTTGCTCGAAGAACTGCCATTGCTGACGTTTGTTTCAATTTGCGTCGCGCCATGAGGAACGAAATTTGCGTCGCAATTGGCGAGAGGGCGGGCGCAATCGGGAGAGATGTCATTTACCACGTAGATTGGATTCGCAGGATCAGCCGTCGGCACATAGCTTTGATATTGCGCCATCAAATTGTTGGGATTACTGCCAGTGATCTCCGGGTTATTCAGATTCGTACTGGCGATCGCCTTGCGGCTCAGACTGCCAACATAAACCGCCTCCACTACCGTGTCCTTACTAAGTTGGTATTGGAAGCCGTAATTGAAGTTCTCCGCATAAGGAGTGCGGAATTGAGGAGTAACCACAAACGCAAAAGGAATCGCGGGTGTAAAAAATTGTCCCAGATGCCCGCCGGCGATGAAGGGATACGGATCAGAGTACCCCGTCGTTGCTGTTTGAAAAGGGTCTGCGGAGTAAGAGCCATTGACCGGAACGAGACATCCGCCCGCACCGATGGCGACGGTCGTGAAGCACGGATAGTTGTTCGCCACATATCCAAACGGAGCCTGTCCTCCGAACTGCAGATTCAGGGCCCCGTCTTCGATGTCATAGAAAATCCCGAAGCCACCGCGCATTACCAGCTTGGCGTTGCCCAACATGTCCCATGAGAAACCGAATCGTGGCGCAAAGTTGTTTTTGTCGGCATAGATCAATCCCCGATTCGGTGTTCCCGGATCGCCGGCATACAGGAAATCAGGCGGAGAGCCTGGATACAGCGTTGACTGTTGTCCCGGGAACCAGCCCTGAATCTCGTTATGCGGATCTACCTGCGGCGAGTTATATTCATACCTCACGCCAAAGTCCAGACTCAAGTTCTTCGTAATCTTCAACGCGTCTTGTCCAAAGAAATCCAACTGGTGAGTCCTGATGCCATAGATGGCTCTTGAAAACTGGTAGTAGTTATCGGTGAAACCGCCGACGAAATCAGCTAAGGCGCTGCCCGTATTGGTGTAGTAGCTCCCGAAGTCAAACGATCCGTTGTTGTAAAAGTCGTAGTGGAAGTTTTCTTGTATCCAACGGATATCCGCTCCGAACTTCAAAGCGTGGCGTCCCTTGGTCCAGGAAAAAGTATCCTGGTACTGGAAAGTTGCGTCGTGAATCTTGGTTGGACCTTGCGGGGAAGGACCGAGGTTGAATGCACCCCCGACCGAAATTGCGGGCGGCGCAGCGCCCGCCGGATCGTCAGGGATTACCGTTAAGAATCCGAGCGCAGACGGTGGTGTCCTATCCGTCGGCACCGCATCAAACGTTGCCACCCGGTTGGTAGAGAATCGCAGCTCGTTCAGCTTGGTGGGAGAGATGGCCCGGGTCCAGCTAATCGATCCGGTTTGATAACGCTGGGCATTGGTAAAACCCGATCCCACCGGCACGTCTCCCCCCGTGGAGGCGCCTTTCACGACTTCGAACGGAAAAACCTGCGGCTGGTCGTCAAGAACGTAAAATGCGGACAATGTATCTTTGCTCGATATGTTGTAGTCATAGCGGAAAATGAACTGATCTTCCCGCAAGCTGGCCACCGGGTCCTCCACGAAACCATTGGTTCCGTAATTCGGCATGGGAAGAAACTGGCTGATGTAATTCTGCATCACCGAATCAGTCGGTACCTGGTTGCACACGTTAGCCCCGCACATGAACGGGCCACCCGTCGTCGGATCCGTGAGCTGGCCCGTATCGTAGCCAGTATTCGGATCAATCACTCCCGTGTAGAGATCACTGAAGTCGCCGGTTCGCTCTTGTGGGGTCAACACCGTCAGAATTCCAGGGTTTTGCCCTTCTCGCCGCCGCGCGCCCTGATAAGACGCGAAGAAAAACATCTTGTCTTTCTTGATCGGCATGCCGATCGTGCCGCCGAAAATGTTGTATTTGAAGATTGGAACTTCTTGCAGGAAATAATCGGAGGCATCCAAAGCGGTGTTTCGAAAATAATCGAACACGTCTCCGTGAATAGAATTCGTGCCGGACTTTATTACCTGATTGACGATTCCACCGGACGTCCGTCCGTACTCCGCTTCGTAATTATTGGTCAAAATCTTGAATTCGGCGACCGCGTCGGGGTTGGGATCCACGACCATATTGTTGCCCAGGAAATCATTGTTATCAGAGCCGTCGATCAGGAACGTTTCAGACTCGGAGCGCTGGCCGCTCACTGAAAATGGATTGCCCGAGCCGTCATCCTGATCCGGAGCGAAAACACCCGCCTGCAGCAGGCCCAACTGCATCGTGTCGCGGGCGGCCAGCGGCAGATCTTCAATACGTTGCGTGGTTTCGGCTTTGCCCAGAGTCGCGCTGACCGTATCAACCTGAGTCACATCACCTGTTACTTCGACTATTTGGCTAGCCTTCCCGATTTGCAGTGCCACGTCCAGGCGTGCGTTCTGATTGATCTCGAGCGTGATGCCCTTGCGGACGTAGGTTTCAAAGCCCGCTTGTTCAACCGTCAGCGCGTAAGCCCCAATAGGAACGAGATTGAATACATAGTTGCCGTCTTTGCCGCTGGTCGTAGTGCGTTCAACGTTGGTCTGAGAATTCTTTAGCGAGACCTTCGCGCCCACAACCACAGCGCCGCTCTCGTCTTTGACCGAACCGGTCAGAAGTGCAGTCGCCTGCTGGGCGACAGCTGGTTCTGTGCCTAAGAGAGCAATACCCAAACCGAGAATCAGACTGAAGATGCCAAGCCAGGACCACGGGCTGAGTAGTCTGCACGCCGCAGATTCCAACCGCGCAATTCGCGGCATGCGAGTCAATGGTCGCGAGAACGGAGAGCCAACAGAAACAGGAGCCACCAGTCTAGCTGCATGCATAAGAGATCCTTGTACACGAGGCTTTAGGCAGAATCGTTGCGAGACGACCGCTATAGATCGCGCCGCAGAAGATGGGCGCTATTGTGTCTCGCCGGCTTGGCTTAGTTCAAGCGAATAACTCAACAGACGTGACTCCCAGTCAGCAGCCACGTTTGTGGCCTCGTCTCAGAGGTAAAGAAAACAGAGGAACGAAGGGGCGGTGATTCGCCTTGCCAGCGTTCTGCCACAACCGAGCACGAGTTTTAGTCCCTAAAGTGCCTAAAAAGTTAGGCGCCCGGCGATCTGCAGGATGCGCTGGGTCTGCAAAGCAGTTACTGGGTTTACGCCCAATGTGTTGCTGGTAATTTCACCGAAGGTCTCACTCGTCAGGGTCGTATCAGGATTGGCGAACTCACCGTGATTAAACACATTGAAAGCATCGAATCGAATCTCGAAATTCACGCGCTCGGTAATGGCCGTGTTCTTGGCCAGGGTCATATCAAGATTCGTACGGCCCGGACCGCGGAAGAAGTCCCGCGCTGTGGTACCGTATCCGTTTCCCAGAGTGTCAGGAACCGCCACGAAGGCTGCCGGATTAAAATAAAAGTTGCCGTTTTTTCTCGGATTCATGATCGTAATTTTGCTGAACCCAGGCGCGAAATCGGCGTTGGCCAGGTAGCCGTCGCCAGCTCCCGAGGGTCCTGGGTCCGACGGATTAAACGGCAGACCAGAACTGATGCTGAGCGGGAATCCAGTCCGCCAGCTTAGGATGGGGTAGAGGCTCCAACCTTTTACCAGTCGCTTTGGTCCCCCGATTCGGTCGAACGGCAAATCCCATCCTCCGCTGAAGGTGAGCCGCTGCGTAAGGTCGAAGTCGGAGGAGGCGTGGAACTGGCTAGGGTTGTAATACGGCACTTGCGAATCGCGGTTGCGAAATCCCGAGGAGTTATCGATGCTGTGGCCATAAGTATAGCCAAGGGTGAAGTACGTGTTGCCAAGTATCCGGTTCTCGCCATTCTGCTTCGTTAAGGAAGCTTCCAGGCTATTGAAATTCGCAAAGCTGATATTCCTGAACTCCTCCGAGATGGAAAGAGGACAATCGGACGGGCCGCCCGCGTTCGCGCAATAGGTGGTGAGGGCCGCATTCTGAGTCTCATTCAACAACCGGGCCGGATTGGGACCACTTACAGTGCTGAGATCAAATGGGTTGATGTCCTGTAGCGAGGTGAGACCCTTTGAGCTGCTGCCGACGTAGTTAGCTTCTACGATCAGGTTCCTTGCCAGTTCACGCTGCACGCTCAAGTTGTACTGGTACGTGTATGGCGTGTGGAGATGCGGGTTCACAAAGTAGATCCCTCCGCCGCCAAACGGGAGAAATGGCGTGTTGCCCGTCGTATTGAACGCGGTAGCGGGGTTGGGAGGCGTAGAGGGGAAAGGGTTGGCTGGAAGAGGTGTGGTGGAGGTAGCCCACGGTTGGCTATAGAAGGGCATCCCGGTCGTATACCCGGCAGCCGGGCAAGCTCCAGCGGCGCTGGTCGGAATACAAGGGAAAGTGACGTAGGGCTCACTGTAGAACGGGGGCGCGCCATTGAATTGCAAGTTGTCCTCGCCTTTCAGGACGTCGTAGAAGATGCCGATGCCTCCGCGAATACTGGTCTTGCTGCCACTGCCCGGGCTCCAAGCAAACCCGAATCGTGGTCCGAAGTTATCCTTGTCGGGAAAGTTGGCTCCACGGGGTGCTCCCGGGTCGCCGGGAAAAACCAGGCCTAGCGGTGCATCGGGAAATCTTGTCGACTGATCCCCGGGAATGATGGAGAAGGTTCTTCCCGCGGTGTCGATCTTGGGCGTGCTGTACTCATAGCGAATTCCCAAGGTCAAGGTGAGGTTGGGTCTCGCCCGCCACTCATCCTGCGCGAATGCGTAGGTGGCCTTGCTGCGGAAGTTGCTGACGGCGTTCGGACCCTCAAACAAATCGTTGGGAGCTCCCACCAGAAAGTCGGCGAAACTGTTGCCCGTGCCATCCCCGCCGGCGGCGTATCCGTAAAAAGCGAAGTTGCTGTCCGTAAAAAAGGCGTAGACGGTATTTTGTTGATAGGCGGAGAATCCTGCACCGAATTTCCACGTATTGTGTCCCCTCACCCACGTAAGCGCATCGGAGATCCCATATGTATTGCCGACTTCAGTGGCCGGACCGGACTGGTCTTGACCGAAAGCCAGGCCATTGTCGAAAGTCATGAGCGGAGGACCGTTGGAAAGGTCTGAGGCGATGCCGAAGCTGGGAATCGCGGCCAGACTGGAAACTGGCTTATCCGAAAGAGTGTTATGGCGCTGCGCGGTCCCACGCAGTTCGTTCAGCATGGCTGGCGAAAAGGTCCGGGTATACGCAATGTTGAGGAAATAGTTGTTGATTGTATCGATGGCGGGGAAACCGGGCACGTCCCCTGAATAGCCCGAGCGTCCGAAGGGCTCGCCCTCGGTCGTTCTGATACCGCCAACGGTCCCGGTCAACTTGTCTTTCGAGTCGATGTTGAAATCAATCTTTGCATCCAGTTCGTTGTTGTTGTCGGTACTGCCGGCCGAGGCGAAAAGCTCTCCGGCTGCATTCGACGGAACCAGTCCGGCCGCGATGTAGGCTTGAGCGGCCGGGTCGAACTTGGTGGGATCAATCTGGGCATTCGCAGCACCCCCGTTGGTAGTGGCGGCAAAGTAGGGGTTTGCCTGGAGAAAGGCAGCAACGTTGGTGTCAAGGCACCCGGCCGGATCCGTGCACGGTGTTCCCTGGACGCCGAGACTGTTAACGGGTGTTGTGCCGTCTGGCACCCCATGCGAAAAGTCTCCACTCATTTCGGCCGTCGTGAAGATCTGCTGTTCCGGTTCGACATCGGTCTCTACCTGGCGCTGCCCCTGATAGGCGACGAAGAAGAAGAGCCGGTTCTTGAGGACCGGACCACCAAACGTGCCGCCAAATTGATTGCGTTTGAGATTGTTTCTGGGCAAGCCTGCTTGAATGTTGAAATAAGAGTCTGCGTCGAAGTCGGTATTCCGTACGTAGTCAAAAGCACTGCCATGCCAGTCGTTGGTGCCCGACTTGGTTACGACGCTGATGATTCCAGCACCGTTGCGTCCATATTCCGCCGTGTAGTTGCTGGTGAGAATGCGGAACTCCGCGACCGCGTCCGGATTCGGATTGAGAACAATACCGTTGCCCAACAGTTCGTTGTCGAGACCACCATCCAGCAGGAAGGTGACCGAATCGGTGCGTCCGCCGCCAATGTTGAATCCTTGGGAATCACTCGTGTCGTCCGGATTGTCATCGGTGACCCCAGGCTGCAATAGAGCCAAACTCATGACGTTGCGTCCGTTTAAGGGCATATCAACGATGGGACGGCTGGTGATGGTTTGCCCTAGTGTCGGATTGACCGTTTCCACCCCCGAGCCTTGGGCCTCGACCAATACCTCTTCGCGGGTTGAGCCCAACTCCATCTTCAGATTGGCACGAAACGCCTGGTTGATCTCCAGCGGAGCAGTCATCATCTCCAGCGGTCGAAATCCTTCGTGGCGAGCACGAATCTGGTAGGTGCCAATGGGCAGGTTCAGGACTTGGTAAAAGCCGTCTTTGTCGGTGCTGGTCTCTGAGGAAACGTTCGTAGCCACATTGGTGACCGTGACCTTGACGCCCGGCACCACCGCTCCCTGCGGATCGGTGACTACACCCACGATCTTGGCAGTCGCATTCTGCGCGGCGGCGTATGCTGCAAATAACAATGCCACGCACAAAATCAACATTGCCGGCAGTGATTTTCCTAATTTTTCTGTCTGAGATCGCATTGGGCACGCACCTTTCCGATGACCAGTTGTCTTCGGTTGGACTTTGTATATTTCGCTACTCTGGAAACACATCTCTCCCCAACAAGGGAATGAAAGACGGTCGAGACCGCTGGAGACCTGATGGGGCGCTATTGTGCAACTTAGGTGCCACTATTTGCAAGTCAGAATTTTCAATGCGTTAGACGGTCTAAAGCGCGTCGTGAAACGTTTGAATACGCCTTTTCACATACTCTGTTCCAGATTTGGGAGCCTGTTTATGCGGGTTTTCGATCGCTTCGATGCGATTTTCCGATGAGGAACACGGCTGCCGCGACTATGACCACGGGATAACATTCCAGCGTGTAACGGGGCTCGGGATTCTCCAACGTTCCGAGGAACAGCGAACGCAGGGCTAGAAACATAAGAAGTAATCCGGCACCGAATGAGTTGCGCAACCGCCAGAAACCGGCAGCGGCCGCAGCAACGTAGCCGAGATTAATGAGGCCGAAGACGATGCTGACTGTGAGCCACGTGGGGTCGTCATCGAACTCCCACCACCGCGGATCAGACGGCAGCAATTCGGTGCGGGGACGCAGCCACATGTCGGCAATGCGCAGAGTTGGCAGCCATATGTAGTAACGCAGCGGCGCAGCATGAATGCGGGCCGCCGCCAGCGCGGCGAAGCGCGCGTCGAGTTCCAGGGTTACTTCGCGCTCTCTGTTGTAGTCCGCGAAAAGTTGCTCCGTGGCCTGGCGCTGCTGAGCCGAATCGAAAGCGCGCTGGGGCAGACGCGTGACATCGATGTCATCGCCCGGCACCCTCCAATAAATTTCCTGCACGGAGGTGGAGTCGGCCATCCAGGTTTTAGTCCAGCGATTGAAGCCCGGCATCAGGAGTTCATCGGAATCGTTGGCATAGCGGGGCGCGAGCGGCTCGAAGCGATGCATGCTGTGCAGGTTACGCAGGGTCCAGGGAACTAGAGGCGCGACTGCGCCGACTGCCAGGATCATTCCCACGCCCAGCATGGGTCGCAACCGGGGCACGATCCCCGACGTCCGCTTCGATTTCACCATGACGCTTCGCAGGAAAATCAGGAACCAGTATGCACCAACAGCACCGAACAGAATGCCGCCGTCGGGCCGCAACAGGATGCATCCCGCGATGGAAAGGCCGCAGCCGAGCCAGGTTAGCGGCACTGGCGTTGAGTTTGACTCAAGGTCGCGGAGAAAAGCCGCAATCCCTCGCATGGCTAAATCGAGCGCTAAGGTGGTGAAAAATATTTCCAGCGTCTCGGTGAGAACTGCGGCCGAGTAGTTGGCCAGGAATGGACAAAGCGCGGTCAGCAGGAAAGCCACCTTCGCCGCTTGCTCGGATGCGAAGCGGCGCGCGAGATCGGCAACGAGGAAACACGTGCCGAGATCGAATAAGACCTGAATCAGCAGAACCGCGCGGAAGTTGCTCCAGCCGAAAACAGCGAAGATCGCGGCCAGAAACGCCGGATATCCCGGCAGACGGGAAAGAGTGGGCATGATCTGCCCGGAATCTGTGATGCCGTAGA
>Ga0210385_10000960_pt1 | contig 18354 bp, 15 predicted proteins | sample IncBWH26OmetaG_FD_160107 | JGI IMG/M metagenome (GOLD analysis project Ga0210385, IMG submission 160107) | Forest soil microbial communities from Barre Woods Harvard Forest LTER site, Petersham, Massachusetts, United States - Inc-BW-H-26-O ...
TGCGAAGGCGGGCGGATTGGACAAAGCTTTTGCGCAAGTAAGCAACGACCTACGCACGCAATATCTGCTGGGCTACTACCCGCACAACCAGGAGCCGGGAACCAGTTTTCACCGGCTGCATGTGAGCGTGCCGCGGGCAGCTGCGGAGGCGTTCAACATTCGTTACAGGACCGGGTACTATGCGGACAAGCCGGCGAAAAGCAATTGAGTGAGGCGTGCTAAATTTCAACCGCGGTCACGGTGATTTGAGGTGCGGGCGGCAAGGACTGAGTCGTTGAATCGTCCCCGTTGCCTAGCGGGTTGATGTGCGGCTCTTCAGTGATGCGCGATGATTTGCCAAAAACGACATCGATATCTCGATTGAAGGTGAAATTTCTCATTCGCGGTTCTGCGGAGGCGTTGGCGGGTTTGGTAATGCTGTTCATGGAAAAAGCCACCTTGGCGGACAGCCCCTGAGGCGACTGCCGCACCTCGGAGCACTCGAGATTCTCCTGAACAATACTCGACGGATCACCGGTCAGACCGGAGCGCGTTGAACTTCCCGCAGTTCCCGTTCGACCATCGGCAACGGGCACATCGAGGACGAAGGTTTGCGAGGGTTGTGCATGCTGTGGGTAGCTGATGACAAACGTGAGTTGAAAATGTTTAGCAGCGCTTTGAGCGGCCACGTTGGATGGCTGGGCAGGAAGCAACACGGCGGCGCAGAGTGTGAGTATGGTTGCGTGGGTTCTGGTCACGAGACTCTCCTTAAGAGGTTGTGTCCGGGAGTGGAAAGTGTTGCATACATTGAGACGCAGCATTGGATTTTTCTGCTCGCGGCAGGCCTCGTGGTGCGACCGGATGCTTTTGCGGGTTTCCTTTGGCGTGAATTATTTATGGCTGTGCCGTTCTGACTGTGCATCTAAAATGGAATCATGACTCCTCCTCCCCTTTCCACGCGGCGCCGTTCGAAGACGCCACCGCCCGGCGAGACCGGCCAGGAAGCTCTTTATCTGCGATCGCTGAGCGACCGGCAGGTCCCCGTGACCTTGAAGCTGCGAGACGGCGAGACGGTGCGCGGCTGGATCGAGTACTTTGACGACGGGATGTTGCGGCTGACGCGCGAAGGGAAGCCGAATCTCTTTATTTACAAGCATCAGATCCAGACCATCACGGAAACCTCAAAGAGGCGCCCCGCACGGTTCGCGATTTCGAACGAGGCTGGCGGGTGAAGGTAGATCGAAGCGAAGCGTCGGACTCGTTGCTGAAGAAGGCTGAGGCGATTGCGCGCGAAGCAGGCGCCCGTCTGCGCGAGTTTTTCCTACAGGGAGTGGCGACCGAGTACAAAGGCGACGTGGATCTGGTGACGGTGGCCGACCGCACGGTAGAGAAGTTGATTCGCGCGCGGCTGGGCGAGGTGTATCCGGAGCACGGCGTGTATGGCGAGGAAGGTACGCGCGATGGGCTGGAGAGGGAATTTCGGTGGTACGTCGATCCGCTGGACGGGACGACAAATTTTGCGCATGGATTTCCGCAATTCTGCGTGTCGATGGGGCTCGAGCAGCGCCCTGCGGGCACCAAGGCAGAGGAAGATGGAAAGCTGGTGGCGGGCGTGATCTACGATCCGATGCGCGACGAACTGTTTGCGGCGGAACGGGGGCGCGGAGCGACGGTGAATGGCCGGGCGATCCATGTATCACAGAATGCGGAGCTGGCGGAGTCACTGGTGGCCACGGGATTTCCGAGCAGGAAGCGTCATGCGAGTCCGAATGTGCACTTCTACCAGGAATTCACGTTGCGGTCGCATGGCGTGCGGCGGGCCGGGTCGGCTGCTTTGGACCTGGCGTACATTGCGGCGGGCCGGCTGGACGCATTTTGGGAGTTCAACCTGAACCCGTGGGACACGGCGGCGGGGATTCTGATGGTGGAAGAAGCGGGCGGCAGGGTCACGGATTTTGCGGGCGCGGCGGTGGAGTTGAACAGCCGCGAAGTACTGGGGTCGAATGGCCTGATCCACGAGGAGATGGTAGCGCTCTTCAAGGACCTGTTTGCGGGGCGGAATCTGGCGCCGATTCCGACGCCGGCGGAATGGGCGGCGCAACGGGCGGCGAGAACTGTGCAGAGCTAAGTGGATTGATGTCAGCGGGAATTCGGGTGCACTTGCGATTACCGCATGGCAATATGGGAGAGGATTTCGGCGCTGCTTCGCGCGGGGTCGTGTGCTACTATCAGCGTCGAGAAGAAACCTTTCCGGAGAACTCCCAGATGGCCTATGTGATTGCAGAACCCTGTATCGGCACGAAGGACACCGCCTGCGTGGACGCTTGTCCTGTCGATTGCATCCACCCCAAGAAAGATGAAGCCGGTCACGGGGAAGCGGACCAGCTTTTCATCGACCCGGTCGAGTGCATCGACTGCGGTGCTTGTGTTCCGGCCTGCCCGGTCTCGGCGATTTTTGCGCTCGATGACCTGCCGGAAAAGTGGGCTCATTTTACGGAGAAGAACTCGGCGCACTTCGGGCGCTAAGTCACTTCGAACGCCGAGACGCGTCCGCTGCGGCGGGCGCGTTCGTGTTTTTGGACGAGCGTGTTGATTGACATTGCGCCCGCGGCTTATTAGATTGGGCCGCAATAGAAATCTTATGGAAACCAAGGCTGGATGACCGGCGGCCGGAGCAACTCCGATCGATCTGAGCCGTGTCCGACGCCTGGTGGAGAAACCATGTCGTCAAAATGCAAGAGCAGCTGGCCGGTGGCATTCTTTCTAATTTTTTTGATTTCTGCTTTGTTCGCCCAGTCCGACGCACAGACCAGGATTCGTCTGACTGCGGATGCGAAGGCGCCTGGTCAACCGCTGGTCCATTTCTGGAGCAAGGTGGTGGGGGCCGGTCGCGCCAACGAAGGGCTGCGCGCCACCTGGCAGGAGGAATTGACGACCGCGCATCAATTGGGCGGGTTCGAGTACGTCCGCTTTCATGGTCTTTTTCACGATGACATGTTTGTCTATCGCGAGGATGAGCAGGGCCAAGCCGTTTACAACTTCCAATACGTTGACGATGTTTTCGATCGAATGCTGGCGACCGGAGTGCGTCCGTTTGTGGAGCTGAGCTTTTCGCCGGCAGAGATGGCGACGGTGAAGGGAACGACATTCTGGTGGCAGGCGAACGGCAGCCCACCGAAGGACTACAACAAGTGGGCGGCGCTGGTACGCGCGTTTGTTGAGCATTGCGTGGCGCGGTATGGGATTGAGGAAGTTCGCAAGTGGTATTTCGAAGTATGGAATGAACCGAACCTTGACGGATTTTTCAAGAACGGAACGCAGCAGCAGTATTTCGATCTGTACAAGGCAAGTGCGCTGACCATCAAGGAGGTTGATGCGGAGCTACGGGTGGGAGGGCCGGCGACGAGCAATTTCAATCTGGATGAGAACGCGGTGAAGGCTGCGGTGACGTCGGGCAAGCCGTATGATCCGCTGAAGATTCCGTGGCGACCGGTGTGGATTGAGGATTTTTTAAAGTATTGCAAGGCCAATCATCTTCCGGTGGATTTTGTGTCCACGCATCCTTATCCGCAGGACTTCAAGATCGATGACGCGCAGTTGCCGAATCACGATCATTTAAGGCGAGGCATCGACTCCACGCGCGACGACCTGCGCATGTTGCGCCAGATGATCGATGCGAGTGATTACCCGCACGCGGAGATACAGCTGACGGAGTGGAATTCGAGTCCCTCGCCGACCGATTACACGCATGACTCGCTGGCGGCGGCGGCCTTCATTACAAAGACCAACCTCGATTCGATCGGACAGGCGGATTCGTTGTCGTACTGGGTGTTTACGGATGTGTTTGAGGAAAACCGCAAGACCGACTCGGTGTTTCACGGCGGGTTTGGCTTGATCAATTACCAGGAGATCCTGAAGCCGGCCTTTCACGCGTACCGGATGTTGAACAGTCTGGGGGACGAGCTGATTGAGAAGACGGATGGCGCGATTGTGACGCGGGACAAGGCAAGCGGCAAGATTGCGGCGCTTGCCTACAACTATCCGCCGGAAGAGAAGATTGCTTTGCCGCTGAGCGACACGCTGGCTGAAGCGGACGCATTGGATGCGAGCGGCAGCGCGCGCAGTCTCGACCTGCATATGCGCGGATTGAAGCCCGGCGCTTCGTTCGTGATTGAGACGCTGGACCGAGGACACGGGGATGCGGTTGCGGTCTGGGAGTCGATGGGAAAGCCGGAGCCGCCCGATCGGGAACAGACGCAGGCATTGCGCGAAGCTGCACGGAATACGAAAAAGGAAATGGTCCATGCCAACGAAGTGGGGAGTTTGAACCTGGAGCGCTCGATTGCGCCATGGAGTTTGGTGCTGGTGAAGGAATTTTGAGTCGCCGGGGAAGGAATGCCCCAGGCCGACGGCATGCCTGGGCCAGATGCGATGATGGAATTTGATGGCCGTACTGACGTCAGAAGCGGTAGTGCTGCGCACGTGGCCGATGCACGAGGCGGACCTGATTGTCAGCTTCTTTACGCGGGACTTTGGGCGACTCAAGGGCACGGCGAAGGCGGCGCTGAAAAGCCGGAAGCGATTTGGCGGCGCGCTAGAACCGATGACGGTGGCGCGGGCCTTTTTCGCGGAGCGTCCGCGGCAGGAACTGGTGAGGCTGGATCAGCTGGAGATTATCCGGTCGCCATTGTCGGCTCCGGTAGATCATGTGCGGATGGCAGTGCTGAGCTTTTTTGCCGAGGCGATAGACCAGGCGCTGCCGGAACATGATCCGCAGGATGCAGTGTACCGGCTGCTGGTTTCGGTGCTTGAGCAGACCACGGTGGAGCATCCGTGGATGCCACTAACGTATTTTCAACTATGGCTCACGCGCCTGATGGGATTGCTGCCAGATTTGCTGCATTGCACGGCGTGCGGGGAGCGGCTGCTTGCCGACGAGGTGAGCTTCCACGAGTACTCCGACGGGCTGTATTGCGCCGTACATCGCGGGGGCAGTGCGAATGCCTTGTTGGCGGAGTCATGGGAATTGGCACTGCGGATGCTGCGGGCGCCTGTGTCGGCGTTTGTGGGAGAGCCATGGGAATCGGGAAAAGCGTGGGACCTGAGGCGGTTCACGCTGCAGGCGCTGGAGCGCCATATCGAGAAGAAGTTACGAACGGGCGAGATCCTGGCAGGGTTGTGCCGGTGATTTTGGGGCAGTCTGGGAAACCGATTGCTAAAATGGTGGGAGTTTCCCATAAAGAGAGATGCTTTCGTGCCATCAAACTTGACCGAGTCTTCTACTCCGCGCAGAGCACTGACATTTCAGGAATTGCTTTTTCGGCTGCAGAGTTTCTGGGCCGACCGCGGCTGTGTTTTGCAGCAGCCTTATGACGTGGAAGTGGGCGCGGGCACCATGGCGCCGGAGACGTTTCTGCGCGTGCTGGGGCCGAAGGCGTTTCGGGTCGGTTATGCGCAGCCTTCGCGGCGCCCGGCAGATGGACGCTACGGCGAGAATCCGAATCGCCTGTTCAAACACACCCAGTTTCAGCTGATTTTGAAGCCGCCACCGGTGAACGTACAGGAACTGTATCTTGAGTCCCTGGAGGCGATGGGAATCGACCTGAGCAAGCACGACCTGAAGTTTGAGGAAGACAACTGGGAGTGGCCCGCGGGCGGAGCCTGGGGCGTGGGCTGGCAGGTGATGCTGGACGGGCTGGAGATTACGCAGTTCACATATTTTCAGCAGTGCGGGGGAATGGACCTGGATCCGATCTGCGCGGAGCTGACGTATGGCATGGAGCGCATAGCGAAGTACCTTCAGGATGCGAACTCGATCTATGACATTGTGTGGGCGCGCGACCCGGAGACTGGAAAGCCGGTGACCTATGGCGAAGTGCGGTTGGCGGAAGAGCTGCAGTTTTCGGTTTACAACTTTGAAGCAGCGGATGTGTCGAAGGCCTGGGAGCACTTCAACCTTTACGAGGCAGAGGCGAAAGCGTTGCTGGAGAAGGCGAACGCGCTGATGGCCGATGAGAAGGCGAGCGCTCAGGAAAAAGGACGGTTTCCGCTGCTGGCGACGTATGAGCTGGCATTGAAGTGCTCGAACCTTTTCAACATTCTGGACGCGCGCGGCGCGATCAGCGTGACGGAGCGGGTGGGCGTGATTGGCCGGATCCGGAACCTGGCGGTGGGCGTGGCAAAGGCATTTGCGGCACAGCAAAACGCGGCGGCGGCCAGCACGTAGGGGCAGAATGGGCGGCTTTGCGTTGCAGTTGACGGCGTGGAGACTATCGGCTCGTTGGTAGAGAGAATTAAGAACCAGAATTGAAGAAAGACTTTAAGGATTATGGCTGACTTTTTACTGGAGATCGGGCTGGACGAGGTTCCGGCGCGCATGATTGCCGGGGCCGAAGCGGAACTCGGGCGCCGGGTGCAGGAATTGTTGACGCGCGAGCATCTGCTGTCGGACGGGGCAAAAGTGACGACGTATTCGACGCCGCGCCGGCTGGCACTGTTGGCGGAGGGATTGCAGACGGAGCAGGCCGAGACTGAGGAACAGCTTATCGGTCCCTCGTGGAAGGTGGCGTTCAAGGATGACGCACCGACAGCGGCGGCGGAGGCGTTTGCGAAGAAGGCCGGCGTTGCGGTTTCTGCACTCGCCAAGGTGACAACGCCGAAGGGCGAATATGTAGGCGCGACGGTAAAGCGGCCGGGACGCAGCGCCGTGGAGCTGCTGGCTACGGAGTTGCCGAAGGAAGTACTGGGGATCTATTGGGCAAAGAACATGTACTGGCGCGCGGGCAAACCGGAGCGGTTTGTACGGCCGGTGCGGTGGGTGGTCGCGCTTCTGGATGGTGCAGTCGTGCCGCTGGAGATTGCAGGGATTGTAGCTGGACGGTCGAGCCGCGGGCATCGCGTTCTGCACGGGACCGCACCTGTGGAGATTTCGACTCCAGGGAGCTACGCGCAGACGCTAAAAACAGCCAAGGTGCTGGTTGAAGTTTCCGAGCGGAAGCAATTGATTCGCAAGGCATTGGACAAGGCCACAGGAGTGGTGAGCGGCGCGCGCTGGCGGGAAGACGAAGCACTTGTGGAAACCGTGACCCATTTGACGGAATGGCCTTCGGCGATTCTGGGAAATTTTGAGGCGGAGTACCTGGCGCTGCCGGAAGAAGTGCTGGTGACGGTGATGCGCGACCACCAGAAGTATTTCGCAGTGGAAGATGCGAACGGGAAGCTGGCGCCGCATTTTCTGGCGGTTCTGAATACCGAGGTGGATGCTGAGGGGCAAGCGATTATCCAAAGCGGGAATGCGAGGGAATTGCGGGCGCGGTTCAAGGATGCGCGGTTTTTCTGGGATGTGGATCAGAAAACTCCGTTGACGGCGCGCGTGGAGAGCCTGAAGTCGGTGACGTTCCAGAAGGAACTGGGGAGCTATTTCTGGAAGACCGAAGAGAATTTGAAGGTTGCCAAGAAACTGTCGGAGACAGTGAAGGCAGCGGGAGTTGCATTCGAGGAAGCCGCGGTGCGGAAGGCGGTGGAACTGGCGAAGACCGATCTGACGGCAGAGCTGGTGAAAGAGTTCACGGAACTGCAAGGGATCATCGGCGGGCTCTATGCGCGGGTGCAGGGACTGGGCGAGCGCGTGGCGCTGGCGATTTATGAGCAGTACACGCCGGCTTCGATGGAAGACGATGTGCCGGTGTCGGTCGAAGGGCAGTTGCTGGGTCTTGCGGATCGCATCCAGACGATTGTGGCGATGTTCAGCATTGGAAGCGCACCGACGGGATCGAAGGATCCGTTTGCGTTGCGGCGCGCGGCGAATTCCGTTGTGAAGATTTTGGCCGAATCGGATCTGCCGCTGACGTTGATTGGGGTGCTGGGCGCAGCGGAGACGGAAGAGAAGAACACTGAGCAGGTCGCGGCGTTTCTGCGGGAGCGGCTGCACTTCTATCTGAAGGATGTACGCGGGTACGCTTACGACGTGGTGAATGCGGTACTGGCGGCGGGGGCGTTCGACGTGCGCGATGCAATAGCGAGGGCGCAGGCTTTGTCGGCTGCTCGCGAGTCGGCTGATTTTGCGGCGGTGACGGCGGCATTCAAGCGGATCAAGAATATTGTGCGCCAGGCGCAGGAGAAGGGATTTGCCTTTGAGGGCGGAGTGAAGCTTTCCCCGGAGGCACAGCAGCTTGCCGATGCCGCAAAGACATTGGCAGAGCAGGTGGGCAAGCTGCGCGAACAGCGACATTATGGCGAGGCACTGGCGTTGATTGCCACGCTGCGACCGACGGTGGACACTTTCTTCGACAAGGTGATGGTGCTTGATCCGGATGAGAAGGTGCGCGGCGCGAATCTGGCGTTGATCGATGGCGTGCTGAGCGGATTCTCGGGGATTGCGGATTTTGGCGAGATCGTGACGCCGGCTTAGCGGATCACTTTGCGGGCAGCAATTGCCAATAGGCGAGGCTGCCCAGAGGCACCCGGGAAAGACTGGGACGCGGCGCAAGCTGCCCTTTCAAAAACTTGAGGAGATCCTGGACGACGCTGGGGTTATCGCCGTAGTAGCTGTGACCCAGGGCGTCGGAGCTAAGCTGCGAGACGTCGACGGTGTCGAGGCCGGGCAGGACGATCGCGTTGCTGCCGCCCTCGCCGGCGCGCATCTCACGGTGGAAGAGCAGGTAGGACGCTTCGAGGGCCTGGTCGTGCGCAGAGACGTAGAGCGTGAACTTGCGCCGCGGCTTCTGGATTTGAGAGACGAGGCGGGTGAATTCGTCACGATCGACATCAGGGGCTGCTAGAACAAAGCTGGAGAACTTATTGAAATTGGTGAAGTTGTTGTCTGAGGCGAGCTGCGCGACGGCGGTAAGAAGCGCACGGTTGCCCATGCTGTGCGCGATGAGGTGCACTGTGGTCGCACCGGAAGTATTGGCTACGTCCTGAAGGAATTGGCGGAGGTGGGCGGTGGTTTGGGCGACGCTGATCTCGTCGGCAAGGTAGCCGAGCAGGCTGCCTTTGGAGGGCCAGCTGTAGAAGATGGGTGCGCCTTTGAAGCCGAAGTCGTAGGTGAGTTGCGCGGTGCGGACGGCTGCGTCTTCGAAGCTGACGTTGTAGCCGTGGACGAAGACGAAGGCCTCTTTGCCGGGAGATCCGGAGACGGTGGCGGCGACATCTTTGAGGAATAGATCCTTCGGCTCGGGCGTGACTTTCTGGAGAACGATGTTCTTTTCAGGGTCGGCATGGAACTCGAGCTTCCAGATGGAGGGGCGCTCGAGGGCGGCGAGGGTGTGGGACTCGGGAATGCTCACATCGCAGGCCCCGTAGGCGAGGGCGCCATTCTGGGCTGCGATTCCGAGGAATTGGGTCGTGTTCTGGTTGGAGACGGCCTGGCGGTCGGTGGCGTAAAAGACGCGAACCTTCGTGTAGGGGCTGGCAGCGCCGCGTTCTTTGGGCGCGGGCCTGAGGGTGAACACGAAATTGAGGCTTGCGGTTGATGCGGCGTGGCGGAGGTCGACGGCTTTTTCGGTGCTTTCAAAGCCGATGGCTGCTACGTGCAGGATGTATTGACCGGGAGCCAAGGGAATGCTGAGGATCGCGAATTTGCCGTCGATGTCAGTGTGGGTGTCCATGACGACGTCGTCGGACGACGTGCCGGAACGGAGATCGACGCGCGCTCCAAGGAGGGGAGTGGCGTCAGAGGCTTGAACTGTGCCCTGGATGGTGACTTCGGAGGTGTTGCGGGAGGGCGACGGCTGCGCGAGGAAGGCCTGGAGCGAGGAAGTGAGGAGCAGAAAGGCGGCAAAGGCGCGGAGAGCGAGTCGAAGCATGGTCGATAGGGCGGTTCGGTGGATTGATCCCGCCGGACAAGGACCGAGTGCGACGGTAGGATTCGTCGAACGATTCTGGGGCTTTCGGCGTGTGCGGGACTGTTGGAGCCTGGGCTTTATGTTCCCGGTTGGCCGATGGTTTGTCAACGAATGGACGCGGATGGATAGACGAAAGATTGCGGGGGATCGCTAAGCTGCTTGTGTTCCGCATCTTCCGGCGCGGTGGGGCGTCTAAAATTGATAGAGATGTCCGACGCCCTTTATTTGAGCCTGTGGTATCCAAATCTGCGCCTTGCCGCGATGCCGGACAAGCTGACCGCGGTGCTGGAATCGATTTCTGCGCATGGCGGAGAGCCGGGCGTATATGCCGCGACTGTGTGGCCGGTGAGCTGGAGCGAAGCGCCGGTGCTTCAGCACGTGTACGGACATGGTGAGCGGGGTGCGGAGGCGCGAGCGGCGGTGGAACACGCGCTGGAATTGTTGCACGACGATTTTGCCTATGAATTCCAGATTGGGTGGAATCTTTGGGAACTGGAGAGTGGAGAGGGCGGACTGGAAGGGCGCTGGTTGCGAGCGCCGCGGCTGATTCGCGTGACCGGCTTTGGGCCGCTGTTCGATGATGGATCGTACGAACAAGAGGGACACATCCGGATTGATTTCGGTGGAGACGCGGCGTTTCTCGAGGAAGATGTGGAACTGAATGCCGACACCGCGCGGCGCGTTGAAGAGAATGTGCGGCAGCTGGTGGAGCTGACTGCTGCGGTGGAGAAGGCATCGGGTGCGACGGCGCGGCTGCTGTGGAGCGAGATGGGCGAGAGCCTGGCGCAACGATTGGCGGCACGCCTCGGCATGGGGAATTAGATAAAAACATGCGATTCACCATTGAGCGATTGCGCACGATGGTGCTGGTGGCCGGAGGGCTGCTGGTGGTGGCGCTTGGCGTTTTTCTGCTTATCGGAAAGTATAAAAATCCATTCAACAAGCACGATCTGCCAAAGCGGCTGGGGATCGATATTCAGCAGGAAGCGAATGGATTTACACATGCGGAGTTTCGAGCGGGACATGCGCTGTTCAAGATCACGGCTTCGAAAGTGCAGGAGCTGAAGGACCAGCATTTTCTTCTGCACGCAGTGAAGATCGAGATGTACAGTCCGGACTCGAAGAGTACCGACAGCATTGAGGGCAACGATTTCGAGTACGACCAGAAGACCGGGATTGCGACAGCAGCAGGGCCTGTGGAGATCACGATCAGCCGGCCAGCGGCAGTGACGAAGCCGACATCGCAGACGCCGGGAGCGAAAAACAAGAACGGCGAGATGCAGGCAGCGCTGCCGGATACCAGCAAAATCCATGTAAAGACGAGCGGGCTGGCATTTGACCAGCACAGTGGTATGGCTACAACGAAGCAGCATGTGGACTTTGCGCTTTCGCAGGGCTCAGGGAGCGCGACGGGTGCGACGTATGCTTCGCAGCAGGGGCATCTGGTTCTCGATCGCGACGTGGCGGTGAGCACGGTGCGCAATGGAGAGGCGCTGGATTTGAAAGCGAGCCATGCAGATATCGATCGGAGCGCAGAGGTTTGCCAACTGGAGGATGCTACGGCGCACTATCGCAAGGGAGACCTGACTGCGCGGGAGGCGAAGATCGATCTGCGAACGGACGGGACCGCGCAGCGGATCGATGCAACAGGAGGAGTCACGCTGGCGACGGCGACGGGCGCGCACATTGCGGCGCCTGCGGGGTGGATTGAGATGGATGCGCACAATCAGCCGGAGCACGGATACTTCTCGGGCGGAGTGACGCTGGATTCAGACAACAGGCGACGCAAGGTGCACGGGACTTCGCCGACGGCGGACCTGATTTTTGCCGCGAAGGGTGTGTTGCGGCGCACGCACCTGGAGCGCGGCGTGCAGATGGCAATGGACCAGGTAACAGGCGCGGGGCCGACTGTGACGCAGTCGCACCGGGTGTGGGTGTCACCAGTGGCCGATCTGGATTTCAAAAGCGCGGGGCACGAACAGGCCGAGCTTTCGGAGATGCATGGAACCGGCGGCGTAGTGATTACCGGCGAAAGCCGGAGGGGGAATGGGCAGCCGATGCCGTCGCGGATGTCAGCCGATGTGGTGACGGGGATCTTTGGCGACAATTCGTCGTTGACGCAATTGGACGAAGAAGGGCACGCGAGCATGATGGAGACGACTACGGCAGGAACACGGCAATCGACGAGCGGCGACAGCCTGATTGTGCATTTTGTTCCGGAGACCGGAAGGTCGAATGCGAAGAGTGGCGACGCGCGGGATGGAGAGGGCGCGGATTCGCAGATTGAATCGGCGTTGGTGACCGGCAATGTGCATCTTGACCAGGAGCCGGGAAGTCCATCGACGGGACAGGGAAAGAATGCGCCGACGAAGCCGTTCCATGCGACTGCGGCAAAGGCGGTGTATGAAGGGGCGGGACAGTGGATGCATTTGACGGGCGATCCACACGTGGAGAGCGCCGGGCTGCAAATGACGGCAGACAAGGTGGACGTTTCGCAGGGATCGGGCGATGCATTCGCGCACGGAAATGTGAAGGCGACATGGTTTGGCGACGCGGCAGGTGTGAATGCGCGCAAACCGGCGGGCGGCGGACCTGGACTGGGCGCGGATGGGCCGGCGCACGTGATTTCGGCCGAGGCGCAGATGCACCAGGCGACAGGAGAAGCGACATTCAAGGGCACGGCGCGGATGTGGCAGGGGCCGAATTCGGTGGCAGCGCCGGTGCTGGTGCTGAACCGTACGCTGCAGACACTGGTGGCGCAAACGGCCGATCCGGCTCAGCCGGTGCGGCTGGTGCTTGTGAGCGCAAACGGGGCGGGTAGCGCGAAGCAGGGCAAAGCGGGCAAACCATCGGTGATGCGGGTGCGAAGCGGAGACATGAAATATTCCGATGTGGACCGTAAGGCGGTTTTGCATGGCGGCCTGGTGGGCGCTGTGGTCGCGGAGAATGGCGAAGGCGTCACCCGCTCGGACGAAGCGGATGTGACGCTGTTACCGGCGGGCAGCCGCAACGCAGCCGGCGGGAGCACGACGCAGGTGGATCACATGACGGCGCGCGGTCATGTGTTGATTGATCTTGAGGGGCGGCACGGCGCGGGAGATGAATTGGTGTACACGGGGGTGACGGACTCTTATGTACTGACTGGTTCGCCGGGACACCTGCCGCGCATGTCGGACCCGGCGCGGGGAGACGTTACCGGCGATTCTTTGATCTTCAACAGCCGCGATGATAGCGTCAGTGTCGAGGGTAACGGCGCGAAGACGCTGACCAACACCACCGTGCCCAAGAGGCCGTGAAAGTGCTCGTGAAATAGATGGAAACACTTTTGGCCGAGGGGATCGGCAAATCGTACAAGGGCCGGCAGGTGGTTCGCGGAGTGAGCCTGAAGATCTCGCGCGGCGAGGTTGTGGGGCTGCTGGGTCCGAATGGCGCGGGCAAGACCACGAGCTTCTACATCATTGTGGGGTTGATCCAGCCCGAGTCGGGCCGCGTGATGGTGGACGACATCGACATTACGCGGGTTCCGATGTATCTGCGGGCGAGGAACTACGGGATCAGCTATTTGCCGCAGGAGCCCTCGGTGTTTCGCAAGCTAACGGTGGAAGAGAACATTCTGGCGGTGCTGGAGGCACAGCCTCTGGACAATCGGGAGCGCCGGATGCGCGTGGAGAAGCTGATCAACCAGCTCAACCTTTCGCATATCCGGGGCACGCGGGGTTACGCATTGTCGGGTGGAGAGCGTCGGCGCGTGGAGATTGCGCGTTCACTGTGTATTCAGCCGAACTTCATCCTGCTGGATGAGCCATTCAGTGGGATTGATCCAATTGCAGTGCTGGAACTGCAGAAGATCATCTTCGATCTGAAGGCGAGCGGAATCGGTATCTTGATTACGGACCACAACGTACGGGAGACGCTCAGTGTGACGGACAGGGCGTATATCATTGCAGAGGGGAAGATCTTCCGTACCGGAACCCCCCATGAGCTGGGTAACGACGTAGAGGTGCGGCGCGTCTACCTGGGAGAGGGATTCTCTCTCGGATGATTCGGGGTTGGCCTGATAAGGGCATGAAAACGGACCGTAACCCATCTCCCTGGAGCGGATAGTGACCAACGAGGCAGGGTCAATTCCGCGAAGGGTGTAGCGAGCCGAAGGTGGGCCCGACTTAAACTTCGGTGAAACGGATGCCCATTCCGGGATATTGGACGGATCGGGTGAGCCCAAAGCCGTCGAAACACTGCCGATCCAATTACACTTGAACCGAGAGCAAACGGGAATCGAGCCCTCTGTATGGCGCTTCTGCAACCCAGATTGAACTTGAAGGTGGCGCAACGCCAGGTCCTTACGCCGGGCCTGATGCAGATGGTGAGTGTGCTTGCGCTGAACAAGCTGGAGCTGAAGGAGATGATCGATGCCGAGATGGTCGAGAATCCCGTTTTGGAAGAGATTGACGAAACAGTTCCGATGCTGGATGAAGTGGCCGGGCGCCAGGAGCAGCAGGAGCGCGCGGAGCGGCTGGAGCACGTGGAGAAGGGAGCGACGGAGCCGGCGGCAACGGCCAGCGATCCTTTTGCAGAGATCGATTTTGGCTCCTACTTTCAGGACTATCTGGACCCCGGGTACCGTACTCAGCCGGAATACGAGGAAAATGAAAAGCCCTCGTTTGAAAATTTTCTCTCTCAGCCGACTACATTGTCCGATCACCTGGCGTGGCAGCTGGGGTCATTGACACTGACTCCGCAGCTGGAGCAGATCGCGGACTACATCACCGGAAATCTGGATGAAGGTGGATACCTGACGGTCAGCGAAGAAGAGCTGGCCGAGGCGTTGCGATCGTTCTCGGATGTGGAAGCGTTGAGCGATGCTGAAGCGCTGACGTTGGTGCGCAAGGGCATTGAATTGGTGCAGACGCTGGACCCGGCGGGAGTTGCGGCACGCGATTTGCGCGAATGCCTGCTGATTCAGATTGCGGCGCAGAAGCGGGAATTTGAGCTGCTCTACGGAACGGATCCGGGCGTCGACCAAGCGGGCGATGTGCACGGCAGTGTTCAGTCTGAAGCGGATGCGAAGATCGACGAACGGCGGCGCGCCATGGATGTGGCGGCTCTGATTGTGGATGGTCATCTGCAGCTGGTGCAGAAGCGGGATGTTAAGGACCTGGCCAAGGCGGTGCAGGTGAGTCCCGCAGAGGCGATTGCGGGTGTGGAATTTATTCGGACGCTGGATCCGAGGCCGGGGCGGCTTTACAACCGCGAGCAGACCCGGCTGATTGAACCGGACGTGGTGTTTGTGAAGCGCGGCGGCGAGTGGGTGGTGAGCATGAACGAAGAAGACCTTCCCAGCTTGCGATTGAGCCAGCGCTATCGGCGGATGCTGGTTGCATCCGATACCGAAAAAGAAGTGAAGGAGTATGTGAAGGAGCGGTTTCGTTCTGCGCTACAACTGATGCGTAACATTGCGCAGCGAAAGAGCACGATTCTGCGGACGTGCGAAGTGATTGTGCGCCGGCAGCAGGACTTTCTGGAAATTGGGATTGAAGCGCTACGCCCCATGATGATCAAGGAAGTGGCGGAGGAAATTGGTGTACATCCTTCGACGGTGAGCCGGGCGGTGGCCAACAAATATGCGCATACGCCGCAGGGCGTGATCGAATTGCGATTTTTCTTCTCTGAGGGGTCGAATGGACCCGAGGGCGCAGACACGCCTCTGCTGGTGTTGAAGCGCAAGGTGCGCAAGCTGATTGAAGACGAAGACGCACGGCATCCGTTGACGGACGATCAACTAGCAGCGATGCTGCAGGCGCAGGGAATTCAACTGACACGCCGGACGGTGGCGAAGTATCGCGAAGACATGAACATTCCTTCGACACATCAGAGGCGAAGGCGAGAAGCCTGAAGCAAGCGTTGAGCGCCGGTTAGTTTCGAGATGGGAATGGTGAAGCCGCTCTGATGAATTTTGCGTTTCACTGTGAGACGCTCCCTTACAAAACCCAGCGAGATGAACTAGAATCCGAATTCCTCGGGACGGACAACCGGCCTGGGAGAACGAAGAGCGGAGGCTGACCATGGAAGTGGAGTTGACCGCCAGGCAAGTGAAAGTGTCCAAGGCATTGCGCACGCAGGCTGAGGAAGGGATGGACCGCATCGCCCGGATTCTGGGCAAAACGACCACTGCGAGTGTCATTTTCAGAGTGCAGCGGCATTTGCAGATTGCCGAGTTGACGGTGAAAGCACGGCTGCAGACAATTGTGGCGGCTGGTGAGGCCGACACGCTGGAGTCGGCGCTTCGGAAAGCGCTGGCACATGCAGAACACCAAGCGCTGCGCTATCGCGACAAGAACCTGACCCGCAAGAGACTGCCGAAGGAAGAGAAAGTGATGACGGCGCTACCGGTGGCGCGGCCGAAGTTGCGCGCCGCGGACGATGGCGATGGGACAGGGAAGCTATCGAGCGCGAAGGCGCGGGCAGCGATTGCCGTACATTCGTTTCCGGCGAAAGCTGCCGTGGTTGAACCGCATATTCTTACCAGCGGAGAAGCGATTGCGCTGCGGCCCATGACGATTGAAGAAGCGGTGAAGGACGCTGAGTTTCGCGACAAGGATCTCCTGGTGTTTCGCAACCACGGCGGGGATCTGTATGTGTTGCATCGCCGTCGGGATGGGCAAATGGAACTGGTCGAGGTTCCGTAGGCAGACGCTCAGCAGTGATGCGGTTGGCCGGTGTAGGATGGGCGCATGAGCGCCGGGAAGAAGACGTTTGAAGACGACCGACCGCATTCGTTCAAACAGCCCAATCATGACAGACACAAACCCTTGAAGGAACTGGTCATCGTGACCGGGATTTCGGGCTCAGGGAAGGCGTCTGCGCTGAAATCGTTTGAGGACTTGGGTTACCACGCGGTGGATAATCTGCCGCTGGAATTGCTGACGGAATTTGCGAGCCTGGTGGGCAAGTCACAAGAAATTGAGCGCGCGGCGATTGTGGTGGATGTGCGCGAAGGGCAGACGCTGGACCGGTTGCCCGACATTCTGAAACGGGTGAAGCAGATTTTGCCGACGCGCGTGGTGTTTCTGGATGCGCAGGATGGCGTGCTGGTGCGGCGCTACTCGGAGACGCGGCGACCGCACCCGCTGCGTAAGTCAGAGACCGTGGAGCGGTCGATTGTAGAAGAGCGACAGCTGCTCGACCCGATACGCAACGTGGCCGATACGCTGGTGGATACTTCGAACTTTAATGTGCATGAGCTGCGGGCACACATCCAGGCGCGCTTTGGGCAGGGAGAAAAAGAAAAGCGGCTGCTGGTGAGCTGCCTCAGTTTTGGATTCAAGAACGGCGTTCCGCTGGATGCGGACATGGTGTTCGACGTGAGGTTTCTGCCCAATCCCCATTTTGTGCCGGAATTCCGGAAGAAGACGGGCAAGGATCCGAAGGTGGCGGCGTATGTGCGGAAGTTTCCCCAGACGCAGGAATTTTTGGATAAAGTGACGGATCTGATGCTTTACCTGCTGCCGCACTATGTGGAAGAAGGCAAGAGCTACCTGACAGTGGGATTTGGCTGCACGGGCGGACAGCATCGGAGCGTGATGATGGCCGAGGAAATGACGAAGCGGTTGCGGAAGGCCGGTTATCAAGTGAAAGCGCTGCACCGGGACATACCGAGGTGAATAGGGCAGGGAACGGAAAGACAGGGAATGAGGGAGTGAAGGGCCAGAACTGAGGGATGAAACGGGCGGCGCGACGAGGTTGCGGGTCAATGGGAGCGAAGTGCGGGAAGGTTGTCGAGCCAGCGGGTGAGCGCGGCTGAGAAGTCACTGGACTGATTTCTATCGGCCGGGAGCCAGACAACTGTTTTAGGAGATGTGACGCGGGAAATCGGCAAAGTTGCGCGGTCGATCTGCCCAGAATCCAAGAAAAACCAGAGTGAGGGATCGCGCAAGTCGGTTGCGGGTGTGGTTGGGTCCCAGCGATCGGCAACAAGAAGGTGCGCCGGGATCATGCCTGCTCGTGGGTCGTTGAAGATGGCGCTGGTAGGATCGTTGACCGGCTGATTGAGAAGGGCGCCGGCAAGGTCAGGATGGGCCGAAGCGACTTCGAGAGCGAGATTGGCGCCGAGGCCATTGCCGACAACGACGATGGAGTTGGCGGCGATGTGGCGTGTGTCGGTGAGGTAGCGGAGACCGGATTCGGCATCCTCGCGCCAATGTTTTTCGCTGGGATGGGCGTGCTGGCTGGCTCCGTAGTTGCGATAGTCGATCGCCAATATAGAGAGGCCTGCGGCATGGAGTTGGGCAAGTGCCTCCACGGTGTTGCCGAGATTACCGTCGGCAGAGTGCAGGTAGATTGCCGTGTAGGGTCGAACGGAATTGGCGGGAATCCACCAGCCTTTGAGTTGAGGAATGCCGGCATCGTTGGTGGCGAAGGCCACGTCTTCAAACGGCAGGCCGACGGATGCGGGTGTGCGCGTGATGGTTGCTGTGGGGTGATAGAGCAACTGCCAGCTTCCCTGCCAAAACCAAAGCCCAAGCGTGCCCCA
>Ga0210385_10000962_pt1 | contig 18346 bp, 19 predicted proteins | sample IncBWH26OmetaG_FD_160107 | JGI IMG/M metagenome (GOLD analysis project Ga0210385, IMG submission 160107) | Forest soil microbial communities from Barre Woods Harvard Forest LTER site, Petersham, Massachusetts, United States - Inc-BW-H-26-O ...
ATGGCGCTGTTGCAGGCGGGGTTGACGGACAAGATGCCGGGATTTGATCCACCACGGCTGGTGCCCTGGTCGGCTGCAGTGGCAATGGGTTCTCTGATACTGAGTGGGGTAGCGGCGGGACTGTATCCGGCGAGCAAGGCGGCGGCGCTGGATCCGGTGGAAGCGCTGAGACGCGAGTAAGAGAACGGGGACCGAAACGATAGAGAACAGGAAACAGAAAGACAGAGACGGGGGCCGGCGGCGATGTTCAGAGATATCTGGGGACAGGCGTGGGAGGCGATGGTTTACAACCGCCGGCGCACGGCCATCACCATGATTGGCATGGCGTGGGGCATTGCGACCGTGGTGCTGCTGCTGGCGTATGGAGCGGGATTCAGTACGGCAATCCAGGCGATTTTTGCGCAATGGGGCACGAGCGTGATCGGGACGTTTCCGGGGAGAACCAGCGAGCAGGCCGGGGGCGACAAGGCCGGGGTGCTGGTGCGCTTTACGCAGGATGATGTGGATCGCGTGGCGAACGCGGTGCCGGGCATCGTACACATCTCTCCGCAGGTGCAGAAAGACGTACCCGTGCAGAACGATTTGCACACCTACACATGGACAGTGAATGGCGTGAAGCCGGTGTTTCAAGACATCTGGAAACTGGATACGGATCAAGGCAGATTTTTTACCGGCGCGGAGGAACAGCAGCGCGCCCATGTATGCGTAATCGGGTCAGAGGCGAAGACGAAGCTGTTTAGCGGGGGCTGGGCGCTGGGCGAAACGGTTCGGCTGAATGGAGTGCTGTTCAAGATTGTAGGAGTGCTGCATCCGAAGATGCAGGAGGGCGAACAGAACGATCGTAACCGGCAAATCTATATTCCGTTCAGTACGATGAGCGACATTAAAGACACGAAGTATCTTAATGGGATGTGGTTCAGCTACGAAGGGAACTACATGCTGGCCGAACAGGAGATGCGGGAAGCGCTGGCGGCGGCGCACCACTTCAGTCCCGGCGACCACAACGCGATCTACGTGGCGAACTTGATGACGGAGCTGCACCAGTTCAGCATTTTGTCGACGGCGCTGCAGGTGCTGCTGTCACTGGTGGGTGCATTGACGCTGGGGATCGCGGGAATCGGGTTGATGAATATCATGCTCGTTGCGGTGCAGCAAAGGACCCGCGAGATTGGCGTGGAGAAGGCGCTGGGCGCACAGAAAAGGCACATCCTGCTTCAGTTTTTAGCCGAGGCTTGCGTGATCACGACGGTGGGCGGCGTGAGCGGGATTGTGCTGGCGTACCTTGTGTCCATGATGGTGGGAAGAATTCCTTTCTATAGCAACCTGGCGATGCACGCGGAGGCTGCAGACATCTATTTACGGATCTCACCGATGTCGGTGATTGTGGCAACGGTGATCCTGGCGATTACGGGCCTGGTGAGCGGGATGATTCCGGCGATGCGCGCAGCGAATCTGGATCCGATTGAAGCGCTTCGGTACGAGTGAGGGATGCCGCACTGCGAAGGACCGCCGGCCAGAGCGATAGATCGCAGTGCGGTTGGGGAAAAGGGTATTCAGCGCGTACGCAACGACGGGCTGGGGACGTAATCCACTTGCGGGTCGCGGGTTTCGTAGGTGACGGTCTCGCTGGTCTTGGCGCTTTCGAGCAGATCCTCGAAAAGTGCACGGTAGTGAATCATGGCGCGGCGGAGATCTTCTGTCGTGGCTTGTCCGGTCAAATGGCGCACTGCGATCTCGTGGGCGGTGCGATAGTTCTGAGTCACCTCAGGGTGGTCGACGGAGATGTCGGCAGCCCGTTGTTCGAAGTCAGCAACGGGATAGCCGCGTGTGGCCATCAGTTCGCCGATGAGCTGGTCAGCCTCGCTGACGGCGCCAGCGGGAGCGTCAACGAAGTGAGCCTGCACAGTTGCCCAGGCAGTGGCGAATCGGGAGCGATCCGCGACCGCGAGCGGACGAAGGTTAAAGGACTCCACCCGCTTGGTGCGCTGGTCGAGGAGCGCCTCAGCATGGCGACGATCGCCTTTGTCTGCAATCGTGCGTTCATATTCGGCTTCGCCGAAGCGCGAGCGGAGGCGTGTCGTGTGACGCCGCTCGAGGAGCCAAACGACAACGCCACCGATGACGATGAGCCCAAAGACGATGAACGCAATTTGGGTGGCGCTCAGGTCAGAAAAATTCATTGCGATTCTCCTTGTGCGCGAGAATGTCGTGCGGCTCGAGACACAGCGAATTGGAGACCTCCGCAGGGCGGAGGGTTGCCTATCTTAATTAAAAGCGGCTTAACTGCAATCGATTTGAGCGAGCGTGGGTGCAGGCTCGTGTGGAAAAGACACACGAGCCGCAGACGAGCGATGATCAGGGAAGCGGTGAAGAATTACGTGAGCTTGTAGGGTGCACGATAGGGGCGGGTCAGCATTTCGCTGGCGCCGGGATCATTGACGATGGTTTCGGTCGCGACATCCCACTGGATTTTCCGGCCGGTGAGCATGGAGATGAGGCCGAGGTGGCCGGGGATGAGAGAGTGATGCGCAGTTTCAACGGGAGTGATGGTAGGTTTGCGCGAACGGACCGAGTCGAGGAAGTTGCGACGATGCTCCTTTGACTCGTAGAGCTTGATCTTGCGGAGATCATCGGAGAGCGCATCGCCCTTGAGCCACTCGGGGTTGGATGCATCAAAGCCGCTGCGATCGACCCAAACCCAGCCGTCGTTGCCGATCCACTTGGTCCCCATGGAGACAGCGGGGCTGCCACCGACGATGCTGATATGGACATCGTTGGCATAGCCGGTGACTTCTTTGCGATAGGTGCAGGAGATGGTGTACTTCGTCGCGGTATTCCAGATGGCATTTTCGGGTGGGAACTCGCCGTGGCCTTCGACGATGGATGGACCGGTCGCATCGAAGCCAAGGCCCCAGTGAGCGATGTCGCCGTGGTGGCCGATCCAATCGAGGAGCTGGCCGCCGCCAGTGTTGTAGTTCCAGCGCCAATTTTGAAAGACGCGGACGTCGATGTAGGGCTCCATTTTGGAGGGGCCGAGCCAGCGATCGTAGTCGAAGCCGGGCGGCGGCTGGGTGACGGCCAGATCCCAGGCCGGCGTGCCGGGAACAATCTGCGCGGGGTCAGTCACTTTGTTCGGCAGGGTGGAGAGGCGCTTGAGGAGCGCGGGCAAGGTGCCGGGAAAATCGTGATGACCGCCCGGAAGGCCGACTTCGACATGCGTGACATTGCCGATGAGGCCGTTGCGAACGATTTCGGCAGCCCGGTGGAACTCGGGGAGGGAGCGTTGCCAAGAACCGGTTTGCCAGATGATGTTGTTCTGCTGGACCGCGCGGACGATGGCCTGCTGTTCAGCGATGGTGCGGGCGAGAGGTTTTTCGCCGTAGATGTCTTTTTTGCGGGCCGCGGCTGCTGTTGCGACGATGGCGTGCATCTGGTCGGGGATGGCAATCATGACGGCGTCGATGTCGTCGCGTGCGAGAAGTTCGTGGTAGTCCTGGTAGGCCTTGCAGTCCTTGTTGCCGTACTTGGTGTTGATGGTGTCGACGGCTGTCTGCAGGCGATGGGGATCAAGATCGCAGGCGGCGACCACCTGGCAGTCGCTTTCGCCGAGAAATGCCTTGGCATTGGTGGGGCCGATCATGCCCCAGCCGATGACGCCAATGGTGATGCGGTCATTGGCGGCGGTGCGTCCGGCGGCGCGGACGAGCGGGCTGGAGGCAAGAGCTGCGGCGGCGGTAGTGGACTGAAGAAAACGGCGACGCGTGACGGCGGAGGAAGGCAGGAAAGGCGACATGAGAGATCTCCCGGAGCGAGCGTTTGCGCTTGAGAAAAGCGATTTGCGGTGAGGTCGATTTCGAGACTCGAAAGGAGGCCAACCGTGATGCAGGGGAAGTCTACGTCATCCGGCGAGGCAGGGAACAGGGAACAGTGAAAGAGAACGGGGAAAAGGGAACAGAAACCAATTGGAGAGCGAAACGATCACCGAAGTCTCAAGAACTCCCGTTATGTCTTCAAGTGTTTCGCCTTTGGTCTTGGTTGTCGGCCGGCCGTAAGAAGAAGACGGAAGTGCTCGCGAAGTTGAGCGATGGCGCGATCAAAGGGCGCAACGGAGCGGTAGGAACGGGAAAGCATGACGCCTCCTTCCATCACGACGAGGACATAGGTGGCGAGCGCGTCGATGTCGGTGTGAGCAGGCAGTTTGGGCTGCAGCTCGACAAGACATTCACGCACGGCATCGATCCAACCCTGGAAATTTTCTGCGATGAGCGCATGGGCGGGCGCGTTTTCTGGATCGATTTCGAGCGCGAGGCGACCGAGCGGGCAGCCATACTGGCAGTCGGTGGCAAGGATGCGCTGGCGGTAGCCGGCAAGTATGGCGAAGATGCGTTCGACCGGCTCAGCGGTGCCGGCAAACGCTGGATCGACGACCATGGGGCGCAGCAAAGCAATATAGCCCTCAAGAACGGCGCGGAGGAGAGCTTCTTTGCTGTCGAAGAAATGATAGAAGCTGCCGGAATTGACTTCAGAGTGAGCGAGAAGTTCGGCCATGCTGGTGCCGGCGAAGCCACGTTCCCAGAAGAGATAGCGGGCCGAATCGATGAGGCGGTCGCGGGTTGAAGAGGAGGGCTTGGGCATGGTGGTGAAGAATCCTGTTGACAGAAGAGCCAGGCGCTGTGACTATCTTACTTGAATGATCAACCAACAACAAGGATACGACCAATGAGAGTGCTCAGTCTGGTAATGGCGGGAGTGTTTCTTGCAGTGGAAACGGTGTGGGGGCAGGGGGTTGCGGGCGCGGCGGGAGCAGTGGGAGCGGAGCCGCCAAAGCAGCTTGTGATCGAGGTGGAAGTGCCGGCGCCTTTGCACGATGTGTGGCAGGCGTTCGCAACGAGCGAGGGATTGAGTACGTGGCTTTTTCCGGATGCGACGGTGGACTTGCGACCGGGCGGCGACTGGCTCGTGCATTTTCCTGGAGGGAGCACGGGCGGCGGAACGATTGTGAGTTTTGTTCCGGAGAAGGAGCTTGTGCTGTCCGCGCTGGCGCCGGACCAATTTCCGCACGTGAGAGCGGAGCGGACTCATGCGGTGTTCGGTTTTGAGGCGCGCGGGAACTCGACGGTGGTACGCCTGACGCAGACGGGTTGGAAAGAGGGCGCGGAGTGGACGAAGGCATATGAGTATCTGACCGCGGGCAATGCGCAGCTACTGGCAGCGCTGCATAAGCGATTTGTTGACGGGCCCACGGACTGGAAGAAGTTGATGGAGAGCGAGGGCTCGGACGCGCCGAAGGAGAAGCCATGAATCTGCACACGTTGAACTATTGGGCAGTGCTGGCTGCGGCGGTTTCGGCGTTTTTGATTGGAGGTTTGTGGTACAGCGGCGCGCTGCTGGGAGGGGCGTGGAAGCGCGCGAACGGTTTTGCGGGAGATGGGCCAAAGGCGGATGCGAAGGTGTTTCTGATCAGCTTTTTGCTGAGCCTGGTGATGGCGTTCAACCTGGCGATGTTTCTGAACGATGCGAAGACGACGCTGGCGTGGGGAGCGACTGCGGGTTTTCTGGCTGGGTTTGGATGGGCAGCGATGGGAATCGGAATTGTGTCGCTGTTTGAGCGCCGGCCACTGGGCTATGTGCTGATCAATGGCGGGTATCTCACGGTTGCACTGACGGCGATGGGCGCGATCGTGGGCGGGTGGCGGTAGAGGCAGAGATTAGACGGGTGGGAGCGCGTCGACGACGGGGATGCCGGCGGGCGGCGTGAAGCGGAAGGTTGAATCAGGGACAGGGGCGTTGGGCTGCTCTGCGGTGAAGATGAAACGCGTGCGAGCGCCGTCGGTTTCTTCTATTTCAAGATCGGTGATGGAGCCTGTTGGCGTAACCGTGAGCGAAATGCGGTGGACGCGGTCCTGCTGACCCTTGGGAACGCCGGCGAGCGTGAATTGACCGTCGGGCGCGGGAGCGAGAGTGAGATTGGTGAGTTCCTTTTCCAATTCTGTGTGGCCAAGGAGAAAGCGCAGTGGAGATCGCAGGTCGTCCAGTTGCCTGGCGGCGATGCGCTGGACTTGCGCGCCTCCGGGGGCATAGGACCAGGCGAATTTTCCGTCGAGCAGGAAGAGCTTGCCGGCGGGAGACGAGTAATCCCAACGCATGCGGCCTGGTTTGAGCAGGAGCAGCGTGCCGCTTTCGGTGCGAGAGATGCCCATGCCTTCGTAGCTCTCAGTGAATCCACAACGAAGAGAGTGAAGGGTGTTGTAGTGGGTGTCGACGACGTGGGCAATTTCCTGCGCGGACGGCGAAGGTTTCTGGGCGGCAATGCACACGGAGAAGAGCGCGGCGGCCCAGAGAAGGCCGCCGTTTCTGAAGACGAGTTTTGTCATTGCGCCGTGACGGTGCAGTTGGTGCCGCCGGCAGGATCGGCTTTGATGATGCCGTCGGAGTCCATGCAAAAGCCGCGGTCGCCGGATTTGCCGGGCGTGGCGGGCACGGCGGTGATGGTGTAGCTGGTGACGCGTTCGGAGTTGTTGGCGGTGGACTTGGTGCAGTTGGTGATGTTGAAGAGATAGCCCGACTTGACGCCGGTAGCGAGTTCGCCATTGATCATTTGCGCGCCGGTGGCGCTGGGCGGTCCGGCGGCGGCTTCGCCACCGAGAGCGGTGAGATTGCAGGCATAGCCGGTGGTTGGGTAGTCGGAGTTGTACATGGACTGGGCCTGCTCGATGGTCTGGAGCGACTTGATGGCGGAGAGTTCGTCGGCGTGTTTGCGGATCTTGCCTGCGGTGGGAATGGCGACCAGCATCAGGATGAGGATGATGGAGATGACGATCAGCAGTTCCATCAGGGTGAAGCCGTTTTTGCGCTTTTGCGCAGGCTGATCGGTCCTTCGAGTTGGACGAGCAAAGAGGTATTTCATGAGAGTCCCAAGCCTCAGGATGCGGGCCGACACACAAGCCCCATCCGATGAAAATGCTACAACGTACAGACGCAGAAGGGAAATGGAACGCTCAAAGGACAGGGAACAGGGAACAGAAAGCAGGCAAGAGATAGGAAGGCAGGTAAGCCGAGTCAAGTGCGAAGCGTGTTCATCATTGCCACGAGCATCCGGCTGACTTCTTCGGAAAGGTTCTGGGCCGAGGCTCGCAAGGCTTCTGTTCCGAATTTCCCGCGGTCGATGCTCTGGTCGTCACAGGCTCACAGGTTCACAGTCGATTGAAGCGGTGTTAGGGGGAACAAGAGAGCAGGGAGTAAAGTGCAAAGGTTCTTGCTCCTCGCAGCTTCACCCGGAATACAAGCTGTGCGGGGCGCGTTGAGTTGATCCTGTCGAATTTTCGCGGGCCAGAATTACGATTTGATGAAGCGGTATACCCCCGGGGGGTAGGGGGGAGGGGGGGTACCCCATTTTTGCCTTTATCCCCCATATTCCAGGGAGGTTAGCGCCAAATAAGACGCTTCTAAACCCGGCTTATACCCACATTTTGCGCAAAATGGAAGCGGCGACCCGGATTGGGGATCGCCGCGTTTCTTTTCTGCGTTTGAATCCAGTCTACGCGTTTGAGGGGTATTGGACTGCAACGATGGGCGAGGGATTGGAATCGTTGGTCACGGAGTTGGACCATTTTGGGAATGAGGTGAAATAGCGAGTCGGCGGATGGGTAAGTCTGCGCATGGTGGCGGGGCGTGGTTTGTGCCTTCCCATTCTTGAGTAGAGCCATGGGTGCCGGATAGGGCGGCTGCCGAGGTGCGGTTGTTAAGTCCGAAGGGCTGGGTATGCTTCGCGACCTGTTTTCAAACGCTCGTTCATCGCAAACCTTGCGATCAACGGCCACCGATTCTCATCGGTTGGAATGATTCTCAAGATGGGATGACCGGGCGATCTTCCCATCTTGAGAAATCGTGGCGAGCAAGTCTAACCGTAGATTGCATTGCAAATGTTGGTCCAGGTGCCCATCCAAATCGAGAATGCGCGACCGCCGGCGGGTCCCTTCAGCATGGCGTTTACCATGCAGCTGCCGTAGGTTCCACCGGAGGCTACGGGCCGCAGTACGTTCTCTGAGCCGATCGAGCGCCACAACTTGTCAGAAGGGACGAAATCGCCGGGCGGCACTGAATTGACTGTTGTAAAGTCTGGCGTCGGCCTCTCGGCAAGGCTTGGTGTCGTCGCCAAGTTGGGACCGGCGGGAGCAGTGATTGCGGCACTCGCAGTCTGTTGAAGTTGAGGCAGGAACATCGCAAGAGCGATGACAGCCGTGACGATTTGTTTCACTCGGTTCATTGTGTTTTCTCCTTTGATCAAGCTGCCGTCATCGGCCGCTGACATGAAGGAGTATGCGGTGGCTTTCATCCGAGCTCAATGAGGCGAACATGAGTTTTGGATGAGTTACAGATTTAGAGTTCTACGTGAAGATCGTCGGAGGTGCGCGAGCAACGCAGAGATGGAGTTGTGACAAGCAATGTAGATCTTTCGACTTGTTTCTCTGCGCGGCGGACGATCTGCGCTGCATCCGCTGACGGACGAAGACCTACGGCGGAGGCGTAGGATCCGTGATACGCGATGGGTCTGATATGCTTCCGGCATTCCCCAGGGCCGTTGGTTTGCGGAGGTCTTGATGCGGCATCTTCTACTCGCGCTTTCTCTCGTTTTGTGCACTCTGGCTTCCGCTGCGCAATCGCAGGAAAAGACGACGTTTTCAAGCGATAACATCTCCGGCTCGAGCGGCGATGGCGCATCCTCGCCCGCGAAGACCAGCTCCTATCTTTTCGTGTGGGCGGGGGAGCTGAATGTTGCGGGTTTGAAAGGAGGGGAAGGAGCAAAACGCGGCACGGATTTTCTGGCTGTGCTGGATGCGGATCCGAAGCACGCGGAGTATGGGAAGCTGTTGGCCATGCTGCCGGTTGGAGACGCAGCCCATATGCCGCATCACACGAACTATCAAATGCCGGGCAATGGCATGCTGTTTGCGAACGACTACGATCTGCACAAGACATTTATCTTCGATCTCCAAGATCCACAACATCCGAAGATTGCCGGTACTTTTACCGAAGCTGGAGGCTACAGCCATCCGCACAGTTTTGCTTATCTGCCCAACGGGAATACGCTGGCGACATTTCAGCAAAAGGGCCTGGACGATGCAGCTCCTGGTGGCCTGGTGGAGTTGAACGGAAAGGGAGAGTTGATTCGTGCGGCGGATGCCGCCGATCCGGCTGAACAATTCATCCGACCCTATAGCCTGGAGGTGATACCTGCTCTCGACCGCGTGCTATCAACGAGCGCCGACATGTATCTGCATGGGAACAGCCATGTGATTCAAGTGTGGCGTCTCTCAGATCTGAAGCTTTTGAAGACGATCGTGTTGCCGCATGGAAATTACAATGCGCTGATTGGAGAGAATTCATCGGAACCCCGGTTGCTTGAGGATGGGCGGACGGTTCTTGTGGGCACGTTCAACTGCGGTTTGTATCGATTGGACGGGCTTGAGGGAACGGATCCCTCCGCGACGCCGGTCTACGATTTTGGCGGCCGATGGTGCGCGGTGCCTGCCGTTGCAGGTCACTTCTGGATCGAGGCTTTGCAGAGCTCGCACAGCGTAGTGAGCCTGGACATCTCGGATCCATCGCACCCGGTGGAGGTTGGGCGGCTGACGCTCGGATCAGAGGATCTGCCGCACTGGGTATCGGTGGAACCGAACGGAGACCGGATTGTGATCAGCGGTTATGGGAGCTTGTATTATCGCCTGCTGATGGGAAAGATCGATCTGAAGACCGGAAAGCTCACACTCGACGAGCATTTTCGAGAACCAGGCGGAAAAGAACCGGGGCTCAATATGGATCGCCAATGGCCCGATGGCTGGAACGGTCCGGCTATTCCTCACGGGGCGGTTTTCAGTTTGCAGTGAGGAGATCGGTGCAAATGCGACGCCGCGCGCGTTGCGAATACGAGGGTATGCCCTGCGCCCGGTGAGATTGGGGCGATCCGCCGACTCACTAAACGGGTCTTCCGAGGCAAACCCAGAGGGTCTCGATGAAGCCGTAGGCCAGCAGCACGGCAAAATACGGTCGCGCGGGCAATTGGCGATGCTTGTCGAATGCGATCAACCCAACCAGCAAGCTATCGATGAGAACGAAGCACACGGTCTGCGACACCGATTGCCGGTAGTTGAACCAATATCCAAGGGTCCGCGCCAAACCCGCCGGCAACAGGACGAGCACAATGCAGATCATGTACCGCATGTGTGCCGCCACGTTTCGCTTGCGAATGGATGCAATGGCCAGAATGTAGAGCGTTGCCAGCAGCACAAGTTGGCTCGCCGACAGAAACTCATCGTTGCGCGCCGCTGCCATCGAGGCTCCATCTGCCAGGTGCTCGTGGTATTCCTTCCAGAGCATGACGACTGAAAAGATCACTACGAACGGCATGAGGAAATTTGCAAACTTTCCCAACCTCCTGTGAACCGAGAAGGCTTTGAAGCGAATGGTGAGCGGCTGAACAATGAGCAGAAGGAGAAAGCTGAAGAGCAGGACCGCATGAACATGGACTGCTGCCGTGATCGACAGATCGAAATGCGGAATCTCAGAGAGATAAGGAATCCAGAATCCAGCAATGAAAATGGGAAGCAACGCGAGCAACACGTAGCCGAGATTGCGATAGGCACGCTCCATCGTTTTGTTCCCGGTCTCTCCACGCAGAAGGTCTCCGCATTATACCTTCCGGCGAATTGCGCGAGGGAGGGCGGAGATACTCAGGATTTTATTTTGACGGCCATGCGCACATGGACTTCGAAGGTCCGTGTCGCGCGTAGTGCGTGCGTACCACCGTGAGCTGATCGATAAACGGCGGCCCCGCTGTGACTGTGCTCCGCTTTTTGAGCGGTTGAGCGTGTCGTGGCAGAGCCAAGCTTTGTTGGGCGTGGTCCCTCCGGCCCGTTATTCAACCGGCCCGTTATTCAAAGTGATAACCTCCCATGATTGGAGGTCCAGACCATGTCATCGAGGGATGAGATAAGGATCGGCGGCATCGCTGTCCGCTATCTGGTAGAGGGGCACGAAGCAAACCATACTGTCGCCATGTTCGAGTTCGACGTGGCTCCCGGCGGCAAGGTGCCTGGCGCCCATAGTCACGATGGCTACGAAGAGACCGCCTATGGCCTTAAAGGCACACTTACCTTCACCGTAGAAGGAAAGGTTATGGAGGTAGGGCCCGGCCAGGTCTTAGTGATTCCCCGCGGCGCGGTGCATCGCTTCGACAATTTTCATCCCACCACTGCAACGGTGCTCGCCGTCATCAGTCCCGGCATCCTTGGTCCCAGCTACTTTCGCGAAGTCGCCGATCTTCTGCGCGCCTCTGCCGGTGGGCCGCCGGATCTCGCGTCCCTCGGCCAGATCATGCACCGGCATGGATTAACGCCGGCCCCTTGAGTGAGGAGTTGGTTGGTTTCCCAGGTCTGAGAATCCAGATCTGGGGCACTCGGCTGGCGGTGGGTCGCAATTTTTGGGAGGCGGACTTTCAGCAGACGAGACGTTTGCGGGTGAGCTTGATGCCGTCGAGGCGGCCGAGCAGCGTGACGGCAATCTTGTCGGGATCGAAGAGGCGCTGGGCCATGGATTGGACCTGGTCGGCGGTTACGGAGTCGATGCGTGCGATGATTTCGTCGACGGTGAAGAACTGCTGGAAGTACATCTCCTGGCGGGCGAGGTTGGCCATGCGGGAGTTGGAGCTTTCAAGGCCCATGAGGATGTTTCCCTTGACCTGATCCTTGGCGCGCGTGAGTTCCTCGTCACCGAGCGGCGCTTCTTTCATTTTGCGGAATTCGGCGAGGATGAGGTCGATGGCGTCGAGAGCCTTGGCGGCAGAGGTGCCAGCGTAGACGCAGAGGGTTCCGGTGTCGCGATAGGGATTGAGGTCGGAGTAGATGGAGTAGGCCATGCCGCGCTCTTCGCGGATTGTCTGGAAGAGGCGCGAGCTCATGCCGCCGCCGAGGACCGTGTTGAGGATGAGCGTGATGTAGCGGTTGCCATCGGTGATGGATGGCGAGGGGACGCCGAGGCAGATCTGGACCTGTTCGAGAGACTTCTTGTTGCGCAGGATGATACGGGCGCTGGCATCGGGGGCCTGCTCTTCCTGTATGGCCTGACCGAGGGGCACGGCGGAGAATTTTTGCGCGACGGACTCGACGAATTGATCGTGTTCGAGGTTGCCGGCCGCGGAGAAGATCATGTTGCTGCCGAGGAAACGGGCGCCGTGATAGTCGAAGAGTTTTGGCTGATCGAGCTTGCCAACTGTGGCGGTGGTGCCGAGGATGGGCTTGCCGAGGGGGTGATCTTTCCAGAAGTTCTGAGTGAAGAGCTCGTGGACAAGGACGTCGGGATTGTCTTCGTCGATCTTGATTTCTTCGAGGATGACGCCGCGTTCGCGCTCGATGTCGCCGGTGGTGAAGGTGGGGTTGAGGACGAGGTCGGCGAGGACGTCGAGAGCGATGGGAACGTGCTCGGCGAGGGACTTGACGTTGAAGCAGATGGTTTCTTTGCCGGTGAAGGCATCGAGGTTGCCGCCGATGGAGTCCATTTCGCGGGCGATGTGTTGAGCCGTACGGGAGCGGGTGCCTTTGAAGACCATATGCTCGACGAAGTGGGAGATGCCGTTGGTTTCGGCGGGTTCGCAGCGGGAACCGGACTTGATCCAGACGCCCATTGCGACGGAGCGCAGATGATCCATGCGCTCAGTGAGGACGATGAGGCCGTTGGGGAGAACAGTGCGACGAAGATTGCGCTCAGTTGTCATGCGTTCGCGTGTTTGATTGTAGGCCTGATGGCCTGAGGCGACGCCCGAGGGCAGCGACCGAGTTTACTTGCCTGGAAAACGAGCGGACCAACGGGCCGCGAGAGCTGCAGGGGAGACAAAATGCTCTATGCTGGGCTCAGCCGTGAGCCCTGAAACAAACCAACTCATTCGATTAGACACCAACAGACAGGCCGAGGGAAGCGAGCGGGCCTTGTTTGGAATGGATGCCGAAGCGCTGTCTGCGGCGATGACGGGGCTGGGCGAACCGGCGTGGCGTGGGCGGCAGTTGGCTGAAGCGCTCTACCGTCAGAGGGTTACGAATCTGGAGGCGGTAAGCACGCTTCCCCTGGCGCTGAGGAAAAGACTGGCCGACGAGGGCTGGCGGGTGGGGCGTCCGCAGATCGGACAGGTGTTTGTCTCAAAAGATGGGACAGAGCGCTACCTCGTGGAAGGGGTGGCAGGACCGGAAACGGTGGAGACGGTCTGGATGCCGGAAGGGGACGGAGGGGAAGCCGGAGACGGGTCGGAGGACGGCGATTCGGAGATTGCTGCCGGCGGCGCCGGGAAGCGATGGAGCCGGGCAACGATTTGTGTGTCGAGCCAGGTGGGCTGCGCGGTGAACTGCCAGTTCTGCCTGACGGCGAAGCTGGGATTGCAGCGGAATCTGACAGCGGGAGAGATTGCCGGGCAGGTGGTGTCGGTGCTGGACCGGCAAGGTGTGGAGTTGGGCAAGGATCGCGTGAACCTGGTGTTCATGGGGATGGGCGAGCCGTTGCTGAATTGCGAAAACTGGATGGCTGCGGTGAAGCTGCTGGTGGAAGAAGTGGGTATCAGTCCGCAACGGATGACGGTTTCGACGTCGGGGATTGTGCCGGGCATCGAGCGGTTTGCCGGAGAGCCAGCGGAGGTGAGACCGAAGCTGGCGATCAGTTTGAATGCGCCGAACGATGCGGTGCGGAGCGAGATCATGCCGGTGAATCGGAAGTGGCCGATCGAAGCGGTAGTGGATGCAGTGCGGCAGGTGCGGTTGCGGTCCCGGGAGCGAATCACGTTTGAGTATGTGCTGCTGGGTGGCGTGACGGACAAGCCCGAGCACGCGGCGGAGGTGGCGCGGCTGGTGCGGCGGACGGGGTTGCCGGCGAAGGTGAACCTGATTGCGTGGAATCCGGGGCCGGGGACTGGGTATGCGATGCCGGAGACGTCGGCGGTGGAGGGATTCAAGCGAGCGCTGGTGGGGGAAGGGATTGCGGTGTATCTGCGTCGGCCGAGGGGGCGCGACATTTATGCCGCGTGCGGACAGTTGAAGAGGACGGTGGAGGGGTAGGGGACTGAGGGACTGAGGGACTGAGGGTCGGGGGGTCGGGGGTGAGGCGGCGTGACTTTCGCTGAATTTAGACGAGAAAATGAGTCGGCGGACGGGAGCCGTCTGTGGTGAAATGGTGCGCTGCGGGCCGGGAAACCGCATTCTGGGGAAGTTTACCCGATCTCCGCAGTTTGACTTGGGAAGGCCGCCTAAATGCCTGCCCGATTACGTGAGCGACTTGGCGAGATCGCTGCTGATGTCGTTGAAGGCCTTATTGATTTCCGTGGAAAGAGCGCCCATTCCGGCGACTGCGCCGAAAGCGATGAGAGCGACCACGAGAGCGTACTCAACGAGGTCCTGTCCATCTTCGTGGCTCAGGTTGTTGAGCGTAACGATGTAAATCCTGGTGAGTAATTCCCGCATGATAAGTATCCCCTGAGGCGGAATCTGGCTGCACGTGAAACCCGTCAAGTGTGTGATTTCCTTTTAACTTTCGAAAAGGTGAGGCACCAAGACTGGTGGGCCCTTCCGTGACAGCGTCAAAACCGCTTAAGTAAAGTAATCAATCTGTGAAACTGAGATTATCAGCGGGCTGGTTGAAAGTCATTACGACTTTGGTCGATTTTGGTGCCCATTTGGGCACTTTAGGCATGATTACCGGCAGGGGATGGAGTGAAGTCGTCCTGGAAATGTGGTAGGCCGTAGCTCGTTTTCAGCTGCTGAACGCGGAATGGGCCGCATTACGCGGCCCACGGAGTGGATTGAGTTGGTCGAGAAGGCGAGGAAGGTTGCTATTTGGTCTCGATAGGCTTGACGCTGCCGCAATCGGAACCCTTGAACGATGAGGAGGACTCGATGGTCCATTCGATCGGCTTGGACTGAGGGCCCATCTGCAAGGAGCCGGTGAAGTGGATCCTGGATTCGCTGTGGCCGCTATCGAGGAATTTGGCTTCGATGGTGCCCTTGCCGGCGAAGTGGCCGCTGCAGACCAGATCCGCGGACATGCCATCAGGCCGCAGGGCGACGTTTGCGACCTGACAATCACGCTGCGTTTGCGGGGGTGGAGCGCCGAATTTGTCGATCTGTTCCTGAGTCACGCAGACCTGGGTGGTGCGGGCACGGCCTGCCATGGCGGCTGCGGCGGGAGAGTCGGCCGGGAATGGGGACTGCTGCCAGGTCATGTTGGTGTTGACTTCCCAAAGGCCTGGTTTGCGGCCTTGTGCCCAGGCAAACAAGCCAAGGACCAGAACACCTGCGCTCACGGCGAACAGGTAGCGACGTTTGTGCATCTTTCCTCCGAAAACAGCGATCAGCTGTCAGCTTTCAGCAAAATGTTGGCGGGTCGAGGACTGCGGTTATCCCCACTTTGCGCAAATGGGCGCAAAGGAGAGTGTAGGACAGCGACGGGGAGGATTGTGGCCCGAAATGAAGAACGTGGTTCGTTCGGAATTTCCTGTGGCCAAGTGAACCTGCAGTGGGAGCTGGCTGCGAGCGTTCTTGCCGGTTCGATGGCGCGGTTGCATGGGGCACAAGAGGTTTGAGCGGCCCCAGGATTTGGGAGCCAATGTACTGAAGAGCGCACGGAGAAGGGAAGCGAAAACTTCCGAATCCAAGTAAAAATCTAGGTGCGGCGGGGGGCACGGCCGAGGGCGAGGAGGGTATCGGTGACGCGGTTGGAGGCGTGGCGGACGACGCTTTCTTCGCTGGCGAAGTTTCCGGCGATGCAATGGACGCCGAGGGCTTGAATGCGTTCAATGTCGGCGATGATGGGAGACGCATTTTCTTTCGCGTAGCGGGCAAGGGTTTCCGGCGAGAAGGGCGCGGTGTTGACGATGGCGTAGTCGAAGATGGGAGCGCGCGTGTGCTCATAGATGCGCTCGATGTGTTCCGATGCGGTGAGGCCGAGGCTTTCGTTGGCCTGGGTCATGAGATTGCAGATGAAGACGCGGGTACCTTTTGCGGATGCGAGGGCTTCTGGAATTCCTTTGACGAGCAGATTGGTGATGAGGGAGGTATAGAGCGACCCGGGGCCGACGGAGATGAGGTCGGCGCGTTCGATGGCGTTGAGGGTTGCAGGCAGTGCAGCGGCGCCGGGAGGATCGAGCATGAGCTGTGCGATGTGGCGGCGGCTAGCAGTGATGTTGGTTTCGCCGCGAACTTCGGAACCATCGTCCATGCGTGCGACGAGGGTGGCATCGGCGGTGGTGACGGGGAAGATGCTGCCGCGCGTGGAGAGAATGCGCGACGCGAGTTGAATGGCGTGGGCGAAGTCTCCGGTAATTTCAGTGAGTGCGGCGACAAAGAGGTTGCCGAAGTTGTGTCCCTCGAAGGCATCGCCAGAACGAAAGCGGTGCGAGAAGAGCTGGACGAGGAGGTCTTCTTCTTCGCTGAGTGCGACCATGCAGTTGCGCAGGTCGCCGGGCGGGAGCATGTTGAAGTCTTTGCGAAGGCGGCCCGAGGAGCCGCCATCGTCGGTGACGGTGACGACCGCGGCGAGGTCGGAAATGGGAGCGAGCTCGGCGCCGGGCTGGCCGGAGACTCCGACATGGCGGCGCAGACCGCGGAGAAGCGTGGAAAGGCCGGTGCCGCCCCCGATGGCGACAACCCGCAAGGGATGTGTCGAGGATTCGGTGAGGTCGGCAGGGAACGGAGCTGCCTGAGGATCGAGCGAGGTAGGATTCGACGGCACAGAGATCACGAGATCTTACGGAATCTCAGGATACAGCAACTCTGTGAAGCGAGGGTCGTCGACCATGTTCTGGAAGTCGTTGTCTGCGCGGGCCTGTAGTCGGTTTTTTGGATTCAGCTCGATGGCCTTGGAAAGGTTATCGAGGCATCCCTGGACGCGGCCGGTGATGGAGTCAATGAGCGCCAGACCGTAGAAAGCGTAGTCGGCGGAGGGGAAGTCGGAGATGATGCCGCGCAGTTGGTCGGTGGCTTCTTCGAAGTAGCCGCCGTTGAGCTGAGAGACGGCGTAGTCGTAGCGTTCTTCGGGTGTCTGGAAGGCGAGCCCCTGCTTTTCGAGCTGACGGCGGCTGGTTTGCACGTACATGCGGCAGCGCTCGACAATTTCAGGGGGAGCGCCGGGCATCATCTTTTCAAACGCAGCGATGGCCTTCTCGTATTTGCCTTGCTGCACCAGCTGAACGGCTGACTGGTACTGCTGGACGACCTGTGCGGATGCGGTCGAGGAGTGATTGCCGGGCTTTGCAGCCAGAGTGGGGGATTTTTTGCGGCTTGCAGCCGTGGATCGAGCCTCTTGCGTCATGAGTGTGCCATCAATCTGTCTTTTCAGAAGAAACGGTTGAGACGTTGGACAAATCAGCCGCGTTTCTGTGTCCTGCTCTGCTTCAGCATCTTTTATATCGAGAACGCCCCAAGACGTCAAATGGGTGCAGACTGCGTGAAGGGTTCAGCAGGCGTTGTCAGGCTGGGGATTGCGGTAGATCGCCGGGTTGAGGGACGGATCGTTGTACATCTTGAGCTGGCGGTAGAGCTTGAATCGGCGTGTGCCGGCGAGAGTTTCCTGCCAGAGAAGGTCGAGAGAGGCAGCGAGATCAGCGCGCTGCTCCTCAAGGATAGCAAGGCGCTGCTGGTTGCGTTCTGCGTGGCCGGCGGGAGCGTCGCCGCGTTCCGACTCCTCGCGGGTATGGAAGATTTTGAGCGCAAGGATGGAGAGCCGGTCGATCATGAGACCGGGCGATTCGGAATGGAGCGGAGCGGAAGGTTGAGGCAGCGACTGCGGAGCGAGCCATTCGAGGAGCGCGCGGTCGAGGGTTTCGGCGAGGTCGTTGCGGAGTTGATTGGTGCTGTCGACGCGGCGTTTGACGTCGGCGAGCTGAGCGGCAGAGGCACGGGGAACCCGGGCTTCATCTTCAATGTGCCAGAGATCGAAGTTGGCCCGATGCTGGCGAGCGACATGCGACATCCAGTCCGTAAGCTCGGAGGGAATGGTGCCAAACGGGGTGGGTGTGACATGACCGTCGCGCGTGAGTAGATCGTGGAGTGCGACGATGGCCTGGGCGGAGAGCATCGAGTGAGGTCCTTGAAGGCGCAGGGGTTTCCTGGCCCATTGCCTATGGTAGAACTATCTCACCCTCGGGCACCTCCGGCACCTGCGGTGCGGCAGACGCGCCTTGCGGCGCCCAGAGACCTGTAGGATTCTGAGATGCGCGCGGTGCGGCAGACGCGACACCTGCGGTGTGGCAGACGCGCCTTGCGGCGCCCCGAGACCTGTAGGATTTTGAGATGCGTGCGGTGTGGCAGACGCGCCT
>Ga0210385_10000963_pt1 | contig 18327 bp, 19 predicted proteins | sample IncBWH26OmetaG_FD_160107 | JGI IMG/M metagenome (GOLD analysis project Ga0210385, IMG submission 160107) | Forest soil microbial communities from Barre Woods Harvard Forest LTER site, Petersham, Massachusetts, United States - Inc-BW-H-26-O ...
ATAAGTTGTCTGAGCGAATAATGCAGAGTAGCCAATGCCCTGTGCAAATTTGCCCGGTTCTGAATGAACTGCACTCAGGCCGCTACGAACAACCGGAATGAGATACCCAAGCGATGCGGGCGGACATAACGCCACACCCTTGCAACGTACCTAAGGTCACACCGTACAGTGGCTTTGGGAGTCTCAACAGTAAACGATATCAACAATGGACGAAGCGACTTCGGAATGGCTGACCGCGGCGCAGTGCGCGCTGCGCACCGGACTCACGGTGCGGGCACTTCGGGTATATGAGAACTACGGACTGATCACACCGGGGCGATCCGCAGCCGGGTGGCGCCGCTACGGCGCCCAGGAGCTGACCAAGCTCAATGAAATCGGTCTGCTCAAAGTCCTCGGATTGACACTGAATCAGATTCGCGATCTGACGCGGCGGCCATCGAGCCCGATGTTGCGTCAGCTTTTGGAGCTGCAATTGGACTCTTGGAAACATCGCCGCACCGAGGCCGAACGCGGCCAGAGTGTTGCCGAGGCCGCACTGCTGCAACTGCGGGCGGGCCGCTCATTGTCCGTGGAGTCGCTGTGCTCGCTTATTAGGAGTTTTGAAATGGCCACATCCACCGCCGAAGCCCCGATCCCAACTGTCGATGAAGAGGTCACGCCCGACGTCTCAACGCTGGATCGCTATGTAGGCTGCTACTTCCGCAACCGCGCACTGGGGGTGTCTACGATCACGCGTAGGGACACCACACTGTTGCTGGAGCCCACTGGTCAGCCGGTGCTGGAACTCGAGCAGACCGGCGAAGCTGATTTTGCCATCCCAAAGGTCGATCTTGTGCTGCACTTTGAACAGATCGACGAGGGTGCCGCGCAGCGGCTGGCGATCTGGCATCGTGGCATCGCGCTTCGATTGGCGAGAACGGACGCGGAAACCGCGAGGGCCATCAAGCAGACCATCGCAGACCGCATCCAGGGTCGCATTCCTGCGCCGGGCAGCCGGGAGGCATTGCGCGAAATGCTCGACACAGGCAGAGCGGGCAACCCCAACTTCGGCCAGATGAGTCCGGAGTGCGCGCAGGTCGTACGTGCGCAGATGCCGTATTGGCAAATTGTGGGTCAGTACCTTGGTGCGATCGAATCGATCGAGTTTCTGCGCGTCAGCAATCAGGGATGGGACATCTACAAAGTCCAGCATGAGAACGACCTTCATCAGTACCGTATCGCCATGGGCGATGACGGCAAGGTCTACGGCTTTAGCGAGGCCAGTGCTACTGCGGACCGGCGCGCCGTGGTGTAGTTCTCGTGCGGGGATTCCGTTCCCAGCCTGGCGGCGCTGGCGTGGCTCCCCGCGCAGTCCGTTTCCATAGCCTACGCTGCCGCGCGACTCACCGGTCGCTGAGTTGCCGCCATGCACAAAACGGCCGGGTGGCCGCGGACTTGCTTTGTCAACCGGGCGCGCGACATGCTAGGCAGGTGCAGGGGGGGAATACGATCATGAAATATGTGGTTTGGCTCATTCGACTTTGGTATGCGGCCTGGATGATTCCGGCCGGTCTCGAGCACTTCGTTCACATCTTCCCGCAGCCGGGGTACTACACCACCCGACCGCTGGCGCACGAGATGCTCTTTGCCCTCCTCGACAGCCATCTGTTTGACGTCGTCAAGGGCGTGGAGCTGCTCACCGGGATCGCTGTCCTTCTGGGGTTCTTCACCCCGCTCATGCTGCTCGTGTGCATGCCGGTCGCCTTCTGCGTGTTCTGGTGGGACGCGCCGCTTTCGACGTGGAACTATGGCAGTGTCTTGGCGGGCGGAAGGGTCCTGGCCAGCAACGTGCTCCTGTGCGTGGCTTTCATCGGCTGCTTTCGTGCGATGTTTCCGCTGCGCCCCACGAGCCCGACCCTGCGGCAGCTCGTGTTGGTTGGCCGCACGGTTTTCGGCGCCTGGATGCTCATCAGCGGCGCCAACTACTTCTTCTTCTCACTGTGGGCGCTGCCGACGGGCCACGAGCCGCTCGCCGTTGAACTCATGGGCGCTTTTGCGCACTCGGGTTTGTTGACCGTCGCCATGCTGATCGAACTGGTCACGGGGGCGCTGCTGCTCACCGGCGTCTTCGCGCCGGCGGCGCTGTGCGTGGTGATGCCGACTTCAACCTGTGCCGTCTACTGGGCGCTGCTCGAGCACCAGCCGCTGCCATTGCTGCTGGCGCTCCTCGCCTTTGCCCTCAACGGCCTGCTGATGCTCGCGTACCTCGATTACTACCGGGGAGCGTTGCAGCGTTGCGCATTGACGCTTGGCGAATCGGGGCAGGCCATGACCTGGGATAGCCTGTTCGTGCACTCCAAAGGCCGCACCCCGCGCGATCAGTTCATCGGCGCGCTGATTCCGCTCGCGATCGTGGTCTGGTGGTATGCGCGCGCGAATCCGACCGTGTACCCTCAGTGGAGTCTGTTGGTACTGCTGTTCCCCGCCATCGTGCTGCATGCCCGCAGACTGCACGACATGGGGCATAGCGGATGGCTGCTGATCGTCCCAGCGGTTCTGACGGCCGCCGCCATGATGATCTGGGACCATCGACTCGACCTGGGCACTCAGCTCAACATGGCCGTGCCGCTCGCCGCGCTCATCGTGTTCGTCGGACTTGCCCTCTGGGGCTGCATCGGCAAGGGAAAAACGCAGGCCAATGCCTTCGGGCCGCCGGCCATGGCATAGTCGCTCGGCGGCGATCGGTGCACATGTCAGGCCGGCTCGGTCCACTATTGGCGATTCACCTGTTGGTCGCGTGCATCACTGGATCGGTGGGGACGGCCTACGCCTCCTCGCCGCCGATTGAGCACGCCGACCAGCCGATGGCACGGACCGATGCCAATTCCCTCAAGGCGCATGAGCAACTCATGGCGAAGCGCACGCAGGGCAGGATCGATGTCTACTTCATGGGCGATTCGATCACCCGGCGCTGGGGAACCAGTGACCGGCAATACGCTGCTCTGCTCAGGAATTGGAACGAGAACTTCAAAGGCTGGAATGCAGCCGACTTTGGTTGGGGTGCGGACAAGACGCAGAATATGCTGTGGCGGCTGCAGCAGGGCGAACTCGACGGCGTGAATCCCAAGGTCATCGTGCTCATGGCCGGCACCAATAACATCGGCAACATGTCACCCACTGATGATACGGCCGCCCGCGCTGCCGAGACGGTCCGCGGCGTGGCGGCCGTGCTGACGCAGCTGCGCGCCCGCGCGCCGAATGCGACGATCGTGCTCATGGGTATCACGCCACGCAACGATAACCTTCAGGTCATGCCGATCGTCGAGGCAGCCAACCGGGGAATTGCAAAGTTGGCTGACGGCCACGGGATCCGGTACCTCAACATCAATCGGCAGCTGGCCGACCGGCACGGGGTGCTACAGCCAGGAATGACCAGTGACGGGCTGCATCTCACCGCAAAAGCCTACCAACTGTGGGCCGATGCCCTCAAGCCCACACTGCGCGAAAAGTTGGGCCCGAAGGCTCGCGACGACCTCGCTCCGCCGCCGTCCGGTGATCCCTCCGCGGTGAATTAGCCCGTTCGCCGCGATTACTGTCCGGATCCCTTGGGAGCGCCGGTCGGAGCGAGCGACCGGAAGCCAACCTCGAGGCCCTTTTGTGTCTTGAACCAAACGATGAAGCCACCGTCCTTTCCATCACGGCGCGGCGCAATCTGCAACTGAATGTGATCGCCCGGCTGCACCGCACCTCTGACGTATCCCGCGCGGTAAAAGTTACTGGCGCTGTGACCTTCGAAATCGACGTCGCGTGTGCCGTTTGTATCGGCGAGCGTGACCAGCGCGTGCGTATGCGGATTCATTACTTCAAATGACTTGACGGTGCCCTCGATTATCGTGGTCTTCGCAAAGTCAAAGGGCGCAGCGGAGTGGTGCGCCTGCGCCAAATGGCTGAAGGTCAATGCGGCGGCTGCGAGGACCATCAGTCCATAACCGGCAAGCCGTTGGATGTAGGATTTCATTTCTGCGTCTCCTCCCAGGCTTTGTAGACGTCACTCATTTTTGCGTCCGGCGGCTTACCGGCATGCAGCTGATCTCTGCGGGCTTTGATCAGATTCAGCCAGAACTCATCCGGACAGCGGTAGGTGAACAGATATCCATCGGGTACGAAAGCCAGCTTCTTGTCGACCGTGACGGGAGCGGTGTAGTACACCGGGTCCGTCATGCTCATCGAATAGCTCAGGACCTTGATGCCCCGGGGGTCGGCTCCAAGCGAGAATCTTTCCGTGATGTGCGCCTGATCGCTGTGGGGATGAGACTGGTCCTCACCATCAAGGAGATTATCCGTTTCCACCACCAACGTCTTGCCTTCCCAATGCCCCACGGAGTAGCCCTGCCGACTCGGAATCCGCTTCTCCTCGGGAACGCCCCGCTTGCCCAGGAAAACTCTGCGCGTCTCCCCTTCCACCTCGAAGATGATCGTCAGTTGATCGCCTTTCTGGATGAACTCAAGGGGATAGCCACCGGCCATCTCCATCATCATGGGCATCCCGTAGTCGACGCAGTAGGCACCCGGGTTGGCCTGCTCGGGACCCAGCAGCTGCTTGTATTCATCGTTGCGTCGCTTTCCCTCCGGCGTGAAGGGGAGAGGTGCCATGGAGCGACGGCCACCGCCGCCCGGAGGCGCCGTCCTTCCCGGTTCGACGTAGGTGCTCCAAACGCCCGTAAAGTCCGGCGGCGGCGTGGCGGCCCGGGAGGCAGTACACAGGACAGCGACGGTGAGACCAGCCAGTGTTGCGGCCCAAATGCTCGGCAATGGAAATTGCCGCGATCGACCTGTCATTGGCGTGCCTCCCCTGGTTGTCGTTAGGACCTGTAGGGTATCAAAAGGCGCGCTCGCCGCCTCGCCTGCCTTGAACTGATGCTGTCTTTTGGGGACTAGATCGTGGGCAATGACCGCGGGCGAGGTCCGCGCGGGAACGCCGCCTCAATCCGCGCCACTTCGGCAGCGCTGAGTGCAAGGTTCCCGGCCTGCGCGTTATCGACCACATGTTCAAGGGTCGATGCCTTCGGAATCGCCAATACCGATGGGTTTCTCAGCAGGAACCGCAGCGCAACCTGGCGTGCGGTCGCGCCATGTTGCTCCGCCACCTGCTGCAGCACTCGCCCGCCAGCCGATTTCGCAGCCGGAAAACCGGATTTGCTGCCGAACGGGCTGTATGCAACCACGGCAACGCCGCGGGAGGCACACCAGGGAATGACTGCATGCTCAATGGCCCTCTCTTCCAGATGGTAGAGGACCTGATTGCATGCCGGCGGATGTACGACAGAGATTTTGTAGACTTCTTCAAGATCTTCCACGTCGAAATTGCTGACACCCCATGACAGGATTTTTCCATCACGCAGCAGCTGTTCGAAGGCGCCGACCGTTTCGCTAAGAGGATGACTGCCGCGCCAGTGCAACAGATAGCAATCCAGCCGATCCGTGTTGAGCCTCGCGAGCGAGGCTTCGCAGGCCTGCACGACGCCTTTTCGCGATCCGTTCGAGGGCAATACCTTGGAAACCAGGAACACCTCCTCCCGGCGCCCTGTTATCGCTTTCGCGATCAGTCGCTCGGCCTTTCCGGACCCATACATCTCCGCGGTATCTATGTGGGTCAGACCCAAGTCGATCCCACGGCGCAGCGCCTCCACTGCCGTGGCGGCCGATCCATGTTCGATATCCCAGGTTCCTTGGCCTATCTCCGCTACGCGCCGTGAGCCGAATTGCCGTGATTCCATTTTCTGCCCTCAGCTATCAAGCTCCACTATAGCTTCGACATGGGACGCTTCTGATGCTCGACCTGCAACCCGTTCTGAACGGCAGCCGCATCGCGCTGCGGCCTCTTGAGCTGAGCGATTTCGACGCACTGGCCAGCGCCGCGGCCGATCCTCTGGCGTGGGCGCAGCACCCCGATCCAAGCCGCGGCACGCGTGCAGGATTTGCGCTCGCCTTCGAGGAGGCCCTGCGTTCCAAGGGCTGCCTGGTCGCGGTCGATAGCGAGCTGGAGACCGCCATCGGCTGGTCCCGATACCACACCTACTTACCGCTCGAGCGCGTGACGATCGGCCATACGTTTCTGGCGCGAAGCCACTGGGGCGGGGCTGCGAATGCAGAGATGAAACGCCTGATGCTGCGGCACGCCTTCACGGACGTTCCGGAGGTGCGCTTCACGGTCGCCGAGCGCAACCTGCGTTCGCGCCGTGCCGTGGAAAAACTGGGCGCCCAATTGGCAGGAACTGAGGACACGCCGCGTTGGGGCCAGCTGCACGTCATGTATCGCCTGACGCCCGAGCTGTGGCGCTCCGCAGCCGCGCCGGGGTATGGACCTGAACCTCCCATGGCCTGATGATGAGCAGAGGTGAAGACCCACATGCGTACCGGACTCTTAGTCATCCTGCTGGCGCTCAGCGCGGCCGCGGCATCGGGCACCCCCCTGCTGGAGCACGTACCACTGCAGTGGCGGCCGACCTCGGAGTTGCAGCTGGGGGCCAGAACGATGTCGGGCGCCTCGATCCGGTTCGAGACCTTTCAGGATGTCCGCGACAACAAAGCCGCCGTTGGCGAGAACCTCGAGGAGGACAGGCCGAAACCGGTTACCACATCCGAGGATGTCGGGGCATTCGTCAGTCGCCACATGCGCGAACTGTTTGACCAGGCCGGCCTCAAGACGACGGAGGGCGACGCCGACGTCACGATCCGGGGCGAGGTCAAACAATTCTTCGTGAGAGAGACGAATACCTATCGGTCAGAAGTCGCCGTCCACATCACCGTCGTGGGACGTGGTGGCAATACCCTGTGGAATGGAGTGGCGACCGGCGATGCGGCGCGGTTTGGGCGCTCGTACAAACTGGAGAATTACCAGGAGACGCTGTCCGATGCGATCGTCAATACCGTGAGTTCGATGCTGCAAAGCGCCGAGTTCCAGAACGCATTGTCCGGCCGTTGAGTGTCGGGGAGCTTGGCGCCCCTCGCCGTACGGCGAGGGGCGCCGCAACATCATCTCAGGAATGCGGCGCGCTCGAACCGCTCGCCGGGCGCGGTGCATTCGGGTCGGCGGCACCGCGGATCATGCCGCCATCATCATTGGCCTGCGGCCCGGGAATCGGCGTCAGCGTGTGTACCGCGCGGATCTTGCTGTCGATATAACGGAAGGTGTGGCTATCCGGCGCCTCGGCCCGTCCACCGAACCGGCAGAACACATTGATGACGCCCAGCTCTTCGTCGACCACGTAATCGCGATGGGTGATGTAGAGCACGCCCGCCGGCAGGCCAACCTCGCAACTCGCATGCGGATCGCCCTTGACGTTGGTATAGGCGCCGCCCTCGAGACGGGCGCAGGGCGTGCCCCAGGGGATGTCGGTAAACTTGTCGGCGAAGCCGTCCAGATAGGCATTCGCGCCGCGGATCATCTCCTTGGGCTCGGTCAGCTGATACTTGAACAGCGGCGACCAATCCTCCCTGGACGCGTACTTGAGGTAAGAGTTGGCATTGAACAGCCAGTCCCCCTTCTTGGTGACGAGGCTGTCGATGCGGATGACCTTGCCATTGTGCGCATAGAGCCGCGTGCCGATCACATAGGGCGTCGGGCCGGTCACGATGACTTCGGTGAAGGTCTTGCAGCGCTTGTCATCATGCAGGCTCATGGCATGGGCGACCTGCAGCGGCTTCGCCCACATGCCCGCAGCGGCATCCACGTCCTTGCCGTTCTCGAGATAATGCGCCTTGGGATCCAGCGGCAGCCCCGCAAGGCTGCCCTTCCCCTGGGCGTCGACATAGGCTGCGGTAAGCCGCTTCAGTTCATCGCGGGTGCAGCTGGGGTGATCCTGCAGAGGCGCATAGGGGCTGGGCGGCGGACCTGCGGCGCCTTGCTGTTGCGCAAGAACGGGCGCGGCGGCGCACCCCAGCAGCACGACCAAAAGTGTTTTCTTCAGCATGTCTTCCCCCTGAGTCTCGTGAATTTCCGGTGCGCAGGTCAGCGGACGTCCTGAATGTCCTCGGACATCGCCTGCTCATAAGTGGACCAACCCGACGGGGTACCGAAGGGCGCCTTCTGGAACATGGCCTCGACGCGGCGGATCTTGCCCTTCTCGATCTTGAAGAGCTCGCCGAGCTGCCACGTCCAGTTGATGTTGTGATGATCGAAGAACGCGAAGGCGAAGACGATGCCGCGCTCGCGGTCCACGGCGACGAAGCGGCGGTCGCGAATGCGGCTCACGACGCCCTTGAGGCTCTTCTCGAACTGCTCCTTGCAGCCCTGACGATTGGGCGCCGCGGCGTCCTGCGGGCCGGCCGTGATCATGCCGTTCTCATGGCGCAGACAATCCTCGGTGAACGGGTAGTAGCCCTTGCCGTCATTGGGAGCCATGCCGCTGAAATAGTAGTTGGCGGTGCGGATCAGGTCCGCGCGACTCATCCGCTCGGCCGGCGGAATCACCTCCGCAAAGATCGGATGCGGCGCACCCATCGCCTCGACCGCCTCGCCGGTCGGCGGGAAGCGCGGCGGCGCCGCCGCCGTGGCAGCGCCGAGCTGTACCTCGGGGCGAATCGAGAGCTGCTCGATCTCGGTGATCTTGCCCTTGCGGATCTTCAGGCGCAGCACGAGGCCGACGGTGGTGGGTTTGGCGGGCCCCTGCGTCGAGGCACGTCCGGCGATCTGCACGGTGCCGAAGAAGGCGACCTGCTGGGTCTCGATGTCCGGCACGTAGAATTTATAGCCGCCGATGCCGGTCATGTCGAACCACAGACCCTCGCCGCCCAGCGGCAGGTGAATGCCGTTCTCGGTGAACCTGGCCTCGCGCGCAAACAGCGCCGGATCGACGTTGTGCGCCTTCATGGCTTCGAGATAGTTGTTCACCCAGCCCTCGAGGCAGGCGCGCTGGCAGGGATTGGCCATCGGGTCGGGCGGGGCCGCCGCCGACTGCGCCGCGGCGGGGACGGTCATCGATGCGGCGGCAGCCAGCGAGGCGGCGATCAGCACTGACCGGACGAAGCTTTTCATGGCGCTCCTAGTGCGCATTGCGCAACCCGTCAAAGTAACCGTCGAGCACTTTCGCCTGGTCGAGCAGCGGATAGGGGCGGGCGCCCGGCGTGGCATCGAAGACCATCACGAGTTCGTTCTGCTCGGTGAAGGCGGGCCATTGCGGCAGCCCCTGGTCGTTGGGATCCCCGGTCTTCGCGAAATTCACATCATAGGAGCTGATCATGTCGGAGAGCGCGAGGTCCTGCTTGGCGGGCGTGCCTCTTGCTGCCAGTGTCTGGAAGTGGAAGCCCACATCGCTGCCATGACCCGAGCCTTCGGCCTGCGGCGGATGGTTGTTGTAGTAGTAGCTGAACACCTTGCCTTTGCCCTGCTTGGATTGCTCGCGCGCCCAGGTCCACATGTTCCAGCCGAACTGCGTATCGTTGCGCACGTGCCGCAGAGCGCTGACGGCTTCGGCAGCGGTGGTATGCGGGTAGACACCCAGTACGGCGTCGGCGTGCGCGCCGTATTGCTGCCGGATCTGCGTTTCGAAGTCGGCCGGCGTGACCGACTTGGGTCCGCCGAAGACGAGGGTTTCATCTGAGGTATGACCGAGGAGCACGGGCGTGTCGTTGAAGCGGCCCGCCTGGTAGAGGCTGTAGGGATCCTTCGGCAGAACATAGCCATCGGCCGCGGGCCGGAACGACAGACCCCCTCCGGTGGCCGCCTGGATGGTATCCGCACTGAGCTTGCGGGCTGCGGCGATGTTCGGCGCGCCGAGCTTGGACAGGAAGGCAGTGCCGGTGTCTTCGGCCAGCTTGAGCGACGGGATACTCAGCCCCGATGCGCCCAGCGCTGAAGTTTGCAAGGGGGCGAAAGAACTGCCGCTCATCGCAATGACGCGCTCGAACAGTCCCTTGGCCCGTGGGCTCGCGGCCAGAATGCTCACCGCCGAGGAGCCCGCCGAGTGGCCAAATATGGTCACCAATTTAGGGTCACCGCCAAAGGCCGCGATGTTCTTCTGCACCCACTGCAGCCCCGCGATCAGGTCCTCGATGCCATAGGCGCCCGAACCGTGGCCGCTCTCGCGACTCAGTTCCGGGTGCGCCAGAAAGCCATAGGGGCCGAGTCGATAGGCGAGACTGACGAACACGACGCCTTTGTGGGCATAGCCGGTTCCGTCATACAACGGGATGCTGGTGGAACCACCGACATAGCCGCCGCCGTGAATCCACACGATGACGGGTAGCTTGTCACGGGCCGCCCGGGCCGGTGTCCACACGTTCAGGTACAGGCAGTCTTCGCTCACCGGCGCAGTGTTGCCTTGCGAGTGCGGGGCCTGCATGCAGGCCGGCGCGAAGGCATCGGCCTGCTTCACACCCGACCAGGGTATGACGGGCGCCGGGGCCTTCCAGCGCAGCGCACCAACCGGCGGCGCCGCAAAGGGAATGCCCTTGAAAATCGAGATGCCGTCCTGGGCGGTCCCGCTGACTGCGCCCCCGGTGACCGTGGCCGCGGTAATCTCTGCATGCGCCGCTGACACACAGAATATGGCCAAGATCGCCAATGCAATGCTGCGCATAGGTTCCCCCCCTCGTTCATGCCCGCCGGGCTGTACCGGGTGCCGACACTTTAGCCGATCGGCGCAGCGAGGATATAGCGGCCCTGCCTGGCCGGCTTCTTTCTTTATACTCGCGAGATTGAGTATTTTTGCTCGGTATGCTGAGTAAGTCGTCATGCGCTATACCGTCGAACAACATGTCGCGCTGAGGCGTGTTTCGGAAATCGCAGCATCGCCCTGCGGAACCTGGCTCGCCGTCACAGTGCAACGTCTGGACCGCGATGGCGCCAAATATCTCAGCGACCTGTGGCGAGTACCCACCGATGGCGGTCCTGCGATCCAGCTGACACGTGGGGAGAGCAAGGATCACGCGCCCTGCTTTCGCCCGGACGGCGCGCTGGGCTTCCTCTCGAATCGCACCCCGAATGAGGTCAAGCCGGACGAGGACGCCGCGGAGCGCATGCAGATCTGGATCCTGCCGGCGCACGGCGGTGAGCCGCGGCAGCTGACCGATGAGGCCCTCGGCGTCAGTGCCTTCCGCTTCGCGAAGCGCGCCGCGCGCCTCGTGATGTTCGCGCCGGTGTTGGCGGGTATGGCGCAGGACAAGCAGCGCGAGAGCGCGGCGAAGCGCCGCAAGAACGGCCCCAGCGCCCGCCGGTTCCGCAGTCAGCCGGTGCGGCACTGGGACGCGTGGCTGCATCAGAACCCGGATCTTCCCTCACTGCATGTGATCGCCTGTGATGCCGAAGGGGGCTCGCGGATCGATCTGACCCCGGATGCGCGCGATGAGTTTGCGGTGGAGCCGGCACTGGATATTTCGGCGGATGGCGCCCGCGTGGTCGCGACGCGCGTCCGCATGGGAATAGACCGGGAGCAGGACTCGGCATTGCTCGTGATCGACATCGACACCGGCGGCAGCCGCGTGCTGGGCGCAGCCGACGGCGTCACCTTCGAGGCGCCGGCCTTTTCTCCCGATGGCACTCAGATTGCCGCCATCCGGTCGCATCGCAGCGCTGCGCGCGCGATTCAGCCACGCCTCGCCTTGATCGACATGCAAAACGGAGATTTGCGCAAGCTCGGCGAGGATTGGGATCGATGGCCGACCGCACCGCAGTGGAGCGCGGCAGGAAACGAGCTTTACTTCTGCGCCGACGATTGCGGTGAAACCCCGATATTCAGGCTCAAAACCGCAAACGGCGTGGTGCAGAGAGTCAATGCAGCCGGGGACCGGGGGGCATACCAACACCCGCAGGTGCTGCCCGATGGCCGCCTCGCCGCCATTCACTCGACCCTGCTGAGTGCGCCGGAGTGTTGCCTCTTCGAGCGCGAGGCACCGCATCCGCGCGTAGCGCTCGCGCGGCTGTCCGGCTTCGATGACGCGCACGAATGGGCGAAGGTGCAGGAGTTCAGCGTTCCCTCGACCGATGGCACGGGCATCCAGGGATTTCTGGTGCGCCCCACGCCGGCGCAGACGCAGAACCCGCAGCGGCTGCCGCTGGTGATGTTCATCCACGGTGGCCCGATGGGCGCGAACCACGATGGCTGGCACTGGCGCTGGAATGCGCTGCTGCTGGTCGCGCAGGGGTACGCGGTCGCGCTGCCCAATCCACGCGGCTCGACCGGCTTTGGCCAGGAGTTCATCCAGGGGATCTGGGGGAACGTCTGGGGCGACCAGTGCTTCAAGGATCTGATGTCTGTCACCGATGCGCTGTGCGCACGGCCCGATATCGATGCGGACCGTATGGTCGCGATGGGTGGATCCTTCGGCGGCTACATGACCAATTGGGTCGGCACCCAGACCGCGCGCTTCAAGGCGCTGATCACCCACGCGAGCATCGCCACGATGGCGCAGTTCACGGGCACCACGGACCATCCGGGCTGGTGGTACCTCGAGATGGGCGGTGAGAACCCCTATGCCGATCGAGACCACTTCGATCGCTACGCCCCGATCCGTTACGTGAAGAACTGGAAAAGCCCGGTGCTGATCATTCACGGTGAAAGGGACTACCGCTGCCCGATCAATGAGGCGCTGAACCTGTTCGAAGCGCTCCAGTTCCACGGCGTGCCCAGCGAGCTGCTGATCTTTCCGGACGAGAATCACTGGATACTCAAGCCGCGCAACGTCGTTGCGTGGTACGAGGCCGTCAGCGAGTTCATCGGGCGGCATCTGGCATCGGGCAGTGCTCCCGCATGAAAAGAGTGCTCATCACCGCCGGGGCCGCCGGCATCGGTTATGCGATCGCGCAGGCGTTTCATCACAGCGGCGCGCAGGTCTATATCTGTGACATCGACGCCGCCGCGTTGGAGCGGGCGGCCGGGGCACTGCCCGGACTGATTGCGCAGCGCTGCACGGTGGGCGATCGGGCGCAGGTCGCGACCATGGTCGCCGATGCCGTGCAACGCCTGGGGGGATTGGATGTCCTCGTCAATTGCGCGGGCATCGGCGGACCGACGAGGTCGGTGCGGGATCTTGATCCCGCCGACTGGGATGCGGTGGTCCGGATCAACCTGACCGGCACTTTCGACGTCACGCACGCTGCCATCCCGCACCTGATCCAATCGGATTGCGGCGTCATCATCAACCTGTCGTCGGCCGCGGGTCGCTTCGGCTATGCCAATCGCAGCGCCTATTCGGCCACTAAGTGGGCGCTGGCGGGTTTCACCAAGACCCTGTCCATGGAATTGGCCGAACATGGCATTCGCGTGAACGCCATTGCTCCGGGTGCGGTCGCCGGCGAACGCGCCGAACGTGTCTACCAGGCACGCGCCGAGGTCTCAGGTCGCTCGGTGGCAGAGGAAAAGAGCCTGGGGCTGGCCAACCAGTCATTGAAAGCACTGGTGGACCCCAAGGACATCGGCGCACTGGCGCTGTTCCTCGCCTCGGACGCCGGCAAATCGATTTCCGGTCAGATCCTACCGATCGACGGAGACATGCACCGGGCGTGAGACTTGCGCCAGCTTGACCACGGCGCGCAGCAACAGCGGCAGCACGATCAGATCATCGAAAATGCCGAGCGGCGGCAAGCCGAAATTGAGCGGATCAAAGGCGAAGAGCAGGATCGTGAGTACCGCCGGCAGCAGCCACCAGGGCCGGTCCGATCGGCGCAATGCCGCGACGATCCACCGCACATCGTGACTGACCAGCCGCCAAAGTCTCAGGAGCCGCATGATCCGGATTATGCGCTTTTCAAGCCCGCCGGGCGCGAGGGTTTGTAGGAATCCGCCTGCACCACAACCGGGACAGCAGGTAGTTCAAGGAACCCCGGTACCCTGCCGATAATGGGGGGCAGATGGACCACGATCTCGCCGCCATACGCGAATGGGCCCAGAACCGGCTGGATGCGCAGCAGGAGCCGCCGTGGGACAGCCATCGCTGCCAGCATCTCATCGCCCTGATCGACAACATGCTGGCCTCCGCGGAGCGCTCGGCTCGACCCCGGCGGCGCGGGAACGTCGTTTCCATCACCAGCCGGCGACGCCGAAACACCGCCGTGGGTTAGTCCTGCGGCAGATATGACACCGGACCCAGCAGGGTCATCTCGAACGGCTTGGAGTCCGGCGGCTCGTAACTCGGTACCACTTTCAGGTGCAATTCATTGCGGGCGAGCGTCGCGTGCGCGACGTTGTTGAACGGTCCGTGTTGTACGGCCGCGCCCGTGTCCTCATGAACGATATTGAAAGTGAGCGCCGTGCCGTCGATGACGAAGCCATCGAGTGGCGCCATGTTGTTGGGGTTCTCGCAGGGGCCACACACCATTCCGAGCAGCTGCGTGCCGACGCGCTGAATCATGAAGTACTGCTTGCCGGGGCCCGTACCCCACAGCCACAGCCCGGGAAGCTGCTCGGCCCGGATCACTTCGAGCACACCCGGCAGCACGTACGGCGGACGCGTATGCGGTGGCAAGGCGCCGGTCTCGGCTTCGTCATTGGTCACGGCCAGGACATTCGGCGAGGGCGGCGGCCGGTGCAATCTCTGGGTGATGGACGCCTGCGAACCTTCGTGTCCCCGCACGGTCAGCACCAGGTCCCGGTCCTGCAGCACGCCGCGTGCGTCATCGAGCACCACTTTGCCGTGGCTGTCCTGGTGACGGATCACGAAATGCACTCCGGCCGCGTCAATATGCCCATCGACGATGAACGACAGATTGCGCGGATCCGCGCAGTCGACGCAGTACGTTCCGGTCACGACATCGCCCCGCACGATGAGCATGTAGATCTGGTTGTGTCCGCCGGACTGCGCCACCCAGCCGCCGCGAAAGGCATTGGGTTCGACGGCCTGCACGATCCCGGGAAGCATCAGCACAGTGATCAGCGCGCCGAGAAGCTTTTTCATTTTTCCTTGCCCTTGTCGAAATTGAACAGATCATCGGGCCCATCGGGGTTCTTCATGCCCTGCTCATGGTACTGCTCCCAGATCTGTGCCCAGGGGCGGGCGAAGACATCCGGAATCGTGTATTCGAAGGTCTGTCCGGGGAGCTTCGGCGTCGCGACCCCTTTCACCGGGTAGGCAGCCGGGACGCATTCGAGGATCTCGAACGGGTCGCCCTGATTGAGGTTTCCGGCCCTGGTCCAGTTCTCCACGATCCGCACCGGATCCACCAGGGCCTCGTCGTCGTACAGAATCGCCTCATGGCGCAGGCCGATAAATCCGCCGCCGCCATCACGGCGCGGGGTGTAGATCTCGATGGTCTGCAGCTGGTGGCTGAACTCCGCGCCGCCGTGCGAAATCCAGCCTTCGATGTTCGCGGTCCAGGTGATCAGTGCCTCGCCGTCCCAGAAGCCCACGGTTTCGCCGAACCAGCGGGCGATGTCCGGCCCCAGGCGTGGCACCGCGCCCGTCTCGTTGAACTCGCGGCCGATCTGGATCTGCGTGATCAGGGTCTCGGCGGCGTTGCGCATGTCGAGCACCAGGTCGCGCGTGACCACGAGATTCATCGTGTGGCCGCCGTACTGCGCGAAGCGCCGCATGAAGCCCTCGGGCCAGCAATAGCCGCCGGGCCACTGCGGATCGTTGCTGGCATCGTGATACATCTGCTGCACGAAGCGCTGCTGGTATTTCGGCGTGAGCAGCGACAGATAGGTCGGGACCTGCAGGATCGCACCGTAGTACCAAGTGGACGTCTTGGCCTGTTCGCGAACATAGTGCCCGCTCCAGTCGGGCAGCGTGGCCTGCGTGTACAGCGTCGGGCCGCCGCGCGCGCGGGCCGCCTGGCGCAGCGCATCGAAATGCGCCTTCGCCGTACGGAACGGATAGGGACTGACGATCTGCGCGCGCGGATAGTCCCGGTCGCAGAATCCCCAGGCGGCCGTCCGCGGCGGATCATTGCCGATCAACGGCACTTCATAGGCGCCCCAGATCTGCTCGATGCCCACCGGCGAATTGCAGCGGTAGTAGCGCCGGTCCAGCCACAGGGCCCGGTCCTGGTAGAAGTCCTTGGTCGAGAAGATGTCGGTCGCCAGGGGCTTGATGCCGGTTGGCACCGCGCCGTCACGCGTCGCGAAAATCGGCGTGTTCCCGGGCGGTACTCCGGCGCTCGTGAACAGGCCCTTGCCCTCGGAACCCACGATGACCTGCGCGGGCAGGGGATCCGGCGCGCCGCGTCCCGTGCTTACCTGCGCCCGCGCCGGCGACAGGCACAGTGCGGCCGTGATCGTGGCCAAGCCGATGAGTCCCGGCACCGTCACTGCTGTCCTTTGAGACGATTGCGGTGCGCCGCCTGCTTCGCGCGGTTGCCGCAGATTTCCATACTGCACCAGCGACGCGAGTGGCCGCGCGTGTGATCCGCGAACAAGAGCGTGCAGGTCGGACCCTCGCACGCCTTGATGTGTTCGAAGTCTTCGTCGGTCACGAGTTTCGCCATCACCTCACCCAGCGGCTGCAGCAGCGACTCGGGTGATCGCCAGCGGCGCAGCGACCTGAATTCCAGCCCCGCAGCCTCGGCGTCCGGTCTGGCTGTCACTTTCGAGTACTTCTCATCGCGCTCGAGCAGCAGGTTCAACGGATCCAGTTCGCCCAGCACCGCCTCGCTCAGGCGGGTCCCCCGGTACTTCAGCACGAACGTCCGAAACCATTCGCGCAGATTGCGCGCCTGGCCGGCGACTTTGTCGAGTTCTCCCGGTATTGCCCGCTGGCGGATCTCATCCAGTGTGGGGCGCGGCACCAGCTGCGCCTGAGCAAGCCAGGCCAGAAGCCCCGCGCCGCCATCGATCCACTCCACCGGGACATCGACCGGGGTCGCGATCGAGTTCAGGAAATCGAGCGCGGGAGCGTCGGCAACGAATAGCGCGGGGACCTGGGGAGTCATGGATTCCTCGAAGAGCCCGACCATAACCAGCGTATTGGCACTTGACAAGTTATTGGTCCCTGAATAACCTCCAAGACAATGTTGAGGTGGTTACGCGTAACGCAACCAATGAGGTAGCGAAATGGCCCAGAAAGTGGCAACGGTGGCCTTGGTGCATGGCGCCTGGGCCGATGGCTCGAGCTGGAGCAAGGTCATCACAGCGCTTCATACCAAGGGCATCAAGGCGGTTACGGCTCCATTGCCGCTGACCTCGTTTGCGGATGACGTGTCGGCGCTGGATCGGGCCCTGGAGCGCATCGAGGGCCCGGTGGTGTTGGCGGGTCATGCCTATGCCGGCGCCGTGATCGGCGCGATCCGGAACGCGGCCGTGCAAGCCCTGGTGTATGTCGCGGCACTGGCCCCGGCCGAAGGCCAGACGGTGGCCGACGTTTTCTACATGAACCCCCCGCACCCGCAGGCACCCGGACTGGCGCCCGACGATCACGGCCTCATCTGGCTCCCGGATGAAGCCTTCCCCGCGGCCTTTGCGCCAAACGCCTCGGCCGAGGATCTCGCGGTGCTGCGGGCCGTGCAGCGACCGATCTCGCCGGCCTGCATCACCGTGCCGGTCGGCCGTCCGCTGTGGCGGGAGATCCCGAGCTGGTACCTGGTGGCCGAGCAGGACCGCATGATCGTCGCGCCGACCCAGCGCTTCATGGCCGAGCGCATGACGGCGCAGCTGCGCCCTCACCCGGTTGACCACACCCCCAGCATTACCGCGCCGGACGTTGTCGTCGGCGTACTCACCGAAGCCCTGCAAGGAGCGACACGATGAACGCGATCCAATACCGCACTGCCGATGTCGACGGATTCAAGGTGTTCTACCGGGAAGCCGGCGCTGCCCAGGCCCCGAAACTGCTGCTGCTACACGGCTTTCCGAGCGCCGGGCACATGTTCCGCGATCTGATTCCGCTGCTGGCGGATCGCTACCACCTCATCGCGCCGGACCTGCCGGGGTTCGGGCAGTCGGACATGCCGCCGCGGACGGGTTTCCAATACACCTTCGACAACATCGCCGGCGTCATCGACCGCTTCACCGAGGTCGTCGGCTTCGATCGCTTCGCGATCTATGTTTTCGACTACGGCGCGCCGACGGGCCTGCGCATCGCGGCCAAACATCCCGAACGCATCACCGCGATCATTTCTCAAAACGGCAACGCCTACGTGGAGGGACTGAGCGAGGGCTGGAATCCCATCCGGGCCTACTGGGAGGATGCGTCCGAAACGAATCGCACGGCACTGCGCGCCTTCCTGGCGCCCGCCAGCACCCGCTGGCAGTACACGCATGGGGTGGCGGATGAGACTGCGGTGTCCCCCGATGGCATCGCGCTCGACAATTACTACCTCGCGCGCCCCGGCGCCGACGAAGTACAGCTGGATCTGTTCGGCGACTACCAGAGCAACGTTGCACGGTATCCGGCCTTTCAGGCTACTTGGCGCAGCAT
>Ga0210385_10000964_pt1 | contig 18325 bp, 11 predicted proteins | sample IncBWH26OmetaG_FD_160107 | JGI IMG/M metagenome (GOLD analysis project Ga0210385, IMG submission 160107) | Forest soil microbial communities from Barre Woods Harvard Forest LTER site, Petersham, Massachusetts, United States - Inc-BW-H-26-O ...
AGCCAAAGGCAACGCCAAGCGCTAACGGCCTGCTCAGAAAGCGGGCCCTGCAAGGTTGGCAACCCAAGCTGCCGGCCTTAAAGCTCGGCGCTACAGGAGAGACCGAAGAAAGAGAAGCCCAAGACACAGGCAGGAGTGCCTGTGCCCTGTTCCCGGACACTAACTCCTCTCATACAAAAAAGACTGTCATCCTGAGGGTCTGCGACGAAGGATCTCAACCACCGCGTCTTGCCTCCAAGCTAGCGTGGTTTACTACACAAATCTCTCGGGCATCCTACCCGTTGTTTTTTAAACCCCCAAGAGGCCCCGCGCCAGGCGCTGGGGGCAGAGGCACCGGTCGAAAGGACCGGCCACTACAAATGTCAAGAGCCGGGTACCGCACTCTTTGCCTTTCAAGGGTGCGAGTTTAGATCAACCAAACAATCAATCCACAAAAATAAACGTGCTCTCACTGAGGCGTCCGCGACGAAAAATCTCGCAACCACCGCGTCTTGCCTCCGAATCAACCACAATCACCTTCCACCCCACCACACCAAATTCAAACCCCGCTACAATACTCCCATGCCTCCCGAACCCATCCGCCTCACCATTCTCGGCTCCGGCACTAGCATGGGCGTACCCTCACTCGGCTGCCGCTGCCCCGTCTGCGAATCTCTCGATCCACGCGACAAGCGCCTCCGCCCTTCTCTCCTCCTCTCCCGCGCCGGCCAAAACGTCGTCATCGACACCGGCCCCGACTTTCGCACGCAAGCCCTCCGCGCAAACATCGATCGCCTGGACGCCGTGGTCCTCACGCATTGCCACGCCGACCACATCCTGGGCTTCGACGATCTGCGTCCCTACAATTTTCGCCAGAAAGGCGCCATCCCTGTCTACTCCACCGAAGACACCTTCCGCGTAATCCGCCGCGTCTTTTCTTACGTCTTCGACACGCGTCCCACGCTCAGCAGCATTCCCAGTGTCGAACTTCGCGAAGTCGACGGCCCTTTCATCCTCCTCGGCGTTCCCTTCATCCCTGTCCCGCTGCTCCACGGGGAAATGCAAGTTCTCGGCTTCCGATTCGGTCGCGCCGCGTATCTCACTGATTTCTGCCGGCTCCCCGACTCCAGCGTTCCGCTGCTCGAAGATCTCGACGATTTAATTCTCGACGCGCTGCGAGACGTCCCGCATCCCATGCATCAGACGGTTGAACAAGCCCTCGCGCTGATCGAACGTTTGAAACCCAAACGCGCATGGTTCACTCACATCGCTCACGATCTTCCCCACGAAGCCACCAACGAACGCTTGCGAAAACTCGGCTACCCGCACGTACAACTGGCCTATGACGGCCTCACGCTGGAAGTAGCCAGCGAATCTAAGGCAGTCCAAGTGCGCGGCCATCGCGCCACCAGAGGCATCAGCGTCTTCACCTCCGCCGAAGATTGGGCCGCCCGCTACGGCTCCGTGGCAGCAGAATCCGCGACCGGTCGCGGCAGCGTAATCGCCATCGGCACCTTCGATGGCATTCACCTCGGCCATCAAAGCGTCTTGAAATACGCCATCGAACGCGCCCTGGAAAGCGGCGCCGTATCCACAGCCCTCACCTTCGAGCCGCCGCCAATGAAAGTTCTGCGTCCGGAATCCGCTCCGCCTCGCATTTCCACCAACCAGCAACGCATCGATTGGTGCGGCGCCATTGGCATGGAAGCGGCCGTGGTGCTGCCATTCACCAAAGAATTAGCGGAATTAACAGCTCAGGAATTCGTGGACGAAATTTTAGTGCGCCAGTTGCAAGTGCGCGCCATAGTCGTAGGCGAGAATTTTCGCTTCGGCAACCGCCAAACCGGCCACGTAAAATTATTACGCGAAATGGGCATGCGCGACGGCTTCGAAGTAGTAGTCCACGAACCAGTGACTCTCGACGGCGAAATTATCTCCAGCACGCTGATCCGCAAATCCGTAAGCGCAGGCGATGTCCGCCGAGCCGCGCGCATGCTCGGTCGTCCCTTCGCGCTGACGGGCGTAGTAGTCAGCGGCACCGGCACGGGCCGCAAATTCACCTTCCCCACTCTGAATCTCCAGCCCGAACAGGAATTGCTCCCCGCCCGCGGCGTCTACATCACCCGCACCACGCTCGAAGGCGAATCCAGCAGCCACCGCAGCGTAACCAACATCGGCATTCGCCCCACCTTCAACGGTTCCGGCCTGAGCGTAGAAACTCATCTTCTCGACTATTCCGGCAACTTCACCCCGCACACCATCGAAGTCCGTTTCTGGAAGCGCCTACGCCCAGAAAAAAAATTCGCCAACCCCGAAGAATTAAAGCAACAAATCGCCCAAGATATCCTCTCCGCCAACAAATTCTTCGCCCGCCTGCGTCAAGCCCGCGCAAGATCCATGCGCATGCCCACGGAATAAACAACCGCACCCGCCATCCCGACGTTTCGCCGTAGGGGCACGATACATCGTGCCCGCGGGCGAATCTCCGAGCCCGCCTCGTGGTGCCCCACCCTTCGCACAAGGCGCTCTGAGTGAGGCACTCAGGGGAAGAGGAACCCAGGAGGCCCCGGCGCGGCGCCTGGGGTAGAGGCACGGGTCTAAAGACCACTACTTGACGTTTTCCGTTGAGATCCTTCGTCGCGGACTCTTCAAGATGACAAGCGTTTTAATTTGTGCTTGGTGGCGGATTTATTTTTCCGGTGAAACCCAAAATGCCGGCCCGCGAACCCATCCTAATTTTCCAATTTCCCTTTTCCATCTTCCGGCTCTTAACAACTTCCTCACGAACTCCTCACTACTTTTCATCACACCAAATCATAATCTGCAAAAAGGGAGTCATCACGATGTCGCTGGCAATTTTTCTGGCAATCTGTATCGTAGGAGTGGATTTTCTGATCTACGTTCTCTTCCAATGGACTTTCGGGGACAAGCGTCGCGCCATCGTCCGCAAACTAGCCGCCCATCGCGAAGCGGTACAAATCCAAACGCCAGCGCCGCCCCGCCCATTCCTGGTCCAAGCCGGCCCGCAAACCCGCGCCCGCCTACAAAAAGTCCGCGCTCGCCTATCCACCCACTCCCACCAAAAACTAGCCTAGGGCAACATACGCGAGTTCGTGAAGGGCGAGTTTTCGGGCGCGCGAATTTGGTGATTGTGCGGAAATGGGGCGCAGCAATGCTGCGACCCTACGAAAAGAACCCAAGAGCACAGACAAGCACAATGAAGGAGGGCTACTTCTTTTCCCGCTCTAAACAATCATTACAAATGCCGCCCACTTCCGTTCGCGACACGGTCACACGAATATCGCAATCCCGCGCAATCTGTTCCTTCAACTGCTCATAAAGCCGCGATTCGAACTCGCGCACTTTTCCGCACCGCAAACACGCCACGTGGATATGATCCCGCGGCCCGTGCGTCTCGTAATAATGACGGTCCCCGCGCAAATGCAGCAGATCGAGCTCATCAATCAAGCCCTGCCGCTTCAACAAATCAATTGTGCGATAAACAGTAACCAGGTGTACTTCCGGATCGATCTTCTGCGCCCGCTCCAGGATCTGGTCCACATCCAGATGCTGCTCCGCGGAGTCCATCACCTGCAAAATCACGCGCCTCTGCCGGGTCAGGCGTATCCCCCGCTGGCGGAGTGCGTCCTGCAAATGTCCGGAAGGCTCCGCAGCATTAATGCGTTCGCCAGAGGAAACGCGGCGCGATGGAGTAGCAGCCATGGAGCGAATACCCTCGAAAACTCAAGTGTATCAGGAAGCGCACCGCCGTAGCAGGGGCTTCAGCTTCCTTAGCAAAGGCGGTCAGGGTGGGGGATCCTTAGAGGGAATAGGAGAACCCAAGAGCCGGCTGGAAGCCAGCGCTACAAAACCAGGGGCACCAAGGATGGCGCAGGCAGTCCTGCCTGCGTTTCTGGCTTCCCACAAAAACTCAAAATGAAGAATGAATCACGAATGGCGGATTAGCATCCGCGCCACGTCGTTATACGTCACATACGCAATCAGCGCCAACAGAAACACCAGTCCCACCTGGATAAACCGTTCCTTGAACGCCAAACTGAAGTCCCGCCGCCGAATTCCTTCCAACGACAGCAATAAAATCTGCCCGCCATCCAGAATCGGTATCGGCAAAATATTCAAAATTCCCAAATTCACGCTGAGTACGGCCATCAGCTGCACGACCGCAAACGATCCCGCCTCCACGGCTTTCCCTGCCAGCGAAGCAATCCCCACCACGCTCTGCAATTCCTTCGGCGAAGTCTTCCCGGACACCAGCCGGTCCACCACATCTACCACCATCTGCGTCCCTCGCCACGTCATCATGCAAGACTGCGCGAACGCCTGCCCAAACGAAATTTTGCGGAAATAAACCTCAGGCTTGCCCGGCGACCGGTGAATCCCGACCATCCACGCCGTTTCGCCAAGTTCATTCTTCCCTTTTTGCGGCGTCACCGTCAGGTTCACCAGCTGCCCATCGCGCCGTACCACAAAGTTCACCGGCTTGCCTTGCGCTTGCTGAATGGCATCCACAAACGCGCCCCAGCTGGCCACAGGTTCGCCATCAACGGCCACAATCGTGTCCCCAACCTTCACGCCCGCCGCCTTTGCAGGCAGCGATGGATCAAGATCGCTCACCACCGCCGGCGCATCCGGCGGAAAACCAAAAATCAATTCGGGGCTCTTCATCCCCACCGAACTGACCGTCAGCTCGCGCGTCGCGCCTTGGTGATCGATCGTAATCTGATACGTCTGTCCTGAGGGCGCTTTCTCCACAACAGTCTGCGCCGTTTCCCACGTAGGATTCGCAATCCCATCCACCGAAATAATCTTGTCGCCGTGAACCACGCCCGCCTTCGCCAGCGGCGAATCTTTCTGCAGGTCCACAACCACCAGCGGCTCCTGCTCGTACTTCGGCAGCGCCTCGCCTTTGATCACGTAATACCCGGTCAGCAGAAAAATCGGGAAAATCAAATTCACGGCCGGACCCGCCGCGCAAATCAGCGCCCGTTGCCAACGCGGCTTGGACATCAACTCATCCGGCGCGCCCGTTGGCTTCTGATCGCCCGAATCGATGTCCGTAATATCCTGCCCTGCCATGCGCACATACCCGCCCAGGGGCAGCGCGCTCACGCGCCAGTCCGTTGCTCCGCGCTTGATCCCGAACAGCCGCGGTCCAAATCCAATGGAGAACACATCCACGCGCACGCCAAAAAACCGCGCCACGATGTAATGTCCCCATTCGTGCACCAGAATGAGGACGCCCAGAACCAGCACCATGCCAATAATTGTATTCATTCGGTCAAGCGACTCCGCCAAAATAGTGTAGCAAACTCCCACCAGACACAGCACCACCAGTCCACCACTGTGCCGTGAACATCAAACCACCCCAATTAGATGCGCCCCACCCAAAATAAGTAAGTCCCCCACTCCCGGAAGGCAAAGGGTGCAGCATCCGGCGGGAGAACCCCAGAGGGCTGGCATAAAAGCCAGCGCTACACATGTGGCGGAGACGTGATTGGGTTGGGTGGCAAGACTCGTGGGTTGAGATCCTTCGTCGCGGACTCCTCCGTATGACAAGCGTTTTTTCGCGGCAGCGCTCTTTCGCCTGTCCAAACTCTCCGCACGCTTCGTGCGCCTACCTGCGCACTCCTGCGTTAAACACTCCCAACAATGCCTACGCACTCACTCCCGCCACCTTCCCCACCGCCTCCGCAGCCCTCCTCCTGGCCTCAGCATCGGCCGCCAACACATCCTCAATACTCCCAAACTTCCCGCGTGCCGTCCCTGCCAAAACCTCTTCCACTACTTCCGCAATTCCCAAAAACGGCAACCTCTTCTCCAGAAACGCCGCCACTGCCACTTCATCCGCGGCGTTCAACGCGCACGGCAGCGCCCCGCCCTTCTTCATCGCCTCCCGCGCCAACCGCAAACACGGAAATCGCCGCGTAGACGCCTTCTGGAAATCGAGCCGCCGCAGTTCCCGCCAATCCAACTGCACCTGCTGCGATTCCACCCGCTCCGGATACGTCAGCGCATACTGAATCGGCATGCGCATATCCGGCGGCGCAAGTTGCGCAAGCACCGCTCCATCCACGAATTCCACAAACGAATGAATCACCGATTGCGGGTGAATGATCACATCAATCTGTTCCGGCTCCATCCCAAACAACCACCGCGCCTCAATCACTTCAAATCCCTTGTTCATCATGGTCGCGGAATCAATCGTGATCCGGCTTCCCATCTTCCAATTGGGATGCGCCAGCGCCTGCTCGATCGTCACATGCTCCAACTCCGCCAGCGGCGTCTTCCGGAACGGCCCGCCCGAAGCCGTCAACACAATCCGCCGCACCTCCGGATAAAGCGCCTCGCCATCCACGCCCGCCCGCCGTGAAGCGCGCAAACACTGGTGCACCGCATTATGTTCCGAATCCACTGGCTGCAATTCCCTGCCAGACTTGGCAGCCGCCGTCATCACCAACTCGCCCGCCGCCACCAGCACTTCCTTATTCGACAGCGCCACCGTCCGCCCCAGCTTTACGGCCTCGTACGTCGCCTCCAGCCCCACAACGCCAACCGCCGCCGAAAGCACAATGTCCGCGCTCGCATGCGTCCCAACCGCCAGCATCCCTTCGCGCCCCTGATGAATCGCCGGCAGCGCAATATTTCTCTCCCTTAGCCGTCGCGCCAATTCATCCGCCAACTTCCCATCCGCCACAGACACTACTTCCGGCCGGTGCCGCTCAATCTGCCCCACAAGCTCGTCCAGATTGCCGCCTCCGGCCAACGCCACAATCTTCCATCGCTCCGGCATCGCCTCCACCACGCGAAGCGTTTGCCGCCCAATCGATCCAGTACACCCCAATATCGCTAAGAGTTTTTGCCCCATATCCTCAATTGTAGCCCACCCCACCCAGCAACGTAGCGCCGCGCCTTGAGCCCGGCATCTTGGGTTTGTAGCGCGGGCGTCCAGCCGGCTCTTGGGTCTCTCTGCGTAGGGGTACGATAAATCGTGCCTGCGGGCGAGAGGCTCGGGTCTAAAGACCCGCCACTACGTTCCCGGGAGGCGGACTTGGGGGCACCCAGGGCGGGCCCTCTTGGCTTTTCCCCTGCGTGCCCTGAGCGCCGTTTGCTCAGGGTGGGCCTTGACTCTAACCCAACAAAATCCTATACCCCAACCAAAACTATGTAATACCAAACCACGGGCACACACAAAATCAACGCATCAATTCGGTCCAACACGCCGCCATGCCCCGGCAACAACGACCCCGAATCCTTCACTCCCGCCGACCGCTTATACGCCGACTCCAGCAAATCCCCCATCTGCCCCGCCACATTCCCCAAAAACGCCATCGCCAAAAGATGCACCAGCGGAATCGTCAAAAAGAAACTGGCCGCATAACCAATCAGCAGCGACCCCACAATCCCCCCAATCGATCCTTCCCAGGTTTTCTTCGGCGAAATATGCGGCGCCAGCGGATGCTTCCCCATAGCCCGGCCCACAAAGTAAGCCGTAGTATCCGCCGCCCAAGTAATCGCCAACGGAAAAAGCAGCAACCGCGGCCCATTCACCGACGAGGCATGCAGCCGCACAGCAAATGAAAGGGGAAACGCCACTAGCAGCAACGCGCTCGATGAAATTCCTGCCGCAGGCAAAGTCTCCACCAACGGCCGCCGCGTAAACAGCGTCAACACCGTCACACCAAGCACAAACAAGAAAAACAAAGTTCCTGACGAATAGATCGCGCTGAAGCGATGCGAAGCCGCGGCTATCTGCGCCGCCGGAAATGATGGATCCGTTGTAGTCGAGCCAGCAATCACGAGCGCGTGAGCAAATGGTCTTGTAGCCCGCCAGGTCTGCGCGATTAGCAAGACCGAACAGAAAATCGTCCAGCAGCGGTACGCCCGTTGCCCGATCGCATCACCCAACGCAAAATATTCGCGCAACGCCTGCACCGTAACCACAGCAAGCGCGACCGCCACAACATAAGTAGGAGTTAAGAGTACAACCGCCAGAACAACGGGAATCAGCACCAAAGCCGTAAGAACACGCGTCCCAGTCATGGAAAAAGAGCATAGCAGAACTACGTAGCATAGGCCTCAGCCTGTGCTCTGCTCGAGTGGCACAGGCACTCTTGCCTGTGTCTTGGGTCTCCTCACCCCTACCCAAGATGCCGGCCTGAAGGCACGCCATTACAACGGCAGGAAAACCCAAGATTCCACATGCAACGAACTCTCCGTGGTCTCTGCGCTCTTACCTCTGCGTCCTCTGCGTTAAAAATCCCTACCGCGCCACCGACGCCGGCGGCGCAATGGCCCCGTACCGCCGTTCCCTCTTCTGATAATCCAGCAACGACTCCAACAATCTGGCCCGATTAAAATCCGGCCACAACGTATCCGTCACAAAAATCTCCGCATACGCAATCTGCCACAACAAAAAATTGCTAACCCGCATTTCCCCCGAAGTTCGAACCAAAAGGTCAGGATCGGGCAAATCCGCCGTATAAAGATGGCGCGCCAGATCTTCTTCCGTCACCGGCTTTGGCGGCTGGTGGCCATTTCGCGCGGCCAGGATCGCGTTCATCGCATCCACAATCTCCGCTCGCCCGCCATAATTCAGCGCAATCGAAAGCACCATCCCGGTATTTTTCGCCGTAGCCGCTGTAGCCTCGCGCGAATCCCGCTGTACGGCCTCTGGCAACTCATCCGCCCGCCCCAAAAACCGCAGCCGAATATTATTGCGCTGCAGCAGGGGCATTTCCTTCCGGATATATTCCCGCAGCAGCGCCATCAAAAACTCAATCTCCGTCTTCGGCCGCCGCCAGTTCTCCACCGAAAACGCATACAGTGTCAGCGCCTCAATATTCAAGCGCGCGCAAGTCTCGATCGCGATCCGGGCAGACTGCGTGCCATAGCGGTGGCCGGCCACCCGTGGCAAATGCCGCTTCTGCGCCCAACGGCCATTCCCGTCCATAATGATGGCGATGTGCCGGGGTAGCCGCTCCAGATCAAGCTTTTCAATAAGGCGAGACTCTTCGGCAGTGACGGGTCCGAGGGTTTCCAGTTGGATGCGTGGCTGCGACACGGTGAGATTCGGCTCAATCCTCTTTACGGCGCAAAGTTAACACGACAAACCCCCGCAGCGCAATTGGCAACCTCTGCTAAGTACTCCAAGGGTACCGCCCCGCTGCCGCCTGCTCCGGCGTGGGGCAAGCGGAGCATTCACCCTCCGCGAAAGGAGCTGACAACGAGGTTACTCAGGGGAAACGCAAGAGCGGGCATGAAAGCCAGCGCTAGACCAACAGCCAACGCAGTGGCACAGGCACTTCTGCTTGTGCGCTTGGGTTTCCGCACGCGGTCATCCCATCATCCCGGGGGATGAAAAAACTGATCAATCGACTGCACCACCAACACCAAGGTCACAGCAATCATCGCAATCGCCGTAACCCACGCCACCAAATTAAAGAAAAATCCATTTATATGCTCGCCCATCAAATCCTTACGGTTCACCAGCAGCAAAATAAAAATCAACACAATGGGCAGCCAGATCCCGTTCCCCACCTGCGAAAAAATCAAAATCTTCCACAACGGCGCATTTGGAAGCAGCACAATCCCGCCGCCAATTACAATCAGCAGCGTATACAGCCAATAAAATGCCGGCGCTTCGCGAAATTTATTATCGATGCCCGCCTCAAACCCCAATCCCTCACAAATCACGTGCGCCGTAGACAGCGGTAGAATCGTCGCCGCAAACAGCGAAGCGTTCAGCAGCCCAAACGCAAACGTCAACGCCGCCCACTTTCCCGCCAACGGAATCAGCGCCTTGGCCGCTTCCCCGGCATCCGTAATATTCGTCTGGCCGTTTGCATGCAGCGTCGCCGCCGTGCAAATAATGATGAAAAACACAATCACCATGCACGAAATGCTTCCCAGCAGCACGTCCCACCGCGCCTGCCGATATTGCCGCGGCCCGACTTTCTTCTCCACGAATCCGGCTTGAATATAAAAAAATTGCCACGGCGCAATCGTCGTCCCCACCAGCGCCGTCAACGTAACCAGGTAGCCCGTATCGATGTGAATGTTCGGCACCACCGTCATGCGCGCCGCCAGCAGCCAGTCCGGGCGCGACAATATCGCCGAGAAAAAATAAGTAAGATAAAAAACGCACGCCACCAGGAACACCACTTCCACCTGCCGATACGTTCCCTTCAGCACCAGAATCCACACCACCACCGCGGCCAATGGCACCGCAATGTATTTGCTCACGCCGAAAATCTGCGCCGAAGCCGCCACCCCCGCAAATTCCGCCACCACGTTCGCCAGGTCCACCAGGAAGCCCGTCACCATCACGAAAAACGTCGAGCGAAATCCAAATTCTTCCCGGATCAGGTCAGACAGCCCCTTCCCCGTGATCACTCCCATCCGCGCGCACATTTCCATCGTCACGTACAACGCGATCGTCAGCGGCACCAACGACCACAACATCGTGTACCCATACGCCGATCCCACCTGCGTATACGTACCGATGCCGCCCGCATCGTTGTCCACATTCGAAGTGATAATCCCCGGCCCGATCACCGCCAGAAACAAAAACATGCGGTGCCGCCACTGGTTCCCCCTGGAGAAGAACCGCAACACGCCCCCGCGCAGCCTGTCAATAAACGCATTAATGGCCGAAAGTGTCATCGCCGCGAACTCAGTCCCCTAACCAACCAGAACTCCTAACCTTACGCATTCACCAACCGCGAGACCACATCATCCACCGTAATCACCCCAATCGGCCGCTGGTCATGATCCAAGACCGTCAACATCCGCAAATTATATTTATCAAACTGCTCAAACACGTCCTTTTCATTCGCATCCGCCGAAATCGAAATCAGCGGCTCCGTCTTCAATTCGCTCATATGCTGTTCCGGCGCTGCCAAAAAAATCCGCGCAATCGGCGCCGTCCCCGCAAAATGCCCCAGCTTGTCGAGAATCACGATCGTATCTAGCTGCTCCAAATTAAATTCCTGTTTCCGCAGCCATTGCAGCACTTCATCCCGCGAAATCGATTCGCTGACGAACGCAAATTCCGTGTTCATCATTCCGCCCGCCGTCGAAGGATCAAACGCCAGCAACTCCCGCACGTCGTTCGCCTCCTGATTCGGCATCTCCTCCAACAATTCCTCGGAAGTCTCCTTTGGCAAATCCGCCAGCAAATCCGCCGCGGCGTCCGGAGCCATTTCTTCGATAATGTCCGCGGCCTTCTCCGGATCGAGTTTCTCCACGATCTGCGTGGTCAGCCTCTCATCCAACTCCGCCAGGACCGCCGCCGCCGTCTCCTCATCCAGCGAAGCAATAATCCCCTGCCGTTCCGCCGCCGAAAGCTCTTCCATCATTTCCGCCAGATCGGCCGGATGCAGATCCTCTAGCTTTTCGTGCGTGATCCGCAGCTTCACCCGCCGCAGCGGGTCGGGCTCAATCAAATTCACAAATTCCCAGCGGATCGACCGCTGCGGCAACTTGCTTTGCAGCTTCCGCACCAGGCTCGAAGGGGCAATTCCCTGCAACAACCTGCGCACGGCCCCCGGGACGCCCACGTCCACCTGCGCAATCCGCAACTCCACATGCGCATTGGTCGGAAATTCCGCCAGGTCCACATCATTCACCCGCACCACTTTGCGCCCCGCCGTATCGATAATCTGCTGGTCCAGCAAATCCTTTTGCACCGCCAGCCACGCCTCATTCGGCTGATAAGCATCCAGCGACCGCTCCGAAGCATTCAAATCGATTCGCCCCGGCACCACTTTCGCCACCTGGTCATATCGCGCCACCAACGGCTGAAAACGCCCGCGCGATATCAGGAAATGTGACACACGATTCGGCTGCTCGGCGGGCTCAATAAAAAACTCCCGCACGCGGCCGACGTAATTCCCTTGCGCGTCATATGCCGCCGATCCCATGAGCTCCGTCGCGTAAAGCATCCCGTTACCCTCCTTTCTGCCGCCAACCGCGGCGGCGATTTCACATCTCACTTCGTGACCTATGAGCTGGCATGAGAGCCAGCGCTACAATCCCAAGAGGCCCGCGCCGGGCGCTGGGGGCAGAGGCACCGGTCTAAAGACCGGCCACTACAGGTTTCCGCCGAGCAAAAAAAATCCCGCGAGCGGTGCGACCGGCGCGGGTAACCTGCTCCAAAATTAAACAATCGCTACCCGGGAGTCACTCCTCCACCGGCAAACGATCGGAATATTCCCACCTCGGGGACTGTTCCGCCACCTGCCCGGACGATCAGCGTTGAAGCCGTTGCTACCACCGGCACAGCGAACGACAACCGGACCCGCATCCCGGGGAAACTAGGGTGAGGTTCGAATTCGCTTGACGCGCTCATCAGAGAAAAATGCACTCCGGCCCTAGGAATAAACCTCGCCCCAACAAGTTGTCAAGAACAAACGACATACCAGTTACAAATTTCGGCCCGCCTCGGAAGGCGGACCCTTCAAACCCAATAAAGAAGAAACCCAAGATGCCGGCCTGAAGGCACGGCGCTACAAACCCAAGACGATACCATCACAAGAAACAAAACCAGGTCATTCCCACTATCCAAACAACATATGCGTGGCCCCCACGCCCTTCCTCTTACACTCCTCCACATACAAGACCAAATAATTCTTCGTTATAAAATCCCGCGGATGAAAGCCCAACAATCTCGCCGCCCGGTCTATCGCCTCGTGCGGCCCTTCTAGCTCCACAAACGTCCCGATCGGCGTTTCATCAAAATCGATCATCAGGTCCTTCGCCCACGGATAACGCCCCGGCAACTTATAAGCCGTCCGGTATTTCTCATACCGAAACCACCCACGCAGCCCCAACCCCTCAAAAATCTTCTGCAGCGCCAACGGATCGGTCAGCACCGTCTCCAGTTCCTCGCGCACCTTGTGCCGCCGGTTCCGCGAGGCCTCCGCCGGTACAATCGCCATCTGCTCCGGCGGCGACTTGAACGTCAGCAAATACCGCTCCGGCCCTTTCTTCGCAGCGCGCTTCTTCTTCCCAGCCGCCGCCGGCGTCTCCGTGCGAATCCTCAACAACTGCCCATGTTTCGCCAATCCTCCATCCGGGGTATCAAATAACAAATTCTGCTCATGCACCCGCGCGGCAACCGGCTTGGCAGCGACCTTCGCCAGCGTCTTGAGAAATTTTTTGGGATTTGCGATCTGAAGCTTAATTTCGATCTCAGCAGCCATGCCGCAAATTGTAATCGAGAACTGCTTGTCGCAGCTAATTTTGCGGGGCTTGGGTCGCTTCTCCCGCGGGGGTCCCCCGCGCCGCCGTTTCGAACCCAAGAGCCACTCACTTCGTTCGGGCAGACAATTTTTTGATGGTGGGAAGTTCTGAGGGAACCCAAGAGCCCACAGGCAACGGCGGCATGAGGGGCACCCGGGAGCTGGAAGACAAGGTGGTTGATCTCCTTCGTCGCGAACTCCGTTCGGAATGACTTTGTTTTTTTGGGGCCGTGAAACCTAAGATGCCGGCCTGAAGGCACGGCGCTACAACTGCAAGAAAACCGTAGACCGCTCACCACGCTCCCGCGACGTCCACTTTTCCTCAGGCCCCGCCCTACAAACTCTCCTCGAACTCGGTTACGATATGCGCTCGGCCAACACCTGTAGCGCTGGGCGAGTCCCCGAACCGTGCTTGTCCCGAGCATCCAGGGGCGGCTTTTCCTACAATTTGCTATACATGGCTTGTCACACATGGCGGGTCGTATCTGCCGCTGGGGGACCGCAGTCTTGGGCATCGGTTTGCTCCCACGGTATCTTGTCGTGTAACTGGGGATGGCATGGCGAAATGGACTGACGACGGGGCCGCAGGCGGTCCTGCAAATGTGAGAGGTGCAGCGGTGGGCAGCGCAGGCGGTGGCAAGATGCAGGCGCCCTTGGCCGACCGAGAGCCGGTCGAGCACGTCATCCACGGCGACCGCCGCATGGACCACTATGCCTGGATGAAAAATAAGAAGGATCCTCGCGTCCGCGCCTACATCGAAGCCGAAAACGCCTACGCCGATGCCGAAATGAAAGACACCGAACCATTCCAGGAAAAGCTCTACCAGGAAATGCTCGGCCGCATTCAGCAAACCGATCTCAGCGTCCCCTATCGCCTCCGCGGTTACCAGTATTACATCCGCACCGAAGAGGGTAAGCAGTACCCCATCTACTGCCGCAAAAAATTGGGCGCGTCCGAACCGCCCGCCGCAGGCGAACCAGCGCACTCCCCCGAGCACGAGCACTGGGGCGAAGATTCCGTCATGCAAGAGTTGCGCGCCGAACTGCGCAAAGAATTTGCCGAAGATTTTCAGCGTCGCGAGGGCCGCGTAACAGAAATCAGCGTCGAAGCCACAACCGCAGCGCCCCTCGACGAAACCGCAAGCGCCAACGCCGCGCCGCATGAAGAAATTCTCCTCGATCTCAACGCGCTCGTCGTCGGCCATACTTTCATGGGCCTCGGCATTTTCGAAGTCAGCGACGACGATCGCTGGCTAGCCTACGCCTCAGATACCACCGGGTTCCGCCAGTACGTCCTAGAAGTAAAAGACCTCGTCGCAGCGGCCGCCACACCTCAGCCCCAGCCCCACAAATTCCGTGTCGAGCGGGTCACCAGCGCTGCTTGGGCCATGGACAACCGAACGCTGTTCTACGTCACCGAAGACGAAATCACCAAACGATCCAACCAGCTTTGGCGCCACAATTTTCCCGATCCGGGCGACCCCGCCGCCCACGATTCCACCGATGAACTCCTCTACGAAGAAAAGGACGAGCGCTTCCGCATCGACGTCGAGCGCAGCCGCAGCGGCGCGTATCTTTTCCTGGTCGTCAACAGCCACACGACCAGCGAAGCCCGCTACCTTCGCGCCGATTCGCCTTTCGGCCGCTTCGAATTGCTCGCCGAACGCGAAGACGACCACGAATATTACGTCGATCATCATCCCGGCAACTCCAGCGATCCCGCCGGCGGGGTCTTCTTCATTCGCACCAACAGCCGCGGCCGCACCTATCGCGTAGTCACCGCGCCGACCTCCGATCCAGCCCAGGCCCGCTGGCACGAAGTCATTCCCAATCGCCCCGGCGTCATGATTGCCGGACTCGAAGCGTTTCGCTCCCACCTCGTCCTCACCGAACGCGAAGACGGCTTGCCCCACTTACGCATCATCGATCTAACACGCCAGGCTCGCATCGCGATGGAAGCATCGCAGCGCCTGCAATTTTCCGAGCCTGCCTACAACGCCATCCTCACTACAAATCCGGAGTTCGAGAGCGAAGTCGTGCGCTTCCATTACGAATCGATGGTGACCCCGCGCTCCGTCTACGATTACGACCTCAAATCACAAAAGTGGCACCTCAAGAAGCAGCAACCCGTCCTCGGCGATTTCGACACCGCCAACTACCTCAGCGAGCGTCTCCACGCCAAAGCCGCCGACGGCACGCTCATCCCCATCTCGATAGTCCGCCGCAAAGGCACCGTGCGCGACGGCAACGCCCCGCTGCTCCTCTACGGCTACGGTAGCTACGGTTTATCCATGCCAGTAGTCTTCAGCTCAAATCGCCTCAGCCTCCTGGATCGCGGCATTATCTATGCCATCGCTCACATTCGCGGCGGCGGTGAACTCGGCAAGCCCTGGCACGACGCGGGCAAAATGCATCACAAGATGAACACCTTTACCGATTTTATTTCCTGCTCCGATTATCTCTTCGCCAAGCACTACACTTCGCCCGAACGCCTCGTCATCGAAGGCGGCAGCGCCGGCGGCCTGCTCATGGGCGCCGTGGCAAATCTCGCGACAGATAAATTCCACGCCGTCGTCAGCCACGTCCCCTTCGTTGACGTGCTCAACACCATGCTCGATGCCACGCTCCCGCTCACCGTTGGCGAATATGAAGAATGGGGTAATCCCGAAGTCGAAGAAGATTATTTCTACATGAAGCAGTACTGCCCTTACTCCAACGTCGAACGCAAAAATTATCCCCGCATGCTCGTCAAAACCGCCTGGAACGACAGTCAGGTCATGTATTGGGAAGCCTCCAAATACGTAGCCAAACTTCGCACCCTGAAAACCGATGGCAACATCCTGCTCCTCAAAACCAACATGGGCGCAGGCCACGGCGGCGCCAGCGGCCGCTACGACTTCCTCCGCGAAATAGCCCTGGATTACGCCTTCATCCTCCGCGAATCAGGAGTCCAGGAATGACTAACAACTAAAGACCTCCCCATGTCCGAAGCCACCACACCCCTGATGCAGCAGTACAACGCCGTGAAGTCCCGCTACCCTCACGCCCTCCTCCTTTTCCGCCTCGGCGATTTCTACGAACTCTTTTACGAAGACGCCATCATCGCCGCCCGCGAACTGCGCATCACCCTCACCTCCCGTAATCGCGAAAAAGGCCAGCCCATTCCCATGTGCGGCGTCCCTTATCACGCGGCCGATGGCTACATCGCTCGCCTCATCCGCGCTGGCTTCAAAGTCGCCATCTGCGAACAAATGGAGCAGCCCGGCCCCGGCAAAAAACTGGTTCGCCGCGAAGTCTCCCGCGTAATCACTCCCGGCACCGCCACCGATGTCGCCGTCCTGGACGCGCGCGAAAATAATTTCTTAGCCGCTGTGGCGCAAGATACCTCAACACGCGGCAGCCAGGTCATCGGCCTGGCTCTCGTCGATCTCTCGACCGGCGAATTCCTGGCCACCGAATTTCAGGGCCCACAAGCTGAAGAGGATTTGCGCGACGAACTCCAACTCCTCCGCCCGCGGGAAACCCTGCTTCCCCGCCCCCAGCAACTTTTCGAAACCGCCAAGAACACGCTCCTCGACGGCGCAGGCGGCGTCGAAACCCGCCTCGAAGACTGGATTTTCCAGCGCGATTACGCCGAACGCATCCTCCGCGAACAATTTGGCGTCGCCGAACTCACCGGCTTTGGCTTGGACTCCCACGTTCAAGCCATGTGCGCCTCCGCCGCGGTGGTCCACTATTTGCGGGAGAACGCGGCAGGCGGCAGCGACGCCCCCAGCGTCGAAGCCCTCCAGCATCTCGATCGCATCCGCTATTACCAGCAGCAAGACGCGCTGGTGCTTGATCCCGTGTCCGTCCGCAATCTCGAATTGCTCTCGCCCATCTTCACCGAAGAAGCCAAATCCACCGGCCCCACCACATTGATCGCCGCTCTCGATTCCACCGTCACCGGCATGGGCGCGCGCCTCCTGCGCTCCTGGATTTTGCGCCCGCTCATCGACGAGCAGCCCATTGAAGCCCGCCTCGACGCCGTCGAACACTTGCTAAAACAAACCGTGGTGCGCGGCGAAATTCGCAAAGAACTCCGTGGCATTCAGGATCTCGAGCGCATCACCAGCCGCATTACCCTTGGCCAGGCTATGCCTCGCGAACTCGTCGCCCTTCGCAAATCCCTGGCGCGACTTCCCGTCGTTCGCGAATTCACTGGCGATGGCATTCCACGCAAAGACGCGCCCAGCTTCGACAATGCCGCCACAAACACCGCAGGCGCAATTCCCAACTCCAAAGGCATGCTGCGCGAATTGCACGAGGAAATTGACGAGCTCACCGACGTCCGCGAGCTCCTCGAGCGCTCCATCGCCGAAGAACCTCCCGCCCTAGCCGCCGAGCCCGGCGTAATCCGCCAAGGCTATTCCGCCGAGCTCGATGAACTCCGCAACCTCAGCCAGCACAGCAAGCAAATCATCGCCTCCATGGAGGAGCGCGAGCGCAAACGCACTGGCATCGGCTCGCTGAAAATCCGCTACAACCAGGTTTTCGGCTATTACATTGAGATTTCCAAACCAAATCTGCATCTCGCCCCGCCCGATTACGAACGCAAACAAACGCTGATCAACGCCGAGCGCTTCACCTCGCCCGAGCTGAAAGAATACGAACGCAAAATCCTCGCCGCGGACGAACGCATCTCCGAAATTGAGCGCCAGCTCTACATCGACGTCCGCTCGAGCATCGCGGGCAAAGCCTCCCGACTCCGCCGCACCGCCGCAGCCATTGCCAAACTCGACGTGCTCGCCTCCTTCGCGAAGCTCGCCGCCGACCGCAACTACGTTCGCCCCGAATTCACCGCAACTGGCGAATTGCTGATCATCGGCGGTCGCCATCCTGTAATCGAGGAACTGCTCAAACAGAAAGGCGAGCGCTTCGTTCCCAACGATCTCTGCTTCGAACCCGGTCGCCAGCAGCTATTACTTATCACCGGCCCCAACATGGGCGGCAAGTCCACCTACCTTCGCCAGACCGCGTTGATCGTCTTGATGGCGCAAATGGGCTGCTACGTCGCCGCGCGTCAGGCCAAACTCCCCATCACC
>Ga0210385_10000967_pt1 | contig 18312 bp, 14 predicted proteins | sample IncBWH26OmetaG_FD_160107 | JGI IMG/M metagenome (GOLD analysis project Ga0210385, IMG submission 160107) | Forest soil microbial communities from Barre Woods Harvard Forest LTER site, Petersham, Massachusetts, United States - Inc-BW-H-26-O ...
CTTGCGGATATTGCCGAAGCGGCGCGGATGGGTGGTCTGGGCGCCCCGGCCTTGCTGTTCGTGGGGGATGTCACCCGCGTCGAACAACAACAGGCGCTCGAGAGCCTCGAGCCCTGCCTTGAGGGTGTGGCATAGCCCGCCCGGAGCAGCTTATTAGTATGGGAATCACTCAGGGCTTCGTTGGCACCGTTGGCCACACGCCGTTGATCCGGTTGCGCGGCGTCAGCGCGGAGACCGGCTGCGAGATTCTCGGCAAGGCCGAGTTCATGAATCCGGGCGGCTCGGTGAAGGACCGCGCGGCGCGCGCCATCGTGGCCGACGCCGAGGCACGCGGCGAACTGCCTCCGGGGGGCACGGTGGTCGAGGGCACCGCCGGCAATACCGGCATTGGCCTGGCCCATGTGTGCAATGAGCGCGGTTATCGCTGCATCATCGTCATGCCCGACAATCAGTCGCCGGAAAAATACCGCCTGCTGGAAATGCTCGGGGCCGAGGTCTACAAGGTCCCGACGGTCCCCTACAGCAATCCGAACCAGTATCAGAAGGTCTCGCAGCGGCTTGCGGCATCGCTGCGCAACGCCATCTGGGCCAATCAGTTCGACAATCCCATCAACCGCCATGCCCACTTCACCTCCACCGGCCCCGAGATCTGGGAGCAGACGCAGGGCAAGGTGAGCGCCTTCGTGGCCGCCAGTGGCACCGGTGGCACGCTTGCGGGCACCGCCGACTATCTGAAGAGTCGCAACCGCGACGTACGCTGCGTGCTGGCCGATCCTCCGGGCAGCAGCCTCTATGAGTTCGTGCGCAGCGGCACCTTGAAGGCCACCGGCAGCGGCTCGATCACCGAGGGCATCGGCATCGCGCGCATCACGGTCAATTTCAAGGATGCCCCGGTGGATGATGCCGTGCACGTCGCGGACCAGGACACGGTCCACTACGTCTATCGGCTGCTGCGCGAGGAGGGTCTGTTTCTCGGCAGCACCAGCGGCATCAATGTCGCCGCCGCGGTGCGCGTCGCGCGCGAGCTGGGGCCGGGCCACACCATCGTGACCGTGCTGTGCGATGGCGGCGCCAAGTATCAATCACGTCTTTTCAATCGCGAATGGCTCGAAAGCAAGGGCCTGGCGGCGCACGCCGCGGCGGTGCGTCATAATGAGCCCATACATCTGGAGAATGTCCTTGTCGCTTGATCGATCCAAACTGGCCGTCGTCACAGACGTGGTCATCGTCGGTGCCGGCCCCTGCGGCTTGTTTCAGGTATTCGAGCTGGGGCTGCTGGGCCTGAAGGCCGAACTGGTGGATTCGCTGAGCCAGATCGGCGGCCAGTGCACCGAGCTTTATCCGGACAAGCCGATCTACGACATTCCGGCCATTCCGGTGTGCACCGCGCGCGAGCTCATCGAGCGGCTGCAGGAGCAGATCAAGCCGTTCAATCCCGGCTACCACCTCGGACAGGAGGTCACCGAGGTCAGCGCGCGTGCCGACGGCCGCTTCGATGTCGCCACCAGTCGCGGCACACGCTTTGATGCCGGCGCCGTGATCGTGGCCGGGGGCGTGGGCTCGTTTCAGCCGCGACGCCTGAGCGTCGAGGGCAGCGAGCGCCATGAGGGTCACAGCATTCACTACCGGGTGAAGGATGCGGCGAGCTTCCACGACCGGGACCTCGTGATCTTCGGTGGCGGCGATTCGGCGCTGGACTGGACGCTCGAGCTCATCGAGCGGGCGCGCAGCATCGTGCTGGTGCACCGGCGCGCGGAGTTCCGCGGCGCTCCGGCCTCCGTCGAGCGCATGAAGGCGCTGGTCGAAGAAGGACGACTCGACTTCATCGAGGGCCAGGTCCAGTCGATCGTCGAACAGGATGAGAAGCTCACCGGCGTGCGCGTCACGGCGCGTGATGGCGTCACGCGCACCATCGCCACGGACCAGGTGCTGGTGTTCTGGGGACTGTCACCAAAGCTCGGGCCAATCGCCGAGTGGGGCCTGACCATCCATCGGCGCACCATCCCGGTGGACACGCACCGCTTCCAGACCAATATTCCGGGCATCTACGCGGTCGGCGACATCAACGACTATCCGGGCAAGAAGAAGTTGATTCTCTCCGGCTTTCACGAAGCGGCGCTCGCGGCCTTCGCCGTCAAGGAGCACATGCGCCCCGGTGAGAAGATCCACCTGCAATACACCACGACCAGTCCGCTGCTGCAGAAGCGTCTGGGTGTCACCGGCGAAGCCGGGGATGGCGCTGCCGGCGATGCGGGCGCCCGCCATCGCGCCTGAACAATAACGCCGATGCCAGTGGGCCACTCGTGACCGCCGAACGTGTCGCCTGCCCGGACTGCAGCCTGGAGCAGGCCCTGCCTGCGATCGGCGATCATGAGGTGGCGCGCTGCCGCCGCTGCTACCGTCTGCTGAAGGTTCCGGAGGCGCAGGACCACGCCTCCTTCGCCCTGACCCTCGGCGCACTGCTGTTCTGGGTGCCGGGCTGCCTGCTGCCGCTGCTCACCGTCACCGCCGGCGGCGCGAGCCGCAGCGCCAATCTGATCGCGTGCGCGTTCAAGCTGTGGGGCACGGGCTACCCGCCGCTGAGCGTTCTGGTGGCGATGCTGATGCTCGCCGTTCCAACCGCCTTCATGCTGCTGCTGACGGTGGCGCAGGCCTTTCCGCATGCGTACTTTGCCCACGGCTGCCGCAGGTTCGCGGAACGACTGCGCCCGTGGCTCATGACTGAAGTCTTCGTCGTCGGCGGCTGTGTCGCCTACTCGCGCATCGGCAGCGTCGCCACCGTCAATGTCGACCCCGGCGGCTGGTGCCTGGCCGCCTCGGCGATGCTGCTGCTGGGATCACTGGCGCTGCGCGACGAGGCTTCGGCAAGGGCGAATGAGATCATCCCGCCGTCGCGATCGTCGCTGCAGGCGACGGCCGCCCTGGTCGTGGCGGGCCTGGTGCTGTACATCCCGGCCAACGTGATGCCGGTGATCCAGATTGAACGCTACGGCAGCATCGAGACCAACACCATTCTGGGCGGCGTGGTGGAACTGATCCACTATGACCTGTGGCCGCTGGCGGTCATCGTCTTCATGGCGAGCGTGGTCGTGCCGCTCGCGAAGCTGTTCGGACTTTCCTGGCTGCTGTGGCAGACGCGGCGCGGCTCGCCGCGACTGCTGCGGCAGCGCACCCGCATCTACCGCTTGATTGATACCATCGGTCGCTGGTCCAATATTGATGTCTTCACGATTGCGCTGCTGGCCGCGCTGGTGCAGTTCGGGGCGCTGGAGCGGGTGCGACCCGAACAAGGCGCCCTCGCCTTTGCCGGAGTGGTTCTCATCACCATGATCGCCGCCCAGACATTCGACACTCGTACCATGTGGCAGGCCGCCAGGGCCCACCGGGACGCGGCATGACGGACGAGGCGCCGCCGCGACCCCCGAACGAACTGCCCGAGGCCCAGCCCGTGCGGCGCCGCCTGAGCGTCATCTGGCTGGCGCCGGCGTTTGCGCTCGCCGTGGTGGGCTGGCTCGCCTGGCACACCCTGATGCAGCGTGGCCCCGCCATCACCATCCGCTTCTCCAGTGCCGATGGCCTGACGGCCGGTGAGTCCGAGATCCGCCACAAGGGAGTACGGGTCGGCACGGTCGACTCGTTTGAACTGTCGCCGGATCTGTCCGAAGTACTGGTCCATGCGCGCATGACGCGCGAGGTCAGCGCGCATCTCACCGGCAGCACCCGCTTCTGGATCGTCACGCCGCGCGTCGGCACCAGCGGCATCTCCGGACTCAACACGCTGGTGTCCGGCGCGTACATCGAGATGTATCCGGGCGAAGGCGAACCGCAGCGCGAATTCGTGGGCCTCGAAGACCCGCCGCTGCTGCAGCCGGACACGCCGGGCCGCGCCTTCACGCTGACCGAGGATGAGCTGGGCGCCGTGGGACCCGGCACGCCCGTCAATTACCGCGGCGTACAGGTCGGGCAGGTCGAAGGCTACGCGCTCGACGGCAATGGCCGGCATGTGAACATCTACGCCTTCGTGCGCGCGCCGTACGATGCGCTGGTGCACGATGACACGCGATTCTGGGATGCCAGTGCAATCGACGTGTCGGCGGGCCCCCAGGGCATCCGCGTGCGCTTGAATTCCCTGCAGCAATTGGTGACCGGCGCCATCGGCTTCGACACCCCGCTGCCACCCACCGCCGAACCCGCGGTCGAAACGGTCGGCCAGGCCATCGCGCAGCAGGCGGCGGGGCCACAGCGCCAGTTGCCCGCCGCGGCGACCGGCGGCTCGGCGCCCGAGGCCGCCGCCGACAAAGTCTTCCCCCTCTACGACAGTCAAAGCGCCGCCGTACGCAATCACAGCGGCCCGCGGCTGACCTACCAGTTGCGCTTCGACGAAGCCGCGGGCGGCCTGCAGTCCGGCACTGCCGTGCAGCTGCGCGGCGTGCAGATCGGCGAGATCACGCAGGCCCAGCTGGTGTACGACGCGGCGGCCGGCAACGTCTATGAATCGGCCAGCATGACCATCGATCCCAGCGACGTGCACCTGGCCGGTACCCCGCCTGCCTCGGCGGCGGACCAGGCCGCCGCGGTACGCTCGGGACTGGCGCGCCTGGTCGCCCGCGGCCTGCGGGCGCAGCTGGTCACGGCGAACTTCCTGACCGGTCAGAAGGTCGTGGCCCTGGACATCGTGCACGATGCGCCGCAGACAACGCTCGATGCCAAGGCCGAGACGCCGCAATTTCCAACGGCGCACGGTGCTGACGTTGATGCAATTTTGCAGAGTCTGCAGGACACCCTGCATCACATCGATGCCGCCACGGCGGGTCCCGCGCTGGGCAATGCCGTCAAGAACCTCGATGCGACGCTCAATCATCTGGAGCAGATCACGCGCGATCTGCAGCCGCAGATCAAACCGCTGGTCGAGAGCCTGCGGGCCACCGCCGATGCGGCGCAGGCGGCCGCGAAATCAGCCAACGGGGTCATGGGGCCGGACAGCGCACTGGCCACTCAGCTGCCCGGTCTGCTGCAACAGCTCAACGATGCGGTGCGCGCCGTGCGCGAACTCGCCGATTTCCTGGACCGACATCCCGAGGCATTGCTGCGCGGGCGGCATGAGGCATCCCCTTGAAACTTCAGCCATGGACTTCGAGCGCGGCGCTCGCCGCCGCATTGCTCGCGGGGTGCGGTTCCTCGCCCCCGCTGCGTTATTACGCTTTGGATGCGGTGGCGCCGGCCGGCACCGTGGCCCACGCGCCGAGCGCGACGCCGCTACGAATCCGGCACATCAGTCTGCCCCCGGAGATGGATCATCGCGGGCTCACGCATCATGCGGGGCCTGACCAAATCACGATCTCCGAGTCGGACCAATGGAGTGCGCCGCTGGCCGAGCTGATCCAGGGCGCGCTCACCCGTGATCTGGGCGAGCGCCTCGGCTACCAACAGGTCGTGGCGCCGGGGGCGCAGCCGCTGAGCGGTGGCCAGGCGAGCCTGGATCTGGACTTCGTGGCCCTCGCCGCCGATGCCAGCTGTGGCATCAATGCCCAGGTCAATTGGGTATTGAGCGTTCCGAACAGCACACCGCGGCAGGGCACCGCGCGCCTGTCGGCACCGGCCACGAGCTGTCCGGCCGGTCTGCCGGCCGCGCTGAGTACGGCGCTCGGCGATCTCGCCGATCAGCTAGTCCGGCAACTCCCCTCCTCCTGACCTTCGCGACCGTGCACGCCATGCCCTGCCTACGGCATAGGCTTGCTTAAGCTGAGAAAGCCTTGACAATTATTGCCCGGGCAATTATTGTCTCGGCTACTGAAGTTGCCCCAAGTGGGCGGGAGGCCGGATGGCGGACGTTTACAGCCCGGAGACCTATGAGCCGCGTCGCGGTCTCGGACACATCATCGGCCGCGTGCGCAACCAGCTGCTGGCGGCGATGGATGGCGAGCTGGCGCGTGATGAATTTCTGGGCCCGCTCGAAATCTCCTCGGCGCAGTTCATCGTGCTGGTGAATCTGGCCGGACAGGAGTGCGCCACATCGGCCTCGGAGCTGTGCAAGGGCATTTCCTACGATGCCGGCGCCATGACCCGGATGCTGGATCGGCTCGAAGCGAAGGGCCTGGTGCGACGCACGCGCTCGCCCGATGACCGGCGGCTGGTGCATCTGGAACTGACCCACGCCGGCAAGGCCGCCTACCCGCGGCTGCGTGAGATTTCCCGGCGCGTGCTCAATCGTTCGCTGAGTGACTTCACGCTCGAAGAGGCCCACACGCTGGAACATCTGCTGCAGCGCCTGGGACGCAACGTGGGCGACTGATCGTTACGGAGGGTGTGTGAATAAACTGCTCGTAGTACTTGTTGCGGCGCTGCTCGCAGCCTGCGCCAGCACCCACGACCTGCGACCCGAGGCGGTGACCGTCGCGCCCAACAGTCTGCAGACCCAGAAATCACTCCAGGGCACACCGCTCGATGCTGCCGCCTGGCCGCAGGCCCAGTGGTGGCTAGCTTATGGCGATCCACAGCTCAATGAACTGATCACCGAAGCCCTCGCCGGCAATCCCGAGCTGCGCATTGCCGAAGCGCGCACCCGCGCGGCGCTGGCGCAGGTCGCCGCCGTCGACAGCTCGCGTTACCCGAGTGCCGGTTCCAGCGCTCAGGCCGTGCGCGCACGCTTCTCCGAGCATGGCCTGTTTCCGCCGCCCTACGCCGGCAACTGGGACACGCTCGCGGCGCTGACCGCCACCTTGTCCTGGCAGGTGGACTTTTGGGGTAAGAATCGCGCCGCCTATGAGAGCGCGGTGGGCAGCGAGCGTGCGGCCGATGTCGATTCACAGGCCGCGCGTCTGACACTCGCGGCGAATATCGCGCATGTCTATGCGCGGCTGCAGGAAGACAGCCTGCAGCTGAACGTGGCTCGTCAGACACTCCAGGACCGTCAGCAGGTGCTGGCCCTGACTCGCGACCGTAATGCGGCGGGACTGGACTCCCGGCTGGAACTCACCCAGGCGCAGGCGGCGATTCCGGCCGCGCGTGAACAGATCGACCAGCTGGAGGAATCCGCGGCGCGTTCGCGTCATGTGCTGGCGGCGCTGACGGGCGCCGGTCCGGATCGCGCCTTGAGCATTCAGGCGCCGCAGTTTGCGATCAGCGTGCAATCGACGCTGCCGAGCGCGGTGCCGGCGGAACTGCTCGGGCACCGCCCGGATCTGGTGGCCCAGCGCTGGCGGGTCGAAGCCGCCTCTGCCGGCATCCGCGAAGCCAAAGCCGAGTTCTACCCGAATGTGGACCTGATCGCCTTCATCGGCCTGCAGAATCTCGGCTCGACCAATTTCCTCAGCGCGGCGAACCGTCAGTATGGCATCGCGCCGGCGTTCACCCTGCCGCTGTTTGATGCCGGCAAGCGGCGCGCAAAGCTCGCCGCGCAGGATGCGCAGTACGATGCCGCCGTCGAGCAGTACAACCAGCTCGTGACCGATGCGCTGCGTGAGGTGGTCGATGCCCTCACCTCCATCGACAGCCTCGGCCGCCAGCGCGCCGAAGAGCGCGACGCCCTGGCCAGCGCCCAGGAAGCCTACGAGCTGTCCGTGCTGCGCTATCGGGAGGGTCTGGGAAATTATCTGCAGGTGCTGAGCGCCGAATCACAGCTGCTCGCGCAGCGCAGCCTCGAGGCGCAGCTGCAGGCCCGCGCGCTCGACCTGTCGGTCGACCTGGTGCAGGCCCTTGGCGGCGGTTTCGTGCCGCAGACGCGCTGATGGTTTGGAGAACAACGTGAATACCGAAACCCAAGACACTGCTCCTGCGAATGCCAATGGCCAGTCCAACCGCAAGCGCAACCGCATGCTGTTGCTGGTGTCGCTGGCCATTCTCGTCATCGCCATCGGCTATGGCGTCTACTGGGGGACCGTGCTGCGCTGGCGGGAAACGACCGATGACGCCTATGTGAACGGCAACATCGTGCAGATCACCCCGCAGATTGCCGGCACCGTGGTCGGCATCCACGCCGATGACACGCAGTATGTGACGGCCGGACAGACTCTGGTGCGGCTGGATCCGGCGGATGCGAAGGTGGCACTCGAAGAAGCCGAAGCGCATCTGGCTCAGACCGTGCGTTCGGTGCGCGGTGAATTTGCGACGACGGCGCAACTGGCTGCGGCGCAGGGCATCCGGCAGACTGATCTTGACACCGCCGAGAAGGATCTCGCGCGGCGCGAACGTCTGGCCGGCAGCGGTGCGATCTCGGGCGAAGAACTGCAGCACGCGCGCGAGGCGGTGTCGGCGGCGAAGTCCGGCCTGCTGGCCGCGCAGCAGCAGTTCGCGGCCGGTCACGCCCGCATCGATGGCACTCAGATCGAAAATCACCCCGAAGTGCAGGCCGCGGCCTCCGCAGTTCACAACGCCTTTCTCACGGTGGCCCGCACCCAGCTGCCGGCGCCGGTCGCCGGTTATGTCGCGCATCGCAACGTACAGCTGGGGCAGCGCGTCGCTCCGGGCACGGTATTGATGGCGGTCGTGCCGCTGAACCAGGTGTGGGTCGATGCCAATTTCAAGGAACTGCAGCTCTCGAACATCCGCATGGGCCAGCCGGTGACCCTGACCGCCGATCTGTATGGCGGCTCCGTCGACTACCACGGCACCGTCGTCGGCTTCAGCGCCGGCACCGGGGCGTCCTTCGCGCTGCTGCCGGCGCAGAATGCCACGGGCAACTGGATCAAGGTGGTGCAGCGACTCCCGGTCCGCATCGTGCTGGACCCGAAGGACCTCGCGGCGCATCCGCTGCAGATCGGACTGTCCATGCGCGTGAAGGTCGCCACCACCGATCGCAACGGCGCGCGTCTGCCGCAGACTTCGGACAATGCCCCGAGTTACGTCACGGACGTGTTCGATGATGCCGATCGCCAGGCCGATGCCCGGGTGGAGGCCATCATCGCGGCCAATCTGCCGCCCGCGGCCCATGACAAAGTGGCGCGTCAGTGAGCACGCCGGCGCCGATTCCACCGTTGCAGGGCGGGGCACGCCTGCTGGGCACTCTGGCGCTGTCGCTCGCGATCTTCATGAACGTGCTGGATACCTCGATCGCGAACGTATCGATTCCGGCGATTTCGGGTGACCTGGGTGTCTCGCCCGACCAGGGCACCTGGGTCATCACCTCCTTCGGTGTCGCGAACGCAATCTCGGTGCCCCTGACCGGCTGGCTCACGCGGCGCTTCGGCCAGGTGCGACTGTTCACGCTCGCCATCTTCCTGTTCGTCATCGCCTCCTTCATGTGTGGCCTCGCGCCCTCCATCGGGCTTTTGATTTTCTTCCGCGTCGTGCAGGGCGCCGTTGCCGGACCGATGATCCCGCTGTCGCAGTCGCTTCTGATGTCGAGCTATCCGCCGAACAAGCAAAGCACGGCGCTGGGCTTGTGGTCGCTGACCAGCCTGACCGCTCCGGTGGCTGGACCGCTGCTGGGCGGCTGGATCACCGACAACATTTCCTGGCCCTGGATCTTCTATATCAACATTCCCATCGGACTGTTCGCCGGCACGCTGACCTGGGTGCTGTATCGCCGCCGCGAGACGCCGACCATGCGGGTGCCGATCGATGCCGTGGGACTCGCCCTGCTCATCACCTTCGTCGGCTCGCTGCAGGTGATGTTGGACAAGGGCAAGGATCTGGATTGGTTCAATTCGCCGCAGATCGTCGCCCTCGCGCTGCTGGCGGCGGCCGCCTTCGTGTACTTCCTGATCTGGGAGATCCACGAAGAACACCCGATCGTCGACCTGTCGCTGTTCAAACTGCGCAACTTCTGGGTGGGCACGCTGTGCATGCTGCTCGCCTATGGCGTCTTCTTCGGCAACCTGGTGCTGTTGCCGCTGTGGCTGCAGCAGTACCTGGGCTACACCGCGACCAACGCCGGCATCGTGCTGGCGCCGGTCGGCCTTTTGGCCGTGGTCGTCACGCCCTACGTGGCCAAGCTCACCACGCGGATCGACGTGCGGGTGATCGTCACGGCCTCATTCACGATCTTCGCGCTCGTGATGATCATGCGCTCGCATTTCGATACCGACGTGGATGTGCGGACGCTGTTGATCCCGACGGTGATTCAGGGGGCGGCGATGGCGAGTTTCTTCGTGCCGCTGGTCACGCTGAGCGTGTCGGGGCTGACGCCGGAGCGCATCCCGAACGCCTCGGGCCTGTTCAATTTCGCGCGTATCACGGCCGGCTCCTTCGGCACCTCGCTGTTCACGACCTTCTGGGACCGGCGTGCCACACTGCACCATATCCGGCTGGTGGAGCATCTGACCGGCGACAACCCGGCGACGTCGGCCGCGCTGGGCAGTCTGCAGGCGAACGGCCTCAACGGCCAGGCCGGCGCCGCCGCCGTCAACCGTCTGGTTGATGTTCAGGCCTTCATGCTCTCGGCCGACGATCTGTTCTATGTATCGGGACTGATCTTTCTGGCTTTGATCGGGGTGATCTGGCTCGCCCGGCCCGGTCGCCCCGGCGCCAAGGGCGCGGCCGGTGCCGCGGGGGCTGCCGGCGCCCATTAGCGCATCAGAAGCAACTTTCTTCGCGAACTCGGTCGCTATAATGCCGCTGCCGCAAAAGCTTTTCGGAGAAAGACCTTGCCGCTATCACTGGGATCGCGCGCCGCGCGCCGCAGCATCCTCTGGGGCGGCATCGTCTTACTGCTGCTGGCCGCTTACGGCCTGTTCGGCTTCTATGGCGTCCCCGCGCTGATTCGCTCCCAAGGTACGGCCTTCGTCACCGAAAAGTATCAGCGCACTCTGCAACTGGGCGAGATCCACTTCAACCCCTTCACCCTGGAGCTCGACCTGCGGGACTTTGCCTTCCCGGACACCGACGGCAAACCGATGCTGGGAGCGCACCGACTGTATGTGAATCTGCAGGTGGCGAGCATCTGGAACCGCGGCGCGACCTTCAAGGACATCCAACTGGAGGAGCCGATGGTACGCGCTCAGCTGCGCACCGATGGTTCGCTGAACTTGAGCGATCTGGCCAAGCCCTTCGCCAATGAACCGCCCTCACCCCCGTCCCCGCCGGCCCGGGTGTTCCTGTCCCGACTCGCGGTGATTGCCGGCAAATTTACCTTCCTGGATCTCGGCCATCCCACCACCTTGCATGCCGAATTGAGCCCGGTGAATTTCGAGCTGCGGGACTTCAATACCGTGGGCAACGGCGGCAATGGCTATACCCTGGCCGCGGCCACCCCGGCCGGCGAGCAATTCAACTGGGCGGGCACGCTCGAGGTGGCTCCCATCGCCTCGAAGGGCAAGTTCAACGTCAAGGCGCTGCGGGTCACCACACTCACCGGTCTGGCCGGCGCGGCCGTGCCCCTGACCGTCTCCTCCGGCCTCATCACGCTGGATGGCGGCTACGATTTCGCCCTGCACGACGGGGTGGCGGGACTCAGGATTGATCTGCAGTCACTCGCGCTCACCGACCTGGCGCTGCGACCGCACGACGCCCCGGCCGATTACATCGTGCTGCCGCGCATCGACATCAACGGCACGCACGTGGATCTGACCCAGCGCACGGTGCAGGTGGGGGCCGTCAAAGTCAGCGGCGGTCAGATTCACGGCTGGTTGAATGAAAACGGCAGTCTGAATCTGGCCCAGTTGGGCGGGCCGCCGGCCACGCCGCCTGCCACTGCGGCGCCCGCCACGGTCGCACCTGCGGCCGCTGCGGCGCCGCCCTCGTCGGCACCCGGTTGGACGGTCAAGGTGCCGGTGATAGAACTCGCGGGCCTCGCGGTGGACTTCGAGGATCATTCCTTGAAACCGTCCCCGGCTTTCAGTTTGACGCCGCTCGACATCAGCGTGGGTCAGTTCCAATGGCCGTTCGGTCCACCGCTTTCGGTCCAGGTCAAATCTGGCCTCGACAAGACGGCGACGCTCGCCGCGCAGGCCCAGGTCACCCTGCCGGATGCCGCGGTGAAAGCACATGTGGAATTGGCGGGTTTTGATCTGCCGGTGTTGCAGCCTTATGTCGCGCGCTACACCGGCCTGACGTTGCTCAGCGGCCAGATCGGCACCAAGGCGGACATCGAGCGCGATGCGAAGGGCGCCCTCACCGTTACCGCGGATACCGACATCGCGCGCTTTCGCACGGTTGACGATGAGCTGCGTCTGGACTTCATCAAGTGGGACCGGCTGACAGTCTCCGGAATCAAGTACCGCAGCGCGCCCGTGGCGTTGAGCATCCGCAGCGTGCGGGCCCAGGCACCCTATGCGCGCGTGATCATCGATCAGAACCGCCACGTCAACATCACCGAAGCGCTCAAACCCGCCGGTGCGCCGGTGGCCGACTCGGCAGCAGCGCCGACCGCCGCGGCAGCTGCGGTGACCAAGTCCTCGGCGACGACCCGCACCGCGCAACTTCCGCCCCCGGCCCATGCCACCACCATGCCGCTGTCCATCGCCTCGGTGGTGATCAGCAACGGTTCGGCGAACTACGCGGATCAGTGGATCCAACCCCATTTCGCCATCGGCCTGCAGCAGCTGAACGGAAATATCGATGGACTGTCTTCCGATCCCGCCTCGCGCGCCAAGATCGATCTGACCGGTTCGGTCGACCGCTACGCGCCCGCACATATCTGGGGCGAAACGAACCTGCTGTCGGAAACGACCTATACCGACATCAGCATGAGCTATCGCGGCATCGAACTCAGCGGCGTGACGCCCTACTCGGGACACTTTGCGGGCTACAAGATCGCAAAGGGCAAACTGACCGTCGATCTCAAGTACCACATCGAGGATCGCAAACTCACGGCCAGCCACCACATCGTCGTGGATCAACTGCAGCTGGGCGACAAGGTCGACAGTCCGGATGCCGTCAACCTGCCGCTGAAACTGGCGGTGTCGTTGCTGAAGGATCGCAACGGCGTGATCGATCTTGACCTGCCGGTGACCGGCAGCCTCGATGATCCGCAGTTCAAGATCGGCCCGATCATCTGGAAGGTATTCGTGAACCTGCTGGAGAAGGCGGTGACGGCGCCCTTCAAACTGCTCGGCAGCCTGTTCGGCGGGGGTGATGAAGTCAATGTCGTCGAATTCGCGCCCGGCAGCGCCATCCTGGATGCGCCCGCGCTGACGCGCCTCGCCAGTGTCACCAAGGCGCTCGACGCCCGACCCGGCCTGGAGCTGGACGTCCCCGAGATCTATTCGACGGCGACCGACTCACCGGCGCTGGCCCAGCAGCATCTGCAGAAGCTGCTGCGCAAGCAGGCGGGAGTCGCCGCTGATGCGCCGCTGCCAACGGATGCGCCGGCGCAGTTCAAACTGCTGCTGGCACAGTTCCACGAGGAACTCGGTGCCAAGGCGCCACTGCCGCCCACCACCGCGGCACTGACCACTGCGAAGAAATCCAAGGACGCACCGCCCGACTATGCGCCGGCCAACGCCGAACTGACGGCGGCGCTCATGGAGCGGATCAAGATCGATGACGCTGAGCTGCAGGGTTTGGGTACCCGGCGCGCGCATGCCGTGCAGGATGTCCTGTTGAAGGGCACGGACATCGATCCGACGCGGGTGTTTCTGATCAATGGGCCGCCGCAGCCACCGCCGGGCAGCACGGTGCGCCTCGAGCTGGCACTCAAGTAAAACCGGTGCCGCGCTCCGCTCAGGCGTGCTCGACCAGCAGCACGATCTTGCCGATATGCGTCCCGGACTCCATGAGTGCATGGGCGTCGGCCGCCGCGTTCAGCGGATAGCGCGCGTGAATGGGCGGCGGCATCAGCCGCCGCTCCGCGAATAAAGGCCACACATCGTTCAGCAGATCCTGGGCGAGCACCCCTTTGGCCGCGCTCGACTGCGGTCGCAGGGTCGCGCCCATGATCTTCAACCGCTTCACCAGGATCTGCCGCAGATCGATCTGGGCCTGCGCGCCGCCCTGGACCGCGATCAATGCGATGCGTCCCTCGACGGCCGCGGCCGTGATGTTCCGCTGCACATACTCACCACCCACCATGTCGAGGATCACATCGGCGCCGCGATTCTGGGTGGCTTCGCGCACGACGGCCACGAAATCCTCGAGGTGATAGTTGATGGCGCGCTCGGCCCCCAGGGCCTGGCAGGCCGAACATTTTTCCGCTGAGCCCGCGGTGGTCAGCACTCGGGCACCGAAGGCCGCCGCCAGAAGGATCGCCGTCGTGCCGATGCCGCTGGCCCCGCCGTGCACCAGCACGGTCTCGCCCGGCTTCAGGCCGGCGCGCTTGAACAGATTCAGCCACACCGTGAAGAACGTCTCGGGCAACACCGCGGCCTGCTGCAAGGTCAATCCGGCCGGCGGCGGCAGGCACTGCACGGCGGGCACCGCGACGTATTGCGCATAGCCACCGCCCGCCAGCAGCGCACACACCAGATCACCGGGCTGCCAACCGCGCACCTCGCGGCCCACGGCGGCGATTTCACCGGCCACTTCGAGACCCGGAATCAAAGAGGCGCCGGCGGGCGGCGGATAGTGGCCCTGCCGTTGCAGCAGATCGGGCCGATTGACGCCCGCGGCCGACACCCGGATCAGCACTTCCGCGGGACCCGGGGCCGGGACGGCACACTGCATCGGTTCGAGCACCGAGGGCGGACCCGGCTCGCGGATGCGAATGGCGGTCATGGTGGTTGGAATGCGCATGAATCCCTCAGGCGGCGAGCTTCTTGACGCGCTTCAACCAGGTGCTCAGCGCCGCACTCACCTCATCCGGCCGTTCCATCGTGCACATGTGGCCGCAATCGGCGACCGCGACCAGCGTGCTGTGGGGTAGCAGCTGCGCCATGACGCGGTGAGTGGACATCGGTGACCAGGCATCCTCCAGTCCACACAGCACCAGCGCCGGACAGGCAATCATCGGCATCAGTGCCGTGGCATCCGGCCGTGCCAGCAAGGCGCGGATCTGTGCCGCAAACTGCGCCGGCGTGCGCCGTTCGATCATCTGCAGAATGGACTCGATCAGCTTGCGGTCCTTGAGTCGCGCCTCGTGCACCATCGGGATCTGCAGCCAGCGCTCACCCACCGCACGCATGCCGGACTTGCGGGCCAGGTCGAGCAGTTCGAGTCTTCCGGCGGCCTCCCGGTCGCCGGCCTCGCCGGCGGGCTTGGGCGTATAGCCAGTGTCGAGCAGCGCCAGTCCCGTGACGCGACTGGCCGCGCGCCGTACGACCTCGAGCGCCACCCGGCCACCCATGGAGTGACCCGCGATCGCGAACTTCGCCGGTGCGCTCGCCAGGATGGCCTCGGCCATCGCCCCCAGGGAGTCCAGTTCGCCGTGATCGACGACCTGAACATGCGCCTGTTTCTTCAGCGCCTGCACTTGGGATTTCCATACCGCCTTGTCGCACAGCAGACCCGGCACGAGCACCAGATTCATCTCGGTCAAACTCATTACTCCCGCAAGCCGCGCGCCGCCACGAACGCCGCCGCCGCCGCGGGCACCAGCACCAGCGCCGACCACTGGAAACCGCCGGCCGCTGCGGCCACAGCCGCCACCGCCGGCGGCCCCGCCAATTGTCCAACATGAGAAAACTGCACCACAAACCCCATGGTCGTCGCCGTGGATTGCCGATCCTGGGCCAGCTTCGGCACCAGCGCAAAAAGGGATGCGGGAATCAGGCCGCCGACCCCTGAGAGGGTCATCACGAACAGGTAACGCACCGTGGCCGGCAAGGCCGCAAGGTAAATCCCCACCGCCGCGACGATCATGACCAGGCAGGCCACAGCCATCAGGCGCCGTGGCGCCGCGCCGCGTGCGATCAGCGCCGGTACGATCAGGTTCCCCGCGGCATTGGTCATCACCGCCAGCGCGCTCAGCAGTCCCGCCGCCTGCGCGGTGGTGCCCTGCGCCTGCAGTATCGTCGGCAGAAAACCCATCACCGCCATGTACTGCACGGTGTAGCAGCCAAATATCACCCCCAGCAGCACCGGGCCGGGATGGCACACGGAACGCAACAACTCCCGCAGGGTGGGCAGCGCGCGACCGCGCATGACCAGGGACGGTGCGGGTGCCAGCATCAGCAGCAGCGCCAACAGCAGCAGCACCAGCGCATCGACCTGCCAGAGCGCCCGCCAGCCATGGGCCTGCAGCACCGGTTGCGCCGTCGCGAGCGAGATCGCCATTCCGCTCGGCATGTAGATGCCCCACAGAGCGGGCACGTAGCGCCGATCGTTTTCGCTGGCGCTGGCCACCAGCAGACTTGGAACGGCCACCACGACCAGCACGAAGGCCATGCCTTCGAGCGCGCGGCTGAGAAGCAGCACCCAGGGCAGCGGCGCAACCGAGCCGATGAGGCTGGCGGCGGCGATGCAAAACAGACCGCCGGTTGCAGCCCGGTGTGGGCCCATGCGATCGACGATCGAACCGGTCAGGCAGCCCAAGCTCGCGCCCACGACGCTGAACATGGAAATGACCCAGGCCCCGGCCACCAGCCCCAGGTGCAGATCGCGTTGGATGAATCCCAGCGCCGGCGGCACTTTTCCCACCTGCATGGCGCAGCCGATGCCACAGGCCAGCAGCAGCCAGACATAAGCCCAGCGCGTCGACTCATCGGCAGCGGCAACGACAGCTGAAGTGCGCATTTGCGGTAGGATAATGAATATGCCTGGCCAATCCCACGATCATGACGGCCATCATGCCCATCACGGACATGACCACGACCATGGCCATCACCACGAGCACGCCCCGGGCCATGTCCACGGCGCGGATCAGGCGAGCGAACGGCGCCTGTGGGTGGCCTTCGGCCTGCTGTTCTGTTTCGCGCTGGTCGAGGCGGGCGGCGGCGTGTGGGCCAACTCGGTGGCCTTGTACGCCGAGGCGGCGCACATGCTCGCCGATACCGCCTCCTTGCTGCTGGCAATCATTGCCATCCGCGTCGCACAGCGCCCGGCACGAGCCGACCGAACCTACGGACACCGGCGCTATCAGACACTCGCGGCCTACACCAACGGTCTGGTGCTGCTCGGGCTGACGGTTGCCGTCGTGATTGCCGCAGTCCACCGCCTCCTCGCGCCCCCACCGGTCAACGGCAGCGTGATGCTGGTGACCGCCGTCATCGGTACGGCGGCCAATATCTGCGCGTTTCTGGCCTTGAGCGGCGCCACCTCTCTCAATGAACGCGGTGCGCGACTGCATGTGCTCAGCGATCTGGCCGGGTCGGTGGCGGCGATCGCTGCCGCGGGGGTCATCCTCTGGCACGGCTGGGTGATCGCCGATCCGCTGCTGTCGCTCGCCGTCTCGGTATTGATTCTGCGTTCCGGCTGGCAGCTGACGCGCAACTCCGCGCATGTGCTGCTCGAGGGCGCACCCCCGGGTTTCGACACCGATGCCGTCGAACATGGCCTCGCCGGCGTGCCCGGCATCAAAGGGGTACACCACATCCACGCCTGGTCACTCACCGGCGAGACCGCCATGCTCACCTTGCACGCGACCTTGCAGGACGGCGCCGATCGCCGCACGGCACTGACGGCCGTCATGCAGCGGCTGCATGAGCGGTTCGGCGTCGACCACGCCACGGTGCAGATCGAAGAGGGCGAGTGCGCCGACGCCGACAGCGAGGATGACTGTCACCAGGCGGCCCATGCGCCGCCGCCGGCGCGCCAAGCGGGATGATCTCACCCGACGGCGTCGCCCTGCCCTCGGCCGGCCCGGACGCCCTGCACTACCCGGAACTTAAGATTCCTGAGCCCGGTCAGATCGAGCCCGTCATGGAGGGGCTGTGGTGGCTGCGCATGCCGCTGCCCATTGCCCTCGAACACATCAACCTCTGGCTGCTCGAGGAGCCGGGCGGTTTCGCGCTGGTGGACACCGGCATGGCGACGCCGGCGGCGCGCGAAATCTGGGAACGGCTCGCACTGAGCCTGCTGGCCGAGCGACCGCTGACCCGCATCCTGCTGACCCATCTGCATCCGGATCACTCGGGGCTTGCGGCCTGGCTGCAGCAGCGGTTCGCGGTGCCGGTGTGGACGTCGGCTGCGACCCTCGAGCAGCTGCGCCTGCTGCTGGGTGAGACCACGGCACCCATGCTGGCCGAGCGACTGGCATTTTTTGCGCGCCATGGGGTTGATCCCATCGAGCAGATGGCGCCGAGCCTCGGCTCCAAGGGCTACCAGGATTCCGTGGCGGGCGTGCCGCAGGAGAGCCGCCTCATGCGCGATGAGGACCAGACCGAGATTGGCTCGCGCCACTGGCGCTGGCTGGAAACCGGCGGCCATGCCCATGGACATCTGTGCCTGCACGCCGCGCTGCCGCAGTCCGTCCTGATCGCGGGCGATCAGGTGCTGCCCACGATCTCACCCAATGTCGGCCTGACGCCCCTGACCCCGGACCCGAATCCGCTGGCGACCTAT
>Ga0210385_10000968_pt1 | contig 18301 bp, 16 predicted proteins | sample IncBWH26OmetaG_FD_160107 | JGI IMG/M metagenome (GOLD analysis project Ga0210385, IMG submission 160107) | Forest soil microbial communities from Barre Woods Harvard Forest LTER site, Petersham, Massachusetts, United States - Inc-BW-H-26-O ...
ACGGCCGGGGTGTTGGCCGGGACGCGTCCCAGCACTTCGCGCTCGAAGTCCTCGATGATCTGCGGCCGGCGCTTGCTGTTCCATTGAGCCGCGGTCGTGACTTTGGTGCCGTCATTCATGCGCAGTGGATCGGGATAGATCGGAAAAGGATTGGCCACGGATTCATCGTAGTTCGCATGATCCGGTGCGGTCGCGTCGCCGTTGGGGCCCTTGCGCAGCTGCGTGATGCCCAGCTGCTGCATCATCTGCTGATGATCCGCCTCCGTCGCCTTGGCGAGTTCGGACGGTGCCTGCGCGAGCGCTGGCGTCATTCGGATCAGCGCCACGGCACACAGCATCAGTCCCGCGCCCGGGCGCGCGATCTTCCTCACATTGAGATGGTTCACGGCTTCCCCCTGTTCATTGTTCCGCATGAGCGCACTCCAAAAGCCCCGCGCTGCGCGACGGCGGTGCGCAAAGCGCTGGCAGCGGCCGCAACCGTCGCCAACGGCGCGAAAAGGCCGTTGAATTATAAGGGATTCAGCCGCTCGCAGTGCGGCAGGGTCCGGTGCGAACGGAAATTGCAGCGTCAGGTCTCACCATGCCACTCGAAGCCGTCGCGACCGATCAGCGCGCTCGACGCAGCCGGGCCCCAGCTGCCGGCTGTGTAGCCTTTGGGAGGTTCATCGAGGTTCGCCCAGCCCTCACGGATGGGATCGATCCAGCGCCATGCGGCATCCAGCTCGTCGCGACGCATGAACAGGGTCAGATTGCCCTTGACCACGTCCATCAACAGCCGCTCATAGGCATCGAGCGGCCGCTCCTTGAAGGTGTCCCCCAGATCCAGGGACAGGTCGACGGGGCGCAGACTCATGACCTCGCCGGGCTGCTTGGTGAGGATGGTCAGGGTGATGCTCTCATCCGGCTGCAGGCGAATGACCAGCCGGTTTGGCACGTTGGTACCATGCGCCGGCTCGAAGATATGCAGCGGTACGTCTTCAAACGTCACCACGATCTCGGCCAGCCGATCCTGCATGCGCTTACCGGTGCGCAGGTAGAACGGCACGCCCGCCCAGCGCCAGGTGTTGATCTCGACCTTCAGCGCGACAAACGTTTCGGTGTTGCTGTTGGCCGGCACACCCGGCTCCTGCAGATAGCCCGGGACCGGCTTGCCATCGACGGCGCCCGCACGATACTGGCCGCGCACGGTCTTATGCTGGACGTCCTTTTCGGTGATGGGCTTCAGTGCATGCAGGACCTTGAGTTTCTCGTCACGCATGGCGTCGGCATCGTTCGATGCGGGAGGCTCCATGGCCAGAATACACAGCAGCTGCAGCAGATGGTTCTGCACCATGTCGCGCATGGCGCCGGTCTGGTTGTAGAACTCGCCGCGTCCCTCCGCGCCGACATGTTCGCCGACCGTGATCTGCACATGGCTGATGCGCCCGCGGCGCCACAGCGGCTCGAACAGCGTGTTGCCGAAGCGCAGCGCGATCAGGTTCTGCACCGTCTCCTTGCCGAGGTAGTGATCGATGCGATAGATCTGCTTCTCCTGGAAGATCGAGCCCACCAGCTGGTTGATGGCCTCGGCCGACCTGCGGTCCTGGCCGAGCGGTTTTTCCAGCACCACGCGCGACTTGCGCGTGACGATCTTGGCGCGCGACAGGTTCTCGCAGGTCGAGGTGAACAGATTCGGCGCCATCGACAGGAACATGACGCGCACGCGATCTTCACTGCCCTGAAGTTTCTCGGCCAGGCGATCGAAGTCCTCGGCGACCGTGGCATTCACCGACAGATAGTCAACCAGGTCGGTGAAGGATTTCCAGTGCTCGGCCGTGAATTCGCCGTCGCCCAAGTGCGGGCGACACTTCTCCTCGACTTCCTTCAGGAAGTCATCGCGCGTGTGCTTGCTGCGCGCCACGGCGATGATGCGCGAGCCCTCGGTGATCTGTCCGGCGCTCACTCGGCGATACAGCGCCGGCATGAGCTTGCGCATGGCAAGATCTCCCGTGCCGCCAAACAGGATCAGGTCGAACGGTTCAAGCTTCTGCATCGTTGTGGCGCCCGTAATGCTACTGGTATGCAGAATAACGCAGATTTCTTTACAGGTAGATCACCATGAGTGGATTTCTTCATCCGCGGGTCGCGGAGGTCACGGAACGGATCCGCGAACGTTCCTGGGCCGAGCGTGACGACTACCTGAAACGCATGGCTGCGGCCACCGAAAAGGTCACGACCCGTTCACGCCTGTCCTGCACGAACCTGGCCCACGGCTTCGCCAGCTCCGATGCCGGTGACAAGGCCGCGATCAAAGAGCTGCGCTGGCCGAACATTGCCATCATCAATTCCTATAACGACATGCTCTCGGCCCACCAGCCGCTGGAGCGCTATCCGGTGATCCTGCGGGCCGCGGCGCGCGAGGCCGGCGCCACGGCCCAAGTGGCGGGCGGCGTGCCCGCCATGTGCGATGGCATTACACAGGGCATGCCCGGCATGGAGCTGTCGCTGTTCAGCCGCGATGTCATCGCCATGGCCACCGGCGTCTCGCTGGCGCATGGCATGTTCGATGCGACGCTGTGCCTGGGGGTGTGCGACAAGATCGTGCCGGGACTCCTGATCGGCGCGCTGGCCTTCGGCCACCTGCCGACGATTTTCGTGCCCGGTGGCCCCATGCCCTCAGGGATCGCCAACAAGGAGAAGGCGCGCATCCGCAAGCTCTTTGCCGAAGGCAAGGTCGGGCGCGAAGAACTGCTGGAGTCCGAGGCCGGAAGCTATCACTCGGCGGGCACCTGCACTTTCTATGGCACCGCCAACAGCAATCAGATGCTGATGGAAGTGATGGGTCTGCATCTGCCCGGCAGCGCGTTCATACCGCCGAACACGCCGCTGCGGGATGCGCTGACCGGCTTTGCCGCCAAGCGCGCCGCGCAGATCACGGCGCTCGGCACCGACTATCGGCCGCTGGCGCGGGTCGTGGATGAGCGCGCGATGGTCAACGCGGTCGTGGATCTGCTGGCCACCGGCGGCAGCACCAATCACACGCTGCATCTGGTCGCGATCGCGCGCGCCGCGGGACTGATTCTCGACTGGGAGGATTTCCATCACCTCTCGGAGGTGGTGCCGCTGCTGACGCGCATCTATCCCAACGGCGGCGCCGACGTGAATCATTTCCACGCGGCCGGCGGCATGGGCTTTCTGGTGCGTGAGCTGCTGGATGCGGGACTCATGCACGCCGATGTGCGCACCGTGGTGGGCGAGGGACTGCGGGCCTACGCGCAGGAACCCTGGTTGTCACCGCAGGGTCTCGCCTGGCGCGACCCCCCGGCCGTCAGCGGCGACACCTCGGTGCTGCGATCGGCGAGTGATCCCTTCAGCAAGGATGGCGGCCTGAAACTGCTGCGCGGTAACCTCGGGCGTGCGGTCATCAAGACCTCGGCCGTCGCCGATGCCCATCGCGTCGTCGAGGCGCCCGCGCGGATCTTCAATGATCAGGAGGAGGTGCTGAAGGCCTTCCGGGCGAAGCAGCTCGAGTGCGATGCCATCGTCGTCGTGCGCTATCAGGGGCCGCGCGCGAACGGCATGCCGGAGCTGCACAAGCTGACACCGGCACTGGCGACACTCCAGGATCGCGGCTTCCATGTCGCGCTGGTCACGGACGGGCGCATGTCGGGCGCCTCGGGCAACGTGCCCGCGGCCATCCACATCACGCCGGAGGCGATTCATGGCGGCCCGCTCGCGAGGTTGCGCGATGGCGATGTGATCCGGCTCGACAGTCATACGGGAATACTCGAAGCCAAGGTGACCGAGGCGACGCTGCATGCGCGCAGCGTCGAGCCGGTGGATCTGAGCGGCAATGACAGCGGCATGGGCCGCGAGCTGTTCAAGTTGTTCAGGACCTATGCGGCCGGCGCCGAGCAGGGCGCCGGGGTGGCGGCCTTCAAGGTAGAGTAGGAATGATGAAGATTCGTGACGTGTTGGCGCTGGCGCCGGTCATTCCGGTGCTCACGGTGGAGAGACTCGAGCACGCCGTACCCTTGGCGAAGGCGTTGTTTGCCGGGGGCCTCAAGGTGCTCGAGATCACGTTGCGCACACCCGCCGCGCTCAAAGTCATCGAGGCCATGCGGGTCGCGGTGCCGGACGCCGTGGTCGGTGCGGGTACGCTGGTGCGACCGGAGGATTTCAAGCGCGCCGCGGATGTCGGAGCGCAGTTCGCGGTGACCCCGGGACTTACGCCGCAGTTGGCCGAGGCCGCCAAAACCGTCGGCTACCCGCTGCTGCCGGGCATCATCAGCCCGAGCGAGATCCTGCAGGCGCTGCATTTCGGCTATGACGTCCTGAAGTTCTTCCCGGCCCAGCCCGCCGGCGGCATCCCGATGCTGCAGTCCTTCAGCGGACCCTTCGCCAATGTCGCCTTCTGTCCGACCGGCGGCATTACCCGTGAGTCGGCCCCCGCATTTCTCAAACTGCGCAATGTCCTGTGCGTCGGGGGGTCCTGGATTGCCCCGGGCGGCCTGGTCGAAAAGGGCGACTGGGCGGGGATCGAGGCCCTGGCCCGGGACGCAGCTGCTCTGCCACGTCACAGCTGACGGCAAAATCCAGGGCCGTGACCGTTTGGTGACACTTCCGGGGCGGCCCGGTGGTGAGCTTCCGCCATGCACAGAATCGGCATCGTGGGTGTGTCGTACCGGCACGCAACGGCCGGTCAGGTGGCGCAGTTTTCCGTCTCCCGGGATGCAGTTGCCCACCGTCTGGCGGTGCTGCATGAGGCACTCAAGGGTGCCGAGGTGCTGTACCTGACGACCTGCAATCGGGTCGAAGTCATCTACGCCACCGCCGCCCCGGCCGCCGATCGCCGGGCCGAAATATTCCAGGCCCTGACCGGCCGGGCACCCGTCAACGGCGAGGCCACCTCGACCCTGCGCTGCTGGACCGGCGAGGCGGCCGTCGAACATCTGCTGCTGGTCGCCTGCGGGATGGATTCCGCGCAGGCGGGGGAACAGGATGTCTATGTGCAGCTGCGCGCGGCCTGGCAGGCGGCGCGCGAGGCGCAGGTCGTCGGTCCGCTGCTGGACCGGGTGCTGAGTGAGGCCATGAACATGGCGCGTCACGCCCACCGCCTCGTCACCCACGATGCGCCCTCGCTGGCGGATCTCGCTGTCGGTCGGGTGGTGGACTATTTGCACGGCCGCGCCGGTGCGGCGGCACCCGTGGGCCTGGTCGGTGTCTCGCCCATGACCCGCCGCTGCGGGCTGCGCCTTCGCGATCGGGGCATCGCCCTGACGGTCATCAACCGGACTTTGGATACGGCACAGGATCTCGCCGTGGAGTTGGGCGGTACGGCCGTGTCGCTGGCCGCCTTTCAACAGGACCCCGCGGCGCAGGGCTGTTCGGTGCTGGTGTGCGCCAGCGGCGCCGCGGACCCGGTGCTCGATCGGGGCGTGCTGACGAAACTCGCCCATTCAAAACCATTGCTGATGGACTTTGGCCTGCCGCCGAACGTGGACGTAGATGCAGCCCGGGTGCTCGATTTCACGCGTGTCGGCATGGATGAACTGGTGCAGACTGCGCGGGATACGCGGGTCGAGCATCTGCTGCGCCTGGCGCCGGTGCGCGCGGCGATCGATTCGCACCTGGCGCGGTTGCGCAGCGAACTGGCCGCGCGCGCGATCGGGCCGCAGCTCGCGCGCCTGCGCGATGACTTCGAGCGCATCACCGCCGGGGAAGTCGAGCGATTGCTGCGCGAGGTGCTGTCGGACCTGGATGAGACCCAGCGCAACCAGTTGTCGGGGTGGGGCCGGACGCTCGCGCATCGCCTGGCGCACCTGCCCCTGTCGGGCATGCGGGCCGCCGCCGAACATGCGGCGCCGGAAGTTACGGAAGCTTTCTTTGCAGGCGCGCGTCTGAGCCGCAGGGCCGACGGCGGCACCAACGAGTGAGTCATGCACAAGACTGAACCGCACGTCCGATCCGAGAGCTTGTACGAGCGCGCGCTGCGTGTGATCCCGGGAGGCGTCAATTCGCCGGTGCGCGCCTTTCGCGCCGTGGGTGGCTCGCCGCTGTTCATCGCGCGCGGCTCGGGCCCCTACATCTTTGATGTCGACGGCAACCGCTATCTGGATTTTGTCGGCTCCTGGGGCCCCCTGATTCTCGGGCATGCCCATCCGCAGGTGATCCAGGCCATCAACCAGGCCTGCCGTCACGGCACCACCTTCGGCGCGCCCTGTCAGGCGGAAGTCGAACTCGCCGAGCGCGTCGTCAAATCCTATCCTGGCTTGGAGCAGGTGCGTTTCGTGTCGTCGGGGACGGAAGCGACCATGAGCGCCATCCGCCTGGCACGTGCGGCCACGGGGCGTGATCTGATCGTCAAGTTCTCCGGTTGCTACCACGGGCATGCGGACCATCTGCTCGTGGCCGCAGGCTCCGGACTTGCGACCTTTGGAACGGCTTCTTCAGCCGGGGTACCCGAGGCCTTCGTCGGCGCCACGCGCGTCCTGCCGCTGGACGATGAGCAGGCCCTGCGGGAGCTGTTCGTCAGGGAAGGCGCCGCGATCGCCGCGGTGATCATCGAGCCGGTACCCGCGAACCATGGCTTGCTTCTGCAGCGCAAGGCATTCCTGCAGCTGCTGCGCGAGCTCACGTCGCGCCACGGTACACTGCTGATATTCGATGAAGTGATTTCGGGCTTTCGCGTAGCCCGCGGCGGCGCCGCCGAGTACTACGGCATCACCCCGGACATGGCCACCTTCGGCAAGATCGTCGGCGGCGGCATGCCCGTGGGAGCCTTCGGTGCCTCGAAGGCCATCATGAGTCGGCTGGCGCCCGATGGGGACACCTACCAGGCCGGTACTCTGTCGGGCAATCCGGTGGCCATGGCCGCGGGTATCGCCACGCTCGACATCCTGGAGCGCGAGTCGGCCTGGGGGCAGCTGGAGGCACGCGGCGCACGGCTCGAGCAACTGCTGGCGCCGGTCGTGGGCGCCGCGAAGTTCCCCCTGCACCTGGTGCGCCTGGGTTCGTTACTGTGGCTGTCACTGCATGACGAGCCGACCCTGCGGCGCGCCGGCACGCTCGCGCCGGCCGCGGCCACGCGCTTCAAAAGACTGTTCCACGCCATGCTCGAGCGCGGTATCTATATTGCCCCCTCGGCCTACGAGGTGACCTTCGTGTCGCTGGCCCACTGCGAGGATGACCTGCAGCGCTTTGCCGCCGCGCTGGCCGAATCCGTGGCGCTGCTGGGCGAATGAAGCAGGGCGCATGAAACGTACCCGTGTCTTTCAGATCATGGTGCTGCTGCTGCTCATCGTGGCTGCGGTCCAGGACGGTTACTGGCTGTACGATCATCATGCGCGCGGGGAGGAGAAGACTGCGGCTCTGATGAGGCTCTACCAGCAGGAAAGCGCGGCGGCCACTGCGATGCTGGCCGCGGGCGTTGCGGTTGATCGAATCCGGGACCTGTTCCCGGATCTTGCCATCGACGCCGGGCAGGTGCAGCTAGCGCCGCAGCGGCGGGCAGCGCTGCTCAACGAGCAGCGGCAGCGCATGACGCAGTATCTGTGGGAAGGCGGCTTCTTTCTGTTTGCGCTGTTCGCCTGCATCGGCGCAATTTTCGCGGCACTGCGCGCCGAAACGCGTGTCCTGAATGAACAGGAACAGTTCCTGGCGCTGGTCTCGCATCAATTCAAGACGCCGCTCGCGAGTCTGCAGCTGTCGCTGGAGACCATGAGTCTGCGGCAGCTGCCGCCGGAGCGCTCGCGCGCCCTGATGGATCGCATGCTGTCGGATCTGACGCGCATGGAAACCATGGTGGGCCAGATCCTCGACAGCTCGCGCCTCTCCCATGGGCGGATGGAACTGAAGCGCGAGGCGGTGCTGCTGGATGACACCGTGAACCGCCTGGTGAGCCAATACCTCGAGCGCGCGCGCACCGATCACATCAGCATCGAGTCCCAGGTTCCCGCGCAGCTGCAGGTGCTGTCGGATCCGCTGGCGGTCGACGCCGTGGTTCGCAACATCCTGGAGAACGCGCTGGCGGCCGTGGCGCCGGTGGGCGGCGGCAGGGTCACGCTGGTCGCGCGTGCCGTGGGCGCCGAAATCGAACTGCGCGTGCGCGACAGTGGGATCGGGTTTCGCTCCGCGGACCAGGAGCAACTGTTCCGCAAGTTCTCCAGGCTCAATGCCGGAGCGGGCAGCAGCTACTACGGCACCGGTCTGGGGCTCTTCATCGTGCGGCGGCTGATGCAGCTGACCGGCGGGCGCGTGAGCGCGAGCAGCGAGGGTCTGGGGCGTGGTGCCGAGTTCCTGCTGTACTGGCCGAGCGCGGCGGAGCAACCATGACCGATCCGGTCTATCACATCCTGGTCGTGGAGGATGATCCGCACCTGGCGGCCGGTGTGGCCGAGAACCTGCGCGCCGAAGGTCTCACCGTCGACACCGTCAATGACGGACGCAAGGCCGTGGAGTGGTTTGACACACGCAGCTGCGATCTCATCGTGCTGGATGTGATGCTGCCGGGCATGGACGGCTTCGAGGTGTGCAGCACGCTGCGCGGCCGCGGTACCACGACGCCGGTGCTGTTCCTGACGGCGCGCGGCGAGGCGGTCGATCGGATACGGGGCCTGGAGGCGGGCGGCGATGACTATCTGGCGAAGCCTTTTCACCTGCAGGAATTCCTGCTGCGGGTGCATGCCATTCTGCGCCGTTGGGCCTGGTATCGGGCGAGTACGCGCTCGCAGGGTACTCAGATTCTGAAGTTCGCCGGCAATGAAGTGGACTTTCGGGCTTTCCGCGGTCGCTCCTGGAATGGCGAGGTGCAGGAGCTGACTGAAAAGGAGGCCATGATTCTCAAGGTGCTGGCGCAGACACCGGGCGAGATCGTCTCGCGCGAGGACCTGCTGGAGAAGGTGTGGGGCTATGACGTCTTTCCCTCCACCCGCACGGTCGATAATTTCATCCTCAAGCTGCGCAAGCGCTTCGAACGCGATCCGGCCAATCCCATTCACTTCCTGACGGTTTGGGGCGTGGGGTATCGCTTCATATCCGGAGAGGAGTCGTGAGCGCGCCGCTGCGCATCGGGACGCGGGCCTCGGCGCTCGCCCTGTGGCAGGCGAATCGCGTCGCGGAGCTGATCCGCGCACAGCCCGGTGCACCGGCCGTGGAGCTGGTGCATATCAGGACCGAAGGTGACCAGCGCACCGATGTCCCGCTGTGGGCCATCGGTGGGCGCGGCTTCTTTACCCGCGAGATCGACCGCGCTCAGCTTGCCGGGGAGGTCGACATCGCGGTGCATTCACTCAAGGATCTCTCGACGGTGCTGGCAGAAGGCCTGGAACTCACCGCCGTCTTGGAGCGCGAGGATCCGCGCGATGCGTTGATCACCCCGAACGGCGCCACGCTTGCGGATTTACCCACCGGCGCCCGCGTGGGTACGAGCAGCCTCAGGCGCCGGGCCTTTCTGCTGCGCGCGCGTTCTGATCTGTCGCTGCATGAGCTGCGGGGTAATGTGCCGACGCGCATCGAGCGTCTGGAACAGGGCAGGTACGACGCCATCGTGCTGGCCACCGCCGGATTGAAGCGCCTGGATCTCGCCGCCCACATGGCGGCGCCCATCGCACCGGCGGTCATGCCGCCGGCGGTGTCACAGGGTGCCATCGGCGTATGCGCACGGGAGGGCGATGATACCGTCTCACGGTGGCTGCGCACCTTGGATCATATGCCGACCCGCATCGTCGTCAGCGCCGAGCGGGCGCTGTTGCGGCGTATCGAGGGCGGTTGCCAGGTGCCGCTTGGCGCGCTGGCGACAGTTGATGCCGGGTACCTGAGTCTCAACGCCAGCGTGTGCGCCCTGGACGGAACGCTCTGCATTGATCGCCACGACCAGGTGCGATTGGGAAATGCGCCGCTGGAGTCGGCGGCGGCCCTGGGAGTGCGGGTCGCCGAGCAGCTGCTCGCGGGTGGTGCGGCCCGCATCATCACTCAGCAGCGTACACCCGCAGACCAGGCAATCCCGTGAGCTGGCCAGTCGTCGTGACGCGTGATGAACCGGCCGACGGCCCGCTGAGCACGCAGCTGCGCGCCCTTGGCCTTGATGTGCTCGGCTGGCCGGTGCTGAACATCGGGCCGGCGCGCGACACCTCGGCGCTGGAGCAGGCCTTACGCCGTCTCCATGAATTCGAGTGGCTGGTGTTCGCCAGCCAGCAGGCGGTGGCCGAGGTCGTGCGCCGGGTGCCCGTGCCGCCGGCCTATCTGAACATCGCCGCTGTCGGCACGCGTACCGCGCAGGCACTGACCGCGGCGGGCTGGACGGTGAATGGGGTGCCGGAGGAGCAGACCGCCGAAGGGCTCGTCAGGCTGCTGCGGCCGCAGCTCACGCCGGGTGTCGCCGTGCTGTTTCCCTGCGGCTCGCGTTCGCTCCCGACCGTTCGCGAGGGACTCACGGCCGCCGGGGCCACGGTCACGCAGGTCGAGGCTTACGCTACCGAGGCGGCTTCTTTGGATGTGCCGACGTGTCGGGACTGGGTCCGACGCCGGCGCATCGGCGCCATCACCTTCACGAGTCCCTCGGCGGTCCTCGAGCTGGATCGAACCTTGGGCGCGCCGGCGTTCGATCAGCTGCTGGACAGCGCCACCCCGATCAGCCTGGGCACGACCACCGGGCGCGCCCTGGCATGCCGCGGTTTCGCAAGCGTATTAGCTATGCCGGCGACACTCGTAGGCATGGCCCAGACCACTTTTCGAATGATTCAAACGAGAGCGTGACTATGGGTTTTCCGACGGCAAGACCGCGCCGCCTGCGCCAAAGCGCGACCTGGCGGGCGATGGTGCGCGAGACTGAACTGAGCGTTTCCGACTTCGTCTATCCGATGTTCATCGTGCCGGGCACGAAGGTGCGCCATCCGGTGTCCAGCATGCCCGGGGTGTCGCAGTTTTCCGTCGATGAAATCATTCACGAGGCGCGCAAGGTCGCGCAGTGCGGCGTGCGTGCGCTCATCCTGTTCAGCGCCCCCGATCAAAAAGACCCGCAGGCGTCCGCGTTCCTGGATCCGCAGGGTCTGGTGCCGCGCGCCATCGATGGCATCAAGTCCGCCTGTCCGCAGCTTCTGGTGTGGACCGATGTGTGTCTGTGCAGCGCCACCGATCATGGCCACTGCGGGCATGTGCTGGATAACGGCGTCATCGACAATGACTCCTCGATCGAGACGCTGGCGAACGTCGCACTCATCCATGCACGCGCCGGGGCCGATGCGGTTGCGCCCAGCGACATGATGGACGGCCGCGTGGATGCCATCCGTAAGCTACTGGATGGCAACGGCTTCACGGACACCCCGGTGGTGTCGTACGCCGCGAAATATGCCTCGGCCTTCTACGGGCCATTTCGCGAGGCGGCAGACTCCGCGCCGGCATTCGGTGATCGGCGCTCCTACCAGATGGATCCGGCGAATGTGCGCGAAGCGCTGCGCGAGGTGCTGCTCGATGTCGAAGAGGGCGCCGACATGATCATGGTCAAACCGGCCGGCCCCTACCTCGATGTGATCCGCCGCGTACGCGAGACGGTGAATATTCCGGTGGTGGCCTACCAGGTCTCCGGGGAATACAGCCTGCTCAAGGCGGCCGCCGAGCGCGGTTGGGTGGATGAACGGGCGGCCGCCCTTGAGTCCCTGATCGGCATCAAGCGCGCGGGCGCCGACCTGATCCTGTCGTATTTCGCTCCCCAGCTGGCCGGCTGGCTCGCCGAGGGGAAATAAATGGATTCGACGTTCATCAAGGCCTGCCGCCGTCAGGAAGTTGCGCACACGCCGGTGTGGGTGATGCGCCAGGCGGGTCGCTACCTGCCGGAGTATCGCGAGCTGCGCTCGCGGGTGGACTTCGTGACCCTCACGCGCAGCGCGGAGCTGGCGGCCGAAGTCACGTTGCAGCCGGTGCAGCGTTTTGCGTTGGATGCGGCCATTCTGTTCAGTGACATCATGACGCCGCTGCAGGGCATGGGCATTCCGCTGACCTTCGAGCCGGGGCCGGTGGTCGCGACACCGATTCGCAGCCTCGGGCAGGTGCAGGCGCTGCCGGCGTTGAACCCCGAGCGCGATGTGCCGTTCGTGCTGGATGCCGTCAAGCTGGTGCGCGCCAATGCGCCGCGCGGTGTCCCCCTGATCGGGTTCGCGGGCGCACCCTTTACGCTGCTGTGCTACCTGGTCAGCGGCAAGCCCTCCAAGGAGTTCGGGATCGCGCGCAGTTTTCTCTACAACCAGCCGGACGTCGCGATGCTGCTGATCGATCACCTGGCCGACGCGATGGCGGCGTACCTGTCGGCGCAGGCGCGCGCCGGTGCGCAGGCGCTGATGCTGTTCGAGTCCTGGGCGGGGCTGCTGGCGCCCCCGCAGTTTCGGCAGTTCGCACTGCGGGGCGCAAAGCGTACCCTGTCGTCGCTGCGAACGCTCGGCGTGCCCTTGATCTATTACGCCAATCAGGGTTCGGCGCTGATGGAAGAAGTGCGGACGCTGGATGTGGATGTCATCGGCGTGGACTGGAGATCACCCCTGGGCGCGGTCCGCCGTGTTTTGGGTCCCGACAAGGCGGTGCAGGGTAATCTCGACCCCGCGGCTTTGTTCGCGGAGCCCGAGGAGCTCAAGCGCCAGATCGACATCGTGCTGGGCGAGGCGGGCCCGGGTCCCGGTCACATCTTCAACCTGGGCCATGGCATCTGGCCGGACACCGACCCGGATGCCGTCGCGCGCCTCATCGATCACGTGCACAGCCGCACTTCACGCAGTGCCCGGGGCGCGGCGTGAGCGCCGATGCGTTCGCGCCGACGGCCGCCGCCTGGTTCCGCGATCTGCAGGCGCGGGTCTGCGCGCGCTTCGAGTCCTTCGAGGAGAAGGCACGCTTCAGCGTGCGGCCCTGGAGCAAGCCCGCTGGACATCGACTGCAGGGCGGCGGGGAAAGCCGGCTGATGCGTGGCGAGGTATTCGAGAAGGTCGGCGTGAACTTCAGTCACGTCTGGGGTTCCTTTCCGGAAAAGTTTCGCAGCCAGGTGGCCGGGGCCGAGGAGTCCGCGGGCCGGTTCACCGCCTGCGGTGTCTCGCTGGTCGCCCATATGCAGAACCCCTACGTGCCTGCCGTACACATGAACCTGCGATACCTGTGTACCAGCAAGGCCTGGTTCGGCGGCGGTTCGGATCTGACACCGACTTTCCCGTTCAGCGAGGACACGGCGGAGTTTCACGCGGCGCTGCGCGGCGCCTGTGACCGCTACCGGCCGGACGCCTATGCCGAGTTCAAGGCCTGGTGCGACAGGTACTTCTTTTTGCCCCACCGCCAGGAGCCACGTGGGGTCGGGGGCATCTTTTTCGACGACCTGGCCAGCGGCGACATTGAGCGGGACTTTGGCTTCGTGCGCGCTGTCGGGGAAGCCTTTCTGACGGTCTATCCGCATCTGGTGGAGCGGCGCTTCCGTACTGCCTTTGACGAGGCCGCGCGCGATCAACTGCTCGTGAAGCGGGGCCGTTACGTGGAATTCAATCTGGTCTACGACCGGGGTACCAAGTTCGGGTTTGCCACCGATGCGGATCCGGAGGCGTACCTGATGAGTCTGCCGCCCATTGTCAAATGGTAGCTCGACGCCGCTGCGCATCTTTGAATCTTTCGACAATCTTACGCTGACTCTGGCAGTATCGCCGCCGCCCAATAAACAATGAACGAACCGAATAGCGTGAATTCAAGTCCTGGACGGCCGGCCGGCGACAAACGCCGCGTACTCGTCGTTGATGACCATCCCATCGTTCGTCATGGCCTGAAGCAGATGATCGACGCTGAGCCGGACCTCATGGTCTGCGGTGAGGCGCAAAGCGACCGGGAGGCACGCGCGGCCATCCGTGAGCTCGATCCGGATGTGATGATCGTCGATGTCTCCCTGGCACAGGGCGATGGCATCGACCTGGTGCGCGACGTGCACGCCCAGCGGCCCGAACTGCGCATGCTCGTGCTGTCGATGCACGATGAGACGATCTACGCGGAGCGCCTGCTCGCGGCCGGCGCCAGCGGCTACATCATGAAGGAAGCCGCGTTCGAGCAGCTGCTGATCGCGTTGCGCCGGGTCCTGGGTGGCGGTGTGTATTTGAGCGAGGCCATGATGGCAACGCTCGGCAATCGCGAGGACGGCCCGACGAACGGATCCGCGGACCCCATCGGGCGCTTGAGTAATCGTGAACTGCAGGTACTGAGTCTGATCGGTCGCGGTCTGTCTTCGCGCCAGGCGGCCGAGTCGCTGAATGTCAGCGTCAAGACCGTCGAGTCCCACCGTCAGAGTCTCAAGCGCAAGTTGAACCTCGCGACCAATGCGCAGCTGCTGCAGTACTCATTGAAATGGTATGCGAGCCGCGCAAGCTCCTGAGCAGGTCACTGGATTTTCGTGACCGTGGCGGTGGTCGCTCGCTCCAGCGGCCGGTCCGATAGCCAGTCCGGGTCCGGCAGTTCCACGAACGCCTCGCGCAGTGCGGCGCTCCAGCGCGAACGGATGCCGCGAAAGTAAACATTCTCGGAATCGATGCTCATGTGCCGTGCGACGCAGAACTGGTCGCGACGCACGATGACCAGGTCCAGCGGCAGACCGACCGACAGATTCGACTGGATGGTCGAGTCCATCGACACCAGCGCGCACTTGGTCGCCTCGTTCAGGCTGCTGCTGCGGCGGATGACGCGATCGATGATGGGTTTGCCGTATTTCGACTCGCCGATCTGAAAGTACGTGGTCTCGGGCAGCGCCTCGATGAAGTTCCCGGCCGAATAGATGCTGAACAGGCGCGGCACCTCGCCGCGGATCTGGCCACCGAGAATCATGCTGGCGTTGAACTCGACGCCGAATTCCTTCAACGAGTCCGCATCCCGCCGATGCACTTCGCGCAGTGCCTCGCCGACACAGCGGGCGGCCTCGAACATGTTGCCGCAGGACTGCAGGTCCAGGCTCGGCTTGGCCTGACTGTTCTCATGCTCGCGCAGCAGGGTGACGACGGCTTGGGTGATGGCGAGATTGCCCGCCACCTGCAGTACCAGCACCCGGTCACCGGGCCGCTGGAATACCGCGGTCTTGCGAAAGCTGTTGATCTGGTCGACGCCCGCACTGGTGCGGGAGTCCGCCAGGAAAACGAGGCCGGTATCGAGCAGCATGCCGACGCAGTAGGTCATTGATCGCGAATCCTCAAAGTTTCGTGCAACTCGCCCTGGCGGTGGCTGCGCACGGGCGCCGCATCCAGATAATCACGCCCGACGGCGAGCCGACAATGGTGCGATCGTGCCGGTTCCAGATGGTCCACGTCCAGTGCAATCCATCCATCCTGTGGAGCACTCCACACGTCCACCCAGGCGATCCGATCGGAACGCTCCTCGTCCATCTGCCGGTAGCCGCTCACGTAACGGGCCGGCACGCCGGCCGCGCGACAGCAGGCCAGATACGCGTGCGCGATGTCCTGCGATGAGCTGTCGGCCGGGCGCAGCTCGCGCACGCCGCGCCCCAGGCGCGTGATCCATTCCCAGTTCGCACCATTTTGGGGACGACTTTCGGCGGCGAGGCTCATGAGATCGGGCGTGAGGCGAGTCAGGGCGGTGCTCGCGAGGTATGCCAGCGGCAGCAGCGGACCCTCGTGCGGCAGAGCGTCTTCAGACCAGCCGATTTCGACCACGCCCGTCACGATCACTTCGATGAACCGGTGGGGGTCCTCCAGCGTCAGCAGGTGGGTGATGTTTCCATGCGCATCGAACTGTTCCGCCCGCCGACCCGGTGCGTGGATCATCCAGTTGAGGGTGTGCTGGGAGTTATCCCGGCGCGGCGTCATCCGCAGCGCGTGGGCGCTGTACTTGTGGGGATGCGCGAAGCGGTGCTCCCAGTTGTGCTGGATCCGCAGGCGGGTCACTCGGCCCCCAAGGGGACCAGGAAGTCCTCCGCGATGCGCTGGCCCAGGTCCCGCAGCCGCTGCTGGAAACGGTCGAGCAGCACGGTGATGCCATCCTCCGCGAGCTCATCGAAGAGGCCGTAATGGAACTGCGCGTGCAGTTCGCCCGCGCGCCGCACGGTCTCGCCCGAACGGCCGTTGGCGACGCGCTCCAGATCCCGCCGCAGTTCCTGCAGACAGCGGTGCACGGCCTGTGGCACATCATCCCGCATCAGCAGCAGCTCCGTGACCTGCTTGGGCGTCACCTGGGCGCGGCAGATGCGACGATAGGTTTCAAAGGCGGACATGGCCCGCAGCAGCACGGCCCACTCGCTCGCCTCTTCGTTGAGGCGCTCGCCATCGCCGCCGGGATCGCGCCAGCGCGCTTCCAGCATCCGGGTGGTGTTGTCGGCGCGTTCCAGATAGGTCCCGATACGGGTGAAGCACAGCGCCTCATCACGCTGCATGGTGCCGATGGTCACGCCGCGGGCGAGGTGAGCACGGTATTTGACCCACTCCAGGAATTCGCGGCGGGCGGCCTCCGGAACCTCGGCGCTGAAACTGCGGGATTCGAGATAGGTGGCGTTGACGGTCTCGTAGAGTTCCGAGGGCAGGGTGCCACGCACGGCCCGGGCGTTCTCGCGGGCCGCGCGGATGCAGGAGACGATGCTGCCGGGGTTCGATATATCAAATGCCAGGTAGTCGAAGGCCGAGCGCGCCGTCATGACGTCATGACTTTCGGCGTAGGCTTCTTCCATGCCCAATGAGATCAGCGTTGCGGCCCAGCCCTGCAGCACCGCCTCCGGCGGTCGCGGCAGGAGGCTCAGGCGCGAATGCGCATCGAGCATGCGCGCGGTGCTCTCGGCCCGCTCCTGGTAGCGCGACATCCAAAAAAGGTGATCGGCGGTGCGACTCAACATCTCATAGTCCCCGACCGGCCAGGACCCAGGTGTCCTTGGTCCCGCCACCCTGTGAGGAGTTGACGATCAGCGAACCTTCGCGCAGCGCGACTCGCGTCAGGCCGCCGGGCACGATGGTGATGTCCTTGCCCGAGAGCACGAAAGGACGCAGGTCGATATGGCGCGGACCGATGCCGGCGATGCCGAAGGTCGGCGAGGTCGAGAGGGCGAGTGTCGGTTGCGCGATGTAGTGTTCCGGGCGCGCCTTGATCCGCGCCCGGAAGTCCTCGATTTCGGCCTTGGTCGCCGCAGGCCCGATCAGCATGCCGTAACCGCCGGCACCGTGGACCTCCTTGACGACGAGCTGCGCAAGGTTCGCGAGCGTGTAGGCCAGATGCTCCGGATCGCGCAGCACGAAGGTCTCGACGTTCTGGATGATGGCCTCTTCCCCCAGGTAGAACTTCACCATGTCCGGAACATAGGGATAGATCGACTTGTCATCGGCGATACCGGTGCCGATGGCATTGCAGATGGTGACGTGGCCCGCGCGGTACACCGTCAGCAGCCCCGGCACGCCCAGCATGGAGTCCTCGCGGAACGCCAGCGGATCGAGAAAGTCATCATCGACCCGCCGATAGATGACATCGACGCGTTGCGGCCCGCGCGTGGTACGCATGTACAGCATGTCATCGCGCACGAACAGGTCCTGGCCCTCGACCAGTTCCACGCCCATCTGCTGCGCGAGGAACGCGTGTTCGAAGTAGGCGCTGTTGTGGGCGCCCGGTGTCAGCACCACGACCGTCGGATCCGAGATTGCATCCTGCGCGACACTGCGCAGATTCCCGAGCAGCACATCCGGGTAATGACCGACCGGCTCGATGGACTGCTGGGCGAAGAGCTCCGGGAACAGCCGCATCATCATGCGGCGGTTCTCGATCATGTAGGAGACGCCCGACGGCACCCGCAGGTTGTCCTCGAGGACCCGGTACGAACCATCGTGTGAGCGCACCACATCGACGCCCGCGATATGGGCGTAGATGCCACCGGGCACATCGATGCCCTGCATCTCCGGGCGGTACTGCGCATTGCACAGAATGTGCTCGGCGGGGACGACGCCGGCCTTGAGGATGTTCTGGTCGTGGTAGACATCATGGATGAAGGCATTCAGCGTGCGCACCCGCTGCTTGAGCCCCGCCTCCAGCGTCCGCCACTCATCCTGCGGAATGATGCGCGGGATGATGTCGAAGGGGATCAGCCGCTCGGTATCCCCGCCCTCCCCATAGACCGCGAAGGTGATGCCGACCCGATGGAAGATGGCGTCGGCTTCGGCGCGCTTGGCCGTGAGCACCTCCGGCGGCTGTGCGGCCAGCCAGGCCTGGTAGGGCCGGCAATGCGGACGCGGCGCGTGGTTCGCATCCAGCATTTCGTCATAGGGTTTGGCCGCAGCGGTGTCGACCGCCGAGGAGTGCGCAAACTTGGGGTTAAGCATATCGACGCGGGCGCTAC
>Ga0210385_10000969_pt1 | contig 18301 bp, 15 predicted proteins | sample IncBWH26OmetaG_FD_160107 | JGI IMG/M metagenome (GOLD analysis project Ga0210385, IMG submission 160107) | Forest soil microbial communities from Barre Woods Harvard Forest LTER site, Petersham, Massachusetts, United States - Inc-BW-H-26-O ...
CGCGGCAGATCCCTTGTCGCGGAGAAACTTCAGCCAGGTCAGCTGCTGCTGGGGCGGCATCGTACCCAGGTGCACGTGCTTAGCGTGCAGGTAAGGCTCGGGGAAAAGGTCGAGACGCGGATGCTCGGCGACGCCCAGGTCCGACTCGAACGAGCGGGTGCCGTCATCGAATTGGCGGATGCGGAACCGCGCCGAGGTCCCTGGCAGTACCGCGAGGCCATCGAGGTTCAAGCCCGTACCGCGCGCGATGGCCGGGTCGAGGTCCGTCCCTACCTGGGCCGCCAGGCCTACCTGGCCGTCGAAGAGAGCGGCCGCGGCCGAGGCGACGGCGTAGCCGGACCCGCCGAGCGTGACCGTCGTCCCGGTCGCCGTGCGGTCGGTCGCCAGGCCGACGTGCCCGATGACGACGAGGGCCGGATGACTCATCGGATGTGCCGCACCGTCAGCAACAGCGTTCACGATTAGTCGAGAATAGAGAGCCAGCGCTTATTATCGATAATCGTAGAACGCGCCGGGATCTTGTTCCAGATTTCATCCAGCGGTTCGCGCAGGCAGTTTCCCCGGTTAACGTAACCGTCGCCGCTCGGTTGCAGGACATCCCCCTGCGGATCGACGATCAGGCACCCCTGGGTCTCCGATTCCGACGACCTGGCCGCCGGCACCGGCGACGCCAAGGCGCTGGCCTCGTCGACAATTTCCTGGAAGTCCGCCTCGGACAGCTGGTGACGCTGCTGGCTGTTATTCTGCGGGCCGCGCGAGCTGTACTGGTACAAGCGCCAGATATCGGGCCGTAGCTCCTGCATGAGCAGGGCCAGGGACGGGAGGTCATGCCGGTTCACGCTGCTGACCACGGTGCCGACCTTGAGGCTGATCTGCGGGAAATCCGCGATGAGCCGGGCGGCGTCGAGTGCCTCGGCCAGGTCGGCGCCGGCGCCGCGCATCGCGCCGTGCACCTCCTGCGTCGAGCCCTCGATCGAGATCCCGACCATGGTGAACGCGAGCTTGAGTCCCTGGTCGAGACGCTTGCGGAGCAGGGTGCCGTTCGTGTTGAGCACGGTCGACTTGCTCCCGTCGCGGAGCGCCGCCGCGTAGTCGCCGATCTTCCGCACCAGAAGCGGCTCGCCGCCGCAGAAGGTCACCACCGAGGCCGAGGACGCCGCCAGCGCCTCAAGAATCCGGTCCCGCAGTTCCAGCGGGTCCCGGCCGGGCACCGGGCCGTAGCAGAAATCGCAGGCGAGGTTGCAGCGGCTGGTGATCCACCAGTCAACCGACGGGATGCCGGGCGCCCGCGTGACATGCTCCGCCGACGGTGCCGCGTCCGGCGCGGACACGGCGCTTCCAGGGTTCAACGAGTGCCTTTCCCAAACCCAGATAGGCCCGCCAGGCACGTGCTTAACAGCTGACGGACGGAATGATGAACAGCTGACGGACGGAGTTGAGCTACCAGCCAGGCCGCGCGGGCACTGCCTGGCTGGCGAGTCGCAAGGCGTCGATGGCGTCGAACGTCATCCAGACGGGCAGGTCCCCGTTCCGCCACTTCCACAGCGCCGCCGTGTCGCCGGCGTAGCTGTCCCACACCTGGCTGACAGCGGTGCTTACCGTGGGGTGAGTCGCGGGTACCCCTGCGGATATTAGTGCCTTGACCACCCAGGCCGCAGTGAAGTGACGGGTGTAGTCGAACTGAACCTGGTCGCCGACCAGCCGGTCCACCGCGTCGCTGCTGATCGGGAATTCGCGCTGCTCAAGCAGCCAGGCCTTGCCCTGCTCGACCGCATCGCGCAGTCGCTCGTCGGCCGGCCGCAGCTCGTCGGGGCTGGACTGCTGCAGCCTGGCCAGCACCCGCACCGCCCGGGCGGTGTGCGCCAGGGAGGGGGCCGGGTCGATCAGCAGCGGCTCCGATTTCTCCGGCCACAGCAGCTGGGTCCCGTACGGCCGCCGCGCGGCCAGCAGGCTCTCGATCAGCAGGCTGGTCAGCTCATCCGTGCCCTGCAGGCGCAGGCTCGCTTCCAGCATGGTCGTCAGGATGAACGGCCGCGACTTCTCAAACTCGCCCAGGCCCCGCATCGCGGTCACCTGGGCCGCGTAGGCCGCCATCCCGTCGACCCGGTGAAAGGTGTCGGTTACCAGGCCGATGAGCTCGGGCGGGAGCTGGGCCAGGGTCTCGGGCGGAGGGGGCGGGTCCGCCTGCCTCAGGGCCAGCACGCCGCGCTTGGCCGCCATCTTCCGCAGGCTCTCGACCACCGGCACCATGTCCGGCGCCAGGTCGCCTTCAAGCAGCAGCATCGTCCTGAGCCCGTACGCGGTGGAGCCTATTGTCGGCGGCCTCTCCGACAATTGTCGGAGATCCTGTGGCCAGCCTAGCGGCGTGCCGTCGTCGGCCTTAATCAAAGTGCCGCGCAGCGCCGCCGCGACCCGGTGGAAAACCTCGCCCAGGGTACCGGCCGGCTCACCGGCCGAGCGCGTGGTGGCCTGCCCGGTTCCCGCCGTCGCGCCGCCAACCCGGACGGGCGGCGTCCGCAGCTCAAGTGCCAGCGTGAGGATCGCGCCGCGGGCGGTCAGGCGCTCGTCAAGCGACCTGGCGTCCGCCTCCGACGGCAGGTCGCTGCCGTCGATCCAGCCCGCCAGCACGGACTCGGGAACCTTGAGCTGACGCGCCACCTTCTGCGCGGTTAGCCCGCGTGACGCCAGCGTCTTGCGCAGCTCCGCCCCGAAGGCCTGCAGTTCCTCGCTTCCAGGGGGCGGCGGCTGCGCGTGCAGGCCCGGCTGGGCCGTGGCGTCGCCCCCGTCCGCGGCAGCGCCCGGGTGAACGGCGGCGTGGCCGCCGGGCCCGGTCAGGGCCACCGCGAGCGCGCCTAGCGCCTCCGCCTCCACGTCAAGCCGCAGCGCCCGGGCGGAGGGCGGCCTGCCGGGCGACACCGACCTCAGCTGGTGCAACTGGTCCCAGTTCCGCAGCAAGGCGCCCCGGCGCAGCCCGAGGTCGCGCGCGTACAAGTCGCCGTCATCGATCAGCCCGGCCGACAGCTCAAGCCCGAGGCTGGCGTCGGCGACGATGCTCAGGGTCGGGTCAAGGTCGCTCGCGGCGGCCCGGACCGCGCGGATGATGGCCTGCTCCGCGGGCTCGCCCGCGGCCATGAGCTCGCGCACGCTGTCGAGCCCGCGCAGCGTGTCGAGCGCCAGCTCGGTCCCGGTCAGCCGGTCTTCCCTGAGCCCGGCGCGCGTCCTGAGGCTCTTGAGCTCCGATGCCACCGCAGCGGCAACCGGGTTCTGTGGCTCACTCATTGTTCATCTCAGCAGGTAGACCAGCGGATCGGTACACACGACCAGCCTAGCCGACAAAAGTCCGAACCGCTTTATTCGGTAGCAGGTATGACATTTGTCGATGTCGGGTATACGACCGACAACAGTCGCAAGAGAGGTTGGGGACTATGCGACAGTTGACGATCACCCGAAAGGCAGTTGTCGGTCGAACTCTACTACTAGTCACGGGAGCCTGTGCGCTGACCACGCTACTCACCTCCTGCGGCAAGGTCCCGGACAACGCGCCGGACACCTTCGTCGTGCTCGCGAGCGCGACCGCCAACGAGCCGGCGCCCGGGCTCTCGGCCACCGACCTCGGCCTGCTCACGAGCGCGGCCGGGGCAAGCACGGAGGCCACCGCCTACATCGTGAACCCGACGACCGGGGCCGCCACGACGGTCCCGCTGACCCCGCTGCGCCCGGACGGCCAGGTCGACTACGGGCCGAGCAGGGATTCGACCATGGCGCAGAACGTCCGCCGGGTGCAGCAGGCGGTGAGCGGGCAGGCCGCCAGCGGCCCGTTCGACCTGCTCAACATGATCGGGAGCGCCGTCCGGGCCACCGCGCGGCCCGGCACGCTCCTCGTCGTCTCGTCCGGCCTGTCCACGGCCGGCGGCTTCGACCTGCGGCAGGTCGGCTGGGACGCCGATCCCGCCACGGTCGCCGCCGCGCTGAAGCAGCGGGGGCTGCTGCCGGACCTGGCCGGGTGGCAGGTCATCTTCAGCGGCCTGGGCGACACGTACGGCCGCCAGCCGGCCCTCCCGCTGCCGCAGCGCAGCACGCTCACCGGATACTGGCTGGCGATCTGCCGCGCGGCCGGCGCCAGCCGGTGCGGCACCGACGACCTGACCCGGCCCGACCCGCCACCGCGCAGCACCACTCCGGTGCCGGTCGTTCCCATTCCCACGGTGACCTCCGTCCAGGGGCCAAAGGACTCGGCCGGCATCAGCGTGCCGAGCGACGCGCTGTTCGGTTTCGACAGCGCGGTCCTGCTTCCCGGCGCGAACGGCGTGCTCGCCCCGCTGGCCGCCCGGGCGAAGGCCGACGGCCAGCCGGTGTCGATCACCGGCTACGCGTCACCCGATGGCGGCTCGGCCGCCTACAACAAGGCGCTGTCCGAGCGGCGGGCACGCGCCGTCCAGACGCGGCTGATCTCGCTCGGCGTGCCCGCCGGCCAGATCTCCGGCGTCCAAGGGCTGGGCACGGACGGCGAGAGTCCGCAGGCCTGCCAGGTCAACGGGCAGCTCGACGAGGCGAAGTGCGCCCAGCTCCGCCGCGTCGTGATCCTGCTCTACCCCCGCGCGTAGCGGCAACCCCCGCTGCGCCCGACCCCAGATAAGTTCAAGACCCGGAGATCACGATGAACAACATCGATCACCCAGGCAAGCAAGCGCCAGACACCGGCCAGGCCATCATCAGGCCATTCGCACAGCCGACCGTGGCTGTCCAGCAGGCCGCCGCCGTGCCGCCAGCGGTCACGATCGGGCAGGCAACGGAAATGGCCGCGCCGCCGCGGCCCGACCTCGCCGCGGCCGTGCTCGCCGAGCGCGCCCGCGGGCGTGCCCGCGACCGGTTCCAGGGCGCGCTCGGCCGGCTGGTGCGGCGGCGCCGCGTCTCGTGGCGGGCCGCGCTCGCCGCCCTCACCGCGGAGGACCAGCACGTGGGCGACGCCCGCGATCCCGCGGGCAAGACCCATGCCGAATCGCTGGTCCAGGCCATCGGCAAGCAGGCCGCAGACAGCTCGCTGGCGAAGTCGCAGCGCGGCCTCGACCGCAGGGCCCGCAAGGCCGACCGGCTCCGGGCGAGGCAGGCCCGGCTTCGGGTCCGCGCCGAGCACCGCGCCGGCGACCGGGTCCGGCATCCCGACGGCGGGCACGACACGGTGGACCTGCTCGAGCGGGCCGGCGCGGACCTCCGCAGCCGGATCCTGGCGGAGAAGGCAGACGGCTCGCTCAAGCACGTGCGCCTGCCCGGGTGGATCAGGCACATCCCGCAGTTCGTGCTCATCGCCGACTTCTGCCTGCTGCTGTACTTCTTCGCCGGGATCACCAACGTGGACTGGCAGAGCCCGGTGTCCGCCAGCCTGGGATTCGCGATCCTGCTCGGCGCCATGGTGACCATGCTCTGCTACGGCTTCCTGGCCTTCACCGGCTACCGGCTCCGCACGTACAAAGATCACTCCGGAGCCATCGCCCGGCACGCGCTCGACGGCCTGACCAAGGCCGCGTGCTGCGCGGCGGCAGGCGGCGCGGTCGCGATCGCGACGCTGATGTTCGTCCGCATGCACGCCGAGGTCATCGACGCCCTCGGGCCTCAGGGCGGGGCCACCGCCCTGGTCATCGCGGTGGTCCTGGCGGTGGTCAGCGCCCTGGCCAACTTCCTGGTCATCCTCATCCACGCCTTTGACGGCTCCGATGAGGTAGCCAGGCTCGACGCGATCTGGGCGAACGCGCGCGGTCCGCTCGGCAAGGCGCACCGGCTGCGGGAGAAGGCCGCCGTCCTGACGTACCGGGTCGCCGTGCAGCAGCGCCGCGCCGACCGCCAGGCGGTCGGGGCCATCACCAGGGCGGGACGTCACCTGACGGCCAGCGACCAGTTCATCGAGGCGGCCCGCGCCCTCCACCAGGGCGCCGGGCCGCAGGCGGGCGAGGCGACCGACCCGGGTCAGCACGACGGCGCGGTCGGTTACCTGGACGACGGAACCCGTCCGGCGCCCGACCTCCGGCCGCTTCGGCTGACCCTCGAGCATGTCCGCTCGCCCTTGCCGGAAATGCCCGAGTCGGCAATGTCCGAGGAGGCGGACGAGCAGGCCTCCTAGGGCGGCCGCCGGAATACCGTCCTGCTCAGACGAGGTTGGCACGGTCGCGAGTGTCCGCCGGGTCTGGCCGCGCCGCACTGGCCTCCAGTGCGGCGCGGCGGACCGCCAGCGGCGTCAGCAATGCCGGGGCGTTGGCGGCAGGTCACGTGGCGGACAAAGACAGCCAACTGATGCTGGAGGCATTCGATGAAGACGTGGTTCATTACCGGTACGTCGCGCGGCTTCGGCCGTGAGTGGGCGATCGCGGCCCTGGACCGGGGCGACCAGGTCGCGGCCACGGCCCGGAACGTCGCCACGCTCGACGACCTGGTCGCGAAGTACGGTGACGCGATCTTGCCGATCAAGCTGGACGTCACCGACCGGGAGGCGGCGTTCGCCGCGGTCCGGCAGGCCCATGAGCGGTTCGGGCGGCTGGACGTTGTGATCAACAATGCCGGCTACGGGCACTTCGGGATGGTGGAGGAGGTCAGCGAGGCCGAGATCCGGGCCCAGCTGGAGACGAACGTGCTCGGGGCGCTCTGGGTCACCCAGGCGGCGCTGCCCTACCTGCGCGCGCAGCGCGGCGGGCACATCATCCAGGTCTCGTCGATCGGCGGCGTCTCGGCGTTCATGAACACCGGCGCCTACCACGCCTCCAAGTGGGCGCTTGAGGGCTTCAGCCAGAGCCTGTCGCAGGAAGTCGCGGAGTTCGGCGTCAAGGTCACGCTGGTCGAGCCCGCGGGTTACTCGACCGACTGGTCCGGGTCGTCGGCGATGCACTCGACGACGCTGCCCGCCTACGACGGGGTGCGGGAGGCGGCGGCGCGGTCCCGGTCGCAGCGGTTCAGCGCCCCCGGCGTCCCTGCCGCCACCCGCGGCGCGATCCTGACGCTGGTGGATAGCGACAACCCGCCGCTGCGGCTGTTCCTGGGCGAGTCCCCGCTGCGCATCGCGCTCGCCGACTACGGATCCCGGCTCACCACGTGGGCGCAGTGGCAGCAGGTCGCCGCCGGGGCGCAGGGCAGCCAGGGCTAGCCGCCCCCGGCGCCGCAGCCGCAGCGGGAACGTGGAACCAGCACCCGTTCGGGATAACGCTCTTGACCTTCCGAACGGATGCTGGTTCCACCTCAGCCCGCACCGCCGTCGCCGGGCGCACCCGCGTTCCGCCCTGCGTGCTTGGTCAATCCGGCAGTTTCATGCCGGTCAGCCCGGCCAGCGCGCCGAGCAGCTCGTCCTGGAACTGGGGCGAGCGCGCCGCCGGGTGCGCCTCGATCGGCCGCTGGTGATAGAAGAGCCGGCCGCTGACGGTTGCCGCCGGGTCATCGCTGACGGCCAGCCACGCCTGCGTCACCGGCCCGAGCGACAGGTCATCGGGGGCGCCAGGACCGCCCATCTTGGTCGCCACCCAGCCGGGCTCGACCGCGTTGCTGAGCACGTCCGGCCAGCGCCGGGCGAGCGCGAACGCCAGCACGGTATCGAACAGCTTGCTGTCGGAGTACGCCTGCGAGCCATTCCAGCGCCGCCGGCTCCAGTCCAGGTCATCCACCCTGGCCGTGCCGCCGGCGTGCATGCCGCTGCTCAGGTAGATCAGCCGGCTGGGACGCTCCATCAGCGCCGTGAGCAGGTACGGCGCCAGCACGTTGATGGCGAGCAGGTGCGAGTGCCCATCGGCCGTGGTCAGCTTGCGCGGCTCGCGGTAGCCGACGCCCGCGTTGTGGATGACCGCGTCGAAGCGACCGAGCGCGCCCGCCTGGCTGGCGACCGACCGGGTCTCGGCCGCGCTGCTGAGGTCGCCCACGGCAACGTCGGCGACCCCGGGCGCGGCGACCCGCAGCTCGGCCGCCCGCCGATCGTTGCGGGCGTGCCCCACGACCTCGTGGCCCTCGCTGAGCAGCAGTCTGGCGGCGCCCAGGCCGAGGCCCGCGCTCGTTCCGGTAATGAACACCCGCGACATAAGCCGATTGTCCCACCTGCCGGTTAACCGCCGGAAGGCATACCGACTTCGGGCTTCGGGTGGGACAAGGGGGACGCTCCGGGCGCGATCGTGACCCGAGCGCGGTCCGCCGCTCCGCCGCCGGCGGCTACTGGCCGGAGGGCGTTGGCCTGGGGGCGATGAGGAGGGACTGGGCGCCGACGCCGACCGGGCCCTGGGTGTCGGAGAGCACGGAGGTGGCGAGGCCGGCGCCGCCCGGGGAGATCGTGGTGTGCGCGTCCAGCGAGATCCACTCGCCTACGGCCTCGCGGTGCAGGTGGACGGTGAGCTCGGGGTTGATGAAGAGCCAGCGGGCGATGTCCAGTTCCCACGAGGCGCCGTTGCCGCTGTCGGCGACGATCAGCACCCGTTCCAGCGCAGTGGGCTCCTCGTCCGGCACCAGCGGGTAGCGCATCCGCGTCCAGACGCTGGCCGGTCCCGGCTGGGCGAAGCCGCCCCGGACCGCGCGCCATTCGATGGCCGAGAGGTAACCGTCTATCCACCCGGGCGGCGACGGCACGGTCGGGTACTGACCGGGCAGCCCCTCCGGCGCGGCGTGCCGGGACGGCACCGGGTCGGCGGCGGTTCTGAGCACCCGCCAGGCGGTGGCCCGGGCGACCTCGCGCCCGTCCGCGCTCGCGCTCGCCTCGAGCAGCTCGACGCTGCGGCCGGGGCGGGCCAGCCGGGCGGCGACGCTGATCTCGCCGACCGGGATCGGGCGCAGGATCTCGCAGGTGAACCGGGTGACCAGCATGTCCTGGCGCGGCTCGCATTCCTGCATGGCCCGCCCGAGCAGCGCGCTGGGCGGTCCGCCGTGCTGAGCGCCGGCATCCCACGGCCCGGTCGTGTGCACTGTCGCCTGCCACCGGCCGTCGCCGAGGGGCACGTAGAAGCTGTCTGCCACCCAACGAATGCTACTGGCCAGTAGACGGGCGGCGAGAAGGCCCCGGCAAATGAGCCGGCCAGGACGGTGGATCGTTACGAGGGCCAGGTACCTCCCAACGATCCACCGAGCCGGTTAGATGCCCGCCTCGGCGGGGAGTCGCCTAGGGCGCGGGGGACGTCGCCGTCGCGTCCGGGAGGAGGGACAGGGCTCGGGCCAGGGCCGGGTTGTCGGCGGCCGCGTGCCACGTCGCCGCCAGTTCGACCGCGGGCGACTGGGCGCCGGCCAGGGCGATGAAGGCGACGCCGTCCGGGTGCAGCGCCGCGGCGGACTCGGGGACGAGGGCCAGGCCCACGCCCGCCTGGACGAGGGCGAGCATCGTGTGGACCTGGCTGACGTACTGCACGTACCGGGGCCTGGCGTGGGCACGAACCGTCATGCCAAGCAGGAGCTCGTAGAAGTAGCGGGACTCCACCGGCGAGTACATGACCAGGGCCCGGCCGTCCAGTTCCCCGACGCCGGCCGGCCCGCCGCGCTCCGCCAGCGCGTCGGCCGCGGGCGCCGCGAGCACGAGCCGCTCGGACTGGACCACGCGCGACGCCAGGCCGGCCCGGGTGACCGGGGGACGGACGAAGCCGAGGTCGATGTCGCCGGCCGCGATCGCCTCTACCTGGTCGGCGGTGACCATCTCGCGCAGCACGAGGTCGACGTGCGGCAGGTCCTCCGCCGCGCGCCGCAGGAACGACTGCACGTACCCGTGCACCGACACCGCGGTGAAGCCGACCACCAGCGTGCCGCCCGTGCCGGTGGGGATGCGCCGCACGGCCAGCGTGCTCTCCTCCGCCAGCCGCAGGATGCGCCTGGCCTCGGCCAGGAACACCCGGCCGGCCGGCGTGACCTTGACCGTGCGGCCGGCCCGGTCGAGCAGGGTGACGCCGACCTCCTGCTCGAGCAGCATGATCTGGCGGCTAAGCGGCGGCTGGGTCATGTGCAGGCGCGCGGCCGCCCGGCCGAAGTGGAGCTCCTCGGCGGCCGCGACGAAGCAGGACAGCTGCGCCAGCGTGAACATCGATTCATTTTCTGTATCGGAAGCAAGCATTTTCGAGTTAGACGTGAATCGAAGCCGAATCTAGCATGGAGGCATGTTCAAGGGACTGCTGTTCTTTCCTGTCACGCCGTACCGGAGCGACGGGGAGGTGGATCTTGACGAGCTCGCGGCGCACGTCAAGCGCGGAGTCGACGCCGGGGCGGGCGGGGTATTCGCCGCCTGCGGCACCGGCGAGTTCAGCGCGCTCGAGCCGGGCGAGTACGGCGAGGTCGTGCGCGCCGCGGTCGAGGCGATCGGGGGCCGGGTCCCGGTCTTCGCCGGGGCGGGCGGGCCGGTGCGCACCGCGCGGCGGTTCGCCGACCTCGCCAAGGACGCCGGCGCGGACGGGATCCTGCTGCTGCCGCCCTACCTGACCGAGGCGAGCGGGGCCGGCCTGGTCGGCTACGTGCGGGAGGCCACCAGGCAAGACCTGCCGACGATCGTCTACAACCGGGCGAACGCCCGCTTCAACGAGGACAGCGCCGTCGCGGTCGCGCGGCTGCCGCAGGTCATCGGGTTCAAGGACGGAGCCGGCGACCTCGACCTGATGAGCCGGATCGTGCGCGCGGTGCGCGATCAGGGGGACGACCCCTCGTTCCTGTTCTTCAACGGGATGCCGACGGCCGAGGTGACCCAGCGCGCCTACCGCGCCATCGGGGTGCCGCTGTACTCCTCGGCCGCCTTCGCCTTCGCGCCGCGGATCGCGCTCGCCTACTACGAGGCGCTCGAGCGCGGTGACCTGGCGACGCTCGAATCGCTTGAGCGGACCTTCTACCACCCGCTCGCCCGGCTGCGGGCGAAGGGCGCCGGCTACGCCGTCTCGCTCATCAAGGCGGGCGTCGAGCTGGTCGGCCACTCCTCCGGCGGGGTCCGCCCGCCGCTCACCGACGTGCCGCAACCGCACCGGCAAGAGCTGGCGGGCATCCTCGCGGCCGGCCTCGCGGCCCTGACGGAAACCGACAAGGGCTGAGCCGGCGATGAGCGCAGGAAGCATCCGCATCACCAACGTGACCATCACGCCGGTCGCGTTCGCCGACCCGCCGCTGCTGAACTCGGTCGGCGTGCACGAGCCGTTCGCGCTGCGCGCCGTCATCGAGGTCGCCACCGACGCGGGCCTGGAGGGCCTCGGCGAAACCTACGCCGACGAGCAGCACCTGGCCGCCCTGCACGCCGCCGCCCGGGCCATCGTGGGCGTCGACGTCTACCACACCGAGGAAATGTACCGGCGCGTGCTGGGCATCGCGCCCCCGGACACCACGATCGCGTCCGGGCTCATCGGGCACAGCGCGGCGGCCGACCGGGTGTTCTCCCCGTTCGAGGTCGCCTGCCTGGACATCCAGGGCAAGGCGGCCGGCCGCCCGGTCGCCGACCTGCTCGGCGGCGCCGTCCGCGACGAGGTGCCGTTCTCCGCCTACCTGTTCTACAAGTGGGCGGCGCACCCGGGCGTGGACCCCGACGAATGGGGCGAGGCGCTCAACCCGGACGGCATCGTCGCCCAGGCCAAGCGGATGATCGACGAGTACGGGTTCACCGCGATCAAGCTCAAGGGCGGCGTCTTCCCGCCCGCGCAGGAGATCGAGGCGATCCGGGCGCTGCGCGCCGCCTTCCCCGACCACCCGCTGCGGCTCGACCCGAACGCCGCGTGGACCCCCTACACCTCGCTCAAGGTGGCGCGCGAGCTCGACGGCGTCCTCGAGTACCTGGAGGACCCGACCCCGGGCATCGACGGGATGGCCGAGGTGGCCAGGGAGGCCTCGATGCCGCTGGCCACCAACATGTGCGTGGTCGCGTTCGCCCACGTGCCGCCGGCCGTCCGGCAGGACGCGGTCCAGGTCATCCTGTCCGACCACCACTACTGGGGCGGGCTGCGCCGCTCGCAGGTGCTCGCGGGGATCTGCGAGACCTTCGGCCTTGGCCTGTCCATGCACTCCAACTCGCACCTCGGCATCAGCCTGGCCGCGATGGTCCACCTGGCCGCCGCCGTGCCCAACCTCACCTACGCCTGCGACACCCACTGGCCGTGGAAGACCGAGGACATCGTGGCGGGCAACCCGTTCACGTTCAGCGGCGGCGCGCTCCGCGTCCCCGACGGCCCCGGCCTCGGCGTTTCCCTGGACCGGGAAGCGCTGGCGCGGCTGCACGAGCAGTACCTGGCCTGCGGCCTGCGCAACCGCGACGACACCGGCTACATGCAGCGGATCGACCCCGGCTACGAGCGCAAGCAGCCCCGCTGGTAGCGGCGGCGGGGCTAGGCGGAGCATGAACCCGTTCGGGATGATGATCTTGATTCAGCCGAACGGATTCATGCTCCGCTGCCGCCGCACGGGATTACCGCACGGGCTTACCGCACGGGGCGGGCGGCCTCGTGCGCCGCGACGAGCCTTAGGCGCCGGCGGGCTGCTTGTCGACCGATGCGCGGTAGATCTCCGCGATCGAGTGCTCCAGCGTGGCGGAGAACTCCGCGTCGGTCTGCTGCTCCGTCAGCCCCTCGAGCAGCGCGCGGGAGAAGCTGGCGATCAGCGTGCGGTCCTTGACCAGCAGGGCACAGGCCTCGTCCCGGCTGTACCCGCCGGACAGCGCGACCACCCGGAGCACGCGCGGGTCGGCCGCCAGCTCGCCGTACAGCCCGGGCTGGGTGGGGATCGTGATCTTGACCATGACCCGGGCGTCGGCGGGCAGCCCCGCGACGTGCTTGGCGATGTTGTCCCGCAGCATCGTCTCGGCCTGCTCCTTGTGCGGGCTGGAGATGCTGACCTCGGGCTCGATGATCGGGACGAGGCCCGCGGCGCGGATCCGGTCCGCGTACTCGAACTGCTGGTCCACGATCGCGGCGATGCCCGCCTCGTTGGCGTCCTTGATCACCGACCGCATCTTGGTGCCGAAGATCTTGTTCCTGTTCGCGCGCTCAAGCTGGTCATCGAGGGTATCGATGGGCTTCATGAGCTGCACGTCGTCCTGCTCGGGGGCGAGTCCCAGGTCGACCTTGAGGAACGGGACCACGTGCTTCACCGACCACAGGTACTGGGCCGTGGGAACGCCCTCAATCGTCCGGTCCATGGTCTGCAAGAACAGGATCGCGGCGAGCACGCGCGAGCCGTCGAACGCCGCGTTGGTCATCACCCGCGTCCGCATCGCGTGCACGAGGTCGAACATCTCGTCGTCAGAGGAGTACCGGTCCCGCGCGATGCCGTACTCGGCGAGCGCGTTGGGCGTGCTGCCGCCGCTTTGGTCGAGCGCGGCGAAGAAGCCGCGACCGGTCCTGACCTTCTCGAACTGTTCAGTATCCACCCTTCGGCATTGTGTCACCAAGGCGGGCAGGCCCACCAGGTGGGCCGGCCACCCGCTGGCGGCCGGGGTTTACCTCGTTGCCGCCCGCGGCCGGGTGCCTCTACTGTCGGATGGGGTCCGCGGCCGGGTCGGGCCCGAGGGCGGGAGCGGTGACGCGCGTTGAACGTAGTCCTGATTTACGTCATACCCATCGCGGGCGTGCTCCTGGCGGTACTCGGTACCTGGTACGCGAGGTCGTCGGTGGGCCCGGCCGTCCGCCAGGAGCGCAGGCAGCGCCGTCAGGACGGCTTCCGCGCGGTCCGCGCGTGGATGCGCGAGCTCGGCCGGGAACGCGAGATCGTCCAGGCCGCGCACCGGGCGCACGCGGACCTGCTCGCCCCCGCCCCGATGAACCGGTTCATCGCCGAGCCCGCGTGGGTGCTGTCCGAGCCGCTTGACCTGGACCAGCTGAGCGTGGAGCTGGCGGCCGAGCAGGACGTGCCCCCGGTGCCGGAGGAGCGGTACGCCCCGCTGCTCCGGTACTGGCCGCTGGGCGCCGACGACAAGCCGGCGGCGCGCTATCACGCGGCCGTCACCCAGTTCGACACCCCGCCGCGCATCTGGTTCAACGGGCCGAGCTACCGGCTGCTCGGCGTCGAGCGGCGCACCGACGGCGGGTTCGCGCTGCGCGTGGGGACCACGACGTACTGGGATGGTTACGACTCCTGGGCCGCGCTCCAGTTCGAGGCCGCGCACCAGCTGCGGGAGACCGCGGGCGCGACCCTGGTCGGGCCGTACCGGCGGTCGCTCGGCACCCCCTTCGACCTGACCAACCGCAACTGCGCGATCGGGATCAGCGTCCTGACGGTCTGCCTCACCCGCACCGGCCCGCGCTTCTACCTCCAGCGCCGCGCCGCGGCCCAGGTGGCCACCATGGGCGGCATGGCCGGCCTGGTGCCCGCCGGAGAGTTCCAGCCGTCGAGCGCCGCCTACGCGGCGGTCCACTCCGACGCGGACATCTGGCGCTGCGCCATGCGCGAGTTCGCCGAGGAGCTCTTCGGACGGCGCGACCTGAACGAGCAGCGCGCGGCCCTGGTGGACTACGAGCGCGAGTCGCCGTTCCGCGAGCTGCAGCGGGCCCGCCAGCAGGGCCAGGTGCGCCCGTACCTGCTTGACATCGGCTTCGACCCGGTCAGCTGGAAGGCCGGCCTGCGCCTGGTGTGCGTTTTCGACGAGGCCGCCTACCTGAAGATATTCCGCGGAATGCTGCCGGAGACCGCCGAGGGCGGGCTTGAAGTGTCCTCGCTGCACCGGGTCGGCAACGAGCCGCTGACGGGGATGGCGCTGGACGAGGAAACCGTCGGCCGGTACCTGCGGGATCCGACGATCACCGAGGCCGCGCGGCTGTGTATCGGCCTGACCTGGGAGCACCGGGAGAAACTGGGCCTGTCCGCGCCCGTGCACTAGCGCCCTCAGGCGACCGGCCCCTCCCGGCGGCGCTCCTGCAGGTCGAGGGTGTGCGCGATGGAGCGCCTGATCTCGTCGCTGATCTTGCCGGCCTGGTAAAGCTCGTTCAGCTTGTCGCGCTGGGCACGGACCAGTTCGGCCCGGAAGTTGCTGTGGTCGGCGGGCCCGTCGCCGTCGGTGTCGCCCAGCGCCGCGCGGACCCGTTCCAGGCGCATCTCGAACAGCTGCCGGTAGACGTTGGCCGTGTCCTCGTCGACCTCGCCCGCCTCGGCCAGCTGATCGAGCCGGGCCAGGCCGGCCTCGGTGACCCGGGCGCGGGCCACCGCCTCGCGCCGCCGCTGCTCCTCGCTCTCGCCGAGCCCGAGCGCGCGGATGAGCGGCGCCAGCGTCAGCCCGTTGCCGATCAGCGTGGCGACCACCACCACCGCGGCCAGGAAGACCAGCGTGGGCCGGTCCGCGAACGGCCGGCCGGCCACGGTCAGCGGCAGCGTCAGCGCGATGGCGAGGGAGATCGCCCCGCGCATGCCGCCCCAGCCGATGACGACCCGCTGCCGCCACGGGTTCCGCACGTACCCGGAATGCCGGCCGGGCAGGAACCTGATCAGCGGCGACACGATCAGCTCCCAGGCCATCCTGATCACGATGACGGCCGCTACCTCCGCCGCGGCCGCGCCGGCCAGCCAGCCCACGGAATAGGAGCCGGACAGGTGGCCGACGACCGACCGCAGCTCCAGGCCGAGCAGCACGAACAGCGCCGACTCGAGCAGGAAGACCAGCGTCCGCCAGAAGACCGCGCCGCTCGCCCGCGACGCGGCCTGCAGCATTCCCTCGGTCCTGGTGCCGAGGTAGACGCCGGTCACGACGGTGGCGAGGACACCGGAGACGTTCAGCTCCTCGGCCGGCACGTAGGCCACGAACGGGGCGATCAGCGAGACCAGGATCTGCACCGAGGGATCACGGACGAAACGCCGGACATGGCCGATGACGAACGCGACCGCCAGCCCGTAGCCGATCCCGCCCACCACGACCACCACCAGCCGCTCCACGCCGTGCGCGAACGTGAACTGGTGCGTCATCGCCTCGACCGCCAGCCCGAACGCGGTCAGCGCGACCCCGTCGTTGATCAGGCTCTCGCCTTCCATGATCGTGACGATGCGCGGCGGCGCGCCGAGCCGGTTGAGCACGGAGGTGGCCGCGACCGCGTCGGTGGGCGCCACCGCCGAGGCGAACGCGAAGGCCGCCGCCCAGCCCAGGTCGGGCAAGATGAGCCGGGTCACCCCGCCGACGACGAGGATGGTCACCGCGGTCGCGCCGAACGCGAGCGCGGTGATCGGCACCGCGTTCTCCCTGGTCTCCCTGGGGGCGGAGAAGAACGCGGCGTTGTAGACGAGCGGGGGCAGGAACAGGAAGAGGACGACGTTCGGCGGCAGGTCGATGTTCGGGACCTGCGGGATGAGGCTGGCGAGCACGCCGAGGATGAGCAAGACGATCGCCTCGGGCACCTCGAGCCGGCTGGCGACCGCCCGGCCGACGATCATCACGATGGCGATCGCGACCGCCAGCGTGAACAGCTCGTACTCCCCCACGGGCCTCCCCCCTGAACCGCTCCCTAGACGGACGCTAACTGAATAACTCGCCAGGGCGGTGGATGGTCCCCGCTCAACGTGATCCACGCCGGTGTCGTCTATCGGTATGAAGGCGAAAGTCAGGAGGCTAAGTGGACAGAAGGCAGGAACGTGCTTTCGAGGAGTTCATAGCCGAGTCCGGTGATGCACTGCTGCGGCTGGCGACACTTCTCACTTCCGATCAGGGCCTGGGCGAGGACGTCTACCAGGAGACGCTGCACCGCCTCGCCGCCCGCTGGTCGCGCGTGGACAACCCCCGGGCGTTCTGCCGCCGGGTCATGCACAACATCGTGATTGACCAGGGACGCCTCCGGCAGCGCCGGGTGCCGGAGATCCGGCTCGCCGAGGGGCATGACGACAGCGACCCCCGGTCGGCCGACTCGGCGTCCGCGGCCGAGCTGCGGCCGGCGCTGTTCGGGGCGCTGCGCACGCTGACCCCGCACCAGCGGGAGATCGTCGTGCTGCGCTACTTCGACGACCGCAGCGAGAACGAGGTCGCCGAGCTGCTGGGGGTGGCGCCGGGAACCGTCCGCAGCACCCTGTCCCGCGCCGTTGCGCAACTGCGCGAGCAGCCCGGGCTTTCCGCCCTCTTTGCCCGCCGGGAGGACGACCCCCCGGCACTCGCGCCCGCCGGAACCACCGCGATGACACGAAAGGTCCGTTATGCCTGACACCGAGGAAGACGTCCTGCGCGAGCTGATGAGCCGCGCCACCGCGGACCTGTCCGCTCCGCGGTCCGCCGCCGCCCAGGCGCTGCGGGCACAGCGCCAGCACCAGCTCCGGACCCGCCTGCTCGGCGTCACCGGGATCGCCGCCGCGGCCGGGCTGGCCGTCGGGACCCTCACGATCGGGTCGGGCGGGCATCCCGCGACCGGCCCCGGCGGCCCCGCGGGCAACGCGCCGCAGACCGCGCAGCTCACCGCCGCGCAGAAGACGCTCTACGGGCTGAGCGCCGCCGCCGCCACGACGCGCCGCCCGAGCGACCGCTACGTGGTCCTCACCGAGAAGTCGTTCGACATCGAACCCGGCTCGGGCGGGCCGGGCAGTGAGAACGGTCCGAAGACCAGCGTCATCGACACGGTCACCGGCGGGGGCGTGACCTACCAGGACATCACGGTCGCGGGCGGGAACGGAGACCCGCAGCCCCCGGCGGTGCTGGATGCCGCCCCGGGCACCTCGCCCACGGTCGCCCAGCTTGACGCGATGCCAACCGGCCCGGCGGCGCTGCGCGCCTTCCTCCTCAGCCAGGCCAAGCAGCAGCTCAACCAGGCCAACAAGCTCATGCTGCAGAAGCTCAATGAAGAGCAGCAAGGGCAGCACGGCAAGAAGTACCCGGCCCGGCCGAGCGCGCAGCCGACGGATAACGACCTGGTCTTCGAGCAGGCGGCCGACCTGCTGTGGGAACCCGACCTCAGCCCCGCCCTGCGCGCCGCGGTGTACAAGGTGCTCGCGGCCACGCCGGGAGTGTCGGTCAAGTCAGGGGTCACCGACAGCACGGGGCGCCCGGCGGTCGAGATCAGCCGCGTCGACCAGGTGGGCAAGACGGACGTCGAGACGTTCGAGAACCCCAGGACCGGCGCCACCCTCGAATCCGCCTGGCGGGAGCCCACCGGCGAGTTCCTGGAGGACCTGTACCTGTCGATCAGCTACACCAGCCACATCCCGGCGAACCCGTACCAGGGCTAGCCGCCGCACCGAAGGTTCCCCTGCCCGGTTCCCCCGCCCGCGGCTCACCGCGGGCGGGGGAACCCGGCTGTTCGCGCGGGCGGCGATCATTCCGGCGATCCCGGCTATGCCTCGATGGCCGGGAGGAGCTCGCCGCGGGTGCTGATGCCTAGTTTCTGGTAGACGCGGGCCAGGTGGGTTTCCACCGTCTTGACCGTAACGAAGAGCGCCTCGGCGGCCT
>Ga0210385_10000971_pt1 | contig 18287 bp, 12 predicted proteins | sample IncBWH26OmetaG_FD_160107 | JGI IMG/M metagenome (GOLD analysis project Ga0210385, IMG submission 160107) | Forest soil microbial communities from Barre Woods Harvard Forest LTER site, Petersham, Massachusetts, United States - Inc-BW-H-26-O ...
TCATAATCCTCCTGACAAATGCAGTGCAGTTCTATGTTGATATATTCCGGAGCGCTAGCACGCGAGTTGCCAACGCTTCATAGAGTCCTCATTAGACGGATAATGAGCGACTTATAACCTTCCTCAGACCTGGAGTAAACGCTAGTATACAGCAAGTAGAAGAATTGTGAACCGGATTTATGAAATTCCGTGATTTCCGATCGATTTAGCGGCTATCTGAGTTGGCTTTCTACTTCTCTCAACCAGTCCGGCCGCTTCAGCACTTCTCGCGGCTTGCTTCCATCCGGCGGTCCGATGATGCCGTCGCGCTGCATCACGTCTAATATGCGAGCCGCTCGGCCATATCCCAGTCGCAGCCGCCGTTGCAACGTGGAAGTGGAAGCCTTTCCCATCTCCACCACAACGCGTACCGCGTCCTCGTACATCGGATCCTGCTCGCCTTCCGGAATCTCCGCGCTCTCTTCGTCGTCTTCCGCGGGCGGCGCCAGCAGGAACGTATCGTCGTACTCAGGGGTCGCCTGTTGCTTCCAGAAATCGACCACCCGGCTGGTTTCCGCCTCGGTTACGAATGCGCCGTGCACGCGTGTCAAGCGCGAGGAACCGGGCGGCAGGAACAGCATGTCGCCTTTACCGAGCAGATGTTCCGCGCCCATGGTGTCGAGAACAGTCCTCGAATCCACGCGCGTCGCCACCCGGAAGCTAATGCGCGATGGGAAGTTCGCTTTGATCAGGCCCGTGATCACATCTACGCTCGGCCTTTGCGTCGCCAACACCAGGTGCATGCCCACCGCTCGGGCCATCTGCGCCAGCCGGGTGATGCATTCTTCCACGTTGGCGCGCTCCAGCATCATTAAGTCCGCGAGCTCGTCAATCAGGATCAGCACGTAGGGCAGCGGCTTCGTGTCCTCGGCCTCGTCTTCCTCGAATAAGTTGCGCGGCTCTTGCCGAAGCTGCGCGATTTTCTTGTTGTATTGATCGATATTACGCACGCCTTGCGCAGCCAGCAGCTTCAGCCTGCGCTCCATCTCGAGCACCGCATTGCGCAGCGCATTCGTCGCTTTCTTCGGCTCAGTAATCACGGGAGTCAACAGGTGCGGAATGCCTTCATAAATCCCGAGTTCGACCCGTTTCGGGTCCACCATGATCATTCGTACTTCGTCGGGCGTCGCCTTGTACAGGAACGACATGATCATCGCGTTCAGCATGACGCTCTTGCCCGAGCCGGTGGAACCGGCAATCAGCAGGTGCGGCATCGTCTCTAGCGAAGCCACTTTGATCCGGCCATTGATGTCTTTGCCGAGCGCCATCGTCATTCTCGACGGCGAATCGCGAAACTCATCCGATTCCAGGATCGCCCGCAGACTGATCACCTCCCGGCGCGTGTTGGGCACCTCGATTCCCACCGTCGGTTTCCCCGGCAAGCGTTCAATCAGAATCGATTCGGCCTGCAGGCCCAAGCAAAGATCTTCATTCAGCGTGGTGATGCGGCTATACTTCACGCCGGCTTCCGGCTTATATTCGAACGTAGTCACCACCGGGCCCGGGTTGATCTGCACCACTGAGCCCCGCACATTGAATTCTTCCAGCTTCGATTTGATGCGCCCGGCGATGTCTTTCAATTCGAAGCTGTCGTAACCGTTCCCTTCCGGCACTTCATTCAGCAATTCGCTCGTTGGCAGCCGGTACGCGCGCTTGCGCCTGGGCGGCGGGGCTGACATAACCGCGGTCTGGTGGAACGCTGGCGTTTCGTCTTCCGGCTCTTCGGACGCTTGCGCACGAATGAGCGGTTGATACTCGAGTGTGCGGATCGGAATTTCTTCCGGTTCCGGCTCGGCTAACGGTTCAGGCTGAGGCTCCAGATCGAAGGGCGGTGCGTCTTCAGCCGTGCGCGTGGTGGAAGGTTCGGGCGTTGCCTTTTGCTGCTGCGGATGTTGAGCGCTCAGAGCGTTTGGTGCTCGTTGTGCGCGTCCATTTATTTCAGTGCGTCTGGCCTTGCGCTCCGCGGCTCTCGCTTTGGCTTTTTCAATCGCCCGTTGGCGGCTCGCCTCGCGAGACGCGCGCCACCTTTCGCTCAGCGCTTTCCACTTGGCAAGCGGCCCACGCAGCCAGCGCATGAGCGTAGCCACTTCAAATGTCGAGGCAAAATACAGCGCCACGATTCCGGCCGCCACGGTGATGATCGCCGAACCCGCCAAGTCGAAGCGAGCGAGCAGAAAATCCGCGATAACCATTCCTACGATGCCGCTGGGCCGTACGGTTCCGGCGATCAGCCAGGGCCGCGGAATGAGCCCGCATCCCGCTGAGACGCAGAACCACAGCGCCAGGCTGCCCATGACGCGAAACCACGTGCTCTCGATCGGTACTGACCGCACCCACTTCCAACCGAGCGCCCAGATATGCACCGGCAGCAAGAGCACGCTGATTCCGAAGACCTGGAACAGCAAATCAGCCCATTTGGCTCCAAAGAGGCCGAGCAAATTGTGCGTGTGTGTCGCCGCCGTTGCCGTGTTCCAGGATGGGTCGGCCGATGAATACGACACCAGGCTCAGCACAACGGCAAGGCCGAGCAACAACAATAACAGCCCCACGGCTTCATTGAGCCGGGTGTGGCGAGACGGTGAGAGTAACGTCATCCGCCGATGCGGAAGAACACTGCCAGAGCGATTACTATTATGCCAAAAATTATGCGGTACCAAACGAACACCGCCAGGCTGTGGCGGCGCAGATACTTCAAGAAAAAGGCAATCACCAGAATCCCGACGATGCCGCTCACCAGTATGCCGGCCGCGTACGGCAGTCGCATCTCGGGCGGCAAGCCACCCTGTTTGTGGACGTCGAGAAACTTTTTCGCCGCTGCACCCGCAATCAGCGGAGCCGAGAGCAGAAACGAGAAACGCGCAGACGCCTCGCGATCCAGGTTGCAGAAACGGGCCGTCGCAATCGTGCTTCCGCTCCGTGAAACACCAGGAACGATGGCGAACGCTTGCGCCACTCCCACGATCGCGGCGTCGAACCATGTCATCTGGTCCAAGCCGGTCTTTCTGCCAACCGTCCGGTCGGCCACGGCCATGTAAATCGCTACCACAATTGCCGCCGTGCCGATAATGTATGGGCTGCGCCAGGCATGCTCGGCATACTTGTCCCATTTCCAACCGGCGAGCGCTCCGGGTATGGTGCCGATCACCAGGTACCACAAGAGAAACCGGCTGTTCTCGTCGGGATGCGAACCCCGATACGAGACGCCCAAACCGTTCGCGATCACCTGAACCCAATCGCGGAAGAAATAGATTACGATTGCCGCCAGTGTGCCCGTGTGCAGCGCCACGTCGAAGACCAGGCCGCCGTCGTCCCAACGGAGAAACTCAGGAATCACGATCAGATGTGCGCTGCTCGAGACCGGGAAGAATTCCGTCAGTCCCTGCACAATCGCCAAGACGATCGCCTGATAGAGCGGCATATGATAATGAGTGAAATTCCCCTCGTCGTGAACTTCTCGCTATCGTAGTGTACCTATCTCACTGATCCTCTTCATGCGAGCCACGAAAATCGTCGCCACACTCGGGCCCTCGACCGACGCGGATGGCGTGTTGAGACGACTCTTCGAGGCGGGAGTGGACGTTTTCCGATTGAATGCGTCGCATAGCACGCAGCAAGATCACGCCCGGCGCATCAGCGCAGTGCGTCAGCTTGCTGTGGAGTTCGGTGTCCACGCGGGCATTCTGCTGGATCTGCAGGGGCCGAAGATCCGGCTGGGAACTTTTCAAAATGGCTCGTGCATGCTGCAAGACGGCGCCACGTTCACCATTACCACCGAGCCGATCGAAGGAACCTGTGAGATCGCGTCAACGACTTACGCCAATCTTGCGCACGATGTCAAGCCGGGCGATCCGGTTCTGTTGGCTGATGGCTCAATCGAGCTGCGAGTGTTGAGCACGGATGGAACGGCCGTTCGCTGCCAGGTCATCAGCGGCGGCCCGATCAGCGATCGCAAAGGCATCAACCTGCCCGGCGTGAACATCAGTACGCCCTCGCTTTCAAAGAAAGACGTGGCGGATGCGCATTTCGGAGTGGAGCAGAACGTCGATTTCTTCGCACTTTCGTTTGTACGCCAGGCGCGCGATGTGCTGCGCCTAAGGCATCTGCTCGAAGAAGTGGATGCCAAGCAGCCGATCATTGCAAAAATCGAGAAGCCGGAAGGCTGGCAAAACCTCGACTCCATTCTCGAAGAGTGTGAAGGCGTGATGGTTGCGCGCGGCGATCTGGGCGTCGAAATGGCGATTGAGCGCGTGCCTGCGATTCAAAAAGCGATCATCGAAAAAGCGCGAAAATGCGGGAAATTCGTCATTACGGCGACCCAAATGCTTGAATCCATGATCACGAATTCATTGCCCACGCGCGCCGAGGTCAGCGATGTCGCCAATGCCATCTATGACGGCACCAGCGCCGTAATGCTTTCGGCGGAGACGTCGGCGGGCCAGCATCCGGTTGAGTCCGTCAAAGTGATGGCGCGGATCGCATGCGAGACCGAGAGCTCGCTGCGGGAGAAGGGATTCCCGGAAGTTTGGACAAAAGAGCAAATGACGATTCCGGAGATCATTGCCGATGGCGCTTATCATGCGGCACGCTCGGCCGGTGTGGTGGCGCTGGCAGTCGGTACTTCGACGGGAACCTCGGCGCGATTGCTCGCTCGCTCTCGGCCGCCGGTCCCCGTTTACGCGTTCACCTCGAGTGATGTGGTCGCGCGCCAGCTCTCGATCATCTATGGCGTCCAGCCGATCGTCTCGCCTGCCTTTCATTCGACCGATGAGATGCTGCATGAGATGGAGCGCGCACTCATCGAGACCGGGCGCGTTCGTCCCGGCGATAATATCGTGTTCGTGGCGGGGCAGCCGGTTGGCCTGCGCGGCTCAACCAATATGCTGAAGCTGCACCGCATCGGTGGCGTCCGTAATTGACGATGTACGATGCCGTTCTGGTGGTTTCGTTCGGCGGGCCAGAGAAGCCGGAAGATGTCCTGCCTTTCCTTGAAAACGTGACGCGAGGACGAAACGTGCCTCGCGTGCGACTGCTCGAAGTGGCGGAACATTATTACCACTTCGGCGGCAAAAGCCCGATCAACGATCAGTGCCGCGCACTGATGGCCGCGTTGCGAAACGAACTCGCCGAACGTGGGCCGGACCTGCCGGTCTATTGGGGAAACCGCAACTGGCATCCGCTTCTGGCCGATACTCTGCGCCGGATGCGCGACGATGGCGTTCGGCATGCCGCCGCGTTTGTCACTTCGGCGTACAGCTCGTATTCCGGTTGCCGGCAATACCGCGAGAACATCGCGGCGGCTCGAGCCGAAGTGGGCGAAGGCGCGCCGAAAGTTGATAAGCTCCCGGTGTTCTACAACCATCCGGGGTTCATCGAAGCCTGCGCAGACCGGGTCGGGGAAGCTCTGGGGCCGTTTTCGCGAGACGAACCCAATTCATTTCGTTTGGTAATTTCGGCCCACAGCATTCCCTGTTCGATGGCCGAGACCAGCGACTACGAAAAGCAGTTGCGGGAGACGTCGCGATTGGTTGCCGCCGCGGCGGGGCTCGACCGCTGGGACCTGGCCTTTCAGAGCCGGAGCGGGCCGCCGGGCCAGCCGTGGCTTGGCCCGGACATTCTCGATCATCTGCGCAAGCTGCAGGACGAAGGTGTGAGAAACGTCCTGATTGCCCCCCTGGGGTTTGTTTCGGATCACTTGGAAGTTCTCTATGACCTGGATGTCGAGGCAGCGGCGCTGGCTCATGAACTGGGCATGAAGTTTGTTCGCGCGGCGACGGTGGGAACACATCCCGCGTTCATCAGCATGATCCGGCAGTTAATCGCCGAGCCTAATCGCGATCTTTGCCCCCAGGATTGCTGCCCTGCTCCGTCACGAGCCGGTAGAGCTCCCGTTTTGGAAGTCCCATCTGTTTCGCAACGGCCTTGATCGCTTCCATTCGGTCGCGGCCCTCCTGTTCGAGCCGGTGGATTGCAGCGAGCGGATCCGCAATCGCCGCCGTCTTTTCGGAGCGCCCGATGAGGAGCGTCATCTCGCCCTTGACGGCGCTGCGCTGCGCGAGTTGCTCACGGATGCTTTGCGCGGTTCCGCGCAGAAACTCCTCGTGGATTTTGGTGAGCTCGCGAGCGACCGCGATGCGACGCGTGCCGAGGATTTCGGCCATGTCGGCCAAAGCTTCGAGGATGCGGTGCGGGCTCTCGTAGGTAATGACAGTAGCGGTTTCATTTGCCAGTTCTTCGAGCGCTTTCCGGCGCGCCCCGGCTTTGGACGGAAGGAAGCCAATGAAGCGGAATTCGTCAGTCGGTAAACCGGAAGCGGCCAGCGCTGTCAGAGCGGCAGAAGCTCCCGGAATGGGAACTACCGGGAACCCGTGTTCGATCGCTGCGGTGACGACGCGGTACCCGGGGTCCGAGACCAGCGGCGTGCCGGCGTCGCTGACCAGGGCGACCGATTCGCCGCGCTCAAGAGCTGCAAGAATCTCCGCGGTGCGAGCCGCTTCGTTATGTTCGTGATAGCTGACCAGCGGCTTGCGAATGTCGTAGTGGTGAAGCAGTTTTTGAGTCTGGCGAGTGTCCTCGCAGGCAATCAAATGCACCTCGTCGCGCAGAATGCGAATCGCGCGGAACGTGATGTCTTCCAGATTTCCGATCGGGGTCGCGACGAGATAGAGTGCAGGCAAGCATTCCTAACCGCGCGCAACGGCAACCAAACTGGCTGCGCGCATTTTCTAACCGCGCGCAACGGCAACCAAACTGCCTGCGCGCATTTTCTAACCGCGCGCAACGGCAACCAAACTGCCTGCGCGCTCTACTCAGCAGTGTATCGTTGAACTTGAAGCATGGCGTCTGAGCCACTCGCCGCCGAGGAATCGCCGTTCTATGTCCGATGGAGTCCGGAACACTCCCGGTTCGCGATCGAGTTGAAGCTGCCGCTGGTCTCGAAGATCTCTAGCGAGCTCGACCGGACGGAAAAACTCGACATCGAGATGGGAGGCGTACTCATCGGGAATGTGCTGGGCGGGCGCGTGCCCACGCTGCGAATCGAGAATGTGGAGATTCTGCCGCGCGGTGTAGAGAACGGCGCAATCTACATGCCCGGCCCGTATCAGCTGGCCAGGTTAGAAGAAGTTCGGAAGACGGCCCGCGCGCAGCACAGAACGGCGCTGGGATTTTTTCGCAGCCACTGCCGCCCGGGGCCGCTGAATCCGTCGTTAGCCGACCGCAGTCTGCTGTCCACGGAGTTCAAGAATTCGGCATATGCTCTGCTGTTGATCCAGGCGAGCGCTCCTCGCACAGCCGCCTTCTTCGTGGCAGAGAACGGCGAATTGCCGCAGGAGGCATCAGTCCGGGAATTCCGATTCAACGAGGCGGATTTCAAAGCCCTTCCGGAGGTGGAAGCCGAGACCGCAACGGGGCTGGCCGAACGCTCCGAGCCGGTGCAACATTCTCCGAGGAATTGGTACATCGGGGCGGCGCTCGCGGGATTGCTGATCGTTTTAGGCGCTCTTTGGCTGGCGGCCGGAAGCGGGGCCATGCCGGATTGGCTTGCCGCCGGATCGAGACAACTCGATCTCAAAGTGACGGGCAGCGATCGTCTGCTGAAGATTTCCTGGAACCACGATGCTCGCCAGATGGGGCGGGCTTCTACGGGGCTGGTCACGATAGTCGATGGTGCGAGCCGGCGTGACATCAAGCTGGGAGCAGACGAGCTGAAAATGGGAAGCGTTGAGTACGACGGCGCGGGCCGGCGAGTGGAGGTGACGATGACCGTAAACACTCCCGAATCCGCGCCGCTCAGTGAATCTGCGAGATGGCCGCCGCCTTAACTTACTGACGCAGCAGAATATTGAACTCGCCGTTCTTGGCGTCGAGAACCACGGTGCTGCCGGCGGGGATCTGGCCCTGCGCGACGAGCGCCGCCACGGGCTGAATGAAGTTGCGTTGCACGGTGCGTTTTAGCTCGCGCGCGCCAAACTCGACACTAATACCCATGTCGAGCAGCAGATTGCGCCCGGAAACTGTGCACTGCAAACGGAAGCCGCGCATGCCCAGGCGGTGGTTAATCAGCCGCGCGAAGTTGAGGAAGATCTGGTCCAGTATGACTTCGCAAGCGTCCCGGTCCAGCGGCTTGTAGGTGATGACCGAATCGATGCGATTCACGAATTCCGGCGAGAACTTGTGCCGCACGGCCGACATGCCCACGCTTTGCAGCTTGGCGGTGTCTTCCAGGACCGGGGGCGGCAGCATGGCTTCGTAGCCGAAATCGGGCTTGTTGAGACGCTGGATCGATTTCGCGCCCAGATTGCTGGTAAGGAAGATCAGCGTGCGCTCAAAATTGACGGTGGTGTTGTCGCCAAGCCGCAGGGTGGCCTTGTCGAGAATGCCCAGCAGCAGCCGCGTCATCGAGGGAGCCGCTTTTTCGATCTCGTCGAAAAGGACCAGCGAGATATCGCTATTTTCCGTGGCGACGCTGTTCACTTTGGCCTGGGTCAGCATAGGCTGAGTTTCACGATGACCCAGATACCCGGGAGGGGCGCCAATCAGTTTCGCGACTTCATGCTCCATCTGAAACTCGCCGCAATCCACCTTGAGCAGATTCTTGCTGCTGCCGTGCAGAACTTCAGCGAGCGCTTCCACGGTGCGCGTCTTTCCAGTGCCGGTCGGGCCAAGTAACAAGACCACGCCAACCGGGCGGCCTTCAGGCGCGAGGCCCGCCTGGTGCATCTGGATATACGGGATGATGGTGTCGATAGCTTCGGGCTGACCGACGAGCAGATCTTTCAGCCGGACTGCCAATCCATCTGGGTCTTCTGGCAGAACAGGGCGTTTCGAGCGCCCGGATAAGGAATAAGTTCGCATCCGCCTCTCACTTAGAGCTTTTTCGAGCGCGAAGTCATCTCCTAGCGAGAAGGGGCATTCCGCGCTCCCCAGCTCCAACCCTTTCGGTCAAAAATGTAGCGCGGGCGGAGGCGCGATCGAGCGTGGCCTGCCTTGCGAAAAGGCACAGCGGGAGGGTCTGGATCATGGCTAGGGCTTTTGGGCTGTATAAGATAGCGCACTTACTCAGCCCGTGAAAATTTCTTGTTTGCGCTTGTGACCGCGCATTCGGGACCCTACGATCGGGGAGCGTTTCAGTGCGGTTCATTCCACGCATTCCCAAACGTCGAAGTATTTGGTCGAAGCCGTCTGATGGTAGTGCTGCAGGAAGATGCGACGAAAATGGTCATCGAACACTCGCCAATTCGGGAATAACCGTGGATTTTCCTGCGAGTACACATTGACAATCTGGAAGGGGATCTCGTCCCTGGGAATCAGCCAGATCTCGGTTTTGCAGGCTCGCAGATAGGCCAGGGTGCTATCAGGAATGGCGAGATCGGACATTTGCATATCGTCAAGCGCCATTTCGTCGACCGTAAGTGGGTTCCCGGCAAAAACAAGTACCGGACGGAAATCGGTTACAGGGTAGCTGGAATGGGAGCCATATCCCATCTCTATGTTCTTGCCGGGGTGCTGACTCATCAACGACTTCAAATCGGCGACGATGGCGCTCGCCTGGGATCGGGGCCGCCACAATGGCGAGGGCGGGGTTAGCAAGGAGAGGCCAACCTTAACGACGACTGCTAATGTGAGCCCGTACCAAAGCAAAGGCAAGAAATTCCAGCGCCGCGATTCAGAGCGGGGTGCAGGAATGGTATTGAGGGTCTTGTAGGCGTCGGCACATGCGTAACCAATCAGGGGGAAAAATGGTATGAAGTGGTGCGGCCCAGCGCCTATCTTTGCGGCCGCGACGCCGATAGCAGCTAATCCCACCGCCAAGCTCAGCAGAAAGAGCCGATTCTCGCGAAGATAATTGGTTGTCAGCTTGGGGCTTGCCTCCGCCATTTGCCAAAGCAGTAACCCAAGCGGTGCACAAATGATCGCTAGCAGCGTCAGTTCCCGCCCGACTTCTTCCCGCACTAATGGCTCGCGAGAGAACACGTGCAGCCATCTCAAATACTCCACGAGTGAGATATGCGGAAGAAGAAACGGAGTTAGCGCAAACACGCCCGCGCCGATAGCGGCCGACACCATAATCCGCCACCCGCGCCCGCGAGCCAAGAGGATGTAAATGGGAAGGAAGTAGAATCCGGCCGTGAACTTAATATCCAAAGAAAAACCACAGACCACCGCAAGCAAGAGCGCAGAAAGCCAACTTGAGCTTCGCAATACGGCGTGCAGGCCAAAAACCACAAAAAACAGAAGGAGCACGTCGCCTCTAATTTGAAACAGCGAGAGGAAGCTCAAAAATAGTGCGCACACCGCGGCGGTGGCGAGCAATGCACGCGACGGGCGCAGCAGCTTTCGATAACATCGCCACAAGAGTGTTAGGAGACAGAGGTGCGCAAACAAGATAAGCAGCTTCAGCGAGAGCACACTCGCCCCTAAGCTGCGGAGAGCCAGTGCGTACGGGAGATACGCCATAGGCCCGTACGGTACCGAATAACGCTGCGCCGCCCCCAGATCCGGATAGAGCGGTGCTCCTTGCGACACCAGGAATGAGACAGAGGCAATGAGCGATTCGACGTGGTCCGTGTAGCCCGGGTACAGTGTGAAGCGAACTGCGACCAGCAGATAGCCGGCCAGGAAGGCCGCACATACAGGAACCCAGAACTTTCTATCTTCTATGGCCCTGGGGATGGTTCTCACGGGTGATGAATAGCGCGCCGTCAAAACATCGTCTTTAACGAGAACTGGACTTGGCGGGAGTTCCCGGCGGTTCGGCTGATCAGTCCGAAGCCTGATCCAGTAATGATGTTCGAGGGCAAGCCGAAGTTCACGATGTTGAACAGGTTGAATAATTCAGCCCGAAATTGCAGATCGATCATCTTTCTCGAGCGGCCGGCTTCCCAGGAAGTGTCCTTGATCAGAGCAAAGTCGAAGTTATACAAGGCGGGGCCGCGGAACGTATTACGCCCCAGGGAGCCGAAGGTGCCGCTATTTGGACCCGTGCCGCCCGCAACATCAATAGGTATGTAGAAGAACGACGCGTTCGCCGCGCCGAGGCCGAAGTAATCTTCGCGGACGGTTCGGCTGGTAGAGAGATCGGCCGTAGCGATTTGATCGGGGCGGTCGGTGCCCAAGGAGCCGGCCCCGGTTTGCTGGATGCCCGAGTAGACAGTAAACGGCAAGCCGCTGCTCAATGTCGAGATGCTGAGGAGTTGCCAGCCGCGGGTGAATTTCTTAGAAAGAAGCCGGAGGAACGGCGCGCGCTCGGCGTGAAGATCCTGGATTGCGGTGGCGGTGAACACTCTTCCAACATCAAAAGCGGACGGGCCTTTCTCATCGCGCGTGTCAAACGGGTTCTGCGGCCAAGCCGGAGCGGAAGCGCCGGATGTGCTGCCGACGCCCGGACCAATCACGGTGCTGTCGTCGTCCAGCGATTTTGACCACGTGAAGTTAACCTGCACCTGAGGGCCGTTGCTCCCCAGCGACCCTTGCAGTGACGATTGCAGTGCGTGGTACGTGGAGTGGGAGCGATTCGTCATGAGCATATCGGTCCCGAAACCGCCTATGATCTGGCCGGCGGAATTGAAACGAGTGTAAGGGGCAAAGGCGGCTGTAGCGCCCGGAAACCCGTTTGGAAAATTGATAGCGGGCAGGCTCATGCCGGCGGTGCCGATGTAACCGGCGCTGAAATTGAGGCCGTGCAGCGAACGTTCGAGACCCAGCGACCAGGTGCCGAGATACGCGTTGCGAAAGTCTTGCGAAATCGCGTTCACGTTCAGCGGGCTGATGAGATGGCTGGGGGCGAGGGCGGCGAGTGACTGATCGAACAGGTCTACGTCCCAGACGGTATTAACTGGAACTGCTTTCGAATTGCCGGAGGCGAGGATGTTGACGCCCGTGGGAGTGTAGACGCCGGGCAGATCTGCCGGAGTAATGCGCGTGCCGATTAGAAGCGGCGAGCCTGGCGCAGCGGTGATGCGCGGGTAATCGACATACGGAGCAGCACCGGTCAGCAGGTTATCTTGCCAGATATTGGGAGGAATGGTGGTCAGCGCGCCGCCCACCCGGATCCACAAGTTAGAGGTAGGTTGCCAATTCAGACGAATCCGCGGACCCCAGTTATTGCCGCGCCAGCGGTAAACAGGCTCAGGATTGATGAGATATTGCTCTTCCGGGCCAGCGGGTCCGTTCAGGAAGTTCACACCAGCCGTGCGGCGCGCGCGTTCGCTGATAGGCGAGTAGAGTTCATAGCGCAGTCCGTAATCAACCGTGAAATTGCTGGAGACTTTCCAGGTATCTTCGGCGTAGAAGTTGAGGCCGTAACGTGAAACCGCGGCAACGCCGATCTGACCGCCCTGCGGAAACTGCGGTGGCGCAACTGCAACCGTATAAGAGAATGCGCTGCCCAGGAGCAGAGCGGTCAAGGTATCCGGCAGTTGCTGACCGGGTTCGATGTTATGAAGACCGCTGGCAGACTGGATGGCGGTCGTAGCGAAAGCTGCGCCCCCGCCGAACACATATTGGCCATTGGGAGCAGTTCCGAAGTAAGTGGTATCGCGATTCGCGCGAAATTCACCGCCGGCCTTGATCGTATGTGCCTGGCGCGTCCAGGTGAAGTTTTGGCGCCCCTCGAAAAGGTTGCCGAACGACGCAGTGACGGAACCGCCGGGCGAATCGAAAGCCTCATAGAGTCCGTCGGCAAAGACGAGTGACGGATCGGTGTGATCGGGCGTGGGAAAGTTGGGCGTGCTGCGAGTAACGCTTAGTGAGGACTCGATCGAAAAATGCGCAGAGGGAGTGCGAGACCAGGTAAGCACGGCATTGCGCTGGTGATCGATGTAAGTGATTCCGAAGGATGGGTCGATGGCGGTCTGGTCGGGATTAGTGGTCGGGCCGTTCAGATTGTCCCAAGTGAAGCGGGCGAAGAGGCGGTCGGTGTTTGAGAGCTGGTGATCCAAACGCAAGGAGAACTGGTCTGCATTCGTGACCACCTTGGAGGATGTGGCAAAGGTGCGAGCGCCGAACGGGCCGCTTGGATCGTTGGGAAGAGGATAACGGCGAAGGAGAGCGGCTATGACGGGATTCACCGGGACATACAACGTATCGCCGGGATAAGCGGTGGTGTCTATGCCGGCGCGCTCCGCGGCGGTGGGGACGGCCAGGATCTGCGTGGTACCCAGCACTTGGCGAAAGCCTTGATACTCGGCGAAGAATTCGGTCCGGGATGGGCCCTGGGAGCCGGGGAGAAGGACGGGACCGCCTAATGTAAAGCCGAACTCGTTGCGCCGGAAAGGTGGAATGCGGTCCGGATTTTCGGGCGTGCGGCGATCAAAGAAATTGCGCGCGTCGAGCGCCGAGTTGCGGAGGAATTCGAAAAGAGAGCCGTGCCAGGCATCCGTTCCGCTGCGGCTGATGATGTTGGTGAATCCTGCTGCTCCGCGGCCGATGTCGGCAGGCATCCAGCCTGAAGACGATTGAATCTCCTGCACTGCGTCCACGTTGAAGTTGGACAGCGTCGCGCCGCCCAGTTCGGGGTCGCTGGTATCGGCGCCGTCCATGGCGAAGGTGGCTTCGACTCCGCGTTGGCCGTTGACCGCGAATTGCTGGGTGAAGTTGGTAGTGCCGTTCGTGTCGGTCATGGTGCCGGCGGCCAGCAGAAGGAGTTGACTGAAATCGCGCTTATTCAGGGGAATCGCAGTAACAGAGTTGCTCGAAAGGGTTTCTCCCCCGCTTGCCTGCGCCTGCGTTTCCGGTTGAAGCAGGATGGAGCCGTTCGCCAGAAGCGTAATTCTGGCTGGGCCATTGACGGGAACCGACAACGCGCCCGGAAACGAGAACACGCGGGTTTCAAAGCGGATGGAAAGCCGATAGCGGCCCGGAGCAAGCGCCCCGAATTCGAAGTCACCGTTGTCGGTTGTCGACGCCGAGTAGCGTTTGCCGCCAGCTTGCAAAATCATTTCGGCATGCGCGGCGGCATGGCCCGACGCGTCACGAACGGAGCCCGTCCAATTGGCGGTTGCGGGCTGCTGTGCTGGAAATGCTGCTCCGCGGTTCCCGGTGGCGGCCTGGGCACTCGCCACCGCACAGAGTCCAAGCAAGAGAACGGCTCGCATCGCATCAGCTTATCGTTGCCCGAACATGGCAGCTCGGTACTGTAGTTCAGCGGCGCGGTCGATCGCCTGCCCTGCAGCTAGGTTTAATGGAGGTGAGGGTGCATGAGACGCTTTGTTCTTCCGATCCTGTTCGCCGCCGCACTGCCGGCTGCCAGCTCCTCCATACCCTCCGCGATGAACGCCTTCACCACCGCCTGCTACCAACAACTGGCGCCAGGCGATGGCAATCTGATTCTTTCGCCTTTCAACATCGCTACTGCGCTCTCCATGCTGCTCGCCGGAGCGCGCGGCCAGACTGCCGAAGAAATTCAATCCGTCCTGCGTCTCCATTATGATTCCACTTACGATGCCGGTCTTGGATCTCTGCTCGACAGCCTCAGCAAGGGCGGCAACACCGAAGGTAACGAGCTCCATGCCGCCAATGGACTTTGGGTGCAACAAGGATTCGCCATTCTGCCGGCCTTTGAGAACACGCTGACGAGCAACTATCACGCCTCCGTCACGCCGCTCGATTTCATCGACAATGCGGAGGCCGCGCGATCCCGCATCAACAGTTGGACCGAGGAGCACACCAAAGAGAAAATCAAGAATCTTCTTCCGCCCGGCTCGCTCGATGCCCGCGCCCGGCTGGTGCTCACGAGCGCCATCTACTTTTACGGCAAGTGGCAGAACCCGTTCGTCGCTGCGCGCACCCAACCCGCTCCTTTTACCGTCCCGAGCGGTACCACCATCCAGGCCAACTTCATGAACCAGACGTTCCACTCGGGTTATGCCGAAACGGCCGCCGCGCAAATCTTGGAGATGCGCTATGCCGGCACCGGAATCGCCTTCGACGTCATGCTGCCGAAAACCCCGGCCGGCCTTCCGCAACTGGACAAGTCTCTGACCGTCGAAAACCTGACCGCTTGGCTCGCGAGTCTTGCCAATCGGAACGTGCAAGTGAGCCTGCCAAAGTTCCGCGCCGAATCCCAATTTTCCCTGAGCAGGCAGCTCTCGGCCATGGGTATGCCGTCGGCCTTCACCAATCATGCCGACTTCTCCGGCATCGAGCAACATCGCGGACTCGAAGTCTCCGACGTTTTCCACAAAGCGTTCGTGGATGTCTCCGAGCAGGGGACCGAAGCCGCCGCCGCCACTGGCATCGGGATGCGGGCATCGGCTATCATGCGACCCGAACAACCGGTCGTTTTCCGCGCCGACCACCCGTTCTTGTTTCTGATCCGCGATACTCGGACCGGCCTCGTGCTCTTCATAGGCCGCTTGACGAAGCCGCAGTAACGGCGGATTACCGGCAAAAAAAAAGACTGAACAAGAGAGCATCAAAAGGAATATGCAAGCAGAAGACAATCGAAATCGGAAATGACGGGATTGCCCGCAGAATCGAATACGCTTGTGGCTGTGCCGGCGACCCATGCCGATCAGGCGCATCGATTGTCTGCCGTCGAGCAGGAAGTGGTCGAGCTTTTCGATCAGTTACGGGACCGGTTGCTCCGCTATGTGTTGGGGTTTTCGCTTGCGCTTCCGGATTCGGAAGATATTATCCAGGAAACCTTCCTTGCGCTCTTCCAGCACCTGCGGCGCGGCAAGTCCCGTCAACATCTTCGCGGCTGGCTCTTCCGTGTGGCCCACAATCTGGCTCTGAAGCATCGGCGAAATCAACGGAGCACCAACCACGTACATGGAGCGATAATGGCGGCGGAACATCTGATTGCCTGTCCGGCTCCGAACCCCGAAGACCAGTTCGTCACCAGCCAAACGCAGCAGCGAGTGATGGCTGTTATGCAGGCGCTTCCGGAACAGAATCGCTGGTGCCTGTATCTGCGGGCGGAAGGCTTGCGCTATCGTGAGATCGCCGAGATTCTGGATATGTCGCTCGGCTCCGTATCTGTTTGCCTGGAAAGATCGCTGGCGCAAATCGCCCGTGCCGCGGAACGGTGAATGATGCGGCCTCAAGAATCTCATCTTTCCGATCGAGACCTGCTGCTGGCCGCCGATGGCGAGCTTTCCGCGCCGGAATGCGAGCGCGTTGAGTCGCATCTTGCTGCGTGCTGGACCTGCCGCACACGTAAACATGAGATCGAGGCGGCAATCGGCGACTTTGTTCGAATGGATCGCCACAAGCTTGATGGGCAGATTCCACCGCCGGAAGGGCCGCGCGCGCTGCTGAAGGCGCGCATGGCGCAACTCGCGGAGACGCAAGCGGCCTCTCTGTATTCTCGCGGGCTCGATTGGTTTCGCACCATCTCCTGGCGGCTGTCGTTGGCAATGCTGGGCACTGTGTGCGTGCTTGCGGCGCTCGCATACTTCATTTCCCAGGCCTACTTCATTCCGCACATTCGGGACGAGCGGCAAGCCGAGCGCATCGTCGCTGTGAGCACCCCGGATCCGAGCCTCACTCCGGGCGCCATTGTGCTGGTCAGCCGGGGAGAAGTGTGCAGCGCATCCGTCGCAAACAACAAAACGGTATCGGTTGCTCTGCAACGAAAGGTATTTGGCGAATATGGCATAAAGAGCGCCGCGCCGAGCGCTTACGAGGTGGATTACCTGATTACCCCTGCGCTCGGAGGGGCGGACGACATTCGTAACTTATGGCCGCAGTCGAATCGGGCGACAGTCTGGAATGCTCAGGTTAAGGATGTGTTAGAGGAACGTCTGCGGGACTTGGTCTGCGATGGAAAGCTTGATCTGGCGACTGCCCAACGCGACATGGCGACAAATTGGATACAAGCTTATAAGAAGTATTTCCATACGAATCGACCGCTGAGCACATTCCGGTAGAGGCCGGCAAGACTCCTCCGCAAGAATCCTGAACAGAACACCGGTAAACGGTATACGTATGTATGCACAGCTTTGAATTCGACACGCGGCAATGGCTTGCGCGGTATGTCTATACCGCCGCCGCTCTTCTGTTGTGCGCAATTACGTTGCACGGGCAGAGGCCGCAGGGCGAGATTCGAGTGCAGGTGAGAGATCCTTCCGGCGCCGGCATGGCAGCTTCGGGGAAATTGGAAAGCGCCGCAACCGGCGTTGAGCGCAGCTTTCAGACTGATGCGCAGGGAAACTACATTCTTCAAAATTTGCCCTACGGCCGGTACCGGCTGGAGATTTCAAAGGCTGGATTCGTGACGCAGTCTGCGTCGATCGATGTCGAGTCCGCAAGACCGATTTCGCGCACCATCAGCCTGGCGCTGGCGTCGCAGACCTTCAAGACAGATGTGGTGTCGGCGACGCCGCTCGCGGGAACTAACCTCACGACGGACCAGATCGCGGGACCGGTTCAAACGGCGACCGCGGCCGATATTCAAAACAGCGGCGCGCTCGAGCTGGCGGATTTCATGAATCGCCGGCTGAATGGCGTGTATTTCAACGAAATGCAGGAAAACCCGTTCCAGCCTGACGTGAATTACCGCGGCTACACTGCTTCGCCGCTGCTTGGCACGCCCGAAGGCCTCTCGGTCTATGTGGACGGAGTACGGCAAAATCAGTCTTTTGGTGACGTGGTGAGCTGGGATCTGATTCCCAAAGACGCGATCGAAGAGGTGACGCTGGTGCCTGGTTCGGACCCTCTGTTCGGGCTGAACACGTTGGGCGGAGCGCTTTCGATCACGACCAAGAACGGTATCGCCAATCCTGGCCTGAGCGGAGATGTTTTGTATGGCAGTAGCGGACGAAAGGAAGTGGACGGCGAGTGGGGCGGGGGCGGGGCCACGGGGTTCAACTGGTTTCTCATGGGGACCGGCTTTCATGAGTCGGGTTGGCGTCTCGATTCGCCCTCCGATGTTCGCCAAGGCTTTGCGCGCCTGGGTTGGCGCACGAGCAAGACCGATCTCGCGCTGACCATGTCCTATGCGTACAACACGCTGATCGGAAACGGCCTGCAGGACTACCGCTTGCTCGCGGCCAATTACTCCAGCGTCTATTCGATTCCCGACAGCACCGCGAATCGCTCGCCCTCCTTCAATTTCATCGCGCGTCACACATTCAGCGACGCACTCACGTTCAGCGGTAACGCGTGGTACCGCAACATTCGCACGGAAGCGATCGACGCCAATTACAACGATGACGCGCAAGGCGGTTTGATCTACCAGCCGACGCCGGATGAACAGGCGATCCTCAGCGCCGCCGGTTACACGGGCTTCCCGACAAGCGGCGCCG
>Ga0210385_10000972_pt1 | contig 18258 bp, 12 predicted proteins | sample IncBWH26OmetaG_FD_160107 | JGI IMG/M metagenome (GOLD analysis project Ga0210385, IMG submission 160107) | Forest soil microbial communities from Barre Woods Harvard Forest LTER site, Petersham, Massachusetts, United States - Inc-BW-H-26-O ...
TGATATTCCGGACAGTGGCAAAGCACCCACGATCTGGTGCGTGGTTTGGCGAGGACGGATGAAACACTCGTCGGGTGGCATATCGACTGGGGCCTTCGTTCCACCTTATTGAAACAGAAGGGGCGTTGTGCTCCGCAAATAATCGGTACGGAGCGAATATCTGCCGGTAATCTGCTCGAAAATATCGAGTTTGCTCCTTGCAACACACCCGTGGCAATCTGCACTCCATGAGAACCGTTCATTCCCTGTTTCGCTTGGTTTCCATGCTCCTCGATCTTGCCACAGACGCCTTGCGATTCCTGTTGTTGGGAACACGTTCCCGTGCGGCCCTCAAAGCGGAAAATCTTTTCCTTCGCAAACAGCTGGCTCTATATGTCGAGCGCAAGGCAAGACCGCGGCGGGCTACCGATGCTACTCGTCTGTCTATGGTTCTATTCTCTCGACTGTTTGCGTGGCGGGATTCCTTGATCAACGTCAAGCCTGAGACCTTGCTCGGGTGGCACCGGAAAGGCTTCCGCTTACTCTGGCGATGGAAATCGCGACCAAGCGGCAGACCACGCGTGCCCCAAAGCCTTCAGGAACTGATCTTCAAGATGGCGAAGGAGAACTTCACGTGGGGAGAGGAGCGCATCGCCAATGAATTACTCCTCAAACTGGGAATCCGAGTGTCGCCTCGGACGGTTCGGCGCTATATGCCTCTCGATATGGGACCTAAGAAGCGCGTTCCTTCTCAACGCTGGATGACGTTCGTACGCAATCATGCTCAAGGGATGCTGGCGTGCGATTTTTTCGTTGTCGTAACGGCTCACTTTCGAATTCTCTATGTCTTCGTGATCATGGAGATTGGAACACGCAAGATTGCCCACTTCAACGTCACTGATCATCCGACAGCAGCCTGGACACTGCAGCAGATTCGGGAGGTCATCACAGGGGAAAAACCCTACCGGTGCGTCCTCCACGACCGAGACAATATCTATTCGGCGGATCTTGATTCCGCGCTGATATCGATGGGCGTAAGAGTTTTGAGAACTCCATTTCGAGCGCCGCAGGCCAATGCTTTCTGTGAACGGCTTATCGGAACGATGCGGAGAGAATGCCTCGATTTCCAGATTCCTTTCAACGAGAGGCATGTGCGCGGAATCCTGAAAGAATGGGTTGCGCATTACAACCAAGGGCGGCCGCATTCGAGCTTGGGACCGGGGATTCCCGATGCAAGGGGCAACCCAGAAGTCAAACATTGCAGACACCACGTTCCGATGGATTGTAGAGTTGAGACAAAGGCGATTCTTGGCGAACTGCATCACGAATACAGATTGGAGAGGCGTGCGGCTTGACCTTCTCGAACGGAAATAAAACCGCCAATGAAGTGGAGCAAGTTTGGTGGAGCGGGACTTTGCTCTCGGTGCAGCCGCGAATTCGTCTGAGCCGTTCTTTCGATCAGCGCAGCCACACCTATCTAGGCTATGCCCTAAGGGTGTACGGCATGATCGGAAGCGAGACCCGAGAATTTCTCGCGGGAGTGGGCGAAGGCGCTCACGCCAAACACCAGTTCCAGGCCGGTGAGGCCGTATCAGGCAGTGCACTGCCAGTTGCCGATCTGCGAATGGAAACGGTTGAATTTTATAAAGTGAGAGATCTGAAAGTCACTGAACGAGGCCTTACGGAAGAGACACAGCCTCCCCCGTGGCGTGGAATTCCACCGCCTCTTCCCGTCTATCGGGAACGCGGTCATCGGCGATTGGCTGCGCGAACATACCAGGAGAAGTGCACGACATGCATTGGGGGATGTCACATGGCGGTCGAGATGATAGTTGACCAGTGGAACCCGAGTAAGCGCCGCTACCGAACCGAGACATTCTGCTATGGCCCTCGTTCTTGTTCTCTCTACCGATCCGGACCGCAACGCAAGATTCCTGGCCGTCGCGGCATGACGTACACGGAAGAGGACTGGATCGACGATGAAGCAACCTCACACCGCGGCCCCGAGGAATAGAATCGTCACGGCATAATTGAAAGCCGCCGACCATTCGGATCGAACCTTCATGAAAGTTAGGAGTGGAGCCGCTGAAACGCGCGATCCTGCAGTCTCTATGGAATTTTTGCGGAGCACAGCCTCATAATCGCGAACATGGCCAGTTATAACCCAAATTGGGGAAATGCGACCCAGCCCTAAGTTATTGATTCTAAAGCCGAGCAGCATTTTGGCGAGTCACAGGAGGTTTCTAGTAGAGACAGGTCGTCATTGATTTAAGCTATCACGTAAGGAGGCAGAATATACGACCGCGCGACTCACATATTTCTATGTAAGTCGCAAATTAACAACTCCCATGTAAACTTAGTAAGTAGATGTTTAAGGTTGACATTAGTTCCTTAGATGATTATAACGATCAGGTTCTTGGCGCCACACTACGGGAGGCCCAGCCCGATGCGTCGTCTTCACATAATTGCACTTGTGTCTCTAGGATTGTTGTCCCCGGCTTTCTTTTTCGCCCAATCGGCAGCTTCGCAAAGCCAGGTCCTTCTTCGGCAAACCCTAAGCGCCCAGACGGGCGGAGTACCTACCAACGACGTGACGCTGACGGGTACGATCAGTTTTCCGCATAGTGCCCAAACAGGGACATATCCGGTCACTTTCATCGTGCTAGCCAGCGGAACCAGCCAAATGGTGACGAGCCTGCCACAGGGGGTCGTCACGCATGTCTGGTCTAACGGCGGCACTCCGAGCCTCAGCATCACAGGGCCTTCGGGCACTGCGCAGATACAACCTACCGGACAAAGCACCTTGATGCCCGCCGCCGCGTGGTTTTCTCCGTCGATCGTAACAGCCCTCGCCGCAGGCCCGGCATACACGGTCACCGACGGAGGTTCCGTCACAAAGAACGGCCTCACCCTGCATCACTACGTCGCCACGTCCGTCGCGCCAGCTCAAACGCAAATTGACATCTACGTGGACTCTGGAACTTCTCTTCCGGCCGCGATGGTCTTTCAAGTCAACCCGTATCACGCCCCGGGTCCGACAATTTCCGCGACGCCGCATGCTGTCGTCGTTCCAGAGGAAATACGATTCTCTAACTATCAGTCAGTACAGGGAGAGTTGATCCCTCTTCGAGTGCAGGCATACCTGGGCCAAGTGGGATTGCAAATTATGGACATCACGCTTTCCTCTGCGCTGATGAATACGGGTGTTTCGATTTCGGTTCCGAGTGTCACCACCAACTAGGGGAATGGACTCTCTGAAGCTGGACTGACGCGATCCTGGAGGAGCCATGCAGGTATCTCGATTGATTGCATTACTTTCGGCGCTGCTTCTAGTGGGTTTTGTTTGCTGGGCGCAGACTCAGGGGGACAGCGTTTCAGCGCCGATACCGGGCGTCGGACACGATTATATTCACATGCTTGACGAGACGGTAAACCCGGCAAATGGGTCACTTAGCCTTCGTATTCAGGTACCGATCCCAAAGAGTCGGGGCATCACCGTGCCTTTCTCGTTTTCCTACGACTCTGACCTTGTTTACGCATTGACCAACACCCCTCCTCCTTGGTCATGGATTCCCGGTGGTGACAATTTTACACAGGGTGGGTGGTCATTTTCGGTTCCCAAGTTAAGCTTCAGTCCGTATGCTAGTCCGACTCAAACTAACCCTGATGGAAGCGTCACTTCGTGCCTTTCGTACTCTGACTTTATGTTTAGCGATCCCGGCGGCGTGAGGCATCAACTAGGCATGTTCATACCCGGTCCCGTGTATCCGTTTAACGAGCCAGCTCCCTATCTCTGTACCGGGGGCTACGGCGTCGGTACTGACGGTCAGGTAATGGCTGTATCGTCGTGCAGCGTCAACTGTAATGTGTTTTGGCCGCAATTTGGCTCAGTCAGTGTCTACGATTCGGAGGGGAACCAGTATGTTTTCACGAACGTTCAGAGTGGGGAGTCTGAGAGTTTTCAGTATTGGGCTGCAAGTAACATTCCTAATGGTGGTGTTCTGCCCAGCTATATAGAAGATAGAAATGGAAACCAGCTAACCTTTGGCAGCAATACGAGTACAGCTCCTTACACATTTACATATACCGACACTTCGGGCCGCGTCGTTTTGCAAGCTCCATATCTCGGAGTGAAAGGAACTCCTGGCACGGAGGTTTATGTCTCAGGGCTAGCCAATCCTTACATAATCACTTACGAACCCGCTCCGGCATCCTACAGCGTTTATTCCGCCTCAGTCCAGCCAGTTACTGGCACCGCGATACCATCGGTGAACAGCAGCCAGCTTGTCATCAAGTCGATTCAGCTTCCGAACGGCCAAAGCTACCAGTTTGGATACGATTCCACCTACGGTCTGCTGAATTACATTCAATACCCCGATGGCGGATGGGTTCGATATACCTGGCAAATGAGTTCCAAGCAGGCCACGCTTCCCGGCTCGGACGCCCCGCTCCTCCAAATTGCTGCTTACGCATGGGCCACATCAAATAACCCTACACCTTTCGTCATAGAGCAGTATTCGACTCCGGTCGTGGTTAGCCGACAGGTCGGGTATGCCCCAGGTTCTGCAGCCGCGCAGACGCAGAGCTTTAATTACTCATCCACATGGGGAAGTATTCCTGGTTACGGTACAGGCTCGGCTTGGGTAAGTAGATTGACAAAGGTTATAACAACTGATGTTGGTTTGAATAAAAGCTTTGAAACGGATTATACCTACGGGTTCCTACCAAATGGCAGTTACCCGTGGGATGGCTGGTGGGTCTCGAACCAAATTCCTGTCGAGAATTCCGTCCAGTACTCGGATTGGAATGGTTCTCTACTCAGGACTGTGACGAAGGGCTGGACGGATCAATTCACTTTAGATTGCCAGCTTGAGACGTTGTCAAACAACATGACCGGCGGGCAGTTTTATGTTTATTCCGGGTACGGCCTCAACATAAGCGATGAAAAGGATTTTGATTATGGGCAGTTAACCGCTAGTCCTCCTTCGTCTTGCTACAACTCCTCGTGGTCGCAGAACGGCTCAGGCGGTGTGACCTATACGCCAGCTCCTACCGCTCCATCGGGCCCATTTATTCGCGAGACGAAAACTCCCTACAAACAATATGCGTACCCCGCGCAGCCTTTGATCCTTGAACTGCCGACCAGCATTAGCCAGTACGACAGCAGCGGTGCCGAACGCGCCGAGACAGACTATGCGTACGACGAAGTCCCGGTTTTGTCGGCTCCATCGCCTTCAGCGCTTACAAACCACGATGAACAGAACTATTCGTCAAGTGGCGCAAGACCTCGTGGAAACACGACAACCATAACAAAGCAGTGCTTTCCAAACTGCAACAATGCGGTCACGCATTACACATACGACGAAACTGGCCAAATCCTGACCGCTGTGGATCCGGACCAGTACCCCGCAATTCAATACTCGTATAACGACTGCTACGAATCCGGCACAGGAGCACCACCTAGCAACGGGACGACGAACGCGTTTCTGACCCAAGTGATCGATTCAATGGGTCACCAGTCGAGCTTTTGCTATGGGTACGCCGATGGCGAACTAAGATCGTCAACCGATCCCAACGCGCAGATAACAATCGACAAATACAACGACCCTCTTGATCGTCTCACCGAAACAGACTATCCCAACGGCGGACAAACAACTTTTACATATAATGATAATCCTTCAAACCCCAGCGTCCTGAAGAAGAACCTTATTGTGCAGGGGCAGGATGTAACACAATTAACTACATTCGACGGCATGGGACACGTAATTGGAACGGAGCTTACGGACCCAGAAGGGCCCGACTATACGACGACAGTGTACGATGGCGAAGGTCGTCCCTATCAAGTTTCCAATCCGTATCGGAGCACGACTGATCCTACTTATGGACACACGACGTATTCGTATGACGCCCTGGGAAGAACTACGAGCGTCGTAAATCCCGACAATTCCTCAATCACAACAACATACGGAGGCAGGGCGACGGAAGTTACAGACGAGGGTAACGGGACCAGACCAGTATCGCGAATCTCGCAGTCTGACATACTGGGTCGATTGCTATCCATTTGCGAGGTGACCAACACCAGCCTGACCGTCGGTACGAATCCAAATACGTCATCCTGTGGGCAGGATATTTCGGGAACAGGGTTCCTGACGACATACGGATTCGATGTTCTGGGCAATCTATTGCAGGTGAACCAAGGAGCATTGAACCGACGCAATTTTACATATGATTCTTTGTCGCGGCTAACTTGCTCCGCGAATCCAGAAATCTATCCGGCTAATTGCACGTCCTCACGAACCGGAGCCATTACTTACGGATACGACCCGAACAGCAATCTGACTTCCAAGACGGCCCCGCTGCCGAACCAGACGAGCGAATCGTCAACCGTCACAACTACCTATCAATATGATTACGACAATCGCTTGATACAAAAATCTTACAGTGATGGGCTAACCCCAACGGCGAACTACCAATATGACGTTTGCCCGACCGGAGGGTGTCCGAATGGCATTTCACCGGCCAATTCTATCCATCATGTTGTCGAAGCATCAACTGCGAACAGTAAGGAATGGAACACCTACGATCCGGTCGGACATATTGTGGAGCAGTGGCAATGCACGCCGCAAAACTGCGGTTCAAGCTATTTCCCATTGCAGTATTCGTATGACTTGCTAGGGGAAATGACATCAAGTACGAATGGTTCGCCAGCTCCAAATAATGTGCACCTGACCTACGGATACGACGAGGCTGCGCATCTGACGCAGGTATCCAGCAGTCTTTCGGGCTCTAACTATCCCGGTGTTCTGTTCGGCGCCCAGCAATATACTGCTGCCGGCCTGCTTGCAAACGCTGTCCTAGGCAACGGAGTGACCGAGAGCTTTACACATGACAATCGCGAACGGTTACAAGCGGGGGTGATCGGGAATCCATCCGGAAGCGGAAGCACGGATGCGGCTGGCTCGACGTCCGTATCGGGCAGCGAGCAAAGCCTCGTGCTAAACGCGGGAGCGCCAGGCACCGGCACGATAACCATTACCGGTAGTTGGGATCAAGCTTACCAGTACGATCCATGCCAGGTTTATTACGACGACGACCTCGACGACTACGAGGTTTGCGAGGAGGGTTACCCAAACTCACCCAGCGATTATCCGTGGGCAACGGACTACGGTGAAATCGACGTCGTGGTGAATGGTGTACCTTCCACGGTCTACTATGATATGGGAGACACAAACTTGACCCTCGCCTCGCGCCTGGCCACTGCGATTGACGATAGCGGGGCTGGCGTTGGGGCTTCTGCGTCAAATGGTACCGTCACTCTGACGGCTGAATTGAACTACGCCTTCAGCGCCTCCTCGCAGACAGACGATACCAGCCAGTTCTCGTCTCCGTCGTTTTGGGCATCGCAATCCGGTCCGGCACTGGCGGGTGCGGTAAACCCAACCTATTTGTTCGACTCGGGAACCGTTTCGTTGAGTGTGGCCACAACGGACGGCAGCACACCGGCCCAATGCTCGGCAACTTATGGAAGCTCGGACACATCGCCGACGGTAGCCTCCAAGCTCGCCACCGCCATTAACTCGTCCTCATGCAGCGGATTCCCGCTGACGGCGAGCTATTCCGGCTCGGGAACCACAATCAATTTGACATCTCGCACGCCGGGCGTTCAGGCAGACTACTACTCGATTACCACCGGAGGGCAAACGAGTGATCCCCAATACTTCTCACAGCCGTCATTTAGCCTATCAACTCCCGACTTGAGTGGAGGCGCCAGTGCACCGCTCTACACCTTCAGCCTCGGCTTCGCGCCAGATGGCGATATTACGTCCTCAAGCGACAGCGTAAATGGGAACTGGACTTATTCCTATGATGATTTTAACCGTCTTACAAACGCGACACAAAGCGGTCAGCCGTCGTATAGCTACGTCTACGATCTCTATGGGAACCGCTGGGGTAACTATCTCAATGGCCAGTGCACAGCCGCTTACACGTCTTGCTTGACGTTCGACTCGAATAATCACATCAGCAACGTCGCTGTAACCTACGATGCCGCTGGCAACGTTCACTCAGGCGGCCTGCATATTGGCTATTACTATGATGCTGAGAGCCGTCTGATCCAGGTTGACGGAACCGCCCCAACTTCATCCCAACCCTGCTCGTCCTCAGCGACGGCATGTTACGTCTATGATGCTAATGGTCAGCGTGTGCGCAAGACCGCGTATGGCGCGAGCGTCGATTACGTCTACGACCTTGATGGACACGAGGTTTCCGAAATGAGTTCGTCTGGCGTGTGGAATCGCGGAGAAATTTACGGTGGCGGGCGCCACATCGCCACGTATGTTACCGGAGCAAGCCCCACAACGGTCTTTGACCATGGCGATTGGCTTGGCACGGACCGGGCGCGGACGAATATGTCTATGCAGGTCTGCGAATCTGAAACAAGCCTTCCGTTCGGTGACGGACTGAACACGACTGGGACTTGCGGTGATCCAAGCCCAATGCACTTCACCGGCAAAGAACGCGATACCGAATCCGGGCTAGATAACTTTGACAAACGGTACAACGCATCCAGCATGGGCCGCTTCATGACGCCCGATCCGCTTCCGTGGCTGGGCTGGCAACATCCCGCCGAAGATAGCTCCGAGGAGGCGAAAGAAGAGGCCCACGAGAAGTTCGAGGATTGGATTGGCAACCCGCAGAACCTCAACATGTATGCGTACGCGTTGAACAATCCGCTGCGCTACACCGATCCAACCGGAATGTCTGGATGTCAAGCGGGCGATAAAACATTCAGCACTTGCACGATCACCATCACCTATGATCCCAAGACGTCACAGGGAACGCTCGTCGTCACCGGGCAAAATAAGGGTGACAAGGACCCGACGACACTCCTCACAACCAGTGTTGTAGTTGGTGGCGATGGACATGTGACTCCGACAGGAACCTTCACTGCAACAACGTGGGAGAAGGATCATGTCTCAACAAAGTATGGAACGTGGGCCGACACTCCCTACAGCAAGACCACGTTCGGGATGAATGCTTTCGGTCCTTACCAGTTGCACATCAAGGAACTCGACAGCCGAGGCATATATATCCACGGGACGATGGGGCCGTCGTGGAATCCATTTACGGGCCTGAACAGCTTGGTGAGCCCTACGTCCCATGGCTGTATCAGGATGTGCAATCGCGACGACGAGGCTCTGCACAACCTGATGCCTAACCCGGCAGGAAATAAAATCATCATCCAAACCACGCCGAACCAGTAGATATGAACCGAAAAGCATGGATCGCCTTCGTAATCGTGCAGGTCTTCGGAGAGCTTGGTCCTTGGGTGGGACTTCACTTGAAGTCTTCTCTTGGGCCAGCTCTCTGGGTTACTGGCATCGTGGTGATGATGCCAGGGCGGCTTCTGGCCCTCTTCATCACGGAGAAGGTTTTATGGGGTGTTCGTCTGACTCCTCCAGAGATGACTGCCGTCTTCGTGTTCGTGGAGACAGTCGCCAACCTGCTGGTCTGGCTGCTGTGTGCTCGCTTGTTGCGATTACTTCGACAACGGCGCGCCGGGAAGGCGATCTCCTCGCCGATGTCACTATAGCCGCTCTTCGGGGTGGCCTTGTTCTGTTCGCTGTTCTGCTGGTAGCTGCGTTGGCAAGTTCCAGTGAAGCGACTCCGCGCGAGCAAAAGGCCGACCGAATCGTGATCGTGAAGAGTGAGCGCACGATGACGCTGCTCAGCGGCGGGCGGGTCCTGAAAACTTACAAAGTCGCCCTGGGCGGTGATCCGATTGGGCCGAAGGTTAAAGCGGGTGACAAAAAGACACCCGAGGGCGAGTATGTGATCGACTCAAAGAATCCCAAGAGCCGATTCCATCTCGCCCTTCATGTCTCTTATCCGAATGCCGCAGATCGAGCGCAAGCGCGCAAACTAGGAGTAAGTCCGGGCGGCGACGTGGAGATCCACGGCTTGGAATCGAAATACGCTTGGGTCGGGTCGCTGCATCGACAGGTGAACTGGACGGCGGGGTGCAATCGATGAAGCGATTAATGGTGTGGTTCGCTGAGACTGTGCTGGAGGCATTGCTGCTCAGCGTAGTACTCCTCGGCTTGTCGGGCTACACGCGGGGAACCCTCCTCAAAGATCTGACGGTCGGCTTCGTATGGATTGCGACGATGTTCTTTAGCACTGGATACCTATTCACCACAGCAGTTGCTCGGTCGGTATGGCGAGGTGGAAGTATATGGGTCTATCCGGTGGTCGCCTTGGCGCTGTTCTTCGTTCACTTCGAAATCCTAAACCACGCACTCGGAGGAATCTTCAATCTGCCTGACCGGGTGGTCATCCGAATTGCGGGAGCGGCCATCGTCCTGGTCTGTACCTTCGCTGGTTCGCTAGTCCTAAGGCGGTGGAAAGAAACAAGTAACAAGCGGTTTGAACCCCAGCCCTAGCCTACGACGTGAGGTTGTGGTTCGCCAAAATTCTATCTGCCCGAAAAAATGTCGTCAAAAAACCCAAACCGTCCGACAAAAACGGGCTCGGCGGACTGGTGCAAACAGCACGCGGCGGTTTTAAATGCCAACTCAGCAGGTGAGGCCTTTCGCCGAATTCCAGCCGATCCACAGGGGCAGCGGTGAGGCAAAGACAGGGTAAATTCTGCCTGTTGTCCCTACCAAAAACTGTGTTCTGATTGACCTGTCCCTCGCCAAAATTCAATCGGGCCGCGAAAGCGAGCATTTTACGTCGCCGAAAGTACCGGTGTGGTTCGCCAAAATTCTATTTGCCCGAAAAAATCTCGTCAAAATACCCAAACCGGCCGACAAAAACGGGCGCGGAGGACTGGTGCAAACAGCATGCGGCGGTATTAAATCCCAACTCTGCAGGTAAGGCCTTTCGCAGAATTCCATCCGATTCACAGGGGCAGCCGTGAGGCAAAGACAGGGCAAATTCTGCCCGATCCTTAATATTTGGTTCTGATCCGTTAAGCAGCGGCGCGGTCGTAACGGTGATGCAGGCCACCGAGTCGGGGATACGAAATGACTTCTCCGTAAGACATTGACCGATTCCGGCCTCCAGGCGTTCCCTTCCCCAAACCGAGATGGGTTCGGTCTTCCTGATAGTAGCGGACATATTCTTCGAGAAGACGTTTCAGATGACGCTCATGGAGCGCAATCACGTGGTCGAGGAGATCGCGGCGACAACTTTCGACCCAGCGTTCAGCGATTCCATTCTGCCAAGGGCTTCGGTAGGACGTCTGAATTGGGCTGATACTCATCGAGCGCATGGCAACGGCAACTTCGAGTCCGTATTTCTTATCGCGATCGAAGAGCAGAAAGCGGGGACTAGACTCGAAGGGGAAGGCCTGCCGGAGCTGTTGCACGATCCACGAGCTTGTCGGATGTCTCGTGACATTGAAATGCAGAATGCGCCGTCGGTCATGGCCGATGACGAAGAAGCAGTAGAGCACACCGAACGTGACGGTCGGCACGGTGAAGAAGTCCATCGCGGCGATGGCCTCACGATGATTACGCAGAAAAGCCAACCACCGTTTTGCCGGTTCTGGATCTCTTGGGGCGCGCCGCATCCAGCGGGAGATGGTTCTTTCGGACACACCAAAGCCGAGCATGAGAAGTTCACCATGAACGCGCGGCGCTCCCCAGGTCGGGTTTTCCGCCACCATTTTGAAGATCAACTCTCGAATCTCCCTGGGAAGCCGCTTCCTACCGACCGGGTTGCGCACCCAGGAGATCAGCCGCCAGTACAGACGGAAGCCGGCCCGATGCCAGCCGACGACGGTTTCAGGCGTGACGACAATCAGCAAGTTCTTCCACTCGGACCAAGCTCGCCGGACCGCCAGCCAAAACAGCTTGTCAAAGAAGCTTAACCGTGGCCTCGGATGCCGCCGCTTGAAGACCACGAGTTGCTGTCGCAGAGCGAGATTTTCGAGCAGGAGACTGCGACGGGAACAGAACAGACGAGAAATCGACCCAACCCAAAGCCGAATGGTGGCAAACATCGTATCGTTATAGCTAGAATTCCATCTGTCGGCGCTGGCTCTAACTTCTTGATTCTAAAGCCGAGCAGCATTTTGGCGAACCGCAGCCGTGCTTCAGACTGTGCCCGGACAGATCGTGTTCCGGTTCCACAGCCGCGACCTGCACTTGGTCTTGGCTCCGACGAACGACGGTAAGCCCGTTCGCTTCAAGGTGACGCTGGACGGAGCAGCGGCTGGCGAGAATTGCGGAGTTGACACTGCCTCGGACGGCTCTGGTGAAATTCGGGAACCTCGGCTCTATCAGCTTATCCGGCAAAAAGGCCCAATCGTAGACCGAACTTTCGAGATCGAATTCCTTGACCCCGGCGTTCAGGCCCTCGACTTCACCTTTGGTTAGAGTCTTCGGATTTTCGCTTACCATGCGGAAAATCAGATCCTGTCACTCGCCAAAACTCAAACGAGTTCTTGAAGCTGCCAAAATCTTTGTCGAGCGATTTTAGCGAACGCAGGTTCTAAGGAACTCCGAAGAGTCTTCGAATACAACCGCTCTTTTCGAAAGCGGTGCCGCAGGGATTCGTTCTATCTGGGACGTTGCGCGTGCCAAAACACAAACCAACGGCGGGGTTCCCAGTGTCGAGTTCCCCAGCGATAGGCCAGGAATAATCGGTGTCTATTTCAAACTACTCTCTCAGTCTTGATGTTCTTTCCGACCAATACCGTCTCTCGAAAGTATGTGTCACCGGAGCCCCCGAACTCCACTGAGAAGCGGCTACCGTGACCTAGATTGCTCTCTACGGTAATCGTTGTGTCATGTTTTTCGGCGATCCATTGCGCCAGCGCTAGCCCTAGGCCAGATCCTCGGTGCTCGCCGTTTTGCGGCCGGCCGACGCGATAGAATCGGTCGAAGATTCGCGGCAGATCGTCTGCGGAGATGCCGACTCCCGTATCGCTGACGGCGAGGGTAGCTTCGCGCTGGTCGCGCGTCACGCTGAGGGTAATCGCACCACCCTTTGGGGTGTATCTCCACGCATTCTCGATCAGAATGTCCAGCAAGCGCTTCAGCGCCGCCCTGTCGCCAACGACGTTCGTAGCTTCGGACGTGGCGCAGGCCGTGAAAGTGATCGACGCTTTTTGGAATTGGCTCGACCATCTCTTTGCCGCGTCACCCACTATGTCATTCAGGTCAAACTTTTCCATTCGCATTATTTCTGCGCCTGCGTCCGCGCGAGCCAGCGCGAGGAGAGTCTCGATCAGTTTCCCCATCCGCATTGACTCCCGCTGGATGTGCTCGCAGGTATCGCGGTATTCCTCGGCCGTGCGTTGAAAAGCGAGGGACACCTCCGTCTCGGTGCAGATAAGCGAAACGGGCGTCCGCAATTCGTGCGCAGCGTTGGCGGTGAACTCTCGAATGCTTCGGTAGCCCGCTTCGATCCGGTCGAGCATCTGGTTCAGCGTGGCGGACATAGCCGCAAGTTCGTCTCGCGTTTCCAAAGCCGGCAAACGATTGCTCAAATTCTTATCGCTGATTCTCTGTGCCTCGGCCGTTATAGCTGCGACTGGCGACAGGGCCTTCCGGCTCATGAAATATCCGGCGGAACCGGCCAACAACAGCACCAGCGGCGTTAGCACAAGCAATTGCCGGTGGAAATCACCCAAGATCACCAGTGTCTTATTCAAGCTCAGGCCAGTCTGCACGGCGTAACTGCGTCCATGCACAGTGATCGGCTCGATTAGCCCACGGACGTGCCCGCTGCTCGCTGAATATTCGAACGTGCCGCTATTGGAATGGAGCTCCTGCGGCAATGCAAGTGTGGGGTACACGGTCACGACGGACTTCGATCGGTAGAGCCAATTCCCATCCTGATCGATCACCTGTAGCCATTTGCCTCCGTGCGTTACGTCATAGACGGAAAGTGCGCGTTGTTGTGCGGCCAGCGGTTCGTTTGGCGGCCGGGAATCCAGCAAGCGCTCAACGCTGCGGACGCGTTGCTCCAGTTCGTTCGTCTCGAGTTCCACGATACTGCGGTGCACCATCCACAGGCACGCGCTCAGCAGCGCGAGCGTGGCGCCTGCAAAGATTGCGAAAAACCAGATCGAGAGGCGGAGCCGAATCGGGAGTTTTGCGTTCACGGCGTGTTCTGCTCTTCCATCATTTTCGGTCCATATTGAAGGCAATATCCGAATCCGTGTACGGTTTTGATCAACGATCGGCAACACATGGCGCCCAGCTTGCTCCGCAGGGAGTTCACCAACGTATCGAGCACGCCTCGCTTCGTTTCCGTTTTCCCCCAGAGGTTCTCCGTCAATTCTTCTCGCGAAAGTGGGCGCCCGGCATGTTGCATCAGCTGATGCAGGAGCAGGAATTCGCTCCGGGTGAGGCTGATCTGTCTACCCGAATAAAACACGCGACGCTGGGTTGTATCCAGAGTGAGGCCGCCAAGCCCCGGCTCCTCGCAGATACCCTTGCCGGCCCTGCGTGCGAGTGCGGTGATGCGCGCAAGCAATTCCGGGAATGAAAATGGCTTGGCCATGTAGTCGTCCGCGCCCAGATCCAGACCCCTAATAATGTCGTCCTCCATGTCCATCGCGGTGAGCATTAGAATGGGCGATCTGCGTCCTGCCGCTCTTAAGCGCGCGGCCACTTGATAGCCGTCGAGTTCAGGCAAGCCGATGTCGAGAAGGATCACATCGAAGTCGTGTTCCTGGCCAAGCTGCAGCGCCTCAACGCCAGTTGAAGCTCCGAGCACGAGGTGTCCGTGCTCCCATAATCCCTTGCGTAACAGTTCCAACATGCGCTGGTCGTCTTCGACAACGAGCAGTCGTAAGGAGTGAGGTGCGCTCATGGCTCTCCTCGTGGTGCTGTCCGTCATACTCCCGTCATACGGGGGGCCGGAGGGACTGTATTGTCAGCTGCGAGAGTGGCTTGCGATTGTTAACGGCGTGTAAATTTCCCCTGAGATATGCCGGCGCCCGAATCTCAGGTTTTTTTCACTGCCCATTTAATCCTGTCTCACCGCTGTGCCCCACCCTCAAGATGATTTTATCCACGGTTAGCTGCGGGCATCTCGGTGTCGTGGTTCGCTCCACGAGAAGGAGAAGTGAAATGAAGCTCAACCGATTCTGGTCAATTTTCCTATTTTGCGCCGTAGCGCTCGCAAGTTTGGGGCTGGCATCCGCTGCCATAGCGCAGGGGAAAGGCGCGTCGATCAGCGGTCACATTACGGACGCCGGCGGCGGCGTCCTTCAAGGCGCGTCGATTACGGTCCAGCCGGGCAACGCGTCTGCTGTGTCAGATGGACAGGGGCAATATACGGTCGCGAATCTTGCACCAGGCACCTACATACTCACTGTGTCTTATTCGGGGTTCTCTCCATTCACTCAATCGGTGAATCTCAGCGCAGGTCAAACGGCATCCGTTGACGCCACGCTTCAGCTGGCCACGGCTGTGCAAACGATCCACGTCGAAGCCAGCTTGAGGGGAGAAGCGGAGCAGGTTCAGGAGCAGCGGACGTCCGACAACATCTTGAACGTGATGTCGTCCGACGTGATCGCGAGCCTTCCCAATGCCAACGTGGCGGACGCAGTCGGTCGGCTGCCTGGCGTGACACTGGAGCGCGATGAGGGCGAAGGCAAGTACGTTCAAATTCGCGGCACCGAGCCGCGCCTCACGAACGTGACCATTGACGGCGTGAACGTTGCCTCGCCCGAGGTGGCGGTGCGCCAAATCAAACTGGACGTCGTCCCGGCTGACTTGATCGATTCGGTGGCGCTCAACAAGACGCTTTCCGCAAATCAAGATGGTGACGCCATCGGCGGCACGGTAGATCTGAAGTTGAAGACGGCGGGAGACCAACCGACGTTAGTCATTGGCGGGACGGGCGGATACACACCGATACTCGGTGGACGCGAACTCGGCCAGATCGGCTTCACCGCTGGCCAGCGCTTTGGTGTGAACAAGAAGTTCGGAGTGATATTCGGCTACACCTACGACTACAACGGCCGCGGCATCGACGACATCGAGCCTAGCATCGACCCGGGCTACGCCGCGCCCACATATGACAGTCTCGACCTTCGCGAGTATCGCTACCAGCGGACCCGCTGGGGATTTGGCGGCAGCGCCGACTACAGGTTGAACGCTAACTCAGATATTTTCGTGCACTACTTGTACTCCGACTTTAAGGATTATGGGAACAAGTGGGTCTATACGCTGAATGATGACGTAAATAGCGGTGTGATTACTCCTGACTCGCCGCAGTTCACTACCTCCCAGCGCACTCCTGATCAGGCGATCGGCAGCGTGGCAATTGGCGGCAAGCACGAGTTTTCCAGCACCTGGTTTAATTGGGACGCTTCCGTGTCTACGGGACGCGAGCTTCAGGCCGCGGGCAATCCCGGAGTGAAGTTTACGTACCTTGGCAACGCAACTTGCCAATACGAACCTGCAGCAACGACGAATCCTTTTCTCCCACAGTGGGATCCGGCCTGCACAGCTCCGGGCTCTGCAATTTTTGATCCCACGCAATACGCGATAAAAGAATTCGACACTTCTTACGGAACTACGGAAGGGATCAACCTGCAGGGCTCGGCGTCATTCGGCAAGCATTATCGCTGGGGAGGTCACGACGGTATTTTCGAATTCGGCGCGAAAATTCGCAACGCACACGACTATCAGAACGCCAATTCGCCGGAGTGGGATCCCAACGGCACGTACTTGATGAGCCAGTTCCTCAGCGGCTTCCAGAACCCGGACTATTACAACGGCGACTACCGAATCGGGCCGGTGACGAGCTATAGCAAACTGAATGATTTCTTCAATCAGAATCCGGGAGATTTCACTCTCGACGTGGGCGATACGCACATCGACAACGACACGGCGAACTACAACCTGACCGAGCGCGTAACCGCGGCATATGTGATGAACACGTTGCAGTTCGGCAAGTGGCAGCTGCAAACCGGTTTTCGTCTTGAGGCGACGGAGCTGGAAATTCAGGGCTTCCAGGTTCTGCTCGACCCGACAACGGGAAATTACGCCAGCACAAATCCGACGCACGGCAACCAGTGGTATTTGGACCCGCTGCCCAGCGTGCAACTTCGGTACGGAATCACGCCGGACTCGGATATACGCGCCGTGTATGGCCGTGGCCTCTCGCGCCCCAACCCATACGATCTGGTGCCCTATTCGACGGTGGACCAGTCGCAGAACCCTTACGTCATCACGATGGGCAATCCCAATCTCAACGCGGAGCATGCCAACGACTTTGACGTTCTCTACGAACATTACCTGAAGCCTTATGGCGTGATTCAGGGCGGCTTCTTCTACAAGCAGCTGATCGATCCGATCTACTACACCACCAGCCTCAACCAAGCGAGCCCCTTGTGTCCTACTTCCCAGGGGACGTGTCCGACGAGCACAGTCATCAATGGGTCGAATGCTCATGTTGGTGGAATCGAGCTTGCGTATCAGCAGCGGCTGGCTTTCCTGCCGAGCGAATTCAACGGACTGAGCGTGGCTGCGAATTACACCTACACATACTCGCAGGCGCACGGTTTGCCGGGACGCACGGACAATCCCGCGCTTCAGCGCCAGGCTCCTAACGCCTGGAACATTGGGCCGAGTTACGACTACAAGCGCCTCTCCGCACACCTGGGTCTGACTTATAACAGCCAGATGATTTATCAGTATCAATACACGACAGCGACCGACGCGGCGAATCTCGGCGTAAAAGGCCCAGCGGGCGATATCTACTTGTATCCGCACTTTCAGGTCGACGCACAGGCCACGTTCCGCGTTCATGACGGCCTTTCGTTCCTGGTTTCGGGCGAAAACATCAACAATGAGGTTTTCGGCTTCTACACTGGCAGCCCCAACTATGTGGATCAGCGCGAATTCTACAAGCCCTCGATTTCGGTTGGCTTCCGCTGGCTCCCGTTGGAGCACGATTGACGCGGGCGCTTTGCCTTTGCGCCGATTCGTCCGGCATGCGAATCACATTGAAGAACAGCTGCATAGTCGCGCTGCTCGCGGTCGTGGTAGTTCTTGCCATCGCGACCGCTGGAGCCCCGAAGCCGAAGCTCAAATATGTAGTGATCGTCACTCGGCACGGTGTGCGTTCGCCCACCTGGGGCGAAGCCCGTCTCAATCAATACTCCGCGGAATCGTGGCCCGAATGGAGCGTCGCTCCCGGCAACCTTACCCCGCATGGGCGTGCGCTCATGAAGTTGATGGGCGACTACTACCGCGACTGGCTGACCGGCGATCGTCTTCTCAGCGGCAAAGGTTGCGAGAGCGCCGC